>Ga0335078_10006949_pt1 | contig 16756 bp, 10 predicted proteins | sample Lox_Sample_32_FD_206711 | JGI IMG/M metagenome (GOLD analysis project Ga0335078, IMG submission 206711) | Soil microbial communities from Loxahatchee National Wildlife Refuge, Florida, United States - Lox_Sample_3.2 | ecosystem: Environmental > Terrestrial > Soil > Wetlands | place: USA... | reverse complement strand
ACTCATTTTTTACGCGTACGATCTTGACCAGCAGACTGAACTCAAGCGAGCAAGCGCGTTTCAGGCTTGGGGTCGACGAGGACCGGACCGCCAACAATCGATTAACTTGGGCATTTTCTATGAGGACAATGCCGCCAGAAAACGCTGGATTTTGAAGTGTGACGACCCTAGAACCTTGGCGCAAATCGACGCGGTGTTCGTGACTGTCGAGCCCAACGGTGGGAGCCACAAGCCCAGTAGCCAGCCTCTTCTTTTCGCCTACCTCAAGGTGAACCCCAATCACCCCTAAGAAGTTCCTCCTTCATTATTGCCATCGTGTCCGTATCCCGTACAGGCACTCGGGTGAGTTTCGTTCACCCGTCCTAAAATGAGTACTAACTGATACCCGAGCGGATCGCTCTGCGAATCAATGGAGGAGTGGTTGGAAATCCGTTGCCCGCTGGAGAGCCCACATGCGCTTCCCCCGTTTTGTTCCTCTCTTCGTTTTCGTAATGCTGAGCTCGCTTTACCTGCTCGCGCAGTCCCCCGACGGGAACATAAATGGTCTGGTCTCTGATCCATCCAGTGCAGCGGTCGTCGGGGCAGAGGTCGTGGGAGTAAATGACGTCACCGGAGTGCAATACAGCACCAAAACCAACAGCGACGGGATTTACGTTCTTCCGAACCTGCCTCCGGGCCCTTATAGGCTTCAGGTCTCTAAGATCGGCTTTAAGACGATCATCAAACCTGACATCGTCCTGAATGTCCAAGACGCCCTCTCTATAAATTTCACACTTCCGGTCGGGGCTGCGTACGAGATTCTAACGGTGGAGGGAGGAGCGCCGTTAGTGAATACAGAATCGGCAGCTGTGAGCACAGTCGTTGATCAAACGTACGTGAAAAACATGCCGCTGAATGGGCGCAGCTTCCAGGATTTGATTCTCCTCACGCCGGGCGCCCTGACGCAGACACCTCAAGCTTCCTTCGCAGGAAACACAGGTCTTGGTTTGACAGGGGAGTTTAGTGTCAACGGCCAGCGCACAGAATCAAACTATTACACCGTTGATGGTGTGAGCGCTAATGTAGGGGTCGGTTCATCGATGATCTTGGGGGCAGGGCCCAGTGGCTCTCTTGCTGCGTCAACTGCATTGGGAACCACGCAGGCTCTCGTATCAGTGGATGATCTTCAAGAGTTTCGCGTTCAGAGCTCGACGTATTCGGCTGAATACGGTCGTAATCCTGGCGGTCAGTTTTCCTTCGAGACCAAGTCGGGTACCAATCAATGGCACGGCACGGCGTATGACTACTTGCGGAACGGTGCATTTGACGCGAACGATTGGTTCAACAACTACTTTGGTGACAAGCAGCCGGCTATGCACCAAAATGACTTTGGTGGCACATTGGGAGGGCCTCTTACGATCCCGGGTCTGTATGAGGCCAAGGATCGGACGTTCTTTTTTGGCTCGTACGAGGGGCTGCGGTTGATTGCGCCGCAGGCAGCTACAATCAGCAATGTACCGGATGCCAGTTTGAGATCAGCTGCGCCCGCGGCTTTGCAGTCGGCGCTAAACGCCTTTCCCCTACCCAACGGGCTGGACGATACGGCGAACGGCATAGCGCAATATATTGCAAGCGCCTTTAATCCGGCCTCACTCGATTCGACCAGCATGCGGCTTGATCACGTTGTAAATGATAAGTTGAGACTCTTCTTTCGATTCGCTGACACAACGTCGTCCTCTGCAACTCGAGGATCTGGCGTATACGCCCCTTCCTCTAGCCTAAGCGGCGACTTCACCCTACGGACCTACACGGCGGGTGCGACAAGCTTGTTTTCGAGTCGTCTAAGTAATGAGTTTCGCCTCAACTATAGCTCGAACCAGCAGACGGGGGGAACGGAAATTGAACCGATTGGCGGCAGCACACCCATCGATCTTCAGCAACTTGCGGAGGTGCCTGGCGGGGCTGTTCAGATTCTGCTTATATATGGCGGATATTTATTAGATCTTGCGGATGTCCCTAGTTCGAACGCTCAGAGGCAGTGGAACTTTGTGGACACCGTAAGTTTGTCCGCAGGACGCCACCAATTCAAGTTTGGGGCTGACTACCGTAGACTGACACCTCACTCGATTCCACCTGCTGCTTTTGTAAACTATTTTTACTTCAGTGAATCGTCGGTCCAGTCGAACTACGCGTTGGTAGGTGTCACAGCTCAGGCTTCCGCTTACCCACTGTACATGAACTTTTCAGCTTTTGCTCAGGATGAGTGTCGAGTGTCAGCTCGATTGAGTCTCTCCTTGGGACTACGTTGGGAGGTAAACCCTGCACCAAGTGTGACCCAAGGAACCAAGCCCTACACTGTTCAGGGAGACAACCCGAACACCTTGACTCTGGCGCCGCAGGGCACTCCCCTTTGGCACACAACGTGGTACAACTTTGCTCCTCGTGTAGGGATGACCTACGTGCTCCATGGTCAGCCGGGGCTTGAAACCATTGTCCGCGGGGGAGTCGGTGTGTTCTTCGACACCGCTCAACAACTCGGCTCGTTGGGCTTCACTGTCGCACCATTCAATGCAGATACGACACCTGTGCTTCAAGGTGCATCCTTTCCGACGCATCCAGCGGTTCCGGCCTTAGTGAATCCGCCAATAGCCCCATATAGCACAGTCATCTATGGCTTTGCCCCGCATTTGCAATTGCCGTATACGCTTCAATGGAATGTCAGCCTCGAGCAGGCGCTAGGCAAATCGCAGGTTCTCACCGTTTCCAATGTCGGCTCGCGCGCCGCAAGATTGCTCCGGGAGAATCAGCTTTCTGGCGCTAACAATCCGAACATGCCTGACGGCTCGCTTTTCATTCAAAACGGACTCACTTCTGACTACAACTCATTGCAAGTTAAATTTCAACGAAGATTTAGTCGGGGCCTGACCGCTCTGGGTTCCTACACGTGGTCACACTGTATCGATTATGGATCCGAGAATTACATCTTTGGCTACGAGCGCGGCAACTGCGACTTCGATGTCCGGCACAATTTGTCGGCTGCATTGTCGTATGATCTGCTGGATGTCGGGCGTGGTAGATTCGCTGACGCTGTTCTACACAACTGGGGTTTTGATGGTCGTCTTACGGCGCGAACCAGTTTCCCCGTAACTTTGGTAGGAAACACAGTCGTGGATCCGGCGACATTACAGTTCTACAATGCGGGACTCAACCTAGTTTCAGGTCAACCGGTCTACCTATATGGCTCCAATTGTACGTCGGTTCTTCAGGGGTTGGGAAACCTTGCTCCTGGACAAAGTTGTCCGGGAGGCAGGGTTATCAATCCTCTGGCTTTCAGCGCCGTCAATTCCGGTTTCGGCAGTGCTCCGCGCAACTCTGCGAGAGGATTCGGAGCCTGGCAGGTGAACACTGCACTTCGCCGTGATTTCCCAATCTATGAAAGGCTCAAATTGCAGTTCCGGGCCGAGGCTTTCAATGTCTTCAATCACCCGAATTTCGGAACCATCAATGCGAGCTTCGGTCAACTCACGTTCGGGCAGGCCACAGGCACTCTGGCGAATTCGCTGGGCGTTTTGAACCCACTTTACCAGACGGGCGGTTCGCGCTCAATGCAGCTTTCGCTGAAACTGCTGTTCTGATACTTCAATCAGAGATACGTGACGCCAACTAACGCTGGGCCGCCAGACTACCAATCTTCTCGTGACGTAGCGGCTTCAGATTGGAGGAGTTGATGCGGGTAATCAGGAAGGGGCCGGTGGGCTATTTTTTGATGGGCCTTAGGCTCTTGCTTGTGACAATAAGTGTAGCGAGAGCGCAACAAATTCAGGTCGACACCAAGAGTTACGTCGCGACCGGTTGGCACCCCTGGTACGAAGTCAAGGTGGATCCTGAAGACCCAATGAAGATGATCGTCTGTGCCACCGAGTGGCAAGCACGAAAGAATGTGCCGTTCGGGGTGGTTTATGCCTCCTCGGATGCAGGTAAAACCTGGAGTACCGTGTTGCAGGATACCAGCACTAGTTGGGTCACGGAGCATTCCTGTGCATTTGGTCATCGTCACTTAGCGTACTTTGTTTCTGAGGCCTCTAAGGTTATCGACGGCGAGACACACCATGACCAAGGGACCACGCGGCTCTTCGTCTCTGCCGACGGGGGCCTGCATTGGGCACAAACGATTGCAACTGGATGGGCCGATTACTCGACATCTGTGGTGAACTCGGTATCCGGCAGACTATATACTTTCTTTACCTCTTGGCCAAGGACGCGCGACGAGCGCACTATTGGGTTGTTGGTGTTTTCTTCCGATGGCAAAGCGGTATCAGGGCCATTCTTCGACTCCGCCTCACAGGCTTCGTTCAACTACAGCGTCTTTTCGTCGCACGCAGTTGCGCTTAAAAGTGGAACAGTCGCGGTCTTATATTACGGCAAGAGGTTGATTCACGATGGCTGGACGGCTGACCTAGGTGTGCTGCGCGCCGGCCAAGGTCCCGAGCCAAGAATGGAGAGCACAGTGATTGCGCATCCCGCCGCAGACCAGAGGAACAATTGCGATACTCTGTCGGACAATTCCTTGGCCTACGACGCGAAGCGCAACCGACTGATCGTTGCATATGTGGAGGGTTGCAAAAGCAGAGCATCAATAATGCTAGCCTTTTCAGACGACGAGGGACAAACTTGGACCAAGGGTGTTGTCCTGATCAAGTCAAGCACGGTAACGGACGGCCTATACTCAACTTCGCTGATCGCGATGCCAGGAGACGCATTGGGACTTCTATGGCAAGAGGGCGAAAACCGGCGTTCAGGACGGTGGTTGTTTTCCATAGTTCGCCAGGGCGGAGAACTGGAACCTCCGGTTGAGTTGTCTCAAGGCTCGGTGCGTTACGAAGTCAGTAGCGACTCTCTGCGCACGAGCATCAATCAGGCTGGACGTGTAAGTTCACTGGATATGCCGGAAGCTTCGACCGTCGTCAACGTGTTCTCAGAACTGAATACAGTGTGGAGAAGTATCGGATTGGTGGCGACAGGTGACTCAGTTCTTGCAGTGTGGCAGACTGGCAGGAGTACGGGAGTGCATCTGAATGCCGCTCTTCTAAGCCATTCGAATGGCACCCCAATCCCTCAGAGCGGTGACACTAAGGAAGAACCCAACATCGATGTGACTCGCCAAACGGCGGTGATAGTCGATAGCCAGCAATTCGATCGCGCATCCGGAACCTTAAGACTTTGTTTAGCGATAGCGAATCGTGGTGATACAGCGATACGGGTGCCGATTAACTTGGAGCTGCAGGAAATTAGATCTGCTGTTGCGAAGGTGTCCGTAGCGGATGCAACAAACGGGATGACCGACACCGGTGCAATGTGGAACCTCGATAGCATTATCACGGGCGACCGACTTCCGCCCCGAACGACCAGCAACCCCTTTTGGGTCGCATTTAAACTCACCCTGCCTCCCCGGGACTCGCCCAGTCCTGAAGCTGTTCGACTCTTGATACTGCGCCTAAAAGTTATGGCACGCAATCTGCCGACTCGCTAAGTTGCAGCCGTTGATTTGCAAAAGGGGATAGGTGGGAAAGTGTTGGGGCACCCTAGACATCAGGTGCCCCCCCACGGCCTATGTCAATCCTCCCAGTCTTCGTACGCTCCGATCGGATCCTCATCAAACGCTGGGTCCTTTGGAGCGCCGTTCGGTTTACCACCCTGAATTGCATTAATCGCGGATGGTAGTGAGCGTATTTCAGGAGCAACATACGTCATGTTCGTCACCTCCTTTCTCTGGTGAGATTTGCTTGCGCAGTTGCGCAGCAACCTAGCTGAACTGAAGGGTTAGGCGGGAGTGGATTGCTAGTCGTGCTGGTCTCAAAGTTCGCAATCGACACGAGCCGAGTGTCCGCGTCCGTTGAACCGTGTTGGACGAGGATGTGGCGCAGCCAAGACTCCAAGGTTAATGTACGAGTTAAGTCGTTTACATGCCCGCTATAAGGTCCACGCACTCTTTGGAGAAGTTCCCGAAAAGGTATCTGGTCGATGATCCCAAGTGAACTGCTAACAAGATGCTCCCCTATGGCATCCGGGCTAGGCCAGACTGTTGAATTGCCGTTGACTGAAACACTAGGTCTCCTCACCTTCTTGTGTAAGATTTCGGGAGGGACGATACCCTGCAGAGCCCGTCGAAGCAAGGAGCGCCGCTGGCCAACGCGGACGATCTGCTCCTGCGGCACCGCGTACATGAACTCCAGAAAATCTCGGTCCAGATAGGGGAAGCGGAACTCGCAGAAGAACTTCGATTGGATAGAAATATGCGCAAGTATTCTTCTCAGGTAGTCCAATTTGCGCATGTTCTCTTGAAAGCTTGGCAGAGGGCCGAACAGTCTCATTCTGAGTGGATAGCCCCGAAAACTGGCGCGGTGTCGACGGCGGAATCTATAGTTCAACCATGGAGCTTCGCTCACGATTGGGATGGCACACGGAAGAAAGGATCGAACTGCCCGAAGGAGGAGGTCCACCGGGGATTTACCCGTCCGGCCTGACCAAGCTTTTAGTTGTTTAGCTAAAGCGATGAATCGTCCTCTTGCGAGCAGATTCTCGAGGCTAGGCGTTGGGGATGGAACGCCCCCACCCGTGATTTCGTCACCGCCGATGCCGGAGAGCACGACGCGATATCCTTGTGACATCACGTGTGCAGCGTACAAGCGGAAGAATTCAACACGCTGGTTCCCATGAAAAGGCGTGGGTGCAAGCCGATCATCCTGAAATGCAGTAGTAAAGGACTCTTGCGGAGTGAGTTCTCTTATACGGTCAAGATCGATGTGGTAACCAGTGCGACCACGTTTCTGTTCGACCTTACTAAAATATGGGCGCTCGTCTAATTCGGGGATTCGACTGCTGAACCACGAAATTGTGTCAAGACGAGGTGTTTCGACGCTGACACGGTCGATCACTATGTCTGCAACAGAGACTACGGAGGATGAATCGACGCCTCCACTGAGTTCGGCGAGGACGGGGCTATCAGATCGGAGCCTGCGTTGGACGGCTTTGGAAAATACCGTACGAAAGTGTTCTTCATACTCAGAGTCGGTACGGTACAGGATCGTCTTATTTGGATCGAAATCCCAATACTTTGTCACGGCGTGTCTCGTCGGTCGAACAGTAACGTATGCCGATGGAGGTACTGCGAGGATTGCTGTGTATGGAGTGAGAGTCGTGGTGGGAAAATCAGTTAGCAAGCCTGCTAAGTATTCTTCACACAATGTGAAAGTTGTGCCCGCCATCTTCAGGAGCGGATCGAGAAAACTGCTCCAAGTGACTTGATGGTTTTCGAGCAAGTAGTAAAGATGTCGAACGCCTAAAGGATCTTTGGCCAAGATCAGCGATTGTCTGGTCGGTTCCCAGACGGACAGCGCCCAATCGCCGATGAGTTTGCCGAAGGATTTGGTGCGCCATTTGTCGTATGCAGCGGCGACAAGTTCAACGTCAGTTGGCGTGGAGTCCAGATAGGCGGGCAAGTCATTCATGAGTTCAAGACGATTGTCGAGACGTCCATCCCATGTAATGACCGCGCCGGACGACGAAATATGTGGTTGTTGCTCATGACGTGATGTGCTGGTTGTGAAGGAGGCGCGGTAGAGGATTCCGAAGTTATCTTTGACATAAACGTTGCTGGCATCGGGTCCTGAGGAAGCAAGGATTGCGCTCACCTTGTCGAAGTAAGCCGGTGTGGTTGATGCGCCCCGCCAGCACCATCTGCCAAATTGAGCACTCATACTAAAGCCTCACCACTGCTGGACTGTTGCATTACCTCTGATCATGCGCGGCGTCCCACTGCAGTCCGACTGGGGGCATCGGCATACGGTGATTGGTGATGTCCCCAAAACGACTCATGCGCCTGAGCCAAAGTTCAGCCGCGAGGGTGCGCGTTAGTGCGATTAGCGGGACCTCCTCGCCACGGCGAGCACGCCGCAGGACCTGAAGGAGTCGGCCGGCGTCAACGATTCCGTACGAACTCAATATGGAGTGTCGCGTCGAACTGACCAAGTCAGACCAGTTGTGCGACACGTCTACCATTGGTGCCCTGACAATAAAAGCCTTGCGCTTTCGGTTCAAGATTTCCGATGGGACAATTCCGACAAGTGCTCGACGCATTAGTGAACGACGGTGTGACGGGCGAACCACTTGTTCACGCGGAATCGAGAACATAAACTCCATCAGTTGAACGTCAAGATAGGGATAGCGCCTTTCGAAAGGAGGTTCGATTGGCAAGGCTTTGCAGCCAAGCTGTCTACGCAGTGACTCCAGCGCACTGAGGTTATCCTGAAAAGTGGGCAAGGGCCCGAACAGCCTTGTCCTTACAGGATATCCGGCCAAAGCGGCCTTGTGCTGCTTGACGAAGGCGGGTCTGAGCCATGCCACGCCTCGATTGTGAGTGGCGATGCTTGCGGCGAAGCCCGGAAAAACTACCATGAGAGCCTCCGCTAATATGTGAAACCAAGGAATCCTCCGATCTAATGCCCAGACCTTTAATCGGCCTGGCAGTGCCGAAAATCGTGCGCGAGCCAAAAGATCAGCCACCTCCAGCGCGGGTGCTGGTATTCCTCCCATGACTTCGTCACCACCGATGCCGGATAACACGGCGCGATAGTCTTGCGATGACAGACACTTCTTAACTTGTGGTGAAGAGTGGCCGTCGTGGCCGGGATTCAGCGGGAAAGAAGGAGCCTCGCCACGCTCCATTGCGGAGTCGGACGTGGTGTCGGAACTTGCATTTTCGGGGCGGACGCAGACGTGGCAGCCTGTACGGCCGCGCTTTTCTTCTACCTTGGTGAAATAAAAGTGATCGTCCCAATTGGGTTCGGTGTCGTCATAGTATGAGATGGTGTCGACCCGCGGAACTTGCGCGATTCCGTCGGCGAGGATCTTGTCGGCCATACACACGATAGAAGAGGAGTCTCTGCCACCGCTCAACTCAGCGAGAACAGCGCGATCTGATCGGAGTCTGCGCTCGACGGCTGTTCCAAACACAGTTCGGAAGTGCTCTTCGTATTCGGCGTCTGTCTTGTAGCGGATCCTGCGATTGGGGTTGAAATCCCAATACTTGCTGACCGTACGCTTCGCAGGTTCCAGAAGCACGAACGATGACGGCGGCACGGAGTGAACCCCAACGCATGGAGTCAAATGCGTCGCCGGAAACATGGACAGCCAGCCTGCGATGTACTCTTCGTCGAGTGCGAAGGTCCTGCCAGCTAACCGTACAAGTGGATCAAGAATCGTGCTCCAACAGATCTCAGTACTATCAAAGCGGTAGTAAAGATGGCGAGTTCCGATGGGATCTTTCGCTAAGACCAAAGAGCGGTTCTTCGAGTCCCAAATGGAGAGTGCCCAATCCCCGACGAGTTTGCTGAAACAACGAGTCGACCACGCTTCGTAGGCCGCGGCGACGATAGCCACATCAGTAGGTGCACCAATCAGGAACTCTCGCAGGTCCCTGATCAGTTCGGCACGGTCATCCAGACGGCCATCCCAGACGATGACAGCTCCAGATGCGCAGATATAAGGCTGAACTTCTGTGTGCGATTCCTTGGTAGTATGGAAAGCGTGATAAACAATTGAAATCTCCTCGGTGGCGTAGGAACCGTTGCCATCCGGTCCGTATGGCCTTAGGGCCGAACTGACTGCCTCCAAATAATCAGGACCAACAGGTTTCCCCTCGAGATTCCATCTCCCAAACTGCACGCTCATGTCTAGCTCCTGTTGATTAGAGCTTCAGAATTGGAGCCACTAGCATCGAGTTAAGACTCCATACTCTTCCGGAACATGTTGCTTGTCGTTCACGACCCTGTCATCGACCTCGACCCAGGCGTGCGCTTTGAAGGGCATTTGCCGGGCACCGATCACCAGATGCGCCGATACGCCATATTTCCGAAGAAGGCATGCCGTTGCTGCCGATCTTTGCAGGCACAGAACTTCCTTGCAATACCAGATGCAGGCTATATCTACGGCCGAACAAGTCCGTTCGACCGCAGCGGGCGAAGCAGCCTTGTTTCTGATCGGATAGTTTCGGACCTTGGTGTAGAGTGACTCGAAATCTTTCCGTGCCAAGTACAGGTCGAATCGAATCAGACTCAAGTAGGCTTGTACGATTAGAACTAACCGGGCGGGGAGCCGTTCATTCTTCTTCCGTCCCTGCACAATGGCTCGGTAGCTGCGTCCCTCGGACTGTAGTGCCTGTTCCATAGTTTCGTCCTGGCTCACGTAGTTGCGTTCGTCAATGCGCTTCGACCAAACGATATTTCCTCAGCACCTGAAGGAACACGTCCACATCGTTCTCAGCAAGGTGCCGGCTGACGCCGAATTCTCGAACGATCTCATCGACAATCGCCGCTTGAGCGGAACCCTCTTTGAGGAGTGCGAGGATTCTCGATCCGACGAAATTAAGGTTGAACATCTGACCTTGCCGGATGTCCAGGACGATTGCGCCATCCTGTCCGTGCGTGCTGCGCACTGTGTCGGAGACTTTATACATCTGGAGAGCCCCAAAGATTGATGTCTGCGCGCACTGTGACATGCTCGGCGATTGAAAGCCAGAAAAAGCAGACAACTTTCGGGAAACCGACCCAACGCAAGAGATCTAGCGCTGAATCAACAAGATGCTTGTGGTGTGCGGAGATAGGACGAAAGCCGGCGCGTTCGTTTTTCCGCCCTGAACCTGGATCGTGACGGGCAAGCAAGTACTACTGGGAAGGAGTAAATCACTGGTTGTGCTAGCTGTTAGCCCAATTATTTTATGCCTAGTTCTTCCGTCGACGCACACGGTGGAAGGTTTTTGGACATCGACAACTAGCCAGGAGTCTCGAGCTGCCAAGGGTTGCACGGGCGCGGGCAGCCGAAAGCACGGAGAGCGACTGGCGCCCTCAGCATGATTCTCGAAATACTAATGAAAATCGATGGGTGAAGATCAAAAGCGGTCGAACGAGGTTTGGTCACTTACAGGGATCGAAAAGACTGACTCATAAGGAAAAGTCGCGCGAGGTAGCGATACCCGAGGAAGAGTACCGAGTAGATAGGCTCTGAGCAGGAACAAATTGCTCGGGTGTGCAGTCATTTACAATCCGGCCGGCAGATAGGAAGAGAAGTCTTTCGAACCGGGAGAACGTCGAAAGGCGATGAGACACCACGATCAATGTCGATTGACATAGTTTCCGCCGTACGTTGTCAAGAACCGACGATTCCCCGGAAGGATCAAGGCAAGATGTTGCTTCATCCAGAATCAGAACACGAGGCTGCTGCAGAAGCGCTCTTGCGATTGCCAGACGCTGCCGCTCGCCCCCGGATAACTGGCATCCGCCGGGCCCGATTCGCTGCCGTAGCTTATCGGGCAAGCCAGCAGTCAAGGCTGACAATCCCACCGTCTCGATCACTTCCCACAAGTCTTGCTCTGTCGCTGCCGGTCGCACCACCCGAAGATTCGCCATCAGAGTTCCGTCAAATAAAACCGGCTCCCGCGCCAGGTAACACACCCGCCGGCGTAAGCTCTGCAGTCGAATACTTTGGACGTCGTTGCCGCCGAGTCGAATTGATCCCCGCACCGGATCGTAGAGCCGGACGATCAGCTTTGCGAGAGTGCTCTTGCCTGCACCGTTCTCCCCTCCGATCGCGATCTGCTCTCCCGTCTGAATTTGGAGGTGGGGAATTCGCAGCAAGCTATTCTGCCTGGCATAGCTGAACTCGACATCAATAAATTCAATCTCCGCATTGTGCTTGTCGGAGAGAGTCAGCGCGGGCAGGGAATCGGTGACAGTTGGCCGCAAGTCAAAAGCCGACTGCACCTGCCGCACGCTGGCGAGCGTTTTTTGCGTTCGCGCATAGAGTTCCGCGGCGCCGCTTAGCGGCTCAAAGAGCTGAGTCACAAATCCATAGAACGCCACCAGGGTGCCCACGCTGAGTGCGCCTCGCAGTGCGCTCGCGCCACCGTAGGCAATCACCGCGCATAGCGCCAGCGCAACGGCCAGAGAGCTGCTTACCGTGAACCAAACGCCGGTGGTAAGGAGGTCCTGTTGGGAGCGTACCGAGCGGGCCAGCAGTTGGAAGGCTCTGCGTTCCTGACGACGCTCCTGGCTCAACAGTTGGATGGGAATCACCGCGGCCAGATGTTCTTCCAGGAAACTGCTCCATGCGAGCCGAGCCTCCTGAACTCCATTGGCGTCTTCTTCGATCCGCTTGCGAAAACGATGTCGGGTGAACAGAAAGATCGGGATCAGCGGCACCACCGCCATCGTCAATACAGGGCTCAGGAAAAGCATCGCGGCCAGCGTAAAACCGGTGGTCAGCAGCAGGCGTAGCATCGCCGGCAATAAATCGGAGCCAAAATACGCTACCTCGTCGATCGGTTCCTTCAGGGGGTACATGACAGCGCCCACTGTTGTCTTGTCGTAGTATTCAGCCGAGAGAGTGTCGAAGTGGCGCAACAAGTCTATTCGTAGCCCGAGACTCATTGTCTGGGCCGCACTCAGCATCAGAAAATTGCCGAAGCTCGTCAGCACTGTTCTGCCTTGATAGCTGAGGAAAATCAACGCTACTGCCAGGAAAAGTAAGTTCGCATTTCGCTGTGGAATGACGCGATCGATCAGCCACTTCAGCACCAGCGGAGTCAGGAGGGACAAGAGACTCCCGGCCGTGATACAGAGGAAACTCGCGGCATGCCAGTGCAAGAGCGGCCGAATCCGGCGCGAAAGCCAGCGCATCTCGTCCGGGATCCAGCGCCCCCGGCTGCTTCTCTCTTGAAAGAAAACGAACACTTCTTTACCTGAGGGCGAGGGTATCGGGCGCGGCACGGACTTGTACAGAAAATCTGTCGATTGTGCGCGGTTCGGTCAACTTCGATCTGTTGGCAGCCAATTTGTCGTTTAGGCTTCGCAGCGGTCCGCTTCACCGTGTCCGGAATTTCGACAATCTATACGAGTTTTCTGGCCACCATGACGATCTGTCCGATTACTTCAACGTCATGGTGATATCGAAATACGTCGGCATGGTGGAAGTCCTTGGAGTAGGGATGAACCACTAGCGTGTCATCTTCAATCCCACAGCAGGCGCACAGATAAGTGCCGTCCCGCTTGAGAAGCATGTACACCGGTTGCTGGCACAACATTTTGGACGCAAAATGAACGGGTCTCTTGCGCCGCCGGTTCACGATCGCCAGCAGGCCATTCGCCAGGTAAGGATGAAGAACATCCTGTGTGCCCCCAATCCAGAAGAAGTTATCGAGGGATGGGTCCTTCAGGCCTGAGATAGATGCCAGGGACTGTCGAAGGAAGAACGGTATTTCCTCGCATCGTTTCAGAAACTCCTCAAGGAAGCCCGAGCCATTGGTTGTCTCGCTGATAGGCTGGGTAGACTCAAAGTGTGGCCGTCTGGCGATGAGGTGCTCCGGTAGTGGCTCCGTGCCGATTGTTTCCATACCAATGTCCATGGCCCGCAAGAAGCTCCGAAACAGCAGACCGTAGACCGAACACAAGCTAATCGCGGTTTGCAGTCGGCGTGGCGATGTGTTGAGAAGTTCGTAGTCACACAGGGAACTCGGGGAGAGGAAGTACCGGTCATCGTTCAGGGTATTCGCAACCTTCCGGCTCACTCCTGAGACCTCACGGAACGACATTCCCATATTGCTGCGGACATAGCGCAACAATGGCCCAACCGGCATCGGTTCGGATAGTGGCTGCGGTTTCCACTGCCGCGCCAGTTCGTTTGGAACGGTGGGCAGTTCAAACCGGAATAAAGGGCGGAGTTCGAGATCTGCTACCCCAATCAGCCTTGCCTCGTGAGGGCGCTTCAACTCGACCTGAGCATAGGGGAGCTTGGTACTGACAGGGACGAAGACAGAGTTTGCGACCGAACGCAGGCGACAACAGAATAGGCCCTTCGAGTGCTCGATCAGAAAATAGCGATGCGATGCGGCGCTCGCGCGCGGGACCATTTCATCCGGGATGTCCGTACTCACGCGCACGATGCTTCCTGGCAAAAGATCAGGGAAGGCCAAAGTGTCATGAGAACCAATCTTGGCGTACACAAATCGCGCTCGATTTGATGGGAACGAGCCGACTTGCCTGTGCCCAGATGGTCGCAACAACTGTCCGAGGGGCGCCACCGGGGGCACGGTCCTGTTGCTCGGTTGGTTCTCGAGCCACGGAACTGAGACGTACGGATCGGCCAGCGAAGAATCCAACAGAATCGTGCGGCGCGAGGGCAGCATCACCTGCAATCGAGGAATGCTCTCCAGGTTTACGCCGAATACCTGGAGCCAATCCTCCAGTCGATAGCCGGTGATCCGGCTCAATCCCACGACTTGGTGAATGCTTGGACTGAAGCTTCCCCCGCGCAGGTCGTAGTAGAAGTTGTGTGGAACAAAATGAGGTGAAGAATGGCCATACAGTTTCTCAAGGCGGCGAGATGCTTGGGACAAACTCAGGTCCCTGAGCGCGAGAATCGACCGGATCCTCTCCTCCAGTCCCGCACCGCCTTGTGATTTCTGCGCGCGCTCGACCGACACATTCTCCCGCTCTTCGCTGCGAGAGTCTGTGGATCGTCCGGTCTGCCGGCAGGTTTGTTCACGTCAGCTCAGCACGGCGAATGGAGCCCTGCAGCTTACCCCTGCCTGGTAGACCCGCTCGCAGAGACTCAAACTTAAAGGGAGGGTCGCCTCCGACAGCCAGACTAATTGCGAACTGTACGACGTTGCGACCGAGCGCGGCGATTCCCTAAGATCATGTGAGAGATGCTGGGTTTCTGTACGGGAAGCCCAGTCTGAGGAGTGGTCGGAGGTTCGAACACGACTATCCTCGCAACTCTTACTCCCTTTTCGTGTTTTCGTAAACAATTCATTCTGTTTGTGGATAAACGGGCATTTTGCGCTAAGATGGCGGAATTCGTCAGGATTGGGCAGTCCGATGTCGGCCTCGTTGTCCAGCCAGGAGTTCGGGAAGCGGCTGAGAGCTGAACGCGAGCACCTGCGCCTATCCCTTCGGCAGGTGCAGGATCTGAGTCGTGACATCGCCACCCAGAGAAAGAACTCTGAATACTACATTGCCCATTCTTCGCTTGCCGACTTTGAGAGCGGCAAACAGGTTCCCAATATCTATAAGCTCTACACGCTGAGTGTCATTTATCGCCGCCAGTACGAAGAACTAGCCACCCTGTTCGATGTGCCGGTGGGCGACGCACAAAAGGATCACAAGGCTCTGACTTTTCCGCAGACCTACTTGGTAGGTGCAGCCTCGGAATTCAGCGAGGCGGCGATCCTGTCATCCCGGGAACTCCGGGACAGGATGCGGTTTGAGCGGACGAACCTCTTGTCGAAAATCATCGAGCGTTGGAAGGATGTTCCTCCAGCACTATTGCAGCAGATCGACTGGCGCGACTCCCTTTACGGCTACATCGGCATGGAAGATCACACGCTCGATCCCATCATTCGCCCTGGCTCCTTCGTACAGATCGACTCCCGCCAGAGAACGATCCCTCCCGTAAATTGGCGTGACGATTTTGACCGACCGATCTTCTTCTTCGAACTGCGCGATCGCTATGTCTGCAGCTGGTGTGAACTGTACGGCAGTCAACTGATCCTCGTTCCCACTGCACACTCGCATGGACGTGCCAGACACATCCGCTATCCTGGGGACGCCACCATTGTAGGACGTGTTACGGCTGTAGCCATGCGCATTGCCGAAACGCGCGACAGCCCAGCCAAGGGATCGCCATTGCCTCGATGATAGGAGGTCGCGACCAGTCGTCTTCAAGCATGCAAACACTGACCATGCCGGTCGCTTTTCGAACTTCATGGACTCAGCTGGCGGTTCATGGTGTTCCCGAGAATGATTCATTGTGGCAACCTCCTAAGTTCCGCACGGGATAACAATAGAAGCCTATCTGCAATTCGGCGAGACCTTGCTTCGTCTGAAGTTTGTGATCTCAGCGCCATATCTAAATCGACGTCGGTGATCCCCCGTTCCGCCAAAAGATCCAGATCAAAAATTCATTCGACCTGCGTGCGTGCCTGTTGCACCATTTCCGCCAACACCTTTCGAGTCTCAGCCGGATTGCTTACCTCCCTCAAGAACGCAATGCGAGCACCGCGCATACCATCCGGAGTTTTCAAGCGAACATGAAAACCAAGCCGGTCGACTGCTGTCATCGTTGCTTCCGTTGACTCGATGTGAGCAAACTTCCGGGCAAGCATGACCAGCGCATCCCTGTGGTCCGCGTTCATGTGCTGAATGATTTCGGCCATCGAGTCGGCCAGGGGATCTGGTTGGCTGCGGTCATAATCGGATGCAGATACCCAGCCCATCACCCCGAAGCCGCCCACGTAATAAACATCCACGACGTCCATGCGATAGAACGAAAAGTCTTCAAAATCTACCCAATACTTGCTGTTGGCGTGACGCTCCAGGTACAGCTTGCGCACCTCGGCCAATTCGGTGTTCGGTACCGGAAGAACATTTCCTACCAGCGTGACTCTCGATGCGCCGAGCGGTTCACCCTCGGTGTCTTCTTGCGTAACCAGCAAACTGGCGCGGGCATCGGCCTGCAAGTTCTGTGTATGCATCGCCATGGTGCTGATCAGGAAGATGGGACGGCCGTGATCGTCCAGCCCGTAGGGCATGACGGACCCAAATGGGAATCCCGGCTGTTTACGCGACAGGGTCGAGAGACAGCCGACGTGGCCCAGATAGACTAATGTGCGCGCACGCTCAGCGAAGGTGGGCTCGGGCACTGGGGGCTGGTCACTCGCAGGTCC
>Ga0335078_10006948_pt1 | contig 16757 bp, 16 predicted proteins | sample Lox_Sample_32_FD_206711 | JGI IMG/M metagenome (GOLD analysis project Ga0335078, IMG submission 206711) | Soil microbial communities from Loxahatchee National Wildlife Refuge, Florida, United States - Lox_Sample_3.2 | ecosystem: Environmental > Terrestrial > Soil > Wetlands | place: USA... | reverse complement strand
ATACTGTTTCAGTTTGCTCATCGTAGTTACACCGACGCCATGGCTTTCATCAAATCCACCAAGCCGGCGCCCTGAAAGGCTTCTGCGCGTCCCAGATCCATGGCCGAGCGGAGGAAGATTTCCTTGATTTTTTCGGGATTGCCGCGAAATTCGGAATGCACGGAGAGGAAGGCGGCTATGGCGCCGGAGACGTGGGGCGCCGCCATGCTGGTGCCGCTGCGTTCTTCGTACTCGTAGCCTTTATCCAGTTGAATGGAGCACGAGACGACCTTTTCGCCGGGGGCCACCAGATCCGGTTTGGTGCGGCCGTCGCCGGTGGGGCCCTTGGAGGAAAAATAGGAAATCCCGTACACGTGGGGCGCTTGTTTATGGACCGAGCCCACGGAGATCGCGAGATCGGCGTTGGCGGGGTCGGTGATCGACAAACCGATGCAGGCCGGGACTTCCTCTCCGGTATTGAGCTTCGTCACGCCGTAGCCGGAGTTGCCGCACGAGATGACCACCACGCAACCCGAGCGCACGGTGCGATTCACTTCTTCGCAGAGCGGGCTTTGGCCACAGCCATACCACTTGGGGTCGAACGGATAGCCGAGGCTCAAATTGGCGCCGTGTATCTTGATTTCCTGGCTGCCCTGGTTGAGTTTGCGAAGATACTCCAGTCCGCGAATGGCGACCGAAGCGGCGCCCGTGCCGTCGTCGTCCAGCACTTTCACGTTGACGATTTTGGCCATCGGCGCGACGCCGGAGGGGCAGCCGGCCAAGTCGATCACGACGGCATCGTCGTCGTCTTCCTCGAACGTGGCGGCGCGCGGAAACTTCTCGGCCGGCTTGGCGGCTCCGGCAATAATGCCGGCGACGTGCGTGCCGTGGCCGTTGCGGTCTTCGAGCGTAGGGGAGTTGGAGAGATTGCGGCTGAGGTCGAGGTCGATGTTGGCGTATTGCTGAAAGTGAGGGTGGTCGGACCGGATGCCGGTATCGAGTACGGCCCAGGTGACGCCGCTGCCGCGCGCGTCGAAAGTGCGCCAGCAGGCCGAAGCTTTTACCGTGGTGGTTGAAGAGAGCAGGTGCGTCTGGCAGGTGTCGTCTCTCCAGATCCGCCGGATGTATTCTTTCTTCTCGCAAAGGAGCCTGATATCCTCGGGCAACAAACGGGCAAAGACGTAGAAATCGCTTTCCTGAAATGGCACGCCGCGCGACGTCAGGAGCTCCTTCACTTTTTCCTTGGCGAGCGCAACGCCCTGATGGTGCGCCAATTCGCGCGGCGTGATGATTACCGGGATGCGCACGGGCGCGGCCTGATCCGCCGCTTGCATGGCCTTGGCCACCGGGGGAGAGATCAAGAAGCTCTTGAGTTTGGGCATGGGCCTAACGGGCTTCGGAACGGATAATCGCAGCAGCGCGCTCGGCGAGGGCTCCGATAGTGCGGGATGGATTTACGCCCAGGGCTTCGGGAATGATGGCTCCATCGATCACGTAGAGGTTTCGGTAACCGAACACTTCGCCGGCATGATTCACGACACCGTTGAGCGGCGAGGCGCCCATACCGCAGCCACCCAGCGGATGGGGAGTGATCAGGTAGCGGAGCAGAGACCACGTGGGCGGGACCACCGGAAAGCCTTTGGTCGCGGCCGAGAGTTTCAAATGCATGGCGACGATCGCATCGATGGTCTGCTTGGATCGGCCGATATCCCAGGCCAGGTTCAAGCACGGTTCGCCGGTAAGCAGATGATGGTGCAGCGAGAGCGTGCCGTTGGCGGCATCGACGCCTTGGGCGAACCACGGCATGACGTCGCGCAGCGGATCGGCGGCGGTGAGCATGTGCCGGCACGCATCGATCACCAGCTTGGCTTCCATGTTTTTCACGCGGTCGGCGTCCAGCCGGTTGATATAGTCCGCCAGCAGATTGGGAAATCCGCCGTCTTCGATCCAGAAGCTTTGGCCGTCGACGCTTCGATCGAGAAAATCGATGGCGCAGGTGATGGTGGGCCCGCGCGAGGGGCCCACGTCGCGTCCGGGATAGAACGCGGGCGTCAGGAAATCGCCATTGGAGCTCCAATTCCGGCCGAGGAACGGGCTGATTTGCGGCAAGGTCTGGTTGATTTCGCGGCAGCGCAGCAGCAACTCGGTGGAACCCAGCGAACCGCAGGCGACGATCACGATGCGCGCCGTCTGGCTGCCGGGCACGCGCGCGCCGTTCGAAATCTGGTCGAAGGAGACGCGATATCCGCCGTCGATGGGTTGAATGTCCGTGGCGATGTGCAGCTCACGGACCTGGGCGCCGTGCTTCTCCGCCCATGGGATGTAATTGCGGTCGAGGGTGTTCTTGGCATCCACGTCGCAGCCGATGTCGCAATTGCCCAAGTGCACGCAGGTGCCCTGCTCGACGCCTTGCGCGTTGGTGAATCGCTTGCTGCGGGCGGCGTTGCAGGGGTCGTCGCCTTCATAGGTAAAGTCCGGATCGAAGGAAACCGCCAGGTCGAGTTGTTTGAAACGATCCGCGTTGTTGGTCTTCTGCGCGGCTTCCTGCATGAGCCGCATACGGCCGGTCCATTGGTTGGCCGGGACTTTCTGGACGTTCATGAATTTGGCGACCGCATCGTAATGCGGTTTGAGCTCGTTATAGGTGATCTCGGGCGGCCAGCCGGCGTGGAAGACGGCCTCCGGGGCTTCGCACGAGATGTTGGCGTAGATCAAAGATCCGCCGCCGACGGCCGCGCCTTGCGCCACCGACATGTGCGGGAAGACGCGCAGATCGAGCCATCCATGCTCCTTCTCGGGGTGTTCCTGGTTCCAGCGCCACATGTCGCCGGGCTTGCGGGGGTAGCTGGTTTTGTCCCAACGGCGGCCGCGTTCCAGCATCAGGACTTTATAATTCGCTTCGGCCAGCCGGCAACTCGTGATGGCGCCGCCGAAGCCGCTGCCGATTACGATGACGTCGAAGTCCATGGTCAGGCTCCCGCTTTTTTGACGTAGGTGTTCCACAGTTCGCCGAGAAAAAAATGGCCGAAGCGGGACATGGCCTCGGCGGCTTCGACCGGGTTACTGGCATTAGTGACGTGCATGGTCGGGACCATGGCCACCAGGTCGGCCACGCCCAGCGAGAGTACGCCCGCCCCAACCACCGGCCCGCTCTTGTCGATGCCCTCGTGTAGTTGCGTGTAGAGCGTGGTGGTCGCCTTCCACAGATCGACAATCGGGTTTTGTTTGACTTCTTTTCTCCCGGCCATGTAATATTTGCGGCCGTTCGACTCGAATCCCAATTCGTAAACCATGTACTTCATGGTGGGATCGTTCGTGGGTGAAAAGAGATTGAACACGCCGCTCGTGGAAGGGACGTCAAAGCCCAGAGGTGCGAAATCGATGCGCCCGGTGAGGGAACCCGGGTGGCTCGCGTCGCTGAGGAAGCGATTGAGATCGTGAATGTCGATGGTGGCGTGCATGGTAAACGTGTTGCCGGCGTCGTGTCCCACCTTGGCGCCGGTTTCCGGATCGGTTTCGCCCAACGCGAAGCCGCCGGCCATCTTCTCCCGAAACGTGAAACCGAGAATCTCGTCTGCCATTTTTGTGACCTCCGGTGAAAAAGGGACTCCTTCTGCCGTACGGGCCGCCAGGTATTTCTTGGCGTCCGCGTAGCCATATCCAATCAGCGTGGGCGCATCGATCAGGCCGAGAAAGAAATCCGGATCGAGCGGCAGGGGGAATTCGGGCCGGATCACGTGCAGGCGGATCGGCTCGGTGTGGCCGTAGACCGTCTCCCCCTTGGCGATGCGCGCGTTGATTTCGACGATCTGATCGAATTCCTTGAACAGCGAACCGTTCGCGCTGATCTCGATCATGTGCACATACTGTCGGAAAGGGCCGTCGTGGTACTGCCCGGTATTGCCGATGCACCAGACCAGCCACAATTCTTCGGCGCCGCGCCGCACGGCTTCCATCAGATTGGCGTCGCGGATCCAGACGGCATCCAGGTAGAGGGAGCCATCGATGCTCACCGGCGGCATGAAAAGCGGCAGTGAGATTCCGGCCACCAGATGATCCATGGTCATCTGGCGGTGGGGAATGACTTCGCTGGTTTTGCGGGTGAAGTTGCAGACGTTGAAAGTGCCTTCGAGCGAACTGCAGGAACGGATCTTGTCGATGTCGATGCCCAGGCGCGGAAAAACGCCCTCGCGGACGCCGCGGGCGTCGCCCAGCGCTTGCAGAGTTCCCTTGCCGAGCGGCATCACGGAAGCGAAGTCGTGCACTGGCAGCGTTTCCCAGCGATGCTGCATCTCCCGCGGCGAGAGGCCGGACAACATCATGGCGAGATTCATGGTCCCGCCGGAAGCGCCGTCGGCGTGGTCGAAGGTCAGGCCTTCTTCGGAGAACGCCAGGATGACGCCGGCCTGATAGGCCACGCGCATGCCGCCGCCGGCCAGAATCAACGAGCGCTTGGGATTTGCCATCAGGCGTTGCTCCCTTTGCGTACGGACATCCAATACGCGAAGATCAGGATGCCGGAGAGCAGATCGAAGCCGGCAATCAGCAGGCTCACGGAGCCGAAGACATGGCGCGCAACACCCAGGGCAACGGCGGCGGAAGCCCCGAACTTTTGCAATCCAGCCCAGAAGAGGACCATCGGCGGCGGCGCGGCGGCGGCCAATCCCTGCCATAGCAGGCCGCCGAAGAGCGTCATGAACATGCCCACGATGGCGAAGAAGTGCTTGTCCGTGGCGCTCTGCTCCGCGCCGACCAGCCCGAGCACAAAGCCGGGATTCATCAGTTGGACGAGGCCGGAAATCACCGTCGAGACGGCGATGATCATCAACAGCCAGTACAGGACGCCGCGCGGGCTCATGCCGCACTCCCGAGCGCATCGAGCAGCTTGCCCTTGCCGATGAAATAGTACATCAGCACCACCCACATGATGGTGAGCAGGACCCAGCGAATGTCGTTCAGCGACATCCATTTCTCGAGCAGCGTGGTGAGCTGGTTTTGATCGGTGATATGCTGCGCGAGAATCTTATTGATCGGGATGATGTACAGTTGGCCCACCCAGGTGCCGCCTCCCAGGCACAGGAAAGCGGCAATGCCGGCCCATCGGAACTTGGTGCGCCACTCGGTGACGATCATGACCAGGCAGCAGAAGAACATGATGGGAACCACGATGGTGAAGAACTGCGTGGCGGCGGTCGTTTGGGGTATGAACTGTCCGTAATAGTTGCCGATCTGGAGGTTCCTCCAACTCGGGAACCAGAAGAACCGCAGGGACCACAGCACTCCGCAGTAGAGCGTAGCGCCGAAGAAATTGCAAGCGTGCGCGAGGGCCAGCAATATGGCTTTCATGCGGAAGCCCTCCGTGAGTGCGCCGCCGTGAAATCATCGGGTATCGGGACTGGCGGCGCCAGCCACTGTTGACTCTGCCCCAGGTTGACGACGCTCTCCATGCCTTCCGGGGCCTGCCTGGGTAATTCCGTCTCGCCGATAAACCAGGATTCGAAGTGATCGTCGAGCACGCCGTTGGCCTGCGGCAGAAAGGCCGTCAACAGGGGCTCGGGCTCGATCTCCAGATCCTTCAAAGGCTGCACGCGGGGATGGTCGCCCAGGATGATGCGGCCGGATCCTTTCTTGTGAAAGCTGAATCCCAGCTTGCCTTTGAAGTAGATGGTGGATTTCATGAGCAAGCCGCGAAACGCGCAATAGTTGACGGCGCCCATATTGAGCGGCAGCCACGTGCTGGCGGGGCGTTCGATCTCCACCTTCATGGCGAATTGGCCGTCGAGATCGTACTGGCTGCTGATGGTCTTATCGCCGATGATGTAGTTCAGGTTGGCCTGGTGCTTCGGCATGCCCCAAATCCCCTTTCCGCCTTTGACCGAGACCTCCGTCGAGACCGGCAGATCGAACACCCATTGCCCGGTGCCGTACGGCCCCATGAGAAGCGCGGGCAACAGACGCGGCGCGGGCTTGGAGCCGTGCGTACAGGCGATCGCGACGCTGAACTCGATGTACTTGCCGATATTGGTGTCCAGGTAATCGATGATGCTGATCACCAGGAGTCCCTTATTCCAGAGCCGCATCGGATGGATCTCATCGCCGGGAATCAGCTTGCGCGCCTTTTCGGCGTTGATCTGAAATACGGCGAACAGCGCGGGAGAATCCTTGCAGTACACCGGCAGGTGAAACGGAATGTCGTCCACCAGCGCCCAGCGTCCAGCTTCCCGATCGATGCGTGCGGGTCGTCCCATAAAACCTCCTTCAGGCAGGCCGTTCCAATTCCTCGATCATGATCGGGAAGGCGTCCCGCCAGGCGTCCTTTCCGAAGAAGACGTCCAGATGTCCGTAGTTGGGAATCATCCGGAGCGTATGGTAGTTCTTGTGCCGGGAATCGAAGAATTCGAAGGTCCGGCGCTGGCTTTCCGCGAGAAAACAGCGATTATTGAGGCCGGCGATAAAGGCGAAGCGCGCGGTTGTTTGCGGCTCCTGGGCTGCGAAATCCCGGGGCAGATCGGAGCGGCCATCGACGGCGACCAAATGTCCTTTTCGAATGCACTGCACGATTTGCTGAAAAAAGGTAAGGGGGACCTGGGCGAATTCCTGGCGAATCCATTCGTGGGTTTCGTCATTCAGGTTGGCGTGGCTCCACAGCGCCGGGAATCCTGTCCCGTAGGTGAAGCTCACGCCCTTGCAAACCGGGTTATGGCACTCATGATGAAAAAGCATCACAAGCAGTTTGACGATCTTGGCCGCCAGCGTGGGAGCGTGCAGGCACCATTGCGGATTCAGGTAGGACGTAAGCAACCGGAGCATGGGGACGGAAAGGCTGATCTTGAGATTCGTGATGCCGGGAACGACGGGATGCAGCGACACCGCGTTGCTGACCACGGTCTGGACTTCCGGCACTAGTCCCGCGATGGCCGACATCATGAAACTGGTGGAACCCTGGCAATGGACGATGGCCTTGATGCGGTCGCATCCGGTTGCGGCGGCCACCTTGCGCACCGCGTAGGGATGGTCGAAAACGGCGGCCTGGTCGAGGGTCCAGCGATTCGGCCGCAGATCGATGCTGGCCCGCCAGTTCTCGAGCCAGACATCGTAGCCGCGATCCAGCAGCACATCGACGATGGTGGTGGGGACGGGCGCGCGAAAAAGGTTGGCCCGGACGCCGGCGCCGTGGATCAGCAGCACGGGTCCTCTGGAAGGCGGGCGCGATCCTTGTATATGGACGAGATTACAGGGAAAGCCGTCGCCGGTCTCAAACGGGACGACTTCCGCCGATGTTCGGGGAAAGTCCATGGACTACTTATTTAGTGAAATCAGGGATCGAAAAATTACAGTCCGTTCGCACGCTGCGGGAATTATACATCGGAATTCGGCGGGCCGGAGGAAAAAAGGAGGCGGGCGGACCACGAGCAGCCCCTCTTCGGCCCGGCGGCCGGTTCAGTTCCCGTTTGCGGCAAATTCCAATTCTTCGCGCTTGGAGAGGTGCTTTTCCAGCTCTTTGCGGTCGAGAAAATAGGTTGGCTTCACGCGGCTCTCGCTGAACAGCTTCTCGGCCTGATCGTCGAAGTGGGGCGAGTCCGGGTGGTCGCTCTCGCCGAGCGGGATCACCATATACGATTGCGGCGGCTTGGTCAGAATCACGATTTGAGTGGACGTCTGCCCGCTGTGCCCTAACATCTGGTTGCCGGCTTTTTCAAAGCCGATCGCGCGCGGCGTCGCCATGCCCGCTTCGCTCAACGAACCGCCGCTCACGGGCCAGTTGTGCGCCCCTCCTTGCCTACCCACGCGGAACAGCGTGCCGAAGACGGCGCCGGGTTGAAAATCGGAATGCAATCGCGCCTCGGCCTTGGCCAGCGCCGCGCGGACCTGGTCGCCGGTGACGGACTCGGGCGGATCCACCGCGCGCTGGGCCTTTTCGAGAGACGTCTTGAAAAGATAGAACGCGAGCGCGGCGCGCGAGTCCGCGTCGCTGCGGCGGTTCCAGGAAATCAGCATTTTGGCGAATTCGCTTTCCGGCGCAGCCTCGCGGATACGTGCCTGCCACAACTCCGCGTGCCAGACCTGCGGCGAAAACGCCAGGCCGGCGGCTTGCGCAGCGGTTACATCGCGGGCTGCGTCCAACAGGTCCACCATCATGGCCGCGCGTTGATGGGGCGGCGTACGCCCGGCGTTGTACAAATAGGCATGCTCCGCGTACTTCTCCGGCACCAGCGGCGAATCTTCCGACATGTTCTTGATCATGGCGAACGGCGAGACGTTGCAGTTCTGCATGTATCCCTGCGGCGGATTGGTGATCTGCACCAGGTCCTCGAACGGATGTAACCCCTGCCACTCGCAGTTCCCTGCCGCGCCCGCCATCGGTTTTGAGGGATCGCAGCCTTTCGGCCGCACGGGCACCCGGCCATTTCGCACGTAATAAATGTCGCCATCCACCGTGCCGACCATGATGTTCTGCGCCATCAATTGCAGCATCGCCAGGGCCTTTTTCATCTCGGCGAGATTGTGCGCGGTGACCATGCCCCAGCTCTCGTCCATCAGGCGAACTTCGTCCGCGTACGGGATCGCCACCGAGTACGACTTCCCGTTTCTGTGGGCCACGATCGGCCCATGCGCGGTCGATTCGATGGTCACTTCTTTCCATTCGACCTTGCCTCCGGCCTGCACTCCGATCTTCTCGGTGCGCGTTTCGAGCGGCCGCCATTCGCCGCGGAATTTGTACTTGCCATCCCGCACCTCCTCTTCGTAGACATCTGAGGTGTCCGGACCGCCGGTCGTCATGGCGATCGAAGCATAGCGGCTGTGCCCCAGCACGGGAAATGGAAGGCCCAGAATGCAGGCCCCGGAGAAGACCAGATCTCCTCCGTAGAGCCGGATCTCGTAAAACCGGAAGGCGCCGTACCAGCTCAGGTGCGGATCCACGACGGCGATCGGCGCGTGCATGGCCGTGCGCACGGGCGCCAGCAGCATTTCGTTGGAGCCGTGATACGCGACCGGATCGGGCTGAATGCCTGCGTGCATCAGCTTTTCGGCGGCTTCGCCTTCGGGCCAACCCCAGATGATGAAGCGTCCCAGCGCCACCACGCGCCAGGGCTCGAGCTTGGGCGCCCACGCGGGAACCTGTTCGGGATGCTCTCCCATGAACTTCTGCACGCCCGCCAGGAACGCCTCGATGATCTCGCGGCTGCGGGGGCTCAGATCGTGGTAATGCTGCTCGGCGACCAGGCGGTGACGCCAGAGGCGCTGGCGCCAGTCGTCCCGGTAGAACTCCGGGCCGAAGACTTCCGCCATGGCGCCCTCGGCGCGGCGATAGTTCTTCAACATTTCTTCGAGGCGGTCTTCGGCCTGCGCATAGCCGGAACCGAAGGCGGCGCCGGCGGCGTCCTGGGCGAAGATGTGCGGCACGCCGTAATCGTCCCGCAGGATGGTGACGTGTTCGCCCCAGGCGGGCGGAAGGAAGCACAGAAGCAGGCAAAGTCGTTTCATGTTAGAGAGCGCGGCTGAAGAGCCGGCTCTCATTCTATCGCGTGAGGCCGGGAAAGTATGCTATCGAAGAGAAGGAGGCTGAGCTGCGTGCCGGCTGAGAAGCTGAAGATCGGATCGATCGCCCTGGCGTTGCTGGCGATGCAGGCGCCCGCCAGCGCGCAGAACTGGATCGTGCAATCGAGCGGCGCCACTGCCTCCCTGCGCGGCGTGAGCGCGGCAAGCGCCTCCGTGGTTTGGGCCAGCGGTACGCGCGGCACGTATCTGCGCACCATCGACGGCGGCAAGACCTGGCACGCCGCGGTAGTGCCAGACGCGGCGGATCTGGACTTCCGGGCCGTACGCGCGCTGGATGAAAACACGGCCTGGTTGATGAGCAGCGGGCCGGGCGGCAAATCCCGGATCTATAAGACTATCGATGGCGGCGCGCATTGGTCGCTGCTGCTGACGAATCCCGATGCCGGCGGCTTCTTCGATGCGCTGGCATTTTGGGACAAAGCCCATGGCATCGTGCTGGGCGACCCGGTGGATGGACAGTTCGTGATCCTGACCACCGCAAACGGCGGGCGAACGTGGCAGCGGCGCAAGACACCCCCCGCGCTTCCGGACGAAGGCGCGTTCGCCGCCAGCAATTCCTGCCTGTTTGCCGCCGGCCGGCGCGAGGCCTGGTTCGGCACCGGCGGGCCCGGCGGCGCGCGCGTATTTCATTCCAATGACGGCGGGCGAAAGTGGGACGTGGCCGCGGCGCCCCTGCGGCGCGGCGCGGCCGCCGGACTGTTCTCGCTGGCGTTTCGAGACGCGCGCAACGGCGTGGCCGTCGGCGGAGATTATACAAAGCCCGCGGAAGCGCAGGAGAACGTGGCAGTGACCGCGGATGGCGGGCGCACGTGGTCCGCGCCGGCGGGCGCGCATCCCAACGGCTACCGTTCCGCCGTGGTCTTTCTATCCGGCCGCGGGTTGTGGATCGCGGTGGGAACCGGCGGATCGGATGTGTCGAGCGATGGCGGCCAGAGCTGGAAGTCGATCGCGCCCGGCGGATACAATGCGATCGGCGCGGCGGGGGACGAGGCGGTGTGGGCTGTCGGAGCGGGAGGGCGGATCGCCCGGCTGCACTATTGACCGGGTCCCTGCGCCGCGCCCGTCGGTCGGCTGGGACAATATGCTGGAAGCTGCGGGAGGGCAATTCATGGCTGACGCGGTGGTAGAATCCTTGATCCTGGATCTTCTGGAGTGGGTGGCGGAGCGCGAGCGAAGCTACGAAGAAGTAATGGACGCGTGGCGCACCACCTGCCCGAGGCTCACGGTTTGGGAGGATGCCAACGACCGGGGACTTGTCATGCGGGAGGAAGCGCTGGGACGCTGCATCGTTAAGGTCACCTCAACGGGCCGCAACCTTCTGGAGCAGCGCCCGCTGCGGAGTTAGGCCCCGGCGGTAACGCGCTATCCGGCCATCAGCCGCTTATACAGCACCCACAGCCGCGGGAAATCGAGGTCCAGCATCACTTGTGCCGGCGTGGCGCCTGGCGCCAGTGCGCGGTCCAGCGGAATCGTAGCGCCGTAGGTTTTTCCGAACCGTGTATCCACGTCCAGCCAGGCGGTCTCGGACTTAGTGACGAATCCCGTATCCAGCAGCCAGGCCGCGGCCAGCTCGTCCCAAAGGAATCCGGTTGCGTGCGGATCGTTGAGGAAGCCGGGATAGCGGAATCCGGAGTCCTGCCGGTATCGCTGCGTAATCGGCGTCTTCACCGCCACAATCTCATCGAAGCGGGCTTTGGTCATCAGGGCGCGATTGCAGATATCCAGCGGGAACATGATCTTGCCGGGAATCCGCGAACGCAGCACGATGCCGGCTGCCTCGGGATCGAACCAGAAGTTGAATTCCGCGGCCGCCGATGCATTGCCTGGCACGTGCACGTTTCCGCCCATGAAAACGATCCTCTGGATCTTGTCTTCCAGGTCCGGGTGCAGGCGCAGGAGCATCGCCACATTGGTCATAGGACCGAGGGCCAGAATCGTAATCTCGCCGGGATGCCGCTGGATGGCGGTTGCCAGGACATCGAGCGCGGCGGACCCGGCCGGCGGCGCGATCTTCGCCGGATGGCCGAAGGCGCCGTCAAATTCGAGCGGAGCTTCCCGCTTGGCCATCTCGGGAGTGTGCATCAAGGGCATTTGCGCGCCCACAAACGGCTTGATCCCGGAATCGCCCAACAAGCCCAGGATCTCGCCCAGGTAGGCGGCGCTCTCCGCGGCCCACACGTTTCCCGAAACCACTGTAATCGCGGACACCTGCACTTTCTCCGGACTGCGAAGAATCATGGTCAGGGCGGCCCCATCGTCACCGAAGTAGCCGCAGTCCGTATCGAAAACGATCTTGCCGGCTGGGAACGCGCAGAAAGGGTACAGCAGCAGAAGCGGCCAGAATCTCATAGGTTCATTATGGCTCCGCATTTCGGCCCGGCAGGCGGACTCTTGCCCGCAAAAGCGAGCGGGCGGAAGAAGCGAAGGCGTTGCCATGACGGCGCGGGCCGGCCGCGACGTGGGTGAACCTCGATTGATACTCCTCGATACGAACGTCATGATTCACTACCTGAAGGGCGATCCTGCGATCGTGACGCGCATTTACAACACCTCGCGCGCCGAACTGGCGCTCCCCGCGATCGTGGCTTACGAGCTGGAGTACGGAACGCTCCGCTCGAAGCTCCCAGCGCGGCGCAGGCGTGAGCTGGAGGCGGGCCTTGCGCACATTCAGCACTTACCTTTCGATTCCGCCGCCGCGACAGCCGCCGCAGGTATCCGTGTCGAACTGGAACAGCGGGGTTGTAAGATAGAGCCCCTCGATTTGCTGATCGCCGGAATAGCCCTCAGCCGGGGCGCCGCCCTGGTGACCAGCAATATTGCGGAATTCTCGCGCGTTCCGGGGTTGCGTGTGCTGGATTAGAGATCGGCATGAGACGGGCATGCGCGGTTGGACATAGTCTAATACCGGCCATACGACCCGGCGAACACGCGCTCCGTTCGTGAGGGTACTCGACTGAAAAATACCTGCACCGGCGCGGCGGAAGCATCCTGGCTGCGGGTCTCTTCTGCCCGCATCCTGGTTGTGCTCGCGCATGGCGCTGGGTATCTGCGCACTGCCGCCGGCCCGGACATATCGCTCGTCTCACAGACAAGGACCACGTCACGCGCGGCCTAATACCCCCGCCTCTTATCCACCACGTTCCGTAGCGCCGCGCCCTTCCGGTAGCGCTCGAAATTATCCAGGAACACCTGCATGGCGCGATCCTTCCAGTCCGGCGTGTGATCGGCCGCATGCGCCGAGAGCAGCACGTTATCCAACTCGTAGAACGGATGCCCGGCCGGCAGCGGCTCCTGGTCGAACACATCGAGCGCCGCGCCGCCGATCCGCCTTTCGCGCAGCGCCCGGATCAACGCGGCCTCGTCCACCAGCGGCCCCCGGCCTACGTTGATCAGCACGGCCGCCGGCTTCATGGCCCCCAGCTCAGCCTCGCCCACGATCCCGCGCGTCTCCGGCGTGAGCGGAGCGCTGAGCACGATGTAGTCGGATCGCTCCAGCAACTCCCGCCGGCGCGCGGGCTCGCTCCGCCGCCGCAGCGCCAGCACCTGCATCCCCATAGCTTCCGCGCACCGCGCCGCGGCCCGGCCGATATCCCCGAAGCCGATCACGCCCATGGTCTGCCCGGCCACCTGGATCGTATCGAACGGATCCCAGACGCCGGCTTCCTGGCTGCGCACCATGCGGCGGAACCCCTTGGCGAAGTGGAGCACGGCGCCGATCACGAACTCGGCCAGAATCTCGCTGAAGACGCCTTGCGCATTGGTCAGCGCCACCGGGCTTTCGACCAGTTCGGGAAACAAAAGATCGTCCAGCCCCGCCGCGCGCGAGTGGATCCAGCGCACCCGCGGCGCCATGCCCCAGACCTTTTGCAACAACTCCCGGCTGCCCGTCCAGTTCAGGATCACGTCGGCTTCCGGTGCGGCATCGGCAAAGGACTCGGCGCGGTCGCCCGCCACGATGCGGGTCGCGTCCGGCAAGGCTGCCAGCATGGCCAGCAGCGGATCTGCGGGATTAGCCAACACCAAAACTGTGATATCGTCCATGAGGAGCAAGCTACCATGTTCGACCTCTCCCTTGAAGTGCTTCGTGTAGTCGAAGACGCCGCCATTGCCTCGGCCCGCACCATGGGAATGGGAGATCCCAAGATCGCCGACCAGGCCGCCGTCGAATCCATGCGCCGCTGCCTCGATACCATCGCCATCGACGGCACCATCGTCATCGGCGAGGGCGAGCGCGATGAAGCGCCCATGCTCTTCATCGGGGAGAAAGTGGGCTCCGCCAAAGATCAGAAAGGCGCGCTCTCGGTGGATATCGCGGTTGATCCGCTGGAAGGCACCAATCTCTGCTCCACCGGTGCGGGCGGCGCCATCACGGTGCTGGCCGCTTCCGAGCGCGGCGGGCTGCTGCACGCGCCCGATTGCTACATGCAGAAGATCGTGGTGGGTCCGGCCGCCAAGGGCGCCGTGGACCTGGAAGCGCCCGTCAAGCAGAATCTCAAGGCCATCGCCCGGCGCCTGCAACGAGGCGTGGACGATCTCGTAGTGGTGGTGCTCGACCGGCCGCGCCACCAGCAACTGATCGCCGACATACGCGAAGCCGGCGCGCGCATACGCCTGATCGGGGACGGCGATCTTTCCGCGGGCATCGGCGCGGCCGTCGCGGGAACCGGAGTACACGCGGTGATGGGATCTGGCGGCGCGCCCGAGGGCGTGCTCACTGCCGCGGCCCTGCGCTGCCTCAACGGCGAAATCCTGGGCCGGCTGGTGGTCAAGGACGACGCCCAGAAGGAGCGCATGCAGGCCATGGGCATCCGCGACCCGGAAAAAATCTACACCACTCACGAACTGGCCCCCGGACGCGACGTGGTCTTCGCCGCCTGCGGCGTCACCGACGGCAACCTGTTGCAGGGCGTACGCTTTTTCGGCGATGGCACGCGCACCCAATCCATCGTGATGACGCATTCGCCGGCTCGCGTGCGATTCATCGATACGGTGCATCTGGAGAACAAGCCGGACGTGAAGGTGCGGTTCCGTTAGGCCGGGGCTTTCGCCTGCCACTGGAGTTTGGACACTGCCATTGCCGCGTGGCGCAAGCGCTTGCTGCGACGAACTTCGGTTCGCCGTTTTGGCGGGGCTTTGGTCCCGCGGCAAGTCTGCGCTGAACTTTCTGGAGACCCCGTGCGTACCTGTTTAAGAACGGAGAAGTCATGGCTCAAAACCATCGCCGAGGCGGAATCGTCGCCGGCATCCTGCTCACCATCCTGATTCTGGGAGCGCTCACCATCGCGGCCGTTGTGGCCACCGGCCTCTACATCGCCCAAAATGTACGGGTCACCGGGAGAACCTCGCACGGCGAAACCACCGTCGAAACGCCCTTCGGCACGGTACGAGTGCGCGAAGCCAGGCTCGATCCCAGCGCGCTTGGCGTGCCGGTCTACCCCGGCGCCGTCCGCGTGGAGAATCACAAACTCGCCGACTTCCATCTGGATTTCGGCGGCAAGCACAAGGAGTTCGCGGTGGCGGCCGCCGAGTACCGCACGTCCGACCAGCCGGATCAGGTTGCGGAATTCTATCGCGACAAACTTCCGCACTGGATGGTCAGCGAAACCCGGCACGGCGCCTACCATGGAATGCAGTTGTCGCTAAAAGACGGCGGCCATAAGAAGATCATCGCCATCTACGAAGACGGCGGCGAAACGCGCATCGCGCTTGCTTCGGTGGGAGAGCCTGCGTCAAACTGATCAAGTAGGGCTTTGTGCCCCTCGATCATGCCTGACTTCTGTTCCTGCGGCGCCGAGCTGCCGCCCGATGCCCGATTCTGCCATCGTTGCGGCAAACCGCAGCGCGAGGAAATTGTTCCGGAGACGGTCGGCCCCCCACCCGCGCCCCCGGTCGTTGCGCCGCCTCCCGCCAGTCCGCCCGGCGTGAGCTTCCACAATCCGATCGCCGTCCGGATCGGGCTGACCATGGCCAGCGCCGCGGCTCTGCTGACTTGGCTGCCGCTCATCAGTTTGGGCTTCGCCGTCTGGTGGATCGCCGCCGGCTTTTTCTCCGTGTACCTTTATCACCGCCGAACCGGCCAATTTCTGACCGTCGGCGGCGGCATACGCATGGGATGGGTCACGGGCGTGCTGACCTTCGTCATCATGACCGTCCTGTTCACGGCTACGCTGGTGCCCCTCGCCATGAGCAGCGGCGGATTGGCGGCCGTTTACCAGGAACAGCTTCGCAGTATGCAGTGGAACGAGGCGAATCTGCAGCAAGCCATGAAGATGCTCAACAGTCCCGCGGGACTGGCCACCGGCATCTTATCGTCGCTGCTGTTCTTTTTCGCGATCATCACTCTGTTCTGTACCGCGGGCGGCGCGCTGGGCGCCAAGGTGGCCCGAAGGCATTGATTGCTCCTACGGCGTGGCGCCCCCGCTGCTGACAGCCAGCGGCGTGTAGGAAATCGCCGCTCCCGCGGGATCCCGGAATTGCAGCCGAACCGTCACCGAGGTGTTGGGGGCCAGCGTCGATCCCGCGGGAATCGCCGCCTGGTACGGGCTGCCGATTGGCGCGTAGCATGCCGTGGGCTGCGTCTGGTTCGCAAGAGTGACACCCGCGGGAAGGTCTTCCAGGATCAGAAACAGCGGGCCGTCTACGGCCGCCGTTTGGCTCGTGTTAGTCAAAGATACTTCCTGCGTATAGAGCATCGTACGCGGATAGTAAACGATGGAGCCGCTCGAAATCGTTACTCCCGCCGCGACATAGGCGTGGCACGTACTCACCGTGAGAGCGGACAGTATCGCGCGGCTGAAGCTCTCATTGCCGGTGTCTGTGATGGTCACGCTGGTGAGCACCTGGTTCGCAAAGGCCGCCGGCAGAATGTATTCCTGGCGGTCGAGGCGCTGTCCCAGTCCATTCGTCCATACCTGCGCGGTGGTGGTGTTGTTGATGGTGTTCTGGAATCCGTCGTTGTTAAAATCGCGGACGTTTACGCCACCTATTAATGGCGCGGTCACTGTCGCGCCCTTACTACCTTTGAAAGTGACATACAGATAGGCCTCCGGACCTGGCTGGCCCCACATAGAGTTGAGCAAGGTGTAGGCCTGGGTCACGCCGGCCACGCCAACCGGAATCGTTAGGTGGACGGCGCCCGACTCACAATTCGCCGCCACGCCGCCATTCCAATAATTGTTGGGTCCGGCCGGAATCGACAAAGGGACGCCTCCGAAATT
>Ga0335078_10006946_pt1 | contig 16758 bp, 11 predicted proteins | sample Lox_Sample_32_FD_206711 | JGI IMG/M metagenome (GOLD analysis project Ga0335078, IMG submission 206711) | Soil microbial communities from Loxahatchee National Wildlife Refuge, Florida, United States - Lox_Sample_3.2 | ecosystem: Environmental > Terrestrial > Soil > Wetlands | place: USA... | reverse complement strand
TCGGCATGCCGTGGGGGAATCCCTTGTAGGTCTTCAGCGTCCCGTTCTGCACGAGCCGCGCCGACAGCGGCCCGGAGTCGGCGTAGGGAACGATCTGGTCGTCGTCGCCGTGCATCACCAGGACCGGCACCGTGATCTTCTTGAGGTCCTCGGTGAAATCGGTCTGGGAGAAGGCAACGATGCCGTCGTAGTGTGCCTTCGCCCCGCCCATCATCCCCTGGCGCCACCAGTTCGCGATGATCGCTTCCGAGGGTTCCACGCCAGGCCGGTTGAAGCCGTAGAAGGGGCCCGACGGCAGCGCCCGGTAGAACTCCGACCGATTGGCGGCCAGCTGGGCCTGCAGGTCGTCGAAGACGGCCTTCGGCAGGCCGCCGGGGTTGGCGTCGGTCTGTACCATGAGCGGCGGCACCGAACTGATCAATACCGCCTTCGCCACGCGGCCCTCACCGTGCCGGGCGATGTAGTGCACGACTTCGCCGCCGCCGGTGGAGTGCCCGACATGGACGGCGTGGCGCAGATCGAGATGGGCTGTCACCGCGGCCAGGTCGTCGGCGTAGTGGTCCATGTCGTGACCATCGCTGGTCTGGGTGGAACGTCCGTGCCCGCGCCGGTCATGGGCGATGACCCGGTAGCCGTGCTGCAGGAAGAACAGCATCTGGGTGTCCCAGTCGTCGGCCGAAAGCGGCCAGCCGTGGCTGAAGACAATCGGCTGGCCCGAGCCCCAATCCTTGTAGAAAATCTCCGTGCCATCGGTCGTCGTGACCATACCCATGGGCTGCCTCCGCTGGTCTGGGCGTTGCCGGTCAAAGCCTGCACTGGCAGCCTAACCATCGCTCTTGCCAGGACCCCAGGCCGCCCGGCCACCGCCGCGGTGAACCCCGCGGGAACAGCATCCGACCTGGGACGTGACAAGCCACGCAGCTCACATGGCGCGACGGGATGACCGAACGAGGCCAGATAACCCATACCTGGTTCGGACCGTCAGCAGATTCGGCGGCAAACGAGAAGGGAGTCTTGAATCTGGATCTGACGCCGGGCTGCGGCCGTCGTCACTCGACGCGGTCCAACGATGGTTCGGGGTGTTCGCCCAGGTACTCCACCCAGGCTCGCTTCACGCACGGATAGTGCGTGGAGGCCTCGACCAGATCCATGAAGTTGGTGATATTCGCGTCGAACCGCTGCTGCAGCTGCTCGTCGGCGATGCGGCCTTCCGCAGTGAAGGCCTTCTGCGCCTGGGCGAGGGAGAACATGTCCGGATACAGCCGCGAGCCGAGGTGCTCGAACGGCACGCGCAGCGCCCACAGGCCGCGGTTGCCCCCGACCATCGAGGGCGATGCGGACATCAGCAGCCCGTGGCGCTCGTTGAACGGCTGCGGCTGGTAGCGGGACACCCAGTCGATGGCGTTCTTCAGCGCCCCTGGCATCGACGCGTTGTACTCCGGTGAGGAGACGACGAAACCGTGGCAGGCCTCCAGCCGCCGCCGGAACTCCTCGGCACCCGGCGGGAATCCCTGCTCGCGCTGGACATCCTGGTCGTAGGACGGGGCGTCGAAGTCGCGCATCGTAGCGACGTCGACTTCTCCGCCGCTGGTCTCGATAGCCGCCGCTGCCAGGTCGGCGAGCCGGGTGTTGAGTGAGCCACGGCGCAAGGACGCCGAGAAAACCAGGAACCGGACGGGCTGACGGGGCCGGTCGCCGGGCATCAGCAGGCCGATGCGCGGGGACGGCGGGGGTCCGCCTCAGTGTGCCTGGGGTGATGACACGTAAACCAGATGGACATAGGGCCTCTCCCCGCGACGGATAGGTGCGCCAGCTTATCAAGCTCCTCGATGCTCCTCGCCCGCCGCGAAATCCGTGATCACTCCTGCAACGTGGCTTGCCAGCTCCGCACATAACCGTGCCGTCGACACCCGCCTGTGCCTGCCCATCGCTGCGGCTGGGAGACTGTGCGCATGCGGATCGTGGTACCGGCCGGCGGGGTTGGCGCGGCACGTTTCCTGCGCGGCCTCCAGGCGGCCGCTCCGGACGCGCACATCACCGTCATTGGCAACACCGGCGACGACATCACCCTGTTCGGGCTGCGCATCTGTCCGGACCTCGACACCGTCATGTACACACTCGGCGGCGGTATCAACGCCGAGCTGGGCTGGGGCAGGTCGGCCGAGACCTTCTCCATCCGTGAGGAACTCGCCGCTTACCACGCGCAGCCACTCTGGTTCACCCTCGGCGACCGCGACTTCGCCACCCATATCGTGCGGACGGAACTGCTCGGCTCGGGCCAGCCGCTCTCGGCGGTGACCGCCGCCCTGTGCGAGCGGTGGCAACCCAAAGTCACCTTGCTGCCGATGACCGACGACCGGGTGGAAACCCACGTCCTGATCGACGAAGCGAACGCCCGGGCGACCGGCCTACCCGATCGCCCGGGCCAGCGAAACCAGCCGGGCGAGCACGGCGAGCAGGGCCGCCGCACGATCCACTTCCAGGAATGGTGGGTGCGCCATGGCGCGCGGATCCCCGCCGCCGAGATCATCGCGCTGGGTGCGGCCGACGCCGTCCCCGCGCCCGGTGTGCTCGATGCGATCGCCGCCGCTGATGTCGTGCTGCTGCCGCCGTCCAACCCGGTCGTGAGCATCGGCACCATCCTGTGCATACCGGGCATCCGCGACGCCCTCGAGCGCAAGACGGTGGTCGGCGTCTCCCCCATTATCGGCGGTGCGCCGGTGCGTGGAATGGCCGACGCGTGCCTCGCCGCGATCGGCGTACCGGCCAGTGCCACGGCCGTCGCGGCATGGTACGGCCCCGGGCTCCTGGACGGCTGGCTGGTAGATGACGCGGACAAGTCAGCAGCCGATGACCGCGAACTGCGGGGAATCGCCGTCCGGGCCCGCCCGCTATATATGTACGATCTGCCCGCAACCGCCCAGATCGTAATGGAATGCCTGGATCTCGCCGCCGCACTCGGCACCGGGCCCGCGACATGACCCGCGACACCACCGGCGACATGAGCGGCGACAGCACCGGCGACATGAGCGGGATCATGCCGAGCGCCGTCAACGGCCTCAGCCTTACGGCGATCGCCGGGCTCCCCGAGATCGCCGCGGGTGACGACCTCGCGGCGCTGATCGCGGATGCCGCCCCCGGACTGACTGATGGCGACATCCTGGCCGTCACCTCGAAGGTCGTGAGCAAGGCCGAGGGCAGGGTCCTGCGCGCTGCGGAACGCTCCACGGCAGGCATCGCGAGCCTGCGGGATGCCGCGATCGAGAAAGAAACAGTGCGGGTCGTCGCGAACCGGGGCGCCGCACGCATCGTGGAAACCCGTCACGGGCTCGTGCTCGCCGCCGCGGGCGTGGACACCTCCAACAGCGAGCCAGGAACGGTCGTGCTCCTGCCCGAGGATCCGGACGCATCTGCCCGTGCACTGCGCGCAGCGCTGGCCGGCCGGTGCCGGGCACGGATCGGCGTCATCATCACCGACACATTGGGCCGTCCCTGGCGGGTCGGCCAGACCGACACCGCGATCGGGCTGGCGGGTCTGGCGCCCGTGCTTGACCACCGCAGCCAGACCGACTCCTACGGTAACCCCCTCGAGGTCACCTTGCGCGCGGTGGCCGATGAGATCGCGGCCGCCGGCGACCTGGTCAAGGGCAAGCTCGCGAACACGCCCGTGGCGATCGTGCGCGGCCTGGCGGATCTGGTCACCGACGAGGATGGGCCGGGCGCGGCGGCGCTCATCCGTCGGTCAGGCGAGGATATGTTCCGGTTCGGGTCGCGCGACGTGGTCTTCGCCCGGCGGACGGTGCGGGACTTCACCGGCGATCCGGTCGACGAGGACGCGGTCAACCGCGGCGTACTCGCCGCGTTCGCCGCACCCGCGCCGCACCATTCGGTGCCGTGGCGGTTCGCCATCGCCTCATCTGCGCAGGCGCGTGCCGGACTGCTCGACACCATGCGCGACGCGTGGATCGCGGACCTGCGCGGTGACGGCTTCACCGAGGATCAGATCGAGCGCAGGACGGCGCGGGGTGAGCCGCTGCGCCGCGCGCCGCTGCTCATCGTGCCATGCCTGGTCGCCGACGCGGCGCACGCGTACCCGGACCCACGCAGGCAGCGGGCAGAACGGGAGATGTTCCTTGTATCGATGGGCGCGGGTGTGCAGAACCTGCTTGTCGCGCTCGCGGTCGAAGGACTCGGCTCATGCTGGGTGTCGAGCAGCATGTTCTGCCCGGACGTCGCCCGCAATGCCCTCGGCCTGCCCGGCGATTGGCAGCCGATGGGCGTCGTCGGCGTCGGCCATCCCGCGGCCACGCCGGAGCCGCGCCCCGATCGCGACATCGACGGGCTCGTAGTCCGCCGCTGAGCCGCTGAGCCGCTGAGCCGCTGAGCCGCTGAGCCGCTGAGCCGCTGAGGCGCTGAGGCGCTGAGCCGCTGAGGCGCTGAGGCGCTGAGGCGGTGACGCGCTGAGCCGGTGAGGCGGTGAGGCGCTCGGCGCGCCCGCACAGTGTGCGGCAGGTGGCACGACTGGAGCGGGTCAGCCCGCGATGACGGGGAGCTTGCGGCGGACAGCGTCGCAGACTCCGTCGCTGGCATGGGCAGCGGCGACGCGCTCGGCCGCCGCCTCGCCGTACGTGGTGGTGCGCTGCCGCAATGGGCGGCCGAGCGGTGCCACGATCGAGGCGAGGTCACTGATCGTCTTGTACGAGCCATTGGCGGACCCGGCCATCCGGCTGATCGTCTCCTCCATCAGCGTGCCACCCAGGTCGTTGACACCACCGCCAAGTACGTCGCGGCACAGGTCATCACCGAGCTTGACCCACGAGCACTGGATGTTCGCGATGGCGCCGTGCAGGAGCAGTCGCGACACGGCGTGCACCGCGCGGTTCTCCCGCCTCGTCGGCCCCGGGCGGGCCAGGCCCGCCAGATAGATGGGCGCGTTCGCGTGCACGAACGGCAGCAGCACGAACTCGGTGAAACCACCGGTACGGTCCTGGATGCCCCGGATCACGCGCAGGTGCGCCACCCAGTGCGCCGGGGAGTCGACGTGCCCGTACATCATCGTGGCAGAGGTCGGAATTCCCAGTTCATGCGCTGTCGTGATCACGTCGATCCAGGCCGATGCTGGGAGCTTTCCCTTGGTAAGCACCCAGCGGACATCGTCGTCGAGGATCTCCGCGGCGGTTCCGGGCATCGAATTGACCCCGGCATCGCGGGCGGCAGCGAGCCATTCCCTGATCGGAATGCCGGTTCGTGCCACGCCGTTCATGACCTCCATCGGCGAAAAGGCGTGTACGTGCATGTCCGGGCAGCGTCGCTTCACCTCGGCCGCGATGTCGAAGTATGCGGTGCCCGGCAGGTCCGGGTGAATGCCGCCCTGCATGCATACCTCGGTCGCGCCCGCCGCCCATGCCTCGACGGCCCGGTCCCCCACTTGCCCCAGCGACAGCGTGTAGGCATCGGCGTCGGTGCGGCGCTGCGCGAAAGCGCAGAAGCGGCAGCCCGTGTAGCAGACGTTGGTGAAGTTGATGTTGCGAGTGACGACATACGTCACCTCGTCGCCCGCGGTGTCGCCGCGGACGTCATCGGCGAGCGCCGTCAGCGCCTCGAGTTCCGGGCCGTCGGCGTCGAGCAGCGCGAGCGCCTCCGCGTCGGTGAGGGCCGCCGGGTCTGTGCCAGCGTGCCTGAGGGCGGCAACCACCTCTGCATCCATACGGCCGCGCGGGCTGGCCCCTGGCTTGATACGTGCGCCCACTTCCGCCCAGTCACCATAGACCTCGCCGAAGTCGCTGCGGCGATCGTCGGACCTGCCCGTGGTATCGATCGTGACATGCAGGTCGGTGCGCCCGCCCTGCTCCCATCCCCGGTGCTGGCCCCAGCCGCCGTCAGGTTCCTGCCAGGGCAGCCCGCGCGGCAGCGCTCCGGCGGCGGCGAGCCCGGTCGCCGGATCCGCCAGCGCGGCGACGTGTCCGGCCAGGCGCGGATCAAGCCACGGCTCACCGAGGTAGCCCGGATAGATCGTCAGCCGTTCGGCGAGCGTGTATCCCGCGGCAGCCGTCAGGGATGCTAGCTCGTCGATCTGCGGCCAGGGGCGTTCCGGGTTGACGTGGTCGGGGGTGAGCGGCGAGACCCCGCCCCAGTCGTCGATGCCGGCCCGGAGGATCAGGCCGTGCTGATCATCGACCAGGTTCGGCGGCGCCTGCACACGCGCCTTCGGGCCAAGCACAAGCCGGGTGACCGCGATCGCCGCGGTCAGATCCGCAACCTCGGCATCGGGCACCTCCCGCATCTTGGTGTCAGGCTTGGCACGGAAGTTCTGCACGATTACTTCCTGGATGCCGCCGTACTCGCGGGCGATGCGCCGGATTGTGAAGATCGAATCGGCGCGCTCGGCCGCGGTCTCCCCGATGCCGATGAGAATGCCCGTGGTGAACGGCACGCTGCTACGTCCGGCGTCCTCGAGCACCCGCACGCGAACCGCTGGATCCTTGTCCGGGCTGCCGAAGTGCGGGCCAGCGCGCTCGGTGTAGAGACGGGACGCGGTAGTCTCGAGCATCATTCCCATGGATGGCGCGACCGGTTTGAGCCGCTGGAAGTCCGGCCAGCTCAGCACGCCGGGATTCAGGTGCGGCAGCAGCCCGGTCTCCTCGAGTACGCGGATGGCCATCGCCCGCACATACGACAGCGTGTCGTCGTAGCCGTGCGCGTCAAGCCACTCGCGTGCCTGCCGCCAGCGGTCCTCGGGGCGGTCGCCGAGGGTGAAAAGCGCTTCCTTGCAGCCGAGGGCGGCGCCCTGCCGCGCGATGTCGACCACGTCGTCAGGGGACAGGTATGGGCTGTTGAGGCGATGCGGGACCGTGACGAAGGTGCAGTAACCGCAGCGGTCCCTGCACAGGCGGGTGAGCGGGATGAAGACCTTCCTGGAGTAGGTGATCACGCGTTCGCGGCCGGCCGCGGCGAGGCCCGCGTCACGTGTGCGGGACGCGTGCATCAGCAACTGTTCCAGGTCGGCATCGCGGGCGTGCAGCAGCACCGTGGCCTCGGACTGGTCGATCGGTCTGCCGTCCCTGGCGCGGGCGAGCGCCCTGCGCATCGCGGTGGCGGTGGGGCGATCCTCGGAAAGGCCCATGGCCGCACCTTACGCGGAGCCGAGGTTCAATGGGTCCCGCGCCCTGTGCTCAGGCGTCTGCCGAGAACCGGACCGTCCCGGGCCCAAGCTGCGCTTGTGGCCAGATCCTGATGCCGTGACGAAGCTCGTTCCCGGCTCCGATCATGACTCCACCGCCGATGAACGCGCCGTCCAGCACGGTACCCTCGGCGATGCGGACGCCGCGGCCGAGGATGCAGCGCTCGACGCTGGCGCCGGGCGCCACCGTGACCTCCTCGAAAAGCACGCTCCCGTGGACGCGCGCTCCAGGCGCGACCAGCGAACCCGCGCCGATCACGGTACCGCCAGAAAGATCCGCCGCCGGATCAACCGCCGACCCGGGCAGGACGAGCGCGTCGCCGCAGGGCCCTGGCATCGCCGGGGAAGATACCCGGCCGAGAACCAGATCGCAGGAGGCACGGACGAACGCTTCCGGCGTGCCGACGTCCAGCCAGTACGCGGTGTCCGTGCAGCCGAGGACGAGCTGGCCGGCCGCGATGAGCCCGGGAAAGGTCTCACGCTCCACCGAGACGACGCGGCCAGCGGGGATCCGGTCGATGGCCCGCCGCTTGAATACGTAACACCCGGCGTTGATCCGGTTCGTCACCGGCGCGGGTGTCTTCTCAAGAAAGGCGGTGACCCGGTCGGCGCTGTCGGTCGGCACGCAGCCGAAGCTGGACGGATCGTCGACCTCCACCAGATGCAGTGTCACCGCGGCGTCGGCGGCGCGATGCAGGTCAAGCTGCGCGGTGATGTCGTGACCCGAAAGGACGTCCCCGTTGAGCACGAGCACGGGGTCATCAGGTCCGCCGGTCAGCCGGCTGGCCGCGTTCCTGATGCCGCCGCCGGTGCCAAGCGGCGAATCCTCCATGACGTAGTCGAGTTCCAGGCCCAATGAGGTACCGTCGCCCAGCGTGGCCTCGAACATGTCCGCGCGGTAGGAGGTGGCCAGAACCGCACGTACGACTCCGCATGCCGCCGCACGGGCGAGCTGGTGGGCGAGGAACGGCACTCCCGCCGCCGGAAGCAGCGGCTTCGGGGTCGAAATCGTCATCGGACGCAACCGGGTGCCCTGGCCGCCCACGAGCACGATCGCCTCGACGGGTTCCATGAGGGGACGCTACCAGCCCGGATACGCCGGAGGGGCAGATAACACTCGGCCACACCGATACGCCGCCCGTTGCCTGGGTTCCTCCTGCCCGGGAGGGCAGCCGGGCAGGTGGCCCCCGCCGCGACGGATCAGGGCACTTGCTGCTCGGCCGCCCGCTGGTAGGAAGCCAGGTGAGCCTCGGCCGAGGCTTCCCAGGTGAATTCCTGCGACCGCGCGTAGCCCGCGTCACCGAGTGCCTGCCGGCGCGCCGGATCGTCGAGCAGGGCCCGCAGCCCGGCGCGGATACTGTCGGCGTCCCGCTCGGTGTATGCGACCGCATCACCACCGACCTCCGGCAGCGACGTGCAGTGCGTCGTCAGCACCGGCGCGCCGCAGGCCATTGCCTCGAGCACAGGCAGCCCGAACCCCTCACCGCGGCTCGGGAACGCGACCACCCTCGCGCCGCCCAGGAATCCGGGCAGATCGGAGAACCGAAGATAGCCAGGGCGTATCAGGCGCAGGCGTGGCGGCGCCGCCGCCACCGCGACATCGACCTCCTCGCTCCAGCCGCAGCCACCGGCCAGCACAAGCGCCGGTGGCTCGGTCATGTCGGCGGCGGCGGCGGACCAGCCCTTGATCAGAGCGGGCACGTTCTTGCGCGGCTCCAGGGTGCCGAGGAACGCGACATATGGCTTGCCGTGCAGGCCGAGCCGGTCGCAGACATGGCTGAGCTCCGCCGGATCTGGCCGGTGGAAAAGCTTGTGGTCCACGCCGTGGTAGGCAACGTCGATCCGGGTCGGGTCCGCACCGAGGACCCGGACAAGCTCATCCCTGGTCGCCTTCGATGGGACCAGCAGCCGGGTGGCGCGGCGCACGGCGGTGCGGATGGCGGATTTGAAAAAGGTGGCTGTGACGGCGGTGTGCAGTTCGGGGTCGGTGAAGTAGGTGAGATCGTGCACTGTCACCACGCACGGCACCCCTGGGCGCAGCGGGATTGAATAGTAGGGCGCGTGGATGACGTCCGCTTCCACCTGCTGCGCGACCAGCGGCAAGCCGGTCTGCTCCCAGGCCAGCCTGGCCGCGCGATGCGCGATGGCGGTCGGGCCCGCGACGACCCGCGCCTCCGGCGCCAGCCTCGCATACCGCTCTTCGTCCGCGCGCTGGCACGCAACAGCCAGGTCCGCGTCCGCGGACACAAGCGCGGCAATCAGCCCATCGACGTACCGTCCGAGCGCGCCACGGTCGGCGGGCACGGCGGTCGCATCAACAAGCACCCGAGGCGCCACGACGGATCTCGCTCCTCTCTTGGGTGGACCCAGTGGCAGGCAGACCCAGTGGGCCGGTCAGGGATAAGCGGGTGAGCCACCCAGGAGACCGGTGCGCTGAGCCAGCGGCCAGCAGGCTAAGCCGGGAGCCCCTCGAACTCGATCAACAGCAGCGACCTGTGCTCCCAAGACGAGCGTACGCCGGTTGGTGGGCCGGATGGACCGATGCGCCAGCATGAGGGCCAGGTGTCGCCAGCTGTCATGCGTAATTCACCTGGCGGGCCGGCGCGCACGCAGCAGGACGATGCTTCCCCGTTCGCGACCGGCCCACCGATCGCTCACCGCGACCAGCGGGATCAGCGCGGCCGCGGCGTTGAAACCTACCCGGCCGCCATGCGCCGACAGGCCGAGGTACAGTCGCTCGGACCACCTGGCACGGAACTGGTAGGCATGCTCCACCACCTCAAGCCCGCGGGCCCGCAGCAGCCGGGTCAATGTCTCGTGCGTGTACGTGCGCTTGACCTGGTAGCGCGCACAGTGCGCGCGGTACAGATCCGGCCACTGTGCGGCCCGGGTGAGCGCATCCGCCGACATGACCAGCTCACCACCCGGGCGCAGCACCCGCGCCATCTCGTCGAGCGCGCGGTCGCCGTCGTTGAAATGCTCGATCGCGCAGATCGACATCACCCGGTCAACACAGCCGTCCGCGAAGGGCAGCCGCAGCGCGTCCGCCTCGACAAGAGCCGGCGCGCCGGTCAGATCGCGGCCCCGCACCATCTTCGCGCGGGCCAGGTCGATCGACACCGCATGCGCACCGCGCCGCGCCGCCTGGCGTGCCCAGTAACCGTCGCCGCCCGCCACGTCGAGCACGCGCATCCCGCGCAGGTCGCCGCCGAGCCAGCGCAACAGCGCGCCCGCCTCACGGTAGCGGCAGACATGCACCTGATGGCCGGCGAAGGCGACGGCATCCGCGAATCGCATCGTTACCCCGTGGCGGATCGCGACGGAGCCGGCGACGGCGCGGGTTTGGCCGTCTGCCGCGCGGCCTTGTTCGCTGCGTCGAGCGCCTGCTTCACCAGCTGCATGTCCTGGCCGTAGGTCGCGAAGTCACCCTTCTTGAGCGCCGCCTGCGCGTTCTTGTAGTCGGTCTCGGCCTGGGCCAGGTACAACCGCACGGTGGCGCTTACCTGGCCCGTCTGGCTAGTCCCGCTGCCCGGCGAGGAGATCCCGGTCGGGCTGGACACGCCCGTGAAGATCTGGCTCAGCGCGTCCTGGAGGCTGTCCGCGTAGCCGGGCTTGCCGTTGTAGGAGACGAAGACACGCTGCACGGTCGGGTACGAGCCGGCCGCGCTGCCGCCGGTCGCCTGGATGTACACCGGCTCGATGTAGAGCAGCGCGCCGCCGACCGGCAACACGATCAGATTGCCGGTGATAACCATGGAGCCGCCCTGCCGGTAGAGAGCAAGCTCGCGTGAGGCGGTCGGATCCGACTCGAAGGTGTTCTGCACCTGTTCCGGTCCGGGAATCGCCGTGTCGCGCGGCACCTCAAGGAGTTGGATCGTGCCGTAGGACGGGCTCAGTGGGTTGGAGTCCACCCCCATGTATGCGGACAGGTTGCTGCGGCCCTTCGCCACCAGCGACGTGGTCAGCGAGAACTGTGGGGCGCCGTAGCCCGGCATCGTCATCGTCAGGTAGTAGGGCGGCTGCGATCCACCCTGGCTGGTCGTCGGGTCGGTGGGGACGGCCCAGAAGTCCTGGCCGCCGTAGAAGGCCTGCGCCTGCTGGACGTGGTAGCGGGTCAGGAGCTGCCGCTGCACCTTGAACAGGTCCTGCGGGTAACGCAGGTGCGGCAGCAGATCCGCGGGGATCGCGCTACGCGGCTTGATGATGCCGGGGAAGGCCTTCATCCAGGTGCGCAGGACCGGATCCGAGGAGTCCCACTGGTAGAGGGTCACCGCGCCGGTGTAGGCGTTCACGACGGCTTTGACCGAGTTGCGGATGTAGTTGACCTGGTCGCCCGGCTGCTCGACGGGCGGCGGCGTGCCGATCGAGTCCGCGGTCGCGCTGTCCAGGCCCACCCGTTCGGAGTAAGGGTACAGGTCGGTCGTGGTGTAGGCGTCCACCACCCAGTCGACGTTACCGCCCGAGATGACCGGGTACGGGTCGCCGTCGAGAGTCAGGAAGGGCGCGACCTTGGCCACCCGCGAGAGCGGGTCCCTCACGTACAGGATCCTGGACTGGTCGTTGATCGCGCCGGAAAGCAGGATGTTGAGCTGGTGGAGCTTGACCGTGTAGAGCAGCCGGTTGAAGAACGAGCCGATGGCCACTCCCCCGCCGCCCTGATAGGTGTTGTTCTGCTGGCCGGAATTGCTCTGGTTCGGATAGTCGAGTTCCTGCGGCGCCCGGCCCGGGGGCGCTCCGACGATCACGTAGTTCGTCTCCTGCGGGCCGAAGTACACGCGGGGCTGGAAGGTGGGGAGGTCACCCGTGGACGGTATGTCGCTTTCCACGAAATCGGGGGCTCCCCCGCTGCCGACCGCGTTCGCGGAGGCCGCCACGAAGCCGAACCCGTGCGTGTAGACCAGGTGCTGGGTGACCCAGTTGCTCTGGCTGGCCGGCGGCCCCGGCATTTCGCGGACAGCCACAACCGTGTCCTGCGGGGTCGGACCAGCGCCAGGCAGTGGGTAGCGGTCCATGTCGAGCAGGCTCGGGAACTTGTAGTACCCCTTGATCTGCTGAAGCTGCTGGAACGCCGGTGACACGACAGCCGGGTCGACCAACCGCGTCCCCGGAAGCGAACTGGCGTCCGCGGCGAGCTGCGCGTTGGTCTGGTCCGGGGTCGCCGCGTAAGGACTCTCCTGGACATGGGCGACACCGTAGGCCTGCCGGGTATTGCCGATCTCCCGTTGGATGTACGGCGCCTCCTTGGCGAGCTCGTTCGGCTTGACATCGAACTGCTGGATGATCGCCGGATACACGCCGCCCACCAGGATCGCCGACAGCACCAGCAGGCCGAACCCCACGGCGGGGAGCATCACGCTGCGCCGCAATGCGCCCGCGAAGAACAGCAGCGCGCAGACGACCGCGATCACCGCGAGAATTGTCTTCGCCGGGAGCACCGCGTTCACGTCCGTGTACGACGCGCCGGTGGTGACGGTGCCCCGCTGCGAGAAGTCGAGGCCGTACCGGTCGAACCAGTACGAAACGGCCTTGAGTAGCACAAAGATGCCGAGCAGCACGAACAGGTGGGCGCGGGCGGCCGCGCTGGCACGGCCATCCGGCCCCTGCACGCGCAGCCCACCGTACAGATAGTGGATGGCAGCCGCGGCCAGCACCGACAGCACGACCGCGGTGAAAGCGAACCCGAGCAGGAACCTGATGAACGGGTAGGTGAATACGAAGAACGAGATGTCCAGACGGAACTGGGGGTCTTTCGTGCCGAACGACGTCTGGTTCACGAACAGGAGCCAGGTACGCCAGGCGCCCGCCGCTGACAGCCCGGCCAGCAGCCCGAGCAGCCCGAGACCGATTCCCGTGATCAGCTTGCGATGCGGGTCGATCACCACCCGATACCGTTCCAGGCTCTCCTGCTCCGGCGATGCCGGACGGTAGGCCGGGCGGAGCCGGTACGCGAGCAGGACGTTGACACCCACCGCCGCCGCCATCAGGGCCCCGCCGAGGAAGAACAGCACCAGCCTGACCCCGATGACCCCGGTGAACACCGAACCGTAGTGAACGGAGCTAAACCACCGGTAATCGGTCCAGATACCAGCGAACACCATGAACAGCACGATGACCGCTACGATGATCACCAGCGCCGGGATCAGGTACCGCGGTCGGCGCGGAAGCCGCACCGGCCGGGAACGACCCGGAGAACGGAAGGTCACGCCTCCCCCTCACGTCACAATCACTTCAGACGCCGACCCCTGCGGTCGATGACCGTGGCGCCGTCGGCGCCCGGGCGGATACCGGCCGCGCCCAGGGCTGTCAGGTGGTTTCTGGCCTGCCTGGCAACAATCAAGATCCACGGGACATCCCTAGTGGTCCCCGCACACACTAATCCCACTTGAAGGCAACTTACCGGGACCGCGCCGGGTTCCCAGGGCGACGCACCCGAGCGGCCCGCAGCGCGACGACGCCCACCGCGGCGGCAGCGGCTAACACGACGGCACCGGCTTGCCCGCGTCGATCGCCCGCAGGTCCCGCACCGCCTGGCCGAGCGTGCTCACCTTCACGATGCGCAGCCCAGGTGGCACGGAGCCACGCACGTCCGGGCAGTTGCTGGCCGGCGCCAGGAAGATCGTGGCGCCTTGATTGCGAGCGCCCACCAACTTCTGCTGAATGCCGCCGATCGGGGACACGTTCCCCTTCGCGTCGATTTCCCCGGTGCCCGCGATGAACCTGCCGGCCGCCAGGTCGTCCGGGGACAGCTTGTCGACCAGGCCGAGCGCGAACATCATTCCCGCGCTCGGGCCGCCAACGTCGCCCACCCTGATCTGCACTGGGAACGGGAACTTGAACTGGTCGCTGACGACGATCCCGACCGCCGGCTGCCCGTGCTCCGATTTTGTCACGAGCCGGACGGTCCGGACCTGTCCGTTCGTTGACACGGTGAGCTCAACCGGCGTGCCCACGTGATGGGCGCGGATCAGGCTCGCCGCCCGGTCCGCCGATGAGACCGGGGTGCCGTCGACCGCCGTGATCACGTCACCGGCGTGGAGCACGGATGAGGCGGGCATGCCCGGCACGGTCGCGGCGACGATCACGACCGTGGTGAACCCGATCTTGAGCTCAGTCAGCGCCGCCGCTGTCGCCAGCTCCTGCGAGTCCGTCATCTCCTGGACGTTCTGCCGCTGAACTTGCTGCACGTTCGTGCTGGTGCCGAACACTTCCGCCTGCGGCACGACCGCGTCGTGCGGTGACAGCCAGGCGCTGAGCGCCGTGAAGAGGTCTATCTCATCCCCTGGGCCACCCTGGAAACTGACCGTCACCAGATTGAGGTGACCCCTCGTCGGATAGACCCTGTGGCCGCTGACCGTGATCAGCGGCTTCCCGTTCTGGGTGCCGAGCGTGTTGAACGTCGGGCCCGGGCTCAGCACCACGTAGGGAACGGGCAGTACGGCACCGGCCAGAGCCAAGACGGCGGCGCCGATCCCGGCGACAAGCAGCGTCAGGGCGCGTCGCGACATGGACGGAAGACTATCGCCACCGTCACTCGCTGCCAGTCATGCGCTGCCGACCCACTCGCTGCTCCCGTCCTCGAAGTGCTGGTACTTCCAGATGGGGACAGCGGCCTTCAGCTCGTCGATCAGCGCACCGCAGGCGGCGAACGCCTCCGCGCGGTGCGGGCATGACACGGCAACCACCACGGCGAGGTCCCCGATGGCGAGCTCGCCGACGCGGTGCACGGCCGCGAGCGCGAGCGCACCCGATTCCGCCGCCACCTTCTCTGCCACCCGGCGCAGCTCGCCGGTCGCCGATTCGTGCGCCGTGTACGACAGCCGCGTCACATTGCGGCCATGATCATGGTCACGGACCTGCCCGGTGAACAGCACCGTGCCGCCAGCTGCCTGATCGGCGACGGCGGCGAGCACCTCGTCAACCGACAGCGGCCCGGCGCGTATCCCGATCAACCGGACGACACCCACCCTGCACACGGTACCGGCAGGGCACGACGGCGCGGCACGGCGCGGCACGCCGCGACAACCCAGCTGCACGCCGGCAGCCCGGCCAGACGCCCCCGGCACAGCCAGACGCCCCCGGCACAGCCAGCCGGGCGACTCGGCCGGACCTGATGCGCCGGGTGACAGCGGAATCGGTCAGCTGCCGCGCCGACGGCGCCGGGCACGGCGGACGATTGCGGCAGTACCGATCACTGCCACGGTCGCACCCGCCGCACCTGCCGCGGTAATGGTCGCCTCCTTGCGCGCGAGCCGCCTGCCAGCCACCGCATGATGCCCGGCGCGCTGCGCGAGCAGCACGGCAAGCGCGGTCTCGTTGTCGTATGCGGGCCGCCAGCCCGCAGCCTTAAGCGTCGCGCAGTCCACCACCCACGGGTAGACGACGTAGCGCAGGTCGGTAGCGGGCGCCGGGGTTATCCCCGCGCGGTGCAGACGCTGGACCGTGCCGAAGGTGAAACCCGCGGGCAGCTCGATCCGGCGCAACCCGCTCAGCTCCTCGACCCGGTCCTGATCCAGCCAGCCGTCGGAGCCGACCGCGAACTCGCCGGTGACCTCGCCGGTGACCGCGAGTTCGAGCGCGGAGACGAGATCGTCGATATGGCAGAACTGCCAGCAGGTGGCGCAGCCCCTCACAGTGAGCAGCCGTGGCGCCTCGAAATGCCTGGTGACCAGCGTGTCCACAGCGTCACCGACAAGGGCGGCCGGGCGCACCACGGTGACCTGCATGCTGGGATAAGTACGGGGCGCCCGCCGCGCCAGATGCTCGATTTCCAGCAGGTCAGCGGCGATGCTGGTGTCCGGATCGGCCGCCAGCGGCGCCGACTCGGGAAGCGGGACTAGATTATCCGAGCTGGCGCCGTACACCATTGCGCTCGTCACGAGCACCACCCGGCCCACACCCTCCGCCGCGGCAGCCGTCAGCACGGTCTGCACGCCGCGCACGTTGAACGCCCGGCGCAGTTTGTCATCTGAGTCCGGCGCAAGATCGAGGTCGGTGTGCACCACCACGTCCACGCCAGTCAGCCGGCCAGCAAGTACGGGGTCGCGCACGTCTACTACGCGCCAGACAACCCCGGTCGCCTCCCCACGGTGGTCATCGATCGCCACCACCTTCTTGACCTGGCGGGACGAGGCCAGCCTGGCCGCAAGCGCATGGCCGACGCCCTGGGCCGCGCCAGTCACCGCCACCACTGGGCCAGGACCGCGCTCCGCGCGGCGGTCACGGCTCCGCGCCTCCTGCGCAGGCTGCGCGGTAGCCGGTACCGTGGCACGCGGCGCCGAAGGACTAGTGCCCCGCCTGCCGCTGCGCCGTGGGCGAACCTGCCCGCTCGAGGTGCTCACCCTGTTTCGCTCCCGGGATAACGTGACTAGCACAGTTAACATGACCCTTCCATCCTGCCTGAGAGGTCACACGGATGGGTGACAACCCTTTCGGGTTCAGCCTGCCTGGCGAGCCCGACGACGAGTCAGGTAGCAGTCAATCCAGCGGTTCGGGCCCGGGCGGCACGTCCGGCCAGCCCGGGCCACCGGACCCGATGGCGATGTTCGGCAACCCTCAGCAGTTCGCTGACGCGCTAAGGC
>Ga0335078_10006945_pt1 | contig 16758 bp, 16 predicted proteins | sample Lox_Sample_32_FD_206711 | JGI IMG/M metagenome (GOLD analysis project Ga0335078, IMG submission 206711) | Soil microbial communities from Loxahatchee National Wildlife Refuge, Florida, United States - Lox_Sample_3.2 | ecosystem: Environmental > Terrestrial > Soil > Wetlands | place: USA... | reverse complement strand
GCGGCACCTCCGGTGCGTCCGGCGCCAACTTCCTGGTTGGTTGGACACCTTGACCTACCTGGCACAAGCCGCCCAAACTACCGATCGGGATTAGCGGTCGTCGCGCTTCTGCTCGCGGCCGTGGCCGAAACGATGGCGTCAATTTCGCGCCGCTAGCTGGTTTTCTGGCACGCGCGGCAGGGGGGCGGGGTGAACGACCGCGCGCGACGCGCATTTGGGGCGGTAGGGCGCCAGGCACCGAGGAGTTTTGTCCGCCCGCTGCATGCGGGCTCATCGTGAGATGCCGCGCTGGCGTTTACCCGTGCACGAGGCGGTGCACGCCGCTCGGATCGTCCGGCGGAACCGGCAGGGGAGGCGGTGTGGCGCCGCCCATCATTCGGCGGACGCGTTCGAGCGCGAACCCGACATCAGTAATGTAACTGCGCCATGCCGCGGTCGCCCAGCCGTGGCGTCGGACGAGATCGGGAACCTGCTCGCCTTTCAGAGAATCGGCTGCCCGCACATGGCGCACGGACTGCATGCTGTCAGTTCCACCGATCGCCTGGGTGAAGACGCTAGTCGTGACGTCGCTGATCCAGTGGGCCACGCCGCTCTGGTTCCAGCTTTCGGCGGCGAGGGCCTCCACGGTCGCGGCCGGCAGGTACAGCAGCAAGCCTTCTGTGATCATCAGCGCAAGCGCCGGGCCCGCCGCTTCGTACATTGCGCGCCGCTGTGCCGGATCGTTCAGGTCGACTGTCAGACGCTCGAGGTGGCAGCGGGGTGTCTCGCCCGACATCAGCCGGTCCTTGTAATCGAGTATGCCGGCGAAGTCGATTTCGATCCAGTACAGGTCTGACGCGAGGTCGAGGCGCCATGGCCGCGTATCGAGACCACAGCCCACACTCAGCACGGTCGTGATAGGGTACGCCGCCAGCGCTTCCAGCAGCAACTCATCGACAAAACGGGTGCGAACGGCGAGTCCGAAGCGCGTCACTGCGGAATGCGGCAACGCGCGAAGGATAGCCAACCCGCGCTCTCCGGCCAGCCGCGCCGCGAACGGATCGCGCACGAAAGCGTCCTCCAATTCGGTTTCGAGCGCGCGGCAGGCGGCCACCATGAGGGCCGTATCGCTGACGTGGGTGATCTCGTCGCCGGTAGGGGACATCAGATTCATTATGCGCCACCCTAAGGAACTGATGAGGTATGAGTTCGTTTCGAATCGCGGAACAGATAGGGCTGCGGACCCCGGATCTTGTCCAGGTTCACACGCGGCAGATTCCCGCCGCGCTTGGCTGCTCCGTGCCTAGGTGCGGCAGTTCCTGGTGCAGAATCTCATGGTCGCAGGCGCGGCACGATGAGCGGCGCCACGGCCGTGCTCGCGGGGCCGCGGCGTGTCGGGCGGCTGCAAGCGGGTGGGCGGACGCGGCGATGCGCAGGCGGCGCGGCGCGCAGCTACGGGCGGTTGGACTCGGGAGTGTGGGGCCGCCTGGCGGATCGCGCTAGCAGAACTGTCCGAAAGGCTGGTTGATCGCAGATTGCGCACCTATCGTTATTTCTCTCCAATGCGCACCCAGCCGTTCATGAAGTGTCCGTTTTTATCGTTTCCGGATACCCATACATCGACGGCTCCAGTTTGGGTGTTGACCCGCAAGATATCCTTTGCAAAAACGCCCGCTCCGATGTCGTGTTCGCCCGCAAAAAGCATATATGGGCCTGTTTGACTAGGACTAGGCGTCTGCCCCTTGGGCGACTGAGCATGAGATGCGGCCAGCGCTACAGCTAGAACTGCAATCGTGATCCACGAGAGTTTCTGTCTCATGAGGGTGATGGTAAACCAAAAGCCTGTGCGCCGCTGCCGCTGGCGCTCGGCCCCGTGGTGAACAGACTCGGCAGCGTGCTAAGCGTGCCCGCCGCCTGCCGGGCACCCCCACCGCTGGTGCGCGCCACGTTCCGGCGCGCGGGCCGCGGCGTGACGGGCGGCTATGCCGGCGGTGACCAGGCGGCGCGGATGGAGGTGAGCGACAGGGCGCCGGCTGTGGATCATACAGTGGGGGCGCACGTGTCGAGGAGGGCAACGCGGTGCCGGATGGTTGGAACCGAAAGCGCCCGCCGGTCGTGCGTGTGCGACGGTCGCACAAGCTGATGCGCGCCGATCCCGCCGCGTGTTGGGTATCGCTCGTGCAGCGGGGGTGCACGTATCCGGCGCTGCCGCGCGGCGCCGGGCGTTGGGGGCGAAGACGCTCGCCGGGCGGTTGTGCGCGACGGTCGCTGGCAGCCCGCGCCGGGCGTCATCCCCCGCGGGGGGCCGCCCGGCGGGACAGTTTCTGATGTGCTGCGTAGGAGACACGGATGCGCAATAGCTGTCGTGCCGCAACAGCGCCATAGCACTAGTGGCGCTGTGACCCCCGGGGGCTTGCGACACCCGGAGGTGCCTGGGGGGCTGCGTCGGCACCCCGCACTTACCTTGACCTCCGCGCCCACGACGGGTCAAGTAGGCGAGAGATGGCATCCTGTAGCTTGCGCGCCCTTATCGGTTTAGCCAGCGCACCATCTGCACCTGCGTCCAGTGCCATGTCATGCAGTAATGGTGCCATGAATCCAGATACCGCCAGAACTTTGCAACATGGAAACTCCGATCGAATATGCCCAACCAGTTGCAGTCCATCCACATCTTGCAGGCTGATATCCAATATCACGACATCGAAAACCCCATCGCGCAGCTGAAGCATAGCGTGCTGGCCGCTCCCTGCAACAGCCACGTAATAGCCGTGTCGCGATAGAACAACCTCGAGCAGACGCCGCACAGTCGGTTCGTCATCGACTACAAGAATCCGCGGGGCAAAGGGCATCTGCGACCTCCCTGTATTTTTGGTACTGTGTGTGGGATCGGCATGGGCCGAGTTCTCGGAGTAGCACGCGAGCAAGTGTCGGGAAGCCGCAGCCGAGAGTGGACACAGGACTGACCTTTCTGGCCTTATGTTCCAAAGGCGGTGACGGCCGCCCGTCAGGCATGGCTCGGTAGACGTGTCACAAAAGCAGACTGAGAACAATTTCCAAGTCCGACCGAAACAGATCCCGCTGGGCCTGCAAAGCCGTGCTTGGTATGAGCTGAGAATAGGGTAGTGCCTGCTTCCAACTCCGGATGTCCACGATTCGATTTCCCAAGTGCTCCCGCACGTACGCCGTTACGTCTGCCGCTTGTCCCTCCAGGCTTAGACACAGCCAAGCCTCAAAACTTTTCAGATGCTCGTACCGCAAGACCTGATCGACCTCATGCGGATCGAACGCTCCATCTTCGGCGAGAGATTGGTAATAATCACGCTCAGAATCTCTTCGAGCCGCGATGTACATCAGCCGGCCGAACAAGGAAGGGATCTTAGGCAAAGTGGACTTCACGCTATCGCGGTATGCAGAGCCGCTCGGCAAATGCGAGACATTTTCAACAGACTTCGCTGATTCGCTTGTATCTTGTGACCTCGACTCGTGTTTAACGGAGTCATTGTCTTGGTTGTAAACATCTTCCTTCATGATAACTTGCATCGAGTCGCCACCCCGTTTGCGGATCTGATCTAATTATGAAGAGAGCGAATAAGGTATTCAATCCGTATTTCTACGAAAATGCGGCCTGGGTGAAACCGGGTTGTGTCTTGAAAATCTCACTGCCCTTTTGTCTGAGAATTGGCCAGAGTGGCAGGACGCCGCCGCAAGTTACGCAAAACTCATGGAACGGAACAAGACTTCGTGGCGAGGCGCCGTCGACTCCGTTCCGGTTCATCAATATGCCCTGATGCCGGATAATCGTGCGCACATATCCGATCAGCGGATTCGGATTGCGGAAATTGTAGTGTTCGATGCCCAGAACCGCCGCCACAAAGATGTCGTGCACTCTGTCATCCAGAACTTGAAAGCCCGGTTGGCGGCAGAGCAACCCGCGCACACTGCGGGGAGAGCATCCGATAGATCCATTGGTGTCGTCCTGTTTGATCCTTTCAAGCGGTCCCGAATTGTTGTGTCCCACGCGGCGCCAATCAACCCCATTATGCCTTGCGGGCGGCCTGGCGGCCATCCGAGTATTCCCGCGCCTTCTCACCGGAAACCCCTGTGTGCCACCATGCAAGGCCAGGTCGCAGTTCGATAAACCCGTAATTTTACGGATGGCATGCTGGTGCGACCTGCGTTTTAATTAGGTCCGTGGGAAATCCGGCAGAGCGAAACACTCCGATCCCACCGTCAATCGGCGCATCCGGATGGTGCAGGCGGTGGCGTGTTGCGCTGGCGGACGATCACGCAGATGTGCTCGCCGAGATTGCCTCTATCCTGGAGCCGGAATTCCAGGTGGTTTGCTCCGTCAGGGGGGGAGACGCTCTTCTGCAAGCCGTGCTCGACTTGAAACCGGATATCGTAGTGACAGACATCCGGATGCCGGGGCGAAATGGCATCGAGGTCGGCCGCGAGGTCGTCCAGCGGGGACTTTGCATTGCCGTGGTGGTGCTCAGCCTGTACAAAGACGCGCAATTCATTCGGGGCGCCCTCGACGGCGGCATTCGCGGCTATGTGCTCAAGGACGACGCAGGGGAAGAATTGATACCGGCCCTGCATTCAGTTCTGTCCGGTGGACAGTACCTTTCGCGGGGAGCGGCCTCTGCTCTTCTCAAAGGTTGAGTGCATTTCATCACGATTAGGCCTATAATCTGCTCAGCGGGTATGCCGAAAGTAAGAGTACTGCTCGCCGACGATCATGTGGTGGTGGCCCAAGGCTTGAGCGAGTTGCTCAAGGACAGGTTCGACCTTATCGGGGTGGTGCACGACGGGCGGGCCCTGCTGGAAGCGGCGGAGCGTCTTCATCCGGAAGTGATCGTGACAGACATTTCCATGCCCCTGCTCAATGGGCTGGATGCGATTCGCCAGTTGCGCGCCAGTCATCCGGGCGTCAAAGTCGTGGTGTTGACCGTGCACGGAGACACGCAGACTGCCGTGAGTGCTTTTCGCGCCGGGGCCCGCGGATACGTGCTTAAGGTGTCGCCGGAAGAGGAGTTTATTGCTGCCATCGACCAGGTAGCCAAAGGCTTTGCTTACGTGACGCCCCTGGTAGCTAAAGACCTGATCGATGTGCTGATTGAGGCGCGCGGGAAGGCGCCTGAGGGGGGGCCGTTGACTCCACGTCAGCGCGAAGTACTGCAACTGATTGCGGAAGGCCGCACCATGAAAGAGGTCGCCGCGATCCTGAACATCTCGCCCCGCACGGCCGAGTCTCACAAGTACGAGATCATGCAGACGCTTGGTGTGGACAACGTAACGGCGCTGATCCGGTATGCTATTCGACTGAAACTGATCGCGGAATGAGCGCCCGTCGAGAGAATCCAGTATATTCGTTGTAAGATTCGTCTGGGAAGGGGAGTGTTCGATGCGGCATAGCCGCTTTCTGATCTTATCGCTGGCGTTCTGCTCCTTAGCCATGATGGTCGCTGCTTTGTGGTATTACCAACGGCAGCGCGCCGCTCTTGACGCCGCGGCCGTGAACCAGCTTGCCGCAGTCGCCAACTTCAAAACCGGGCAGATAGCCAACTGGCGGCGGGAACGGATTGGCGACGGCCGTGCATTAGCAGTGTCTCCTCTAATGCGCAACGCCCAAAGGATTCTGTCCGGCAGGGGGGCTGCTGCCGACCGGACGGCTATGCGGGACGTGATGGTGCCCTTGTCACGCGAATTTCTATACCGCGACGTCATGTTAGTGGATCTCGAAGGCCGAGTGTGCCTTCGACTCAACGAAAGCCGCACTAGCCCCTCGCCGGGACAAGCAACCCTCCTGGAACTTGCGCGCAAAGCGGTAAAGGCAAAGGATGTCGTGCTGTCGGACCTTATCAAGGACACCGGCCTGGGCCGTCCATTCATGGCCGTCACGATCCCCGTGAATAGTGAAGGAGCGCTGATCCTGGAGATCGATCCCGCCGCTTTCTTATATCCGTATCTGCGGTCCTGGCCGACACCCAGCCGGACCGCAGAAACCTTCCTTATGCGGCTTGAATCTTTGAACTCGGTTCTGGTCCTGAGTGACCTTCGCTATGCCCCCGGTAGCGCGCTGACTTACCGCAGTTCTTTTAAGCCGTCGGAAGTTCCGGACGACCAGCGGTTGCGGTCAGGCTGGTTTCACCGGGGGCTGAGCTATTATGGCGTGCCCGCTCTCAAGGTGACCCGTCGCGTCCCAGACTCGCCTTGGTACCTGACCGCCGAGATCGACCAGAGCGAGGTGGAAGCTCCGCTCGTACGGTTGGGGTGGGAGATGACCTTGGTCGTGGCCCTGATCGCGGTTACTAACGCAGCCGGCGTCGGGCTGATCTGGAGGAGCCGTCAACTGCAGGCGGTCAGCGAGCAGGAAGCCTGGTTTCGCTCGGTGGCGAATGACACCCCCGCTTATTTATGGATGTCCAAGCCTGGGGACAAGGACTCGTTCGTCAACAAGCCTTTAGAAACCTTCTTGGGCAGTGGACGGCACCTCTTCAGTGTGGATTGGGTGGCTGCCATACACCCCGATGATTCGAAACGTGGACAAGAGTGGTACGTGGAGTGTTGGGAGGCCCGGCGCGAGTACACCGACGAATTCAGGGTGCAGCGCTTCGATGGCGCCTATCGGTGGGTGATTGCCCATGGCGTGCCGCGGCTGTCAACAAAAGGTGACTTCCTCGGTTATGCGGGCTGTCTGGTGGATATCACAGAACGGCGCGAGGCCGAAGAACAACTGCGCTCGGCCAACAGCGTCCTGGCGGATCAACTCGCCGAACGCACGCGCGCGGAGCAAGCCATTCATGCGCTCAGTGCCCGTCTGATCCATGCGCAGGAAGAGGAGCGGGCGCGACTCGCCCGGGAGCTGCATGACGACATCAGCCAGCAGATCGCCGCATTGAGCATCGGCGTGAGCAATCTGAAACGCAAGGTGCTCTCTGAGGGCGACGCCAAGGCCCAAAGTCAGCGGATACAAGAGAGGCTGATCCAGTTGGCGGATAGCACGCGCCGGCTCTCCCACCAGTTGCATCCGGCAATCCTGCAGCATGCCGGGCTGGCCGTCGCACTGCGGAGTTACTGCGCGGAGGTCGCGGCGCTGACCGCCCACCGGATCGACTACCGGGCGGAAGGTCAATTCGACGGCTTACCTGGCGAAGTGGCACTGTGCGTATACCGGGTTGGGCAGGAGGCTTTGCAAAACTCGATTAAACACGCACATGTGAGCGAGGTGGAGGTCGTTTTGACGCAATCTGACGGCGTGGTCTGCCTAGTGGTGTCGGACCACGGAGTCGGCATGGAGCCGAGCGCAGTCGGAGGATTGGGGCTGGTGAGCATGAAGGAGCGCGCACGGCTGGTCAACGGAACGGTGGAAGTCAACAGCCAGCCTGGCGCTGGTGTAACTGTAACCTTGAGAGTTCCTATCCCGGCAACGGAGCAGCCGATGTGCGCTGCTTCGCACGAAGCATAGCGGATCGTGGCTGATTAGGCCAGTGCGCCGATGCCGCCGTCGCTCGGCCCCCGTGAACAGACTCGGCACCGCGTCGCTGAGGGTGCTAGACACTGCGCATCTTGCTTCCGAGATCGAGGTAACGCTGGAGCACAAGCCCGCCTTCTATCTCGCACATCGCGGCTTTGCGCCTGCGGGCGGGGAGGAAAGCGAGATGTGGGGCTGCAGCGCGATTACATCGATCCCCGTCGCAGAGCGCTGCAGGCGCGGCACGGCGAGCGGCGCCGTTTCGCCCGCGTGGTGGGCATCTCTGTGCTGCCGTGGGGCACGGCCAGCCGGCATGCATGCACCGCACCAGTCAGTGGAGGGGAAATGTCTTCCCGCACATGGGTGCAAATTCGGACCTCGCTGCCGTCCGCGTTTTCAACCTCGTGAAGCATATCGAGGGGATGCAGGTAAAGTGACGGGTTCACCGCTCCGTGTGTTCGGGCACTTCCACGCGGAACAGCTTGTAGTCCGAGTAGCGGTGCGTGTTGCGGAAAACCACGCCATCCCAGTTGACCGTGACCCTCACTACCTTGGGCAACCAGAAAACTCTGGGCACACCCTGGAAGTGAACCTCCGCGAACTGTAGCTCCGTTGTTTCCCTGTTCAGATCGGGATCGTCTTGCGGCGCGAGCAACTCGGTGCGCATGCGCCGGATCTGATAGCTGTCCAAGTCGATCCAGGCCACTCCCTGCACGGCGATCTGGAGCGAGCGCGTGCTGGTGAACACTTCTTGCGTCATGCGCGCCTTGAACGGGACTTGCGTGAAGTACACGACGGCGGTGGGATGTCCATTCAGAATCTGCGTTCCGAGATAACGAAAGACCGCTTCGGACAGGTACAAAGGATGGAAATGGGCGATCGTGGAGACGAAACCCTCCGTCACGCACCAAGCCTTCGGCCGGGCGGACTCGCCGGCTGCATTGGTCCGGTACTCCTCCAGCAACACACTGTGCGGACGGGCCAGAGCCAGATAGTTGAACCCCTCGGTGCGGCGCTCCCCCCAGTCCAGCCGTTCCGACAGGATACTCTCGTGTGACGAGACGTCGGGCAGACTCTCGAAGAACGTCTTCACGTTCTGGGCGGTCGCTTGCAGCAGTGCAGCCAGGCCTCCCTGGTTTGGTGCGGGCACCACGTCCTTCAATTCGGGCATGGCCTTCCTGAATTCGGCCATGGTCCACTCCCTCATTGGCGTGGCCTTATCCTTTCTGGCCTCCCGGCTGCGTGGGGGTGGCGCGGGCGGAGCGACGATCTGAACAGGCGGTGCTGCCTCGACCTCCATGTTATAGTTCAGCGCCGCGAGCACCGGCGTATGCGCGTCGCCCATAACTTCGCGAACACGGTAGGCCCCCGGCGGCACATGAAAGCCGGACTCAGCGTTGATGCCTATTTTACGGAACTGTTCCAGCCGCTCCTCGCTTAAATGCAGTTCGAGCGACGACTGCTTGCCTGCTACGTACATGCCGTCGCGATCGAACAGCGCCGTATAGAAGGTCAGGGTGTCCACATTGCGATCCCGCTCTTTTCGGAACAGCAACGCCGAGATATCCACGTGAATCCTGACCGTTACGCCGGAGCCCTCGGACTCGCCTGACAGCGTCACCGGCAGCTCGTGACGTACCTCCTGCGAAAACATGAGGGTCTCAAGATTGCTTTTTACGGGGGCCGCCTCGCGAGTGGCGAAGTAGCCGCGCCGCGCCTGAACATCCCAATCGCCGCGGTCAGCGGCTGTCACCTTCAGCGCATGAAACTTGCCGTCCATCTTCACATCTGTGGGTGAGAAGCTAAGCACATAGCTGACCTCGGGGGCCTGCGCGGTCTCGCGAATGCCGGCGTCGAAATCGTTGCTGTGATGGAAGAACGCGCCTCCTGTTCCAGCCGCCAGACCGGCCATGACATCGTGTTGCACACTCACGCCCTCGTTTTCGAGATTGAAGATCCTTGCTTCCAAGTCCGGCCGGTCCGCCAGATTCGTGTTCCGATAATTCTTGCCGTCCAGGCCAGCGGCGTCGAGCGAGTTGATCACTACGTTCGCACGCAGCGCCCGGTCGATCAGCGCGCCGATGTCACGTTCGCGCGTTGCGCTGAGAAATCCCATCGAGACCAGCACCAGGACGCGCTGGCCGGGCATGGCCGAGAGGCGGCGTACTGCACCGTCCGCCACCTCCAACGCGTCGAGCGACTGCAGTTGCGCGCGATCCCAAACCTGCGCGGCTTTCATCGTCGCATCACGCCGCCCATCGTACGGGCAATCCGGTTCGTGGCCGCAATGGCAGGCGTACCCCTCTTCTGCCGCCAGATCGAGGGCACTGCGGTCCTGCCGCTCCTGGATCAAAAAAGCTTGATATTCTCCGATCGCCGGACATTCACTGGAGAGCGGGTCGGTGATCGAATGCGGCCTAAGCCGGAACAACGCATCGTGGATTTTGGCGCGGTCATCCGTGAAGTCCACGTCGCCGTGATTTGACGAAGTGAAGATGGCCACGCGGTCTTCAGGCCGCAGGGCAGAAGAGATGTATTTCCAGACAGCGTTGCGCGTGTGGCCGACGGCGCCGTAATCCAGGTGCAAATCATCGAAGTAAAGCGCGATAAACCGTTGCGGAAGCGGCCCGGGCAATGAAGATGTGCTTCCTGGAGCGGAAGGCACCGGAGACGCCGCTTCGTCCGGCCTGACCGTCTCCACCGTGAACCCCCTAATCTCCCGCGGCTTGCCGTCGTCGAACAGGCGAAAGTCTTCCTTCCGCAGGCCCCCCAACGTGTGGCCTTTGGAGTCGCGCACTACGACGCGAACCGTCACCAGGTTGGTTTCGACGCGAATCTGAAACGGCTCGGCTGATTCGCAAGCGCGCACTTCAGGCGGTTCAGGCGCCTGCGCACCTGCGCCGACGGTCAGGATCAGCGCAGCTATGGACAGCTGCGGCCACTTCACGTGCCGCGACCAAGGCAGTCTGATCATATATAGGCTCGATACAATTCGTGTCAGTTCCTGATCGCCTTCTTCAAGACGTAGTCGAAGTACCTCTCAGTAGTACTGTCGCTGGACGTCCATTCTGCGCGGAGTGTCGTCTTTCTCTCCACCTTTCTCAAAGCAGAAAGCAGTGTGCGATTCAGTTCCTTCGCGGTGGCCCCTTCTATCTCCGCTTGAACACTAAAGTCTTCACCGGCTCTCTTCACAGAGGCTTTCGCGGCCAGTTGCTCAAGAGCGTGCCAGATGGTTTCAGCATCCGCATGGCTAATTCGTGCCTGGAGCTTGAACTTCATTTTCGTCGCCTGCTTCCCTCTTGTCCGAGATTTGGCTTGGCCAGTTCATGAGTTCATGGCCGACGAATCGGCGCCGAGTGCCTCGGCCTACTGCCGGACCGGTCCGAGACTCAGCGCGATCTTCTTCGCGGTTTCCTCGGGAACGCTGGGCAGTACCACAACGTGAGCACTGCACGTGCCGGTTTTGCCCGGCACGCTGACGCTGTATGCGTTCAGCTCGTCCGAACGCCTGGAGATCTTGTCCTGATAGAAGATTCGATCCGCCGTATTCTCAAAAAGCTTATCCTTGCGAATACCCAATACCTTCTGCAAGCTGACCGAGAGCGGTTTGAAGGCTTGGCCTGGCTGGCTGGTGACCACGGCGATTGCGGTTGTGGCGTCCTGAAACGTGGCCGCGCCCGTGTTCTCGGACAACAGCTGCCAGTCCGGCGGCACGGCGATCTGGCAGACACCCTTGGAATCCCTCACGGTTTTCCAGCCCGGTGTAGTCTCTGCCAGGGCGCTTGTCAGCAACGACAGAAGCAGGGTTGCAAGCACGCATTCTCCCCTGCCTTGGAGTTTACCGCCCGAACCGCTCGCCGACAAGGCACCTCCGCCGGAGATGGCGGTGGGCACCGCATTTGGCCGCTGCTGGCGGCGGTAACCGGCGCGCCTGCTGACCGTGCGATCGGACCGAACGCCCGGCTGGTGCGCGCCACGTGCCGGCGTGCGGGCTGCGGGGCCGGCGGGCGGATCGCGCCAAAGCCGTAGGCGATGGTGGCGCGGTCGGATCCCGGATGTCGGCCAACGGACTTCTGCCGTTATTTCCTGTGCGCGCCGTGCCAAAGGGAAGGGCCGCGTGGTCGCCTGTGCGCCTTTCGGCCGTGCACCAGTAACTGGACACGCCTCGTGCCCTCACTTTGAGGCGACGATCAATGAAGACGTAACGTGCGTGGCTTCTTGGGATCTTCCGCGCAACGAGGAACTTGAAGGGATCCTCTGTCGGCGACCCGATTGCGGTCACTGCTTTCGCCTCCCGATCAATGCGTATTCGGAAGTGCGCGCCGCACGCTTCGGCCACCTGCGCGGCGCACGCTTCGCCCGCCGTGCGCGTCTCCGCGGGAGCGCGACCGTGACACGCATCCGGCGCAAGCTGATGCGTGCCTGGTGCCGACGCGCGGGCCGCGGCGGGCGGCTGGGGGCGGCTGCGGACGGCAGGTCGGGGTCTGCCGCACTTCGCGGCCCAGCCAACCGCGATCTTGCCCAAATTGCGCGTGATCCAGCCCGGTGGGACCGTGCAGTGGGTACCGGCTTCAGCGCCGGGTGACCTCGATCTACGCTGTGGCAACTGTCATCGAGTACCCATTGCTGGAGCCGACGGTCCAGTGCGAATCGCAAGCCGGTTACCATATTCCACGTGGTTTATCGGAAGGCTGTGTAATAACTACACCCAACCACCGGATCTGCCTTCATCTCAACGTCGCCGAAGGCGCAGACCGCTGCGCCGGACGGCGTGCTCGCAGCAATTTCAACCATGGCCGTGATCATGGTCTAACATGGGGTATCAAGCACGGCTACAACATACTCAGACCGCTATGGCGGATGTAAAACATCATCAGATTCCGGTGAGCAGAGAAAATGAATCGTCGTAGATTTGCGACCTCGATTTGCGCGATGACGCTTCTGTCGGCGCTGGACGTGCGCGGGGACCAGGGAGCGGCCCAGGACGGTGGCGCCGGTGGGCAGAGGGTCTGGCCCAGACCTACTATTAGGCCGATACCGGCCAGGGTAGCCGACTGCGGGCAACCAGTGATCGACCTGGCGGGAGCTTGGAAGTTCACCCTCAACCCGCCGGAGCGTTTTTGGGTAAACTCCTCCGATGTGCGCGGCTGGTCCGACATACAAGTGCCTGGCGAGTGCGTGACGCAAGGATTTGTGATTTCGCGCGACTCGGAGTATCCGTTCCGAAAAGCTGTGACGATTCCCGCGGAATTCGCGGGCAAGCGCGTCTTTTTGCGTTTCGACGGAGTGTACAGCTTGGCACGGCTGTGGGTGAACGGCGTTTTCGTGCGGGAGCACCATGGAGGGTTTACGAGCTGGGAAGCCGAAATCACCGAACTCGTGAAGCCGGGCGAGATCGCATGGATCACTTTGGGGGTAACTGACCGTGCTGATGAAATCTCGTACGGCAGTCACTACGCGAAACATTCGATCGGCGGTATTTTGCGCGGCGTGAGACTGGTCGCCCTGTCCCCAACGCACCTGACGCGCTTGCAAGTGGCCACGGATCTGGATTCTTCCTACAGAGATGCCGTGCTTGAGGTGACCGCGGCGGCGGCATTATCGGGCAACGACGCGGCGGCCGTGCGGCTGCATCTCGAAGATTTGGAGGGGCACATCATCCCCCTGGCTCCGGCGACAATTTCACTGAGTCCAGAACAACCAGAGAATACGGTACGCATCCCGATCCGGGCACCCAAGAAGTGGGACGCCGAGCATCCGAATCTGTACAGGCTCCAGGCCATAGTGGTCGTCAAGGGATCTGAGTCACAAATCGTAACCCGGGCAGTAGGCTTCCGGAAGATTGAGGTGAAGAGCAACGAGCTTCTGGTGAACGGGCAGCCGGTGAAGCTGCGGGGTGTTTGCCGCCATAGTGTAGATCCGCTGGGCGGCCGGTCGACGCCGGCCGACGCAGACGAGCGCGATGTGATCCTGCTGCGGGATGCCAATGTGAATTTCGTGCGTACTTCCCACTATCCGCCGACCGAGGCATTCCTGGAAGCATGCGACCGCTACGGGATTTATGTAGAGGAAGAGACTGCGGTCTGTTTCCAATTGAAAGAAGCGGGCAGCACCTCGGACCCAGAATACACGGCGCGCTTTCTAAACCAGTTCGCGGAGATGATTGAACGGGACCGCAGCCACCCGGCGGTCATCTTCTGGTCTCTAGGGAACGAGAGCCGCTGGGGCAGCAATATCGCGAAGGAATTCGCTTATGCGCACCAGGAAGACACGACGCGGCCGGTGATCTTCAGTTACCCTGACACCGTTCCCGTAGGGACGGCAGGCTACGACCTGTTTAGTATGCATTACCCGCAGTGCGAGGGCGATCTGCGGAGTGTACGTTATCCGAAGCTGAACGATGAGTACGCGCACGTATCGTGTTATAACCTCGACACATTACGGCGAGATCCGGGCGTGCGGAATTTCTGGGGTGAGAGCCTCAAACGATTCTGGGAGAACTGCTTCATCTCGGAAGGCTGCCTGGGCGGAGCGATCTGGGCCGGCTTCGATGAGGTATTTTTGCTTCCGGATGGTCCAGTGGGCTACGGTTATTGGGGTGTGGTCGATGGGTGGCGGAGACAGAAGCCCGAGTATTTTCTGACTCGCAAAGCATACTCGCCGATACGTGTGCCTGCAACGGCGCTCGCGAGCCCTGGTGCTGGACGGCCGCTTTCGATACTAATAAAAAACTGGTTTGACCACACCGATTTCCGGGAGGTCACGATCGAGTGGAAGGTGGCCGACGAATCCGGCACACTGCGCAACATCGGGCTAGCCGCGCATAGACAGGGCGTTCTGACGATCCCGGCGCGCGCTTGGCAGGATGGCGATATCGTCAATCTCAAGTTCTTCCGGGCGGGCGGATTGCTAATTGATGAGCACGAGGTCACGATCGGCAGAGCCGCCAGGAGGCCATTTCCAAAGGCGCAGGGGCCGGCTCCCGAAATAGCGGCGGACGCCAACTCGATTACCGTATCGGGGAAAGACTTTTGCGTGCTGTTCAGCAAGGTCACGGGTCTCATTGCGCGAGGGACGTACCGAGGCGCGACGCTGATTGAGGGCGGACCGTATTTGAATCTGGGGCATGAGTTGGCGGCGCAATGGTGGCTGGACGAACTCAGTTACTCAAAGATGGACGGCGAAGCAGTTATACGGCTCACGGGTGAATCCATGCGGGGTGCCGGCACGTTTGCGGGTGTGGAGTTTGAAATACGGATAGACGGCGCGGGTCTGATTACCACGATTTATCGGCTTACCAGCCGGCCGGATAAGATGAATGAGCTCGGAATCGCATACTTACTGACAGATGCGATCGAGAGCCTCAGTTGGGAGCGGCGGCCCTTATGGAGCGCATATCCATCCGACCACATCGGGCGGCCCAAGGGTGTGGCGGCCAAGACGAGCGATCATCCGGCGCTGGCATACCGGGCTCGGCCGGCATGGCCCTGGTCCCAGGACACGCAGGATCCGTTTCTGTTCGGCATGAACGACAAGGGTGGACGCGGCAGCAACGATTTCCGGAGCATGAAAGAGAATATCTGGCAAGCTTCCTGTACCACGCGCGGCGGAGAACGGGTGCGGGCGGAATCTGCGGGTCTCGCAGCGGCGCGGGCCGAGGTGCGGCCGGACGGTAAGATCGTTTTTGTGATCAACAACATTTGGGGGTATACGGACCTGGCGTGGGGAAACTATGTGAGGCCGGTGGAAGCCTCGGCGGGTTACACGAATGAGGTAGTGATCAGGATGACGAATAAAGATGAAGGATAATGCTCGGGCCGTAGATGAATAGTGCGGAGGCGTCTGCGGACGCGGCGCGGCGCGGCGATGCGGGGGCCGGCTGATTGCGCAAAGCTGTGGGCGATGGTGGCGCGGTCGGACCTGCGGGATGTCGGCCAACTGACTCCCGCCCGTTATTTCCTGCTGCGCGCCGACGAAAGGGAAGGCCGCGCTTGCATCGAACGCCGCCATCGCAGAGAGCTCGTGCAGGCGCTGCACGATGAGCGCCGCCATGATGGCCTCGTGGCTGCCGGCGCCGAGCGCGCCAGTCATGGCGTTGCGCGCGACTGTGCGCCGACCGGCGCGCCTACCGGCCGTGCGCCCACATCGCGCGCAGACTGGTGCGCCACTTTCCGGACATGCTCAGCGATAAAACTACTAGCTGTTAGTGTCAACAGCCCATGCGGAAAAGCGCGCTTTTCGCGACCGCCGGAGTGTGTCGCTTTTTGTCGCTTGACGCGGGCGGCCCACCCGGAAGTGCCTTGTAAACTGATTGCCGACTATGTCTTCAACCACTTGGCAGACACTATCTTCCCCCCCAGATTATGTCGGGTGGTCGAAGATACTGGCCTTCAGCATTTTGGCAATGATCGATTTGGGGAAACGCTCCTCAGGGATTCTCGATCATCCAGACATTCCCTGCAACGCTTTTCCTGGGCATCGCGAGATATCGGCCGTTGGGCGACGGGATCCCCCACAGATCCGTCAGCCCCGGTTCGCTCCGTAAAACCTGCGAGGCCCCGCTGCGATCGATATGGAGTAATCGGGTCTCGGTGGTGCCGAGTTGCTCTGTAGCAAAAAAGCCCGACCCGTCAGTCGCCCAGTCCAGGTTCTGGAGTCCGCCGGCAACTGCGGCAGTGACTTCGCTTTCGGTGACTCCGTGCAGATCCGCGATGCGGATGCGCCTTTCCCGATTCTCAGGGACCAAGTAGGCAATCTGTTTTCCGTCAGGAGAAATGGCGGGGTGATGCGAGTTCCGCAGCACGGTTGGTCCGCGGCCCTTGACCGGGTCGAACAAGGAAACGGTGCCCGCCGGACCCTCCGCTTCCTCCAGGTCGCACAGCCCGCCGGGTACCTGGCTGCACTGCATATCGATCAGATGGTCGGCCACAAGGACCTGCTCTGGCTCGCCGCCCCCCACGGGGACGCGCATCACCCGTTCCTTGTTCGTGTTGGCTTCCGGTATGGTGTAGAGGAGCCACTGTCCATCAGGCGAGAGCCTAACCTCGACACCCGTTTCCGGGCCGGACGTAATCGCTTCGGCGGCGCCCTTTTCGAAATCCTGCTTGTATACTTGGAACGCGCCGCTGCGCTCGGAAGCGAACACGACGGCCCTGCTGTCGCGTGTCCATGTCATTGGCCAATCGAGGGACTCGACGTCCGTGAGGCGCCGAAGATCACTCAAAACCGTCCCGTTGGCTTTCAACGTGCCCGTCCAGATGTTGGACTGCATCCTTGTCCTGCGGAAGCAGACCACACTTCCGTCC
>Ga0335078_10006943_pt1 | contig 16760 bp, 20 predicted proteins | sample Lox_Sample_32_FD_206711 | JGI IMG/M metagenome (GOLD analysis project Ga0335078, IMG submission 206711) | Soil microbial communities from Loxahatchee National Wildlife Refuge, Florida, United States - Lox_Sample_3.2 | ecosystem: Environmental > Terrestrial > Soil > Wetlands | place: USA... | reverse complement strand
TTTGGAATTGGACCCAGTTGATGCCGATGAGTGGGTTAGGAGGCCTTTAAGTCTTTGAGGGTTTTGGTCGGGCCGCCGGGATTTGAACCCGGGACCTCTTGCACCCCAAGCAAAAAATATCAATCACTTACAGACAGCCCTCACTGAAAACAAAGGAGTTGAGACTGCCCGTTTTGGACGCCAAATGGACGCCAAACCGCGGAGTCAGCCATTTTGGACTCCACCTTGACTCCACATTCCCGCCAGTTGACCGCGTTTGTTTTCACTGAAATAATAGTTTTCAGCAAATGCTGAAAATGCCATATAGACTGAAAGATCCGATGCTCGAACGTGACGCAGCCGACCGGCTAGTGGCCGAGCTGCGGGAAATCCCTTTTCTAACGTCGGCGAGCATACGGCGAGAAAGCAAGCGTAGCGATTCGCGAGTCGACTTCATTCTCACAGTTCGTGCACCAAAAATCGACCGGCGCCTTGTGTGTGAGGTGAAGTCGAGCGGACAGCCGCGGTTAGCTCGGGAAGCCTGTTTGAATCTGCTCGACTATTCCCGCTCTGACAAGCGGGCTTACCCAGTCTTCGTTGCACCCTATATCTCGTCCGCTGCAGCAGCCATTTGCGATCAGTACCAAGTCGGTTACCTCGATCTCGTCGGCAACTGTCGCCTGGCGTTCGATCAAGTGTACATCCGCCGCCAAGGCTCCCCCAATCCGTCGGTGCAGAAACGGGACCTGCGATCCCTCTATTCGCCCAAGGCAGAGCGAATTCTCCGGGTTCTTCTCGCGACTGGAAAGCGAAGCTGGCGGATGCAAGAGCTTGCGGATGAAGCCAATGTCAGCCTCGGTCAGGTGGCTAACGTGAAGAAGCTATTGGCTGTCCGCGAGTGGATCGAGGAAACTGGAAAACTAAAGGAGCTGGCGGGAGGGACCCCTGCGACGGCCTACCGGGAGATGATGGGTTTCCGTCTCCGTTCGCTGGAAGATTCAGTCCTGCCTATGCTCACGGAATGGGCCCAGAACTATCGGAGCGAACGCAGCGCCGCTAGCGGATACTACTCGTTGAAGGCGATTCCGCAGGTTGAAGCTGAACTAGCAGCAACCAGCAAGCGAATCAAAGCCCGCCTTGCGTTCAGCGGTTTCTCTGGTGCCGTGCGGTTCGCGCCTGCAGTCCGATATCAGCGAGTCACAGCCTACGTTCTCGGCGACCTCCCAGCGTTATCCGATCAAGTGGGTTTGAAGCCCGTGTCATCCGGCGCCAACGTCACGTTGGTTGAGCCTTACGACGAGGGTGTGTTTTACGGTACGAAAGAAATCGAAGGCGCGCCGGTCGTTTCTCCTATCCAGCTCTACCTCGATCTGGCTCAAACCAAGGGGCGCGGGGAGGAAGCCGCGTCGACGATACTTGAGGAGGTCATCAAACCATTATGGCGCTGACCTTTCGCGACTACTCCGCCGACCAAGTTGAAGCGGCGCGGTCTGTTCTGTTGGAGTTCGTTCACCTGCTGGGCGAATACCGTGATGACATTGTGGTCGTCGGTGGATGGGTCCCGCAGCTCATCCTCCCAGCCGGCCCTGTGCATCATGTCGGCAGTATCGACGTAGACCTGGCTTTGAACCATCGAACCCTCCGGGATGCCGGATACGCGACCATCCAGGCACTCCTCTTACGACGGGGCTACGAGCAAGATCCAAGGCAACCGTTTATCTTTCACCGTACAGTGGTCGTGAACGGCAACCCAATCAAAGTGGAGGTCGACCTCCTGGCGGGCGAATACGAAGGCACCGGCCGGAAGCATCGTACTCAGCCAGTGCATGAGGGACGCGCCCGCAAGGCCCGCGGCTGCGACCTTGCGTTTGATCTTTACATCGAGACCGAGATCGAGGGTGAACTCCCACAAGGCGGAAAGGACCAGGCACGTATCAGAGTGTCATCGGTGGTCGCGTTCCTAGTGATGAAGGGAATGGCGCTCAACGATAGGCTGAAAGAAAAGGACGCGTGGGACATCTGTTTCACGGTCACCAATTATCCGGGTGGCCTCGACGTGCTCGCTGAGGAGTTCAGACCTCACTTGGGGAACCGGTTAGTGCAAGAAGGCATGCGGAAGATAGCCGAGAAGTTCGCATCCCCCGACCACATGGGTCCCAAGTTTGTTGCCGATTTTGAGGACATCCAAGACCAAGACGCACGTGCAATACGCACCCGGGACGCATACGAGCGAGTCAATCATCTGTTAAGTATGCTCGGAGTGTACTTATAGAATGAAACCAGCGCACCCCTGCCTGAGCGTTCAGGACACTCACCCAACCGTGACGTGAACAGACTTCGAGATGCTGGCTACAAATGGTCCAGGCCGCGAACGTAGAATTTTGAAGATCTGCGGCAACGCCGAAACGAATACGGCGGCGATCTCACTCCTCCGGAGGTTGCCAGCAGTCAGAACGAACACTCGCGCGTTGCTGGACCTCAGTGCGGCTTTCTCAAGGGGCCGGTATCTCAACCGCTGGTCTTTAGTCAGCACGACCCACCCGCGCTCGCCGACGCTCTTGAGCCAAACCCGATCTTCTTCATCGCGCTTAAAATTGTCGTCGTGAATCTCGACGAGCAGGCTCTGTTCAATGAGAGCAGCTCGGATTGGCTCTATACCAAGCGACCTGTCGATGAAGAATACTGTTCCGTCAGGCGGCCTCGCAGCGGATGGCTTCTTCGATGGCACTTATCTCCAACCGGAAGTCCTGCGCAAGTTGAGCCACGGAGTCACCCGCCTTGTATCGCTCGTAAACTGCAGAAACGGGTATGCCGGTACCGGCGATCACCGGACGCCCGAACGAAACAGCAGGATTCATGACCACGACCCGCGGGTCGGACTTAGGTGCTGCGTCCGATTCGGTGTCGCGAGTGAAGGGGTAAAGCTTGATCGGAAGACCCTTGGTGTCCCGCTCAACCCGCTGGAGGTAGACGCTTATTATCTCCTTCATCGCGTGTTGTCCTTCCCGCGACGCATTGATCAACTCCCCGTAGCGCTCCACGAACAAATCCAAACCGTCGGTCTGGAACGTTTGATCGATGAGAGGACGGTCAATGTGGAACTGTCGCTTAACGTAGTCGAGTGCAGCGCGAACCTTTGGAAGCTTTACACCGTGGCGCCGGCGAATAGCCGCTAGGACATGCGCCTCGACGAAATTTATGAAGGAGAGGTACTTCTGCTTGGGATCGTCCGGATGTATCAGCGGCCTTGATCGCTTCATCTGACCCGCAACTGGATAGATGCGACCAATGACCCAACTGCGAAGCGTCTCTTCGGGCATGCGCAGGTAATGGGCGGCTTCAGCTACGGAGTAGGCCGGAAACAGGCGTGGATCATCGGCTAGGCGGTACGTTGCAGTTGTCTTGTCGGCCATTTCTCCCTCTCAAACATTATCGGTCCATCATGTCAGTTTAACAATCCGGGCCGCCGAACGGACCGGACTGACGACAGCCTCGCGCCTACCCCTACTGCACAAACCGCGTCGTCGGCTCCGAGTTTGCGAGGCTGGAGGAAGTCTCTGACGCGGTCGGCACAGGTGGTAGCAATCCTGCTTTCGCACCTTCCCCGTTTTCCTGGGCAGCCTTCGCGAGCTTCTGCTGAATGCGCCGCGTTAACTCGTTCTGCCGCTCGGGCGTGACAAAGGTGTACTCGCCCGTCATCTCTAGATCGCTGTGGCCAGCAATCTTGGACGCCTCGATGGCGCTGCCGCCGACCTCCTGGCGCCACGTGATATTGGCGCGTCGGAAGGAGTGCGGCCCGAGACCCAGGAAGTCGCACCCCTCGGCTCCTGCGGCCTGGTGGAGTGCGTCGCGAACGCCCGAGTCCCACAGCGGGTTTCCGGGTGCTCGCTTCTGCTGGAAGACGAACGAATCTGGCGTGGCGTGGTCCTCGGAGGCTTTCCCACGATAGCGCGGGAGCAAGTCGCCGATGCCCAAGCGCCGTTTGCTACCTTCGCTCTTTGGGCGACCGATCTCTTGGTGCCAGACCCGCTGCTCGATTTTGATGGTCGCGGTATCAAGGTTGACGTGCCTCCATTTCAGGCCGAGCACTTCAGAGATTCGCGCGCCGGTGGCGATGCAGGTCTCGATGATCAAACGGTTGGGTTCTTCCAGGCGAGCAAGCACGCGTGCGGCCTCGTCAAATGAGAGGATACGGCGTTCGTACTTGTAGTGCTTCTTTCCGAGCTTCGCCTTGCTGGCCGGGCTACGCTTCCCTTCCTCCCACAAACCGTGGCCTTCGGCGTAGTAGAAGATACGGCTCATGATGGCCCGGACGCCATGCGTGGTCCACCAGGAATCAAAGGTCGTGTGCAGCCAGTCCTCGACCGCCTTGGGCTGGATTTGGTTCAGGCGCAGCTTACCCCAGCGGGGCACGATGTACTCGTCGAGGTAAAACTTCTCTTTCACGCGAGTCGGCCTGGCAATCTGGTTTTCCCGGCCGAGGTAGCCGTCCTCGTACATCTTGGCTACTTCGCCGAACAGGGCGACCCCAGTGGCTGCCACTTGCTCCACGGCAGCCTCAACGGTCGGCGCATTCAATTTCGCGAGAAACTTGTCGCGCTCGATTTCGGCTTGCTTCTTTGTGATCGCACCTTCGCCCTTGCTTGGCCCCACCGACTGGTACTTCCGCAGCGTCTTGATGGTCCCATCCGGTTGAATCTCGTCGGACCAATACCGAAAGACCCACGGCCAGCCCTGGCGATCCTTCCGTGGCTTCACTTGCGGATGTTGAACTCGTACCTTCACTTGCAGGCCTCCGGCCAGCACCAGCACATTACCTTCAGGCCCAAGCATCATTCAAGTCCATCCATGGTGCCGGACCGAGTCGAAACCGCCGGGCTCTCTTCTGCTGTAAGAACCCGACATTCCCGACAAAGGGAGCCCAAGTTGTTGTTGGCGCAAGGCTCACGCTTGTCGGGTTGACCCGATTTCCCGACAAAGAACCCGACATTGCGCCCGACAATTGCCTCCTTCATTCGGCATCCTCATCTCCGTCGGACACCTCCGGCAGGATCGTACTTCGTGAGAAGTGCAGCACATTCTTGGCAGAGCCACCTATGCTGCGGCGCACGGTGAGGGTTTGGCGCGCTTCATCAATCGACGCTAGCAGGCCCTTATCGTGCAGCCTCCTCCTCAACGTGTGCTCGGCTACGGGCAGAACCTCACCAACATCCCGGCCGATTAGCTGGACTGCTCGAAACGCCGCTGTTGGTTCGAGATAAACGTCGTCCTCCGCCACCCACCCGATGCATTCGCCGAGCGGCGTCCACTTCCCGGGACTGTCACACCGCCAGCCGCAGGACTCTGGCGCGCGATCCGGCTGGCCGCCGTTGCGTGATTCAAGATGTGCTCGGCCGGAGATGAACAATGAGCGCAAGAGATCAAGAAATCTCGCGGTGGGCTCGGTGGCCCCCTGGTGCTTGCCCTGCGCCACAGCGGCTTCGCGGAGCGCGTCCCAGCAGCGAATAGCCAGTCCGTCTCGCTCAGCAATGCCTAAACACCCGCACTCTACAGCGAAATCCAGGTACAACTCGAAGGCCGCCTGTAGGGTCGCGACAATTTCAGGCGTGCGAGCGTGAAGCGCGTTGCGCAAGGCGCCGGCGCGGTGGTGAGAGACCTTCTGGTCGAAAGCAGTCCGCGCCGCATCGCACTGGCCAGCCAGCCATCGCACGAAGCCGCCCATGGATTCGGCGTAGAGACCTGCGTTTGCAACTCTCTGGCGTTCGGTGAGATCACTGGCGTTGATGGCGCCCTTGGGAAGCTCCAGGATCAGCAGCCGCGCCCGAACTGATTGCCCCCGTGGAATATCCTCGCCAGTGGAAAGAATCAAAGCGCGCGGCGGTTTTGGCTCCCGCAACTTGGCGGTGGAATCCAACCGGCTGCGTCCCGCGTGGTTCCCGGTTGCCCGGAAGACTCGATCTGCTGCCGCATGATAGCGCGCAACGTCGGTGCTGCCACCCTGAGGTGCGAAGTCGTCGATAACGAACAGCGCATCCTTCGCATGAAAGGCCAGAGCCTCGAGGGCGTTCCCAGTGGATGACCACGCGCCCGGCAGGTGCAGTCGATTCATGGCGGCACCAAAATGTTGTTGGTGCAATGCCGCCAGCTCACTTTTGAACGCGCCGGTTTCTCCCGCGAGGTGCAAGGCGAAATCGGCGTCACCAAACAGCGCCCGGTACGTTGCCGCCAGCAACGTAAAGCTAATGGCGGGTGGTCCCAAATCAAGTAGCCGCAGGCTAGCTCTAACTGCGGACGTGAGCGCATCCGAGCTGGCCGGGACGCGCAACTCGTAGCGGCTCATGGGGCCCAAGAGACGCACGTTGACGCCGGACAGGGCCCCGGCACCGTTGACTGCACCACCGGCATGAAGGAAAAGCCAACGACCGTCCACTTTGCGCCAACCCGTGTGGGTATAGATGCATCGCTCCTCTGCAGTGATTGAGAACGACTGAATCGCCGTGCGCGCATAGTCCCGCTGGTTCGGAAAGGTAATGGCGGCCGGGCCCATCCGTTCGATCGGCCAGTCCATGCTTCCGAACTCCGACGCAGGAATCGTGAATTGAGACTTCCGGCCCATGAGTTCAGATGCAATCTCGAATTCGCACCTCGTCTCGACGCCGTCGTCCAGCCGGATGTTGGTGGTGATCGCCGCCTGATAGTTTGTCAACTGGACTTGCGTTAACCGCTCACCCTTCGTGGTAACGCGAAACATACCTTCGGACCTGGACTGGAACTGTGGCGACAGCACGACGTGAAGACGGGCTCCGGACACCGAAGCGTCGAACAGTCCCAGCACTCTGGTGGGCCCCCACGCGGCTAACAAATCATCGATCCCGTTAACGCCGCAGTCCTCCGGCAGGTTGACGAAATCCACTTCGGCCCCGCGCGCGGCAAGTACTCGGCAGATCCCTTCCCGTGCCCGCTTTACGCTGTCATTGGTATGCACGTTGGCGTCGAAGATAATGAATACCCTGCGGCCTTTCCATTCGATACGGCCCAAGTCAGCGATCGGTCCGCCCACGTCGACTCGGTTACCATTCGGACCGCTTGCCTTTCCAACCGTACCCCGCCAGCTCCAAACGCCAGGAATGCCGATTGGGATAAACCTCGGCCTCGCGACCTCGTGATTTGCCAGCCGCCAGAGGGCAAGAGCTTTTTTCTCGCCTTCAACAATCACGATTGGTATCGTTACATCTCCGAGCTGCTCCAACGTGACACCGGGCGGTATGTAGAGGCGGTTACCACTCTTGGGTGGCCCTAGGTATTTCCGTTCTGGCTTTGGCTTGCCATCCTTCCCGTAACTGTATTCCGGATTGTCACGCCGTAGACGGTAACTGGACGGCATTACCTCACCAGGCCAGTAGTAGGGGATTAGAATCCCGGCAAAATCGCGCTTACCTTTTTGGCCGACAACCTCACGACCCTCTTGCGTGTCCACTCGGCGGAGCATTGCCGCATCGGCGATTTCCGCTGTGATCCATGAGGTGGCGAGTGTGGCGTAGTCATTCTCATTCAGCGGTCCGCCCCACGCCGGCGGCATACAGGTATCAGTCGGTAGCGCCGCAGTCACCGCAACTCCTTATCGCGGCGCTCCACCACCAGCCTGAAAGGCAGGCTATGCCGAATCTCGATGTCGACAGTGGCATCGCCCAACCGACTTAGCTGATCGAAGAGATTTGCAAATTCCTGCTTCAGCGTGAGGTCAGCGTAAAAATGATTAGGCTGCCGCTCATGCTTGGAATCCAACTTGATTGTCTGAACGATGCGTGGTTCTAGTTCATAGCACGGTAACCCGCCGCGAATCGAAAGATGCTCGATTACACCAAAACCCAGTGATTCGATAATCTCCACGATCCGGCGTTGACTGGGATTCAGACATGACTTAGTCATTCCAGTCTCCCAGTCCAGCTGAAGTCGAAGTGGGTTGAGATTTGGCGGAGATGCTCGGCTTCTCGTTGGAGAGCTTGCCTAATCCGGTGTTGCTCATCAGCACTAAGCGAAGTACCGCCGAGTTCAAAGATATTGATCTTCGGTCGCCGTACGTCGGCAAGCCGGGCAAGCGCGCTCTGCGAAAGCTTAAGCGCTAGGCGTTGGGAACGCAGGATTGTTGGGGTAAGTAGTGGGTTGGCCACAGGCCACGCTCCTGTCAAAGAGAATTTGTCTTTTCTCTCGCCAGGACCGGGTTCCTGAGGCACTTACCGGTTTCGCGATTCCTACATTCGGCAGGGCTGGTTCCCTGAGGCACTTACCAGTTTTCCCGAATGGGAAGACTACATTCTTATTGTAGACGACGACAGTCGATTCTGCCAGAAAGAATCAAGCATTTCTCGAATATTGTGTTTTTTTGCCCGTGGCGCATACCGGGGACATTAGAACCATCACCCGAGGCCCGGCACTTCAGCCTGAGGGCGCTTCGCGCGCAATGGCGGAGAATTATAAGCGGGCGTGGCGTAGCGAGTCGAGTTCGATCGGCGGCAGTATTCAGTTTTTCATGTGCTCACGAATGAAAGCCTTGGCTTTTTCACAATCCGTTTCCTGGCCTTCGATGCTGCAAGCACCCGGCTCGGTTGGCCCATCCCACTCCGACATAGCCAACCATGACCTTTCAAAGGCGTCGGACAAATGCCAGCGCCACCGGGCGAAGTCCTTGCCGGCGCCTTCCACCCCAGCATTCTCAAGAATTGAAATGAAACAGCGCTTGTACTTCGGGCTGTAGTGGTTCTCCCAAGTCACATAGGGCGGCGAGTGCTTATCGCTGTCAGCCATAACCTTCTCTGCCTGCTTGGCGCATTCCTTGCTTCTTTCCCAGGTATCTGGCTTTGGGGCCGGCGGGGTAGCTTTCTTGTTGGTTGTCTTAGTCGTCTGACCGGACACGAGCACCGCTACGGCAAGGAGGATCCAGGCAGATCTACTGGCAGTCGTCTTCACCGAAGTAACCGACGAACGAAGGTCCGTCCTTTATGTCTTGTGACCCCGGTAAATGGCGGAAGATATATGCAACCGTTCCTTTTCCCGGCTTCGGCCCTCGCCACATCGAAGACTTCCAAAAAGCGACAGCCCGCTCCAGGGCGTCCTCTGGGCTGTGCGCTTGCCCGACCTCGTACACATGGGTTTGAGCTTTCGGTTTGTCAGAAACAATCAACTTCCCTTGGAATACGCCGCCGCTCACAGAATCCCGTACATTGTCGTTCATGATTCATGCCTTTTCGCTCGTGCCCTGTTGTTATATCGCGGAGCCATGTTGATCCCCTCGGTTCAAACTGGCCTTGCGCAGTGCTCCAGATCCCCGGCGGAGACGGTCGCGCCGCCCAGGCCCTCATGGTTACCTGGCCAGAAGATCCTGGCGTCGCCATTGTCAGACCGATACGCGACCTCGAAGGTTTCTCCCTGCGGGATAATGAGCCATCTGCCACCTGCAAGCTGTGCCTGCATCGGACAATGGGTTTTCCAAAACTCTTTCACCATCGGCATGAAAACGAGCCTCCACCTCAATCATCGGGCCGACAATAAGCCGATGTCAAGTCTTTTGTTTTCTGTTTGTTGACAAGAATTAAGGCCCGGGCTTCCTGCCGCCTGTCTCAATCTTTGGGTTTACACGCAGTCGAATCTTGATTATGTCGCCCCCTAAAAAAGGATGCGCGCCGACGCCAGCAACAGGCCAATACGCGGGCACGCCAATTCTTCGCTCTGCTGGTGACAGATCGGCCGCTGGTGATAGGCAATCGTGATCAGCGCTCACTGCATCTCGATCTCTAATCGCGTGGCACGGTGCACGGAAATCATGTGGTTTCCGAACGGTTAATCTTAGCTTGAGTCGCGTCACGTCGAGCGGAACGACAGCTTTCAGAAGTTCTCTATCACCCACACGTTGTGATTCCAGCTTCGGCCCGACAGCGCTACATTGTGCTGGACCCGCAGCGTCGGAACTCGCCGATCGCGATCGCCCCTGCTTCGTCCAGTGAACTGGCTCCCGTTGTGGAGCATTGTCGCTAGCTATCCGGGAAGGCTGAGAACTCATTGGCATGTAGCGGTGCGGCCTCGGGCGATTCGCGGAAGGCGGGGTTGCCTGTCCTCCCCAACGGAGCCATGGATGTGTGTGGACGGAGCCATGCACGTTCAGACAAAGTTCCTTAGGCTTTGCAAGCCTGTGACGCTCGGCGATCGCATCGATGATTGGCGGGTGTCCTGGCTCGGCGGCTGGGACAAATGCCGAGTCTTCTTCGTTGTGATGGTGGAGAGAGAACACGAAGAGCAGGTCGAGTTACCTAAACCAAGAGTGCAGTCTCAGAATCCATTGCCCTCAGGAGACCGCGAACGTGGCATTATCGCCGCCTGATGCCCCGTTCCCGTTCCTTGGCCTGGAACTCGCGATCCGCCATCCGCTACGGTATTCATATTGATTTTAGCGGTTTTAGCTGGACACGTCGCTTGTCCAGCTCGCGCTGGATGGCCGCTGCACTCAGCAGCGCGTGGAGTGGGCTGTTATCGGTTGCATCGGACCGATCAGCGGGTCTTGCGAGTTCATGAAACCGCAGTCAACGGCGTCGGAACCTAAGCCATCCACCCGTCTTTTCCGTAGTACGGGCGCGGCGCTGGCCGTGGTTGGGGTCGAGGCTCCACACACATCACCAGCCGGCCGCTCACGATCAGGTAGCGCGTTGCGTCCATCAAGTGATCGTTGCGTTTGACGATTTTGCCCGACCCCTTGTCATCTCGGTGATAATTGCGAAATTCGCGGAGCCAGTTCGTGCAACTCGCCATCACCTTGAGCTGGCCTGAGACAAGAAGCTGCCAGACTTCGGTGATACCTGCCTCCACCGCATTGACCGCAGGTCGAAGCTCCAGACCGAGCTCACGGTAGATGTCCATCAATGCCCGCCCGTCGATCTGGGAGCTACCCAGGCAGGCTGGATCGATAACTCCCGGAATCCACCAGCCACGGGCGCGAATCGCGTGGGCGTGGGATGCCGGCTCACCCTGTCCCTGGTAGTGTTCACTGTAGAGATAAGTCACGCCGGTGGCCGGATCGCGAGCACCCCAGATCACTGCCGTGCGGTTCCAACCCACGTCCATGCCGTATGCGCGTGGCCAGTGATTTGGAATGGCACTAACCGGCACTGTGATCTCGGATTCCGCAATGGGGTAGATCGCTCCAGCACCGAGCGTTGGTTCTCCATCCGTACGCGCCTTGATCTGATAGGGCGGCGTGTTGGCCACCAGCTTACGTTTCTCCTCCTCATCCAGGTGCGGGACGTCCTTCCAGCCAGCCTGGACCACGTACTTCGATAACCGCGCCTCTTCGTTTTCTGGCTCCAGAAAACTGGTCACGACCTCGCTCATTCCCAATAACGGCGTGAAGGTGGTCCACACCAGACCCTTGGTGGTGAGTAGGCGATACAGGATTTCGACGTAGACATCGCCGGGCGGCTCCTCGTCGCACCACACGAAGTCTTTGGCTTCGCCCTCAAAGGCGCGTCGGCCCTGTTCGTAGGTCTTGAATCCTAGTTTCGAGGTTCCGCCGGAAACGTGTCGAACCCATACAGTTTCGAGTGCTCCAGTGATGCCCCGGGCGCTCGTCGTGTGCGTAATCGCCTCTTGGGGGATCATGCCGCCTTCCATGGACTTTCCAAGCAAGACTCCCTGCACGACGTCGCGCGTAGTCTGGCTGTTGGTGCCGCACGCCCATCCGTCCGTTGGGCGGTCGAAGCGCCGGCCCTGCCACCAGTCTGGATATCGCCCCGTCAGATGGCATGTGGTCTCGAAGGCGCCCGCGACGGTCTTGCCGACGCGGTTGGCGGCCATAAACAGCCGCTCCTTGTACTTCGCACCAGCCGCGAGAAATTCGAGGTGCTTCGGATAAAAATCGCGGCGGAACGGCCCAGCCTCCGGGAACAGCGTTACAAACGCCGAACGCCGGCGCCTTTTCTCCATCTCAATCGCCTGCGGATTGATGAGCAGGTCGATCAGCGGGTTGAGCGAGTTCATGAGTCTCTCCGGTCGTGCGCCTTGGCAGAAAGTTGCTGAAGTTGTTCGAAGTCTTCATCGGAGAGTTTGGAGTAGTCTGGACGAGCGTCAATCGGGATCGGCCCTCCATTTGGCCCGCTGTGCTCGCTGCTGAGCACATCGCGGTAACCAAGTAGGTTCTTGGCGAGGAAGATGGCGGCCGCGACGTTGCCGCCGCTGGCCAGGCGAAACAGGTTCCGGCGGACTGACACCCGGCCCTTTGCTTTGGCGCGCTCCATGACTTCACGGAATCGTTCCACTCTGCGCCGACGCTCGATCGTCCGGGTGCTGACGCCGAAAAAAGCGGCGACCTCCTCGTCCGTGCATTGCATCCCACACAGCTTTTCGAGTTCAACCAGATCAATCTTCGATTCAGGCCGTGCCACGGTTCACTTCTCCCTTTGCAAGAGACGCAGTTCGGCGCTCCAGTCCCCTGAGGCGAGACCGAGGCTCTGCAGGTCCGGATGACCTGCAAGAATCGGCAGCTCGATAGCCGCGATCTCGCGGCGGCAACGCTCGATTCATGCCGTGACTCCCAGCCTCGCTGCTTTGATTTGCTCGAATGTCCGGCCGTCGCCCTCCAGCTTTGCGTTTCGGCCGCTGAAGTCCTGCCAGCGTTGGATGATGACATCGCAATACTTCGGGTCGACCTCCAGGCCATAACATGCGCGGCCAGTGAGTTCGGCCGCGATCAGGGTTGTGCCCGATCCCAGAAACGGGTCATAGACAGCGGCACCACGCTTTGTGTGGTTCAGGATCGGTCGCCGCATCAGCTCGATTGGCTTTTGCGTCGGATGATCGAACTTTCCTTCTTTCGAGCCACCCATAATGAACTTCGGGGAAGGCGAGTCCCAGACCGTAGAATTGTCGCCGGCCTTACCGAACCACGGCGCGTTCTTTTTCCTGACATACCAGCATGGTTCGTGCTGGTACCAGTAGTGGGTTCGCGTGAGAACGGTACGGCCCTTGTTCCAGATGATCTGCTGCGGATACAGAAAGCCGATCCGAAGGAGTCCGTTCAGCACTTCGCGAGTGAAGACGGATGCGTGCCAGACGTACGCGATCTGAAGGCTCGTCATCAATTCGAATGCTTCCGACCAATCGGCGCGCGTATCCGACGAGATTGATGTGTTCGTGTGGCCTGCTGTCCGGTGCTTCATGTAGCTGGCCTCAGCAGGACCGCAGCCATTCAGGCCTGCGCGGTCACGCCATTCGCTATCCAGGCTGATACCGTACGGCGGATCTGTCACCATCAGGAGCGGCTTTGCTGGGCCAAGCAACTTGGCAACGACAACGGCCTCTGTGCAATCCCCACAGATAAGCCGGTGGTTTCCCATCACCCACACATCGCCGGACTTCGTGACCGGATGCTCGGGCACGGCGGGGACGAGGTTTGCACGGTCGTCGACATCCGGATCAGCGAGCAGGTCTTCGATCTCGCGTTCTTCGAAACCAGTCAACTCGAGGTCGAAGTCGAGCGATCGAAGTTCCTCCAACTCGGGTCCAAGAAGTTCGAGGTCCCAATCGGTCTCCTCATGGCTGCGATTGTCCATGAGCCGGTACGCTTTGACCTGGGCTGGAGTCAAATTGTCGGCGACGTGGACAGGCACTTGTTTCAGGCCAAGCTTCTTCGCGGCCAGCAGCCGCGTGTGCCCGCAGATGATCACGCCGTCCTTGTCTACGACGATGGGGACGCGAAACCCGAACTCACGGATCGACGCGGCCACCTTGTCGATCGCGCGCTCGGGAATCTTCCGGCTATTTCTGGCGTAGGGGATTACTTTGTCAATCGGCCACAAGCACACCTGTAGATCGTTCATCCGCGAACCTTCTCAACTGGATTTCGGGATCTTTCGGAGGGTGCGCTATGCGCTGGCCTTTCGAACCGGGCCCTTAATGTAATTATACGCGGATTGAATCCACAGTGTCCCGCTGGCAGGTAGTGGTGCTTTAGCGTGGAGATGGAAATTTCACTCGAACGTTTCCGCGAAGCTGGATTTCGCCAGTCTCGTGGTTCCACTCCATTTCGTCAGCGGTTATGGTCAGAATTTTTGTCTGGATTAGTGGGTCGCGTGCGATATCCACAGGCCCTCGCTTCTCAGGCCGCTTGTGAACTATGCGGAATGGGACGCGGTCGCGGATAGAGTTGTACGGGACAAGATGATACTCGGCTTCCCGATCCTGACCGAGAAGGGCAAAGCACAGCACTACCAGGAAGATGGACCAATTTCGCATGGTGATTCTCCGCGAATTATTATACTGCTAACAATTCAGCGAGCTCCCAAACGTGATCCGTGATCTCAGCTGCCGTTTCCGCTTGATGCATCAACGCAGAATTAGCGCGCTACCCCGAGGTGAATTCATGTCTGACTGGATGTTGACTGTTAGCGACCGAGCGGACAAAGAAAAGCCGCCGGGGACGGAACTCCCGGCGGCCGAATTGGACCAGATTGGCGCGCCTCAGCCCCTGACCAAGTAGCTGCGCTCCCCGCCCTCGCCCTTGATGGAAGTAACCGTGAGGCCCATTCGCTTGCCAATTGTGCCGGACAGGAAGCCGCGGACGGAATGCGGCTGCCATCCGGTCGCTTTCATCAGTTCCTTAGTCGTGGCGCCGCCGGTCCGTTTCAGCATGTTGAGAACCCTTTCGGTCTTGCTCCCCTGGCGGGCGCCGGTGGACTTATTTGGGACCTTGGCGCGCGTGGCGCGTTTAGCGCCCTTCTTTGCCAAAGTGGCCTTCTTCCCCGACTTGCCCTTGGACGGCGCAACACGGGGCTTCTGTGGCGCGACGTTGGCCTTCGTGGGTACTTCCGGCGCCCGCGCTGAGGCGCTGGCTTCGGTGTTGGTTTGTTCTTCGGTGTTTGATGTCATGGCAAATCTCCTTGTGCGGCTAAGTGCCGCAGTCAGGACATCGATCACTCCGATGGGCCTGAAAAGCAAGTTATTTCGGCGAGGTCCCTGCGGGGTCCCCCCTGCTACAAAACACGCGTGGATGTTGCCATTTTCGCGTCAGAATCTCGTTGATTTCGCCCCCGTCATCCCCTAACATGTGACCCGATGAAAGCGCTCGGCTACGTCCGCGTTTCAACTGACAAGCAGGGTATTTCGCTCGAGGCTCAGGCGGAGAAGATTAAGGCGATGGCGCTGGTGCAAGGCACCGAACTGATCGACACCATCGTCGACAGCGAGTCGGCCAAGAGTTTGAACCGGCCTGGTATGGCAAAGCTACTCGCAGCGGTGGATAAGGGTAAAGTTCAGGCCATCATTGTGGCCAAACTGGACCGATTGACCCGTAGCGTGAAGGATCTGTGCGAGCTACTGGAGCGGTTCGAGCGCCGCGGCGTCGCACTGATCTCAGTTGCCGAATCGCTCGATACTGGCTCCGCTGCTGGCAGGCTAGTGCTGAACATCATGGCGGCTGTTTCCCAGTGGGAGCGGGAAGCCATCGGGGAACGCACGCGCGATGCGCTCAGGCACAAGCGCACCAACGGCGAGCGAGTTGGCAACATCCAGTTCGGATATCGCTTGTGCGCCGACCGGCGGCACGTCGAGCCAGACCCCGGCGAGCAGGCCGTGCTGACCGAAATCCAGAACCTGCGCCGGGGCGGCCACACCCTGCGTGGGATTGCCGCCGCGCTAAACCACCGGGCGCTGCGGACGCGCCGTGGCTCTGCCTGGCGGCTTGAGCACGTGGCGCGTATCCTCAAACAGGGCCGCCGCTGAACGAAGTAATCGGCGAGGAAGTTGGCCGATCTCCAGGGTTTTGTCCGAGCGCTCCCTGTTTTGGCGCACGCCAGAAACCGCCAGAAATCAAACGGTTATGGCGCGCTTCGGTGCCAAACTGTGCACTTTTCGGTACCTTTTCGGCGAAAAACCCGCCCGAATCACGCTCCTTTCGCCGGCCCAAAGCTCCTCGTTGAACCGGCCACGGCGTCCGCAATCCGGCGCGGGCTGGGGGACAAGGCCACCCGGGCGCCACGGACGCGCCTGAGGGCGATTTCTGCGCCAACAAGCGGCCTTCTGGGCCGCGCCGCACCCGAAACATACTGGACCTGAAATGGTTTAGGGCCTCCCCAGTGACGCGACCGGTCGGTCACGTCACTTAATTGCGGGGGCGAATCAATTGCCCACAAAGCACGCACGAAACGCCGCCGAACCTGAAGTGTCGTTTACGGCGGATCTGACGGGCCAGGCTACCTCGCGATGCCGCCGGATCGCCGAAGCCACGGGCCAGCACAGTTAATGGCGGTTCAGGCCCTTTTTTATAACCCGACAAAATGAACGGCCGCCGGTCTGTGTAGCGCTGGATTGGGTCATCATCTTCTCCTCTTCAGCAGTATTAATTTCGGGGTATGTGCTGCGGGTGCTCCTCACCCGTGGGCCAGAGCCGCGACGGCGGCCAGTGAAATGTAAACGGAAAGAACCAGCTAACGTGCTTTCATGGTGTTTCTTCTTTTAGTAGTGGTGTGTTTCTCCCGCAGGGATTCTGGGGCTGTTCCCCGCCCTTCAGAAATGCGCTGGATTCGCCTCATTCTTCGGGTCCCACCCCTTCATTTCATTGAGTTCCTCGGCCGTGATCTGAGGCAAGTGCCGGATGAACAAAACCAGGCGCCAGGTTTGCGGGACAGTGTGCGTTCCGTGGAAGGCGGGCATGCCGCTCAAACGAACTCCATTTTCAATTGTGTAGTAGAGCTCACCATCGCTCTTGTTCTGCGTCCCGGCTGCACGCAAGTCGGGCGGTT
>Ga0335078_10006942_pt1 | contig 16760 bp, 12 predicted proteins | sample Lox_Sample_32_FD_206711 | JGI IMG/M metagenome (GOLD analysis project Ga0335078, IMG submission 206711) | Soil microbial communities from Loxahatchee National Wildlife Refuge, Florida, United States - Lox_Sample_3.2 | ecosystem: Environmental > Terrestrial > Soil > Wetlands | place: USA... | reverse complement strand
GGATGTGCTGGTGCAGGTCCGCTGCAAATGCAGGCAACGCCTGATAGAGAGCTTGGTAACTGGCGCAGCCATCGGATGGCACGGCATAGTTCTGTGTCGTTTCGCGAATCTTCTCCAGCGCCTGCCCCGAAGCCTCATGCTCCATAATCATGACCGCCACCGGATTTTGTACGGTTCCAAACATAGGCTCTGGCGGTCGCCTCTTCATGCGGGCGGCTTCTTCCAGCCGGGAAATGTAAGGGAAAAGCAAATCCTCTTCTTTCCGCATATGCTCCCGTAATTCCTCCGCGAGTCCCGTAAAAGTCATTTGTAGGCGGAACAATTCGGGATGACTCGCGCCATGAGCCATCACCACCTTGGCGATCAGACCGCTGAGCCGGCTCGTTTCTGCCTGCGTGAACGCGTGGTGCGTATCTACAATGTGCTGCGCGAGTTCGGTGAGCGATGCGCCTCGCCAATCCTTTTCCGGAAGAGCCGAATCACCCTTCGCCAGAGCGGCGGTCACTTCCTCAACCGAGCGGTTCGCCGCTTGGCACGCTTCAGCAAGGGTCTGGGCGCCGCCGCAGCAGTAGTCAATTCCGAGCGATTCGAACACCCGCGCCGCTGCCGGCCTCTCTAGGACGAAATCGCGCACTGGCTTTGCAGCGTTCCCTGGTGCTTTTCCCGGATCTTCTGCGATTCGTGCTGGCGTGCCCATAAGATCCTCCTCAACCGGCATTATGGTACTGCAATACCTAATTACAGATCAAGCCAAAATGTTCGTCAGCCATTCGGGGAACTGTTCCTTGCCAGTAACCGGTCCATCGCCGTTCTTTCCTGGGCCCTTTTTATACCGTTAGCAACGCTCCAAGATCACGGCAGTCCCCTGGCCGACTCCGATACACATCGTGCAGAGTGCATAGCGTGCCTGGAGCTTTTGCAGCTGATAGGTCGCCGTGGTGACCAACCGCGCTCCGCTGGCACCAAGGGGATGACCGATCGCAATGGCTCCGCCGTTTGAATTCACGTGCTCCGCGTCATCCGGAAGGCCCAAATCGCGCAGTACGGCAAGCGCCTGAGCCGCGAATGCCTCATTCAGTTCGATCACGTCCATTTGCGACAAGGATAGCGCCGCTCTTGAAAGAACCTTCCGCGTGGCCGGCACGGGTCCCATCCCCATGATGCGAGGCGCGACTCCGGCGACAGCCGAGGTCAGAACTCGAACGCGGGGAGTGAGACCGTACTTCTGCGCCGTTGACTCGGAAGCAAGAAGCAGCGCAGACGAACCATCATTGATCCCCGAGGCGTTGCCGGCGGTAATGGTGCCATTCGGCTTGACGATCGGTTTCAGCTTGGCGAGATTCTCGAGAGTCGTATCTGGCCGGGGATGCTCATCGGTATCGAACACCTTGGGCTCGCCCTTCTTTTGAGGGATGGGAATTGGGATGATTTCCGAACGAAAGAAGCCCTCGGCCTGGGCCTTTGCCCATCGCTGTTGGGTCCGCAACGCAAACGCGTCCTGATCGGCACGCGAGATATGGAAATCTTCCGCTACGTTTTCCGCAGTCTCCGCCATGGAATCGATTCCGTACTTGCTTTTCATCGCAGGATTGACGAAACGCCATCCGATCGTGGTATCGAAAATCTCGGCGTTTCGACTGAAAGCCGCATCGGCTTTTCCGATCACGAAGGGGGCGCGGGACATGCTTTCCACGCCACCGGCGATTATCAAGTCCGCCTCACCGCAGCGAATGGCCCGGGCTGCGAGCCCGATCGCTTCCATGCTCGAGCCGCACAGGCGATTCACGGTTGCGCCTGGAACATCGGCCGGCAAACCTGCCAGCAAAGCAGCCATGCGCGCGACGTTGCGATTGTCTTCGCCAGCCTGATTCGCACAGCCGAACATCACATCGTCGACTGCTTGCCAATCCACTTTTGAATTTCGCTCCATCAGGGCGCGAATGGGAATCGCGGCAAGATCGTCCGTGCGGATAGAAGATAGAGATCCTCCGTATCGGCCGAAAGGGGTGCGAACCGCATCGCAGATCACGGCACTATTCATGAAGGGCCCCTGTTTGCATCCACCCAGCTTCCAAGGCGCTAGTCATTGGCAATCGCATCGTGAAACTTCTTGCCGCTCCAGAGTAAATGCCAGATCCGCGGAGAGACACGATAGCGCTCTCCACCGTAGTGAGCAGCAAGATTTGTAAGCAATTTGTGGACGGAATCGAGTCCAAGATCATCCGCCCACGCCAGTGGTCCCTTGGGATAGTTCACGCCCTTGCGCATAGCAGTATCAACATCAGCAGGCGTGGCTACGCCCTGGTTCACGGCATCCGCAGCTTCATTGGCTAGCATGGCCACAGTTCGCATTACAACCATTCCTGGCACATCTTTCAATCGTGTCACCAGGTACCCCGCGGCTTGCAGAAAACCCATGGCTGAAACATATGCGCCCTCGTTGCAGGTCTCTGCCTTCGCGACGGCAGCGCGAGTTGCCCTCGCGTAATCGAGGGCAAGATCGATAACCACGAAATTTCGCCGCCCCGTTTCATGCGCGAGTTGCGTCGCGCTGCGTCCGTCGGTGACCGCCAGAATAGTGTCGTCCACTTCGATCCAGTTCTCGTGGCTCACTCCAGGCGCCGCACGAACCACTGCGACACCCGAACCCGCCAAGCGCTTCTCTAACGCTGCTGCCAGGAGCCCGACCGATGGAAGTGTGACGCGCTCCGGTTTCGGCGCAGGCGGTTCTGTGTGCGGCAACGGCGGGCAGGCGTTTTCGCAGTATTCATAGAATCCACGCCCTGTTTTTCTTCCGACGTGTCCCGCACGAACCATTTCCTGTTGAATGAAGGAGGGCCGGTACCGAGCATCGCCAAAGTAAGCGTTGAAAAGGGATTGGCTCACCGCAAGACTAACGTCGAGCCCGATCAGGTCCATCAATTCGAAGGGACCCATTCGGAACCCGCCCGCCTCCCGCATCACGGCGTCAATTGTGGCGGGGCTTGCCGCTTGCTCAGCGAGCAGAAGCAATGCCTCCCCGTAATAGGGTCGGGCAACGCGGTTCACTATGAATCCGGGCGTCGACCTAGCGTATACCGGGGTCTTGCACCAGGCCGCGGCCGTTGCGTGAACTGTGGCGAGAACTTGTGGATCGCTCGCCAGGCCGCTAATGACTTCCACCAGTTCCATCAGCGGCGCCGGGTTGAAGAAATGCATCCCTACTAACCGCTGAGGTGCCTTGAGAGCCGCGGCAATCGCGCTGACTGAGAGCGAAGATGTATTGGTCGCGAAGATGCAGTTCGCATCGACTATGTTCTCGAGTTCCGCGAACAACTGCCGCTTGACGTCGAGATCCTCCACGATCGCCTCGATTACGATTCCCGCTCCACCGAGTTGGCCCAGGCTTGACGAAGCGCACAGCCGCGCTGACGCACTCTCGGCCAATCCCGCAGAAAGCTTTCCTTTCGAGGCAAGCTTCTGAAAATTTTGGCGCACGCCCTGAATTGCCGCCGGCACAGCGGCCGTTCGCGCGTCATAGAGAATTACGGGATGCCCGGCAGCAGCTGCTACCTGCGCGATGCCCGCTCCCATCGTTCCGCTGCCTACCACGGCGACAAGACTGCCTTGAGGAAGCGCGCCCGAGGTGATTGCCGTCATTCCCTCACCTGTTTCCGCTTTTTCGGAACCGCCTCAGTCTGGATAGCCTTGATGCAAACATCAGTGACGACCATCACAGCCCGTCACCGGGCGAGTCTTTAGCGTAGTCGCAGACTTTGCCTGTCGTGTTGCGACGGACAATTTGATCGTGCAGCCAGCGATGCGAGTGGAGGAGGACGTAATGCCCGCGTTTCCCGGTGTGGACTATTTGGACTTCGATTCTGCGCTCAATGACGAGGAGCTTCTTGCACGGCAGACAGCCCGCCGGTTTGTTGATGAACAGGTGATTCCCATCATCGAAAAGCACTACAGCGACGCCACCTTTCCGGCGGAATTGATACCACAACTGGGTGAGCTCGGATTCTTCGGCTCGAATCTGAAGGGCTACGGTTGCGCCGAAATGTCCAGTGTGGCCTACGGCCTGGTGATGCAAGAACTCGAGCGGGGCGATTCCGGGCTGCGCAGCTTCGTATCCGTGCAGAGCGGGCTGGTGATGTATCCCATTTACGCGTACGGCTCGCCCGCGCAAAAGGACAAGTGGCTGCCGCGCTTGCAGAGCGGCCAGGCGATCGGCTGCTTCGGACTCACCGAGCCGCAGTTCGGCTCGAACCCGGGTGGGATGCTCACGCGGGCCGCACGCCGCGGCGATCACTACGTGCTCAATGGGGAGAAGATGTGGATCACCAATGGTTCGGTCGCCGATATCAGCGTCGTGTGGGCCAAGTGCGAAGACGATCGCGTGCGGGGATTCCTAGTGGAAAACGGCACAAAGGGTTTCAAAACACATGACGTACACCGCAAATTGTCCATGCGTGCTTCCGTCACTTCCGGACTCTCGTTCAGCGATTGCGAAATACCTGCCGAAAGCGTGCTGCCAGGTGTGGATGGGCTGCGGGGTCCCCTCTCATGCCTCACGCAAGCGCGGTATGGCATCGGATGGGGCGCAATCGGCGCAGCCATGGCGTGCTACGACACTGCCCTGCAATACGCGAAATCGCGAAAGCAGTTCGCGAACAAGCCGATCGCATCGCACCAGCTCGTACAGGACAAACTGGCGTGGATGATCACTGAAATTTCGAAGGCACAACTTTTGGCGTTGCACGTGGGGCGGTTGAAGGACGACGATCGAGTACACCCCTCACACGTCTCGATGCTCAAGATGAACAACGTATGGACAGCTCGGGAAATAGCGCGAATGGCGCGTGAACTGTTGGGAGCCAATGGCATCGTCGAGGACTGCTGCATCATGCGCCACATGAACAATCTCGAGTCCGTGTACACGTATGAGGGCACCAACGACATCCAGCGATTGATCATCGGCGAGCGCATTACGGGCATTCCGGCCTACGCCTGATGAGACGAGTTCAAAAGCCCGCGATTCGCGCCGCTGTGGTTATGCAAGCGCATGGCGCTTGCGGGATTGATCGGGCGGAGGTTACGGCGCGGATTGTACGATTACACCGACCCTCGGAACGCAAAACCGCTCTTTTTTAGGGACCAGCACGAACTCAAGACAGAATTTCGCCGCCGGCGATGACGATGCTCTGCCCAGTCACGGACGCCGAATTATCACCGCATAGCCAAACGACCGTATCCGCCACCTCGGCAGGTTGAATCAATCGTCTCTGGGGATTCGAAGCGACCAAACTCGCCAGCGCTTCTTCTCGGCTGCGGCCGGTCTTTTTGGCGATGTTCGCGATGCTCTGAACAGTCATCTCCGTGTCCGTGTACCCCGGACACACAGCATTGACGGTCACGCCCGTGCGCGCCGTTTCGATGGCCAAGGCGCGTGTCAGGCCGATCATTCCGTGCTTCGCCGCGCAATAGGCCGTGATGTAAGCGTATCCGGTCACGCCAGCCGTCGAAGCGATATTGATGATCCGGCCCCAGTTGGATTCCAGCATGGCTGGCAGGACGGTCTGCGAGCAGTACACGGCGCCCATCAAGTCAATGTCGACTACCCTCCGCCAAAATGTAGCGTCCGACTTGAGGAAGGGCGCTGACATGGCAACGCCGGCGTTATTGACCAGGATTGTCGGCGCACCAAGTACGTCTCTGACAGCGGCTAGAGCCTTTCGCACTCCCGCTTCGTCGGCTACGTCGGCTGACGCCGTCGCCACTTTGACTCCGTAGTCCCTGGTGATGCGATTTGCGGCAGCCTGCAACACTTCTGCATTCCGTCCAACCAGAGAAACCGAAGCTCCCAGTCGCGCCAGCGCCTCGGCGATCGCTGCACCAATTCCACGACCGCCGCCGGTGATCACCGCGTGGTGGCGGGTGAATGGCGCCTTGGTGTTCGATTCCACGAGAGTCTCTCTTGATTGATTCCGCTTGAAGCAAAACTCGTCGAGCCACAAACAGTTTACGAGGCAGATCCTGACCGGGCGCCTGCTGAATCAAGCACCTTTGAGGCGATGATCAGCTTTAGGACCTCACTCGCACCCTCATAGATGCGCAGTGCCCGGATTTCGCGATACAGCCGCTCGACGGTCATCCCTCGAACGATACCCAGACCGCCAAACATTTGCACCGCAGCGTCAATCACTTCTTGCGCTGCTTCGGTAGCAAACAGCTTGGCCATCGAGGCTTCGCGTGTGACGCGTCCGCCCAAAACATCCTTGGTCCATGCAGAGCGATAGATCAGCAGCGCTGCGGCGTCAATTGACACCGCCATGTCCCCAAGCTTCTCCTGAGTCAGCTGAAACTCAGCTTGCGTTCGGCCGAACATCCGCCGCTGGAGTGCGCGCTCGACCGCTTCGTCCATGGCGCGGCGGGCAAAGCCCAATGCGGCGGCGCCGACCGTTGTGCGGAAGACATCGAGCGTAGCCATCGCAATTTTGAAACCTTCCCCCGGCTGGCCCAGCAGGCAATCGCTCGGAACGCGGCAGCCGGTCAGACGCAGGGTACCCAGCGGATGAGGCGCGATGACGTCTATTCGCTCGGAGGCGTCCAGACCAGCACAGTCGGCATCGACAATGAACGCGGAAAGTCCCTTGGTTCCGGGCCCCTCGCCAGTGCGGGCGAAGACAACGTAGAACGCGGCGAGACCGGCATTTGAAATCCACGTCTTGACGCCGTCGAGACGCCAAAAATTGCCGTCTCGCGTGGCGGTTGTGGAAATGGCGCTCACGTCGGAACCAGCATCAGGCTCGGAGAGGGCAAAAGCTGCCAGTGCAGTGCCGGCGGCCACCCGCGGCAGGATGGAGCGCTTCTGGTCTTCGCGCCCGTATAGCGTAATTGGCGCGCTGCCCAGGCCTTGCATGGCCAACGCGAAATCGGCTAAGCCCGAGGCCCGGCCCATGATCTCGCGAGCCAAGCATAGGCTGCGCACGTCGAGGTCGTCGCGCGCACCCCCGTAGGCGCGAGGAACGCACACACGCAGCAGCTTCGCCCGGCCCATTTCTGCGACGAGTCTACTAACACATTGATAGACGGCATCGAGACTTTCCTCAGAGCCCTTCAGAAGTGGCGGCAGGGTCTGCCGCGCCCATCGCTCCAACTCGTCCGCTAAACTGCGATGGCCATCGTCGAAGAAGGGCCATGCAAGGAAGCTTTTATCTGCCATCAGTTGCCCTCGAATACGGGCGTCTGTTTCGCCGCGAACGCCTTATAAGCGCGTTCAAAGTCCTGAGTCTGCATGCAGATCGCTTGCGCCTGCGCTTCCGCTTCAATGCACTCGTCAAGGCCCTGACTCCATTCCTGATACAACATGGTTTTCGTCATCCCATGCCCGAATGTGGGTCCGTCGGCGAGCGACTTCGCCATCGCGGTCGCTTCTTCCAGCAATTTCTCCGGTTCGATGATGCGGTTGTAGAACCCGAAACGCTCGGCTTCGTCCCCGTTCATGGCTCGGCCGGTGTAGAGGAGGTCCGCCGCGCGTGACGTCCCAATCAACCGAGGAAGCAGAGTGCACGCACCCATATCGGCAGCCGCAAGCCCCACGCGCACGAACAGGAATGCGACTTTACTCCGAGCGGTGCCGAAGCGCATGTCAGAGGCGGAAGCAATCATGGCTCCGGCGCCGGCGCAAACGCCGTCAATCGCCGAGACGATGGGCTGCGGGCACGAGCGCATCGCCTTGATCAGATCGCCAGTCATCCGGGTGAACGCCAGTAACTCGAGCATGTCCATTTTCACGAGCTTGCCGATGATATCGTGAACGTCGCCGCCAGAGCAGAAATTGCCTCCGGCTCCGGTGAACACCACCGCCTTGATGTCGGTCGCATAGACCAGTTCTCGGAACACGTCTCGCAACTCTCCATAGGACTCGAACGTGACTGGATTCTTACGCTCGGGACGGTTGAGGGTAATGGTTGCAACCTTGCCGGAAACGGCCCAGCCAAAATGGGTGGCCTTGTAATTTGCCATTTGAACTTGTTTCACGTTTTTTGCTCCTTAAGTAAGGCGAATTAGCCAACCATCGTCAGGCCACCGTTAACGCTCAATACTTGACCCGTGATGTAGTCGGACCGAGAGCTTGCGAAAAACAGAATTGCGTCGGCCACTTCTTGAGGTTTGCCGAAGCGGCGGAAGGGTATGGCCTTCTTAAAGGCCTCCAGATGCTTCTCGGGCACCGCGAACAAAAGCGGCGTCTCCGTTGGGCCCGGGCAGACGCAGTTGACATTGATGTTATAACGCGCCACTTCTCGGGCCAGCGATTTCGTGAATGCGATCAGGCCGCCCTTGGCCCCCGCGTAGACGGTCTCTCCCGAACTACCCACCCGTCCGGCATCGCTACTCACGTTCACAATCTTGCCGCTGTTGCGCTCCATCATCTTGGGCAAGAGCGCCTTAACCAGTTTCATCGGACCGACGAGATTGAGCGTCACGATCTTGCCCCAGACGTCAAGCGGCATCTCCCAGAATGGCTTGATCTGGCCCCAGCCTGCGCCGTTCACGACGATGTCGACCGCGCCGATCTTGCCTTGGACCGTTTCGACAAGGGCAGTGATCGAAGCATCATCGGTGATGTCTAGGTGAACGTATTCGGCCTTGCGACCACTCTTCTGAATTGCACGGGCGGCGGCTTCGCCCTTATCTCGCGCGATATCGGCGATCACTACGTGCGCACCTGCCTCTGCTAACGTTTCGGCCGTTGCCAGACTAATGCCGGAGGCCGCCCCCGTGACGATCGCTTTCTTTCCGTCGAGTCTCATGATTCCTCCGAAACTAGCGCGCAACGACCTTGCTCAAACTTTGACGCCTTGGCGTTTCCTTGTACTTCTTTCAAGAAACTCGGCGACTCTGCGGCGCGTTTCAGGGTGTTGGTAGAGCTTTCGCGTCGCAGCGAGTTCCTCGGCAAAACCGTCGCGGTGCGGATCGCCAAAAGCCGCAAGGCACCGTTTACTGGCGGCCAGTGCGGGTCTCGGGGCTTGCGCGAAGCGCGTCGCAAGTTTCCGTGTCCACTGAGGCAATTCTGAAATCGGCCTAGCCCACTGAACGATACCGAGCCGTTCAGCCAAGGCGCCGTCAACTATTTCACCGCCAAGAATGAGTCGCTCAGCGATGCCGCGACCGCAGAGCCGCGTGAGCCGCTGGGTGCCGCCGGCGCCTGGCAATAGTCCCAGTCCCACCTCGGGTAGACCGAGCTTCGCTTCGACCGCGGCGACGCGAATGTCACAAGCCAGCGCCAGTTCCAGGCCGCCGCCCATGGCCGCGCCGCCTATTTCAGCCAGCGTAAGCAGGGGTGCCGCCTCAATGCGCGCAAACAATCGCTGCATGCGGCGGACCAGGTCCAGCATCACATCCGGGCCTTCGAGCGTGCCAAAACATGACTGCATCAGAGCAAGGTCAGCTCCCGCGCAGAATGCTTGCTGGTCGCTGCGGATGTGCAGCACCGCTATTTCTTGGTCTTCGATCGTGTGATCGACCACTGCGTCGAGGCGTTCGATCAATTCGTCATTGAGCGCGTTCACCGGAGGACGGGACATCGTAACGACGAGGATCCGGCCGAGCCGCTCAATCGAAATCATCGGTTGAGCTTTTTGCCTTTGAGATACGCGGTCTTGATCTGCAACGGCGATACGCAGCTTGTACCGTTGGATTTTCCCGGTAGCCGTCTTCGGCAATTTGTCGACGACGTGGACCCACCCCGGGAGTTTGTAGCGGGGGAGATTGGTCTCACAGAAGCTTCGGAGCTCCTCCTCGATCTGCGGACCAGATATCGTGGAGTCTTTCAGCACGACCCAAGCGTCGGCATGGACAAGACCGTGTTCGTCCTTCCGGCTGATGACCGCCGCCTCGAGCACCTGGGGATGTTGGATCAGAAGCGATTCAATCTCGTATGGCGAAACCCATCGGCCGCTGACCTTGAACACATCGTCGCTGCGCCCACAGTACGTGTAATAGCCGTGCGCGTCCCGGCGAAACGTATCGCCCGTATCGTACCAGCCGTCGACAATCGTCTTGGCCGTCCTTTCGGGGTCGTTCCAATAGCGCCTGATCACCGACTGGCCCTTGACCAGCAACCGACCGGGTACGTCATCGGCAACGTCATTCCCAGCCTCGTCTACCAACCGAACCTGATAACCAGGTAGTGGCTTGCCCGTCACGCCCGGCCGAATGTCGTCGACGCGGTTCGAGATATAGATGTGGCCTACTTCCGTCGAACCGATTCCTTCCATGATCGGCACACCCGTCGTCGCAAGCCACTCGCGATGCAATTCAGGCGGCAGTGCTTCGGCGGCGGAGAGGCACCGCCGGAGCCGGGGATTATCCTTTCGGCTCAGCAGTCCCGAAGCCAGGAATTGAGCGTAGAAAGTAGGCACCGCGCCGAAAATCGTAGGCTCGCAGCGCCGAAATACCTCGATCACGGTTTGCGCAGTCGGGCGCCGGTCGTCGAGGATCGCCGTAGCACCCACATACAACGGGCCAATCATGCCAATGTTCATACCGTAAGAGAAACAGAGTCGTGCCACACAAAAGAAGGCGTCGTCCTCGGTCGCGTGCAGAGTCCCAATCGTGTAGAACTCACTGATCACGGCGATATCTCCATGGCCGTGGATCACACCTTTTGGCAGCCCGGTCGTTCCCGAGGAATAAAGGCAAAAACAATCATCTTCGGCTCTGGCAAAAACCGCCTGCAGATGAGACGACGCGTTGTGTGCCAGATCGGTCAGTGACTCTCTCTCACCTTCGACGGGCAGCACTACCTTTGGCCGCGGCGAACACGCTGCTAGGGCAGCGTCGATGGTGCTTTTGAATTCCGGTGAATAGAACAACGCGGAACACTGCGAATGTTTGATGATGAACTCAAAGTCGCTCGCGGGCGCCAAGCCATTCAGCGGAACGGGGATCGCTCCGATTTTGACCGCTCCCCAAAACAAGAAGAAAAATTCCGGGCAATCCTTCACCACTATCAGAAGGCGGTCACCCGATCGAATGCCGAGATTCGTAAGTGTATTCCCGAACTGGTTGACGCTATCAGCCAACTCGGCGTAGCTTACTTCCCGCTGAACAGTCCGGATCGCAGCTTTGCCGCTGCGGCCCTCGGCAATGTGACGGTCGATGAAGTATTCAGCAGAATTGAATGGTTCGGGGAACCGTAACCGTGGGACGCCCTCGTCGCTGGTTTCTACTATGACGTCCATACTCGGTCTCCTGGACCGTCGCTCATTCAAAATATTCAACTTGCGAAGGACAAGGCGGTGATGGCGGTCACTTTGGGAGGTGACCTAAGTCACGCCTTCCAAAGATAAATGCAGAACATATTGTGGCGTGCCGGCGCCGTCCGATCCCCAAGGATGCGGGGCGCCCAGGTGCTCTAACGGGAAACGAGATCGAAAAGTCGGCAAGACTACCTGGAACGATGGGTTCCCGTCCTATTTCCTTGACGTTGTTGAGCTTGCTGCCCGATCGATGGCTTGATCGAACCGAATTTTGTACCTAACGGACACGAGGAGGATTCATGGCGACACGAGATTCCGACTCAGTTTACAAACTTGTTGAAGTAATTGGCACGAGCACGAAATCCTGGGAGGATGCGGCAAAGAATGCGGTGGAGACTGCGGCGAAAACGCTTCGGGATTTGCGTATCGCCGAGATTGTGAAGATGGACATGAAGGTCGAGGGCGGCAAGGTGTTAGCGTACCGCACGCGTGTGCTGCTTTCTTTCAAGTACGAAGGCTGACCGATCGGCCCCGCGCACGAGCGGCTGTCGAGGCATAGCCGTGGCCAGCTGCTCGGCGCCGCATTTTGATAGCGGAAGCGAGATCGCGCGAACATGACCACTTTCGATCAACAGGTCGCAGATAACTCGAAATGGTTTGCGAGCCCCCGGTTCGCGGGGATCGTCCGCCTGTACTCTCCGCGTGAGCTTGCCGAGCAGCAGGGTACTATTCCCAGTGACTATACCGTTGCGCGGCGGGCAGCCGAGGAGTTTTATGCGCGCCTGCGCAAGCTGTTCGAACAGCGCAAACAGATCACGACTTTCGGTCCCTATTCACCGGGCCAAGCGGTGACCCTGAAGCGGATGGGGATAGAAGCAATCTACCTTGGCGGGTGGGCCACCTCCGCCAAAGGCTCGATCTCTGAAGATCCGGGGCCGGACCTGGCGAGCTACCCGCTCAGCCAAGTGCCTGACGAAGCAGCGGTGCTCGTCCGAGCACTACTCACGGCCGATAAAAACCAGCACTTCGCGCGCGCTCGGATGACTGAAGAACAGCGCAAGGCGAGTCCGATAGTCGATTATCGGCCCTTTATCATCGCCGACGCCGACACCGGCCACGGTGGGGACGCGCACGTTCGCAATCTCATCCGCCGTTTTGTGGAAGTTGGAGTTCCGGGCTACCACATCGAGGATCAGAAACCCGGAGCGAAGAAGTGCGGCCATCAGAGCGGTAAAGTGCTGGTTGCAGAAGACGAACAGATCCGGCGGCTCAACGCGGCCCGTCTGCAGCTCGACATCATGCGGGTTCCAGGCATCGTTGTGGCCCGCACCGATGCTGAAGCGGCTACGTTTCTCGAAAACCGCAGCGATGAGCGAGACCAGCCCTTCATTTTGGGCGCAACCAACATCGAGCTGCCGAGTTATCGGGTGGGTTATCTGGCCATTCTCAGAAAACTATTCGAATTCGGGGTCGATGTTCGTGGACACCTGCTGTTCGCCGTGTCGGAGGCCGAATACCGAGCGACCTTTGACTGGCTAGAGCAGGTCGGGCTCATGTCGATGATCGAGGAGACCGCCAAAAACGTCGCGCATGCGTCGGCGATGGAGCTCGATGACGCTCTCGAGAGGATCGACACACGGTACATGGAAATCTGGCAGACACAGGCCGGACTGAAGACCTATGGGCAGGCGGTTGCAGACGTAATGAAGGCCGGCATGGACGAAGGCGAGCGCTTCGACATGAGCGTCGAGGAATGGCTGGTGTTCTCAAGACGCGCATCCTTTTTCGAAGTCAGCGAGCGGGCGAAATCGATGAGCATCCAAGTGGTCTGGGATTGCGAACTGCCGAAAACGCCGGAAGGGTTCTATCAAATTCGCGGTGGGATCGACTACGCCATTGCCAAATCGCTGGCGGTGGCGCCCTTTGCCGACATCCTATGGATGGAGACGAAGACCGCGGACCTGGAAGACGCCAGGAAATTTGCGGAGGCGATCCATGCCCAATACCCCGACAAGATGCTGGCCTACAATTTGTCACCGTCGTTTAACTGGGATACAACCGGCATGAGCGACGCAGAGATGAAGCACTTTCCGGAGGAGCTCGGAAAGCTTGGCTTCGTTTTCAACTTCATCACGTACGGTGGACACCAGATCGATGGCATGGCCGCGGAGGAGTTCGCAACCGCGTTGAAAGAGGACGGGATGTTGGCGCTGGCGCGTCTGCAGCGCAAGTTTAGATTGCTGGAGTCACCTTATCGGACGCCGCAGACGCTGGTCGGAGGTCCACGCCTCGACGGAGCATTGATGGCTTCTTCGGGGCGTACAGCAGCAACAAAGGCAATGGGTAAGGGATCGACGCAGTTTCAGCACCTCGTTCAAACCGAGGTCCCTCCCAAACTCTTGGTGGAGTGGCTCGCGGCGTGGGGGAAGTACTGGGGGCATCCGTCGAAAATTCGGGTCGAACTGCGTCCCCACACGGCCGGTTCAGAACTGTTGGAACTGAGCGTGCTTGACGAGCTCGGTACGGAAAAACTCGCCAACATTATCTTCGCCCATGCTCAGGATCGTCGCGGTCAGAATTTTCTCTTGGTCCGCGACCAGAACACGGCGATACGCTTACGCAAGAAACGACTGATGACGCTCGTCCAGTTATTTCTGATCCATCGCTACAAAGCTAGCACGGTGCACTACCTTACTCCGACGAAAGATAACGAGTTCCAGACACGGAGGATGAAGAGCATGGGAATTTTTTCGGAGGTGCAGACAGAAGTCGGGCAGATCATCGTCGCCCACGTCAACAAGCAGCGCGTTACCGAGCTACTCAAGCCTGACGCGGCTGTCCTCATGGAAATGATTCAGAAAATGTCACCGCCCATGGCGCAATCGTCGAGAGAATCTCGGCATCACTCTTGAGATGGCCTCCGCCCGTTCTAGATTTTGCGCCGCCCTTCCGGTCGATATGAACCTGAACTGTCCTACCTAGTAAAAGGAGCCGAGAAGATCATCGCCTACGTTTTCAGCTCCAATCCCGTAATGCGAATTCCGCTGTGATGGACACGATAGCGGCGGTTCACCGAGATCAAGAGGGCCGTGATGCCCTCGACAATGCTGGACATTTCCAAAGGGCCCGCATCAATCGCGCGCAAGCCGGGGATTAAGTTCACCAACCGAAAGAGGATTTGTTTCGCTGCCTCGTCATCTCCGCAGACGAGGATGTCGCACTCAGGCGTTACCGACAGGTCTTGCAAAGCACCAGCCGATACATTGTGGAAGGCTGCCAGCACAGGCGTCGTGGCTGGAACAAGCTCGCGAGCCTGCGCGGCGGCGGATCCTTGCCAAAGTCTCAGCATCCGCGTTGGTTTGCCGCCCAAAGCTGCAGCCAGAGGAACTGTAGCGTCCACCAAAATCGCGCCTTGCAGGGAACCTCGTATAGTTTTTAAGATGCCAACCTGGGCCGAGATAGGAACGGCCAACACCAATACAGGCGCCTGTGCGGCAGCCTGTGCGTTCTCGAGGCCGCTGATCGAAAAACGCCGCGGCTCCATTGGCGCATGTGCGTTCAGCGTTTCCTGTATGCGCTTCGCCGCTTCCTTGGCCTTGGTCTCATCACGAGAGCCAACAATCACCTCTACCCCCGCCCGCGCCCATCGCAAGGCGAGGCCGAATCCTAGGTCACCGGTTCCGCCAATGATGGCAATCTTGTCTTCGCCCATATTTCCTCCCTGCAGGTTTCGCAGAACTCGCTTGGCCTGCTCTGTTTCCGGTGCTAGTCTGTGCGACGTTGAATTGATGGAACGTGCCAAATATTGAAGTGCGCCGCCGATCGACTCCTTTTCCAGTTCAGATTATCCCGCTGACGGGGCTGCCCGAAATTTCCCCCGGTGACGACCTCGCTCGGCTCCTTGTTGAAGCAGCTCGACGGCAGCGACTCGTTATTAAACGAGGAGACGTCTTCGTCGTGGCACAGAAGGTCGTGTCCAAGGCAGAAGGAAGAATCGTTCGCCTCGACTCGATCAAACCTTCCGAGCAAGCGGAACAGTGGGCTGCGGAATACCAAAAGGACCCTCGGTTGATCGAAGTTGTGTTGAGGGAAACAAGCAGCATCGTCCGGATGGAGCGCGGCGTGATCATCGTCAAGACGCGCCATGGCTTTGTTTGTGCCAATGCCGGCGTAGATCTCTCGAACGTTCCAAGTGGAACGGCATCGTTGCTGCCAGAGAATCCAGATCGCTCCGCGCGCATGCTTCAGGAGCAACTCTCGCGAGCATTTGGCGTTCATGTGGCCGTCATCATTTCCGATACGTTTGGACGTCCGTGGCGGGAAGGTCTGGTCAACATCGCGCTGGGTGTCGCGGGAATGACGCCATTGATCGATTATCGAGGGCAGAACGACGTGCACGGAAAGACGCTCCAAGCGACAGTCATTGCTCTGGCCGATGAGCTCGCAGCAGCCAGTGGACTTGTCATGGGCAAGCTCAGCTGCGTTCCAGCGGCGGTTATTCAAGGTGTGATGATGTCGGAGGGCACAGGGAGCGGAGCAGACCTTATTCGACCGGCGGAAAGAGATCTGTTTCGATAGCGGCCCGCATCCTCCAACGGTCATGGCGCCCCCATCTCAGCATCGAGAAAGTCGATCAGACTCGCTCGATCCGACGGCAGAGAGTGACGGCTGCCGGTCTCCGAAAATAGCTTCATTTTGCACCGCAACAAAGTAGCGAGGCCTCCGGCGGTTTCCAAGTCTTATGAGCCTTTCGAGGCATGGGGCATCCCGGCATCTCGGGAACTGGGCACTTCGTGGTAAGGGGGAGGTTGGCTAGCATCCCGAACGATCTCACCAGACGACAACAACTGCAGGCCCGCATTGATCTCGCGCGCAGATGCCTGCACAAGTGCAGAGATATTGGCGATGAACTGCGGAGTGGCTTCGCTCTCCGGAATGGCCATGGCAACGCTCCCAATCACGATTCCGCCTTGGCCAAATACCGGTGCCGCTATACCTACACGGGCGTCGTCAACTTCTCCTCGCGTGATATGCAGGCCAGCCCTACGGATTCGACGAAGATTAGCCTTTATTGTTTCCCAGTCGGAGCCTAGCTCGGCCGCAGCAATTTCCTCTGGGAATTTGTCGAAAAACCACCGCGCCGTTCTCGACGGAAGGTTGGCGAAAATGACCTTTGACGATGCGCCCCGAAACATCGGCATTGGCCGGCCGCGCTCATAGCCGACGGTCCCTTCGGGGAGAACCGTGGCCTCTTGGTGCACGCACATGACGCAATTCCGATAGACGCGGCACAAAAGAGCCACGCCCGTGCTGCCCGAGCGAGCAACCAAGCGCTGCATAGCTGGTCGGCCAACTTTGATCAGCGGGTCGGTCAGTCGAATCTTGCGATCATTCTCAATTACCGCGGGCCCCAGAATGTACTTGCCACTTGGAAACGCATCGAGAAGACCAACCTTGGACAGGTCTCTGAAGTATCTGTAGGCCGTGCTAGTGGAAACACCTATTTCCTTCGCG
>Ga0335078_10006941_pt1 | contig 16761 bp, 15 predicted proteins | sample Lox_Sample_32_FD_206711 | JGI IMG/M metagenome (GOLD analysis project Ga0335078, IMG submission 206711) | Soil microbial communities from Loxahatchee National Wildlife Refuge, Florida, United States - Lox_Sample_3.2 | ecosystem: Environmental > Terrestrial > Soil > Wetlands | place: USA... | reverse complement strand
CCTGGCCGCGATCGGGGACGATCCGCCGGCCAGGATCACCGTGGGCTGCAGCGGCCTGGCCCTCGGCGCGGCGGTGGAGATGGACTGCATCGCGGTGCTGCCCTTAGCCGGTGGCCGCCCCTTATGCCGACTATGCCGCTTACGCCGGTTATGCCGCTTACGCCGTGCCCGCCGATGCCCATGCCGTGACCGGACCGGTGCAGGATCAGGTGCGCGTGCCCTATCCGCTCGAACACCTCGGGCCCGGCGGAGTCGATGTCGCAGATCTGCCTGCCCTCGCGCATCTGGGCCAGGGCCGCGTGGTGCGCGGGTTCTCAGGTGTCCACGTCGAGCAGGACGTTCGTGACGTAATAGAAGTTGTCCGGGGACGGGACGATCAGCGCGTCGAGGTCGTCCCTGGCCAGGGCCGCGCGGATGGCCGCGTGCCGCCGGGATCCTTCTTGCGGGATCGGGGTGCCCGGACGAGCCTGGCGATCGGGATCGTTCGTCACTTTGACTCGCTATGACCGGCCAAAATGACGAAGGATCGCTGCCGGCGCCGCTACCGCAGCGCCTGCGGCCGGCTTTCGGTGCGGGCACAGGCCGATCGTCGCCTCGATGACCAGCCGACGAGCAGGTTGCCCGTGTGCGCAGCTGACGTGGCCCCCTCTGACTGGCTTAGCGGCATGAACCTGCTCCTCTTTCTGGCAGGTCAGCCGCGGACGCGCCGGCCGGCCTTGAACACTATCCGCACGTTGCCCGGGTAGGCGCCGAAGTCGTAAAGGTCCCCGGCGACCAGGGTCAGGTCGGCCCGCTTGCCTGGCTCGATGCTGCCGACCCGGCCGGCGATGCCCATGAGCTCGGCCGCGGACGTGGTGGCCGCGCGGAGCACGTCCGGCGCGGGCATGCCGAGCTCGTGCATGAGCCGGAGCTCGTCCAGATTGTGCCCGTGACCGTCGGCCGCGGCGTCGCTGCCCATCGCGATCCGCACGCCGGCGTCGAGCGCCAGCCGGAACGAGGTGGCATGCGCCTCGATCCCGTCGTCGAGCTTGGCGCGGATGGTGTCGGGTACCCGCGCGCCGTTCTTGATGGCCTCGCGGATCTGGTGGGCGACGCCCAGCGTCGGCACCAGCCAGGTGCCGTGGCTGCTCATCAGGTCGACCGCCTCGGCGTCCAGGTAGGTGCCGTGTTCGATGGAGCGGATGCCGGCCCGCACCGAGTTCTTGATCGCCTCGGTGCCGTGAGCGTGCGCCATCACCTCGATCCCGGCCGCTTTGGCCTCCGCGACGACCGCGGTGAGCTCGTCCATCCGGAAATGCGCGTGCCGCGGATCATCCCGCGGGGAGAACACGCCGCCAGACGCGTTGACCTTGATGAAGTTGGCTCCCGCCCGGATGATCTCGCGGACGCGCTTACGGACCTCCTCGGGCCCGTCGACGATGCCGCTGGGCCGCCCGGGGTGCAGCGGAATGGGCGGCAGGCTGCACCCGCTGGGCAGCCAGTAGTCCCCGTGTCCCCCGGTCTGGCTGAGGGCCTGCACGGTGATCAGCAGGTCAGGGCCGTCCACCAGGCCGGAACGGACGGCATGCTGGACGCCAAGGTCGGCACCGTTGGCGTCACGGACATAGGTGATGCCGCAGTCGAGCGTCCGCCGCAGCGTGGCCTCGGCCAGGAAGAAGAACATCGAGAACGGCGTCTCAAGCAGCCTGACCGTATCGAGGTAGGGCAGCATGACGTGCACGTGCGCGTCGATCAGGCCCGGCAGCACGGTCAGCCCGGACGCGTCGACCTCCATGTCGCCGTCGAGCCCGGGCCCGATCTGGTAGAGGTCCTCGCCGTCGACGACGATATCCGCGTCGGCTATCTCCCCGCTGGCCGGGTCGAACACCCGGCCGGACCGGATGAGCGTGCGCATCTGCCAGATCCTTCCGCCGCCTGCCTTGTCTCGCTTAACGATAGTAGGTTGCGTTTAGCGAGACCAGCCAGTGTCGCATCAAGCAGTGTTCGCTCCCTCAAGGCGGAGGGCCGACAACCCACCTCCCCGATCCGAACATGTTTTCATTATCGTTGGTCGTTGCTGCCCTTATAGGGGAGGTTTTGACCCACGATCCGGTCGGCGAGAGGGTGGCGGTGACTCCGCCACCTCGTCACCGCAATTTCGCCGCTGCGGGCTACAGGGATGTGCCGGGCTCTAGGGCTGGAGGAGGAGGCGGTGCCGCGCAACTTCCTCGATGCGGTCGCGGGTGTAGAGCAGGGGGACGTTCTCGCCGCGCGCCCAGGGCTGGTAGAGGTCGGCGTAGTGCGGGCTGGCCGGGTTCCCTGACTGGCCTGGGGAGTTCATGGCGACGGAGTTGTCCCAGGCGCCGACGTCCAGGACCAGGCGGAGGCTGGCGCCGGAGTTCTGGGTGAAGCTGGACGCGCCGTAGGGCGCCGCGCCCACCGTGTCACCCGAGCCGCCTCTGGGTTGCGGGCCGAGGAGGGTCAGCGGGTCGGGTCGGTCCAGGAGGCCGGCCCGCGCCAGCGGGTGGACGAGATCCGCTGTGTGCAGCGCGCCCCAGGTCCAGGCGGCGGGATCGGGGCCGAGCAGGTCTTCGAGGTGGCGCATCGCGGCGGCGAGAGTCTGCTCCAGGATGAGCGCGACACCTGCCGGGGTGCTTGCGGCCTGGTCGATCAGGGTCAGGTCGATGCGGGCGTCGCCGGTGCGGTTGGCGGGGTTGGCCAGCAGGTCGAGCGCGCCGGCCATGCGGTCGGGCGGCACGTCGGCGGCCAGAGCGTCGGCGAGCAGCGCGGGGCGGAGGTGTGACCGGAGCCATACTTCGAACAACGCGGCCGCGGCGGACCCGGCATCAAGCGTCTGATCCCAGCCGGTCAGGATGCTTACGGCACGGGCCGCCCGGGCGTCCGCGCAGGTGAGTTCGCTGAGCAGGGCGCACAGGGGCCGGGCCGACAGCGACACGTAATCGTTCTGCAGCTTCTCCGAATCCGCAACGGTGGCCGCCCGCGCCGAGGCGAGCACCTCGCAGATGCGCTGGAACCGGAACGGAGGTTCCCATTCGAAGCCGACTTGGACACCTCCGATCTGACCGGCATCGATGTTGCGCTGGTTGGCCGTGGCGATCCAGCCTCGCGGCGGGTTGAGCTCGGCCGGAAGGTCTTGCGGGGTCACGAAGCCCGCCCACTCGTAGCGTCCGTCTCCCGGCACCGGCAGCAGGCCATCCCAGTTCGGCCGCACCGGGACGAGGGCCGCCGACTGCCAGCCGATGTTGTCGCCGGTGTCGGCGTAGATGAGGTTCTCGCCCGGCGATCTCCAGTGCTCCGCCGCGGCCCGGAAGGACGGCCAGTCGCGGGCGGACATCAGGGCGATGCTGGCCAGATAGGGGGCCATCCCGGTCTCGAGCCAGCCGGCCCGGACGGCGAACGCGGCGTGCCGCTCGGCGTCTTCGCAGATGACGGGCCCGTGCCTGGTGAACTTCAGCTCGACGCCGACAGGTTCCGCATCGCGCACGGCGATGACCTCGAAGACGGTTTCCATCGGTTCCCAGTCAGCGTCATACCGGTAGCTGGTACCACCGTCCGTTTCGTAGAAATAAAGGTCTTCCTGATCTACCGGGAAGATCGTGAGGCCGAACGCGACCCGGCCGTTGTGGCCCAGGGAGATGCCGGGGATGACCGGCTCGCCGCCGCCGATGACGTCGAAGCCGGGGGCGCTGACGTGCACCAGGTAGCGGAGCGACGGCACGTTGAGCGTCCGGTGCGGGTCGCTGGCCAGGATCGGCCGGCCGGTGGCGGTGCGCGCGCCCGAGATCACCCAGTTGTTGCTGCCTGCGGCCGCCGGCGGCGGCGGGCAGCCTCCCGCGAAGTCCACCGGGCCGATCGCTAGTTCGTAGTCGCGCAGCAGGCCGGGCGTGATCAGCGACAGGTCCAGGCCGGCCGGCACGGTGAGTTCGGTGTCCGGCTCGAGCCGGATCCGGCGCGAGTCAGCCTCGGGTCCGAGCGCGCGGGTGATCAGGGCGCGCCGCACCTCACTGGCCGCGTTGCGGTAACGGCCGTGCGCCCGGATGCGCAGCACGTCCTCGGGCTGCCACCTGGCCGGCCGGTAGCCGAGCGCGCCGAACTCCGCCGGCAGCAGTTCCGGCCGGTCCTCGGTCAGCTTGATGTAGGCGTTGATGCCGCCGACGAAGGGCTCGAGCACGGCCTTCAGGTCACAGCCGTATGCGGCCCACTCCTGCTCCATCGGGCCGCGGTACAGAAAGAGCCGGGCGGCCCGGTCCCGCGCCAGGTAGCCGGCACCGAGCACCTCGGACAGCAGGCCGAGTCCCTGGCGCCGCCACAGGTCCAGCTGCCAGAGCCGGTCCCTGGCGGCGTTGAAGCCCTGGGCGAAGAAGGCGTCCTCGTCGTGTTCGGCGTAGATATGCGGTATCCCCCAGGGGTCGATCAGGATCTCCACCTGGCCGTGCAGCGGCAGCGCCCGGTAGAAATCGGTTCGCATCAGCGGAATCCGAGTTCGTAGGTCTGCCGGGCCTCGGTGAAGGCGAACAGGCCATCACGCCCATACAGCCGGCCGACGCCGCTGAGCCGGAAACCTCCCCACGGCGTGTTGCGCGGAACCTGCCCGTGCGTGTTCACGTAGAGCTGACCGGTACGCAGCGTCGCGCGCATCCGGTCCACTCGCTCCGCGCTGCTGGTCCAGACGGTTGCCGCCAGGCCGTAGGGACTGTCGTTGACGCTGCTGATCACCTCGGTCTCGTTACTGAACGAACGCAGGTTCACCACCGGCCCGAATACTTCCTCGCTCGCCAGTGGCGTGTCGGCGGGAACGTCGCTGAGCACCGTCGGCCGGTAAAAGAAGCCGCCACCGTCCGCTGCCGCCGAGCCGCCCGCGCGCAGCCGGGCGCCGCCCGCCAGCGCGGCGTCGACAAGCGATCCGACCCGGTCCCGCTGCGCGGCCGAGATCATCGGCCCTATCTCGGTCTGCGCGCTGAGCTGGTAGCCGATCCGCAGATCCGACGCCCGCGCGGCGAACCTCGCCGCGAAGTCCGGGTACACCGCCTGCTCCACGAGCAGCAGCGAGCCCGCGTTGCACGCCTGCCCCTGGAAGCCGAAGCCGGCGCCGAGCGCCACGTCCAGGGCGGCGTCCAGATCGGCGTCGGCGAAGACGGCGAAGGGCGTCTTGCCGCCCAGTTCGAGGATGACCCGCTTCAGGCTGCGCGCGGCGGCCTGGGCGACCGCGATGCCGGTGCTGATCCCCCCGGTGAAGCAGATCGCGTCGACCAGCGGGGACTCGGTCAGTACCTGCCCGATCTCGCCTCCGCCCGTCACGACGCAGAACGCCCAGGGCGGCAGGCCCACCTCGGCGGCGAGTTCGGCCAGCGCAAGCAGCGGCGGCTGGGCGAGTTCTGAACCCTTGAACACGCCCGCGCAGCCGGCCGCGAACAGCATGGCCAGCCGGGCGCAGCCCTGCGAAAGCGGGAAGTTCCACGGCAGGATGCACGCGGCCAGGCCGACCGGCAGGCGGTCGACGAACTGGCGCGCGCCGGGCTGATCGGCCTTCAGTTCCTCGGTGTAGGTGTCGGTGTCGAGCAGGCCGGCGTAGTAGCGCAGGATCGCCGCGCCGGCCTGGGCGGTGCCTGTCGCGTGGGCGCGGAGCTTGCCCGTGCACAGCGCGTCCAGCTCACCGAGGTCGTCCGCGTGCTCTTCGACCAGCGCCGCCATGGCCAGCAGCAGCCCGGCCCGCTCGGCGGCCGGCGGGAGCCTGTCGGGGTGATAGTTCTTTCTGATCTCCTCCAGGCCCGCGTCGGCCTCGGCCGGGGTCAGGTCGAGCACCTCGGTGAACGGCTGCCCGGTACCCGGGTCGAGTTGCGGGCGCCACCGGCCCGCGCCGGCGCCGTCAGGGTGCCACTGCCGGCGCGAGGACCAGCGTCCGGATGGCTGCTGCCGGTCGCGAGCGTGGCGGGTTTCGGTTTCTGGCATAACCGCTCCCTCCGTGGTGGTTGCCTTCGGCTCAGGAGAGCAGACGATGGTCCTTGGTGAATCGCTCGACAGCCTCAAGCCGGGCCCGGCTCTGCCTGGGCCGCACCGCCGCCACCTCGGCGGCCAGCGACTCGAGGATCCACATCGGCGCCACCATGCTGTCGTACAGGACCGGGCCGTCCACCGGGGCGACCAGCACGTGCCGGGCCTGCGCGTCCCAGGAGTGGCCGCGCCCGTCGGTGATCAGCACGACCGGCACGCCGCAGCTCGCGACGTCGGCGAGCAGGTCGACGGTCAGCCGCGAGTAGCGACGGAACAGGAACGCGATCACGATGTCCCGGCTGCCGGCCCCGATGACCTGGTCGGGAAAGCCAGGGTCGATGAGCGTGACCCCGTCCCTGATCTCGTTCAGCAGCCGGTGCAGGTGAGCGGCCAGCCCGTAGGACATGCGCGCACCCATGATCAGGACCCGCCGCGCATTGGCGACCGCCTGGGCCGCCGGGGCCAGTTCCTCGCGTACCAGGCCGGCGGCGGCCAGGATGTTCCTCGTATCCTGCAAGGCCTTCCGTTCCACCAGGGAGTCCGGTTCGTCTTGGGAGAACCGGGACAGCGGCGAGGACTGCGAGGTCATCATCGCGGCCCGCGCCGCCGTCCGGAACTCGGTGAATCCCGTGTAGCCCAGCTTTCTGGCGAACCGGACCACCGCGGCCCGGCTGACCCCGGCCTTCGCGCTGAGCGACTGCGCGGTGTGGAAGGCCAGGCCGTCCGGGTTGTCGGTCAGGTAGCCGAGGATCTGCTGATCGGCGCCGCTCAGATGGCCGCGCGCCTGCGCCACCCGGGCGGCGAGTTCGCTGTCGAACGGGCCGAGGCTCAAGTCTTGCTGCTCGCTCACGTCACCTGACCCCGGGCCGCGATGTCCCACTCCCCCACGGGCTCGCCGTCGCGGACGACGGTCATCGTGTCGAAGTTGCTGACGACCGCGCATGCGTGATTGGGCAGCACGCGCAGCCGTTCTCCGACGCTTAGCGAGGCTTGTTCGCCGAGCCTGAGCCAGCCGTGCTCCTCGGACAGGCTGGCCAGCCGCACGTCGTCGCGGCCGATGATCCGGCCGTAGTCCGGCAGCAGGCCAAGTCCGTGCGCGCCGCGGTCAAGGCTGAGCGTCTTGGCTCCCGCGTCGATGACCGCGTGGTCGGCCCCGCCGCGGCTGACGACCGTGGTGAGCACGGTCAGCGCGCATCGTTCCGCTTCGATCACGCCCAGCGCTACCTGCATCGCGTCGTAGAAGACGTAGTTGCCCGGCCTGACCTCGGTGAGCCCGTCGATGTCGATCACGTCGGCAAGCGACGGCGTGGAACCGCAGCTCACCACGTCGATCGCCAGTCCGAGGTCGCGCAGCCGCTGCGCCGTCGCCACCAGCCGCTGCACCTGGTCGCGCCCGACCGCGCGGCGGCGAGCCGGGTCGGCTTCGCCGTAGACGCTGCCCTCGTGGATGCACACCCCGCGCAGGCGCAGCCCGGTCATTTCGGCGATTGCTGTGGCTAGCTGCTCGACCTCGCCGGGTGCGACCCCGACCCGGTGCATGCCGACGTCGAGCTTGATCAGCACGTCCAGGTTTACACCGGCATCGGTCATGGACTTTGACAGGTCCCGGGCCGCATCGGCGTTGTCGACGACGGTGCTGACTGTCACGCTGCGGGCCAGGGCCGCGAGCCTGGCCAGCTTGAGCGGCCCGACGACCGGATAGCAGACCAGCAAGTCGTCGAATCCCGCGGCCGCGTAAACCTCGGCTTCGCCCAGCTTCGCGACGGTCAGGCCGACGGCGCCGTTGCCGCGCTGGCGCCGCGCGATCTCGAGCGTCTTATGCGTCTTGATGTGCGGGCGCAGGGTTTTGCCGTGCTGCCGGCAAAGCCGCGCCATCGCGGCGACATTGTGATCCAGCCGGGACTCATCGACAAGCAGCGCGGGCGTGTCGACAGAATCGGTGTTCACGGCTCCACCACCACCTTGACCGCCTTTCCTTTCCGTAGCAGTTCAAGGCCCTCGGCAATGCTCGCGAGCGGAACGCAATGGCTGAGCAGGCGATCGACGGGCAGGTGCGGAAGCAAGGCAATCGCGCGCTGGAAAGTGAACCGGCGCAGCCAGACCGCTTCGATCCTAAGGTCGCGCCGCAGCACGTCGAAAAGCGGTACCGGCGCCTGCGCGGCCGGCGGTGCGATGCCAACCAGGACGGCCGTTCCGCCGGATCGCACCGCGGCCAGCGTGTCCAGGCAGGTCGCCGTCGAGCCGACGGCCTCGAACGCCACCTCGGCTCCGCGGCCGTCGCAGAGCCGGCGGATCCGCTCGGCGGCGTGCTCCCTGCTGGGGTCCACGGCGACGTCTGCCCCTATTTCGAGGGCCAGGTCGCGCTTGCGCGGGTTCGGGTCGGAGACGACGACCAGGCTGGCGCCGGCCCGGCGGGCCAGCATCACGAGCAGCAGCCCGATCGTCCCGGCACCGATCACCGCCACCTGGTCGCCGGCCTTGATCCGGCCCCGGTCGTGCGCGTACAGCGCGCAGGACAACGGCTCGGCCAGCACCCCGGCACGGTCCGGCAGCCCCGGCGGGACGTGGTAGAGGGCCCGCTGGGGCACCACGGTGCGTTCTGAGAAACCGCCGAGAATCGGGACCCGCTGCTCGCAGAGCCCGTCTTCGCCCTCGTGGCAGTAGAAGCAGGCCCGGCAGGGCAGGCTCGGCTCCCAGGAGACCTCGTCCCCTGGCCCGAAGCCGGTGACCGCGCTGCCGGCCGCCTCGATGACGCCGAGCGGCTCGTGCCCGAGCACCCGCGGCGGCACGAACTCGGGCACGCCGCCGTCGACGATGTGCAGGTCACTGCCGCACACCCCGCAGCACGACACCCGGACAAGCACCTCGTCGGCACCCATCTCGGGCAGCGGCCAGTCCTCCACCGCCAACTGCCCGGGCCCACGCCAGACCGCGGCCCGCACCGTGCTCATCTAGACCCCCAGCCGCCGGCACGCGGCCACGATCGCTTCTGTGCTCAGCCCGTACTTGGCGAACAGGTAGCCGGGCGAGGCGCCCTCGGCGAAGGTGTCCGCGATGCCGACCTGCCGCATGGCGGGGTGGACACCTCCGGCCAGGAGGGCCTGCGCGACCGCCGAGCCGAGCCCGCCAATGACCGAGTGGTTCTCGGCGGTCACGACCGCGCCGGTGCGGGCCGCGATCTGGCAGACGGCCGCCTCATCGAGCGGTTTGAGGGTGTGCACGTTGACGACCGCGACGCTTTTGCCTTCGCTTTCTAGCTGGCTGGCCGCCGCTAGGGCGAGTGTCACCATCAGGCCGGTAGCGAAGATCACGGCGTCGGTGCCGTCGCGGAGCAGTTCGGCCGCGCCGATCCGGAATTCGTGCTGTGGGCCGTCCGGCAGGACCGGGACCTCGCCGCGCTTGAGGCGCAGGTAGACAGGCCCGTCGAAGTCCGCGATGGCCGTCACGGCGGCGCGGATCTGGGTCGCGTCGGCCGGTTCCACCACGGTCATGTTGGGCAGTGCCCGCATCAGTGCCAGGTCCTCGATCGCCTGGTGCGTGACGCCGCCCGGGGTGGTCAGGCCGGGCATGAAGCCGATCAGCTTCACGTTCAGCCGGGGATACGCGACTTGCATGGCGATCTGGTCGTAGGCGCGGCGGCTGGCGAAAACGCTGAACGTGTGCACGAAGGGCAGGTCACCGGTGCGGGCCATGCCCGCGGCGATGCCCACCGCGTTCGCCTCGGCCATTCCGATGTTGAAGAACCGATCCGGGAGCTCATCGCGGAACAGGTCGGTCTCGGTCGGGCCGGTCAGATCGGCGCCGATGCACACGACCTCGGGCCGGGACCTGGCCAGTTCGACGAGGGCCTTGCCATAGGCCTTGAGCTCGGTCGGCGTGTCGGTGGCCCAGACGGTGGCGCTCATCGGCCGACCTCCTCGAAGTCAGCCCCGTGGAAGCCGGCCCCGTCGAAGCCGGCGAGTGCCGCTGCCTCGTCGAGTTCGGCCAGCGCCGTTGCCGCCTGCTGCGGCGACAGCTTCGCGTAGTGGTCCAGGTGGCCTTTCAGGAACGAGATCGGGTGGCCAGGGTGAGTGGCCGCGATGATCGCCGAGGGCTGGCCTTGTGTCGATCGGGCGGCGTCGAGCGCGTCGAGCAGCGCCCCGACGTCGTGGCCGTCGACCTGCCGCACCGACCAGCCGAACGCCTGCCACTTGGCGGCGGCCGGCCCCATCGGCAGGACGCTGTTAGTAGCCCCTTCGACCTGCATGCCGTTGAGGTCGACGATCAGGCAGAGGTTGTCCAGCCGGTAGGCGCTGGCCGCCATGGCGGCCTCCCAGGTCTGGCCCTCCTGCATCTCGCCGTCGCCGAGCACCGCGTAGACCCGCCAGTCGCTGTCCCGGCGCCGGTTGGCCAGGGCCATGCCGACCGCGACCGACAGCCCCTGGCCCAGCGAGCCGAAGGTGCCTTCGACGCCTGGCACCCGCTCGGAGGAGATGATCTCGAGCGTGCTGCCGTCCTGGCCGTACCGGTCCAGGTCAGCGAGCCGGAAGAAGCCGCGAAGCGCGAGCGCGGAGTACAACGCGACCGAGTTGTGCGCGGTGCAGAGCAGGCAGCGATCCTGGTCCGGATCGCCCGGCCGAGCCGGGTCCAGGCGGAGCTCGGAGAAGTACAAGGCGGCCAGGATGTCGGCCGCGCCGAGGCCCTGCAGCAGGTAGCCTTCCCCGACCTCCGCGACAACCCGGAGGATCTGCCGCCTGATATCGGCTGCGTGCGCCGCGACGGCGGCGGCGCCCGGGGCGGGCCGGACCGCTAGCTCAGCCATGGCCATTACCTGGCCGTCCCCTCCGCACCGCGTTCGAATAGGTAGCGCGGGCCATGCTCGCGATCATAGAAGCACTCGGTCAGCGCGAATCCTTGCCCCATCAAGGCGGCGAAGGCGGGCCGGGTCTTGGCCCGCCAGTCCATCGCCAGGTCCAGGGCGTTATTGACCAGGTACTGGAAGTCGGCCGGCACCTCGCACACCACCCGGTCGGCGGACGGCTCGGTGTCGATCTCGTCCAGTACCCGGTCCGGGCCCGATCCGCTGCACCGTGAGATGCAGTAGGCGTCCGCCGGCGGCTTGAGCCGCTCGGCCCCCTCGGCAGCGTCGTCCCCCAGCCGGGAGCGGACCCGCGGGCTGTCCAGATCCCACTCGACGACGAACTCGTCCAGCGGAACGCCACCCTCGGTGACCCAGTCGCTGTCGAAGGACCCTCGGGTGTCGAACACGTACTTCGAGCCGACTCCGCCGAGCCTGGTGACGTAGAGGTGGGCGTTCACCGAGCGCAGCGCGCTGAAGGTCCACTTGATGCGGCGGTAGCCAAGCTCGAGCGCGAAGGTTCGCTGCGCGACCTTCATCTCGTAGGCCTGGCCGCGGGACCGGTGCTCGGGGAGCACCCCGAGACCGCTGGAGTACAGGTACGGTCCGGCGGAGTCGAACCCGGCGAAGGCCCAGCTGAACCCGACTCCCTTGTCGCCGTCCCACAGGCCCAGGGTCAGGCCGCCGACCTTGGTGGTGTCCTCCATCAGCCAGGCCGGCGGATTGGCCCGGTCGCGCAGCGAGAACACCGCCTGGTAGACGTCGGCGATCTGGCCGTACTCCTCGATGTTGGCCGGCGGGCGGATTTCGTAGTTCGACATGGGCGGCTACGCGGCCGGCTCGGCGGTCTCGTTCTCCGGCACGTAGGCCGCGGCCGCCTCGGCCGCCTCACGCCTGCGGCCGATCAGCACCCCGCCGACGGCCGCCAGTACGAGGATGATCACCGCGACGAGCACGACCAGCCGCCCGTTTTTGAATCCCGCGTCCCACAGCCCCTGGAAGAAGCCCTTGTAGAAGAAGTACACGGTGATGACGACACCGAACGCCGGGATGACCGCGTTGCGGAACCAGTTGAACTCGTTGCGCGCGTAGCGGCGGAAATAGATCGGGTTGCAGAAGTTGATGGCCAGGTAAGTCACCAGGGCGAAGAAGACGATCATGTTGGACAGCCACAGGGCCACGTTGTAGTTCAGGCCCTGGAAGAAGCTCACCAGGATGTCGGCGATGATCGCGAAGCCGACCAGGACCCCTATCGCGTGCCAGGGAACCTTGAATTTCGGGTGGACCTGGCCCAGGCGGCGGTCGAGCACGCCATCGCGGCCCATGGCGAAGATGATCCGGGTCGACCCCACCGCCGCCGCGATCAGCAGGCCGAAGCTGGCCTCCAGGCCCATGATGTCGATGATGTCGCGGCCGGCGGTGCCGAACGCGGTGCTGGCCGCCGCCGCAAGCGGGAAGCCGCCCTTGGCGATGACGGCGTTGTAGGCACTTGGCGGCAGCGCGTCGGACAGGATCAGCGACATGACGATCCAGAACACGCCGACCAGGACGGTGGCCAGGATGGTGGCGCGCGGGATCAGCTTGCGCGGCGTGCGGGTTTCCTCTGCCACGGTGGAGATGGCGTCGAAGCCGGTAAAGGACAGCACGCCGAGCACGAGCGCCGGAACCAGCGCCGACACGCTCGGAATCTGGGACGGGTCGAACGGGGTGAGCGAGGCCTGGTGACCGGTGGCCGAGAACCAGCAGACCACGGCGATCACGCTCAGGATCAAGATCTCCAGCGTGACCAGGATGTAGGACGTCTCGATGCTGACCGAGATGCCGCGGAACACGATCGGCAGCGCCAGGGCCAGCGAGCCGAACAGGAAGATGCCGAATATGACCGGCGAGGTCGAACGCACCAGGTCATTGCCGAGCAGCCCGATCGCCGGCATGTCGTAGGGAATGATGAACGCGTAGTACAGCGACGCGCACAGCCCGATGAAGATGCCGAGCTGCGGGCTGATCAGATGTGACGTCCACTTGTAGGCACTGCCCGCCGACGGCATCCGGCCGCTGAGCACGGAGTAGCTGTAGGCGGTGGGCAAGGCCATGACCAGGCTGATCACGAAGACGATGGAGGTCGCACGGTTCACGTGCGGGACCATGAACCCCCAGTTCGTATAGATCGCCAGTGACGGCGCCATGATCACGACGCCGAGGATCATGGCGCCCCAAAGTCCGAGCGCGTTACGCCGGAGCGAACCGCTGGCTTTCTCCGTGCTCGCGATCTGGGCCACAGAATCACTGGACATGGGCCGTGCCTCCCGTGCGCTTTAGATAGGACGCGTTCGCCTGGGACGAGGGTGAAGGGGGCGGCGGCGGCCACTCGGTAGGCGACGGTGCTTCCCGGACGTGAGCGGCCAACCTTCAGGGACCTGACCGGCCCCGCTCGTGAGCGAAACCGTTCATGCCGGAAGTCAAGTTGAAACAGAACGATCTGTCAAGACTCTTGTTTGAGCAGGGCAATCATCGTGGGCGTCCGATCCGGCGCGGGGCTGGATCGTCGCGTAACGTGCCGGTATGACCTGGATGGCGGCCGCTGGCACTGAGCTGGCCGGCGGGCAGCACCGGGACCGGCCCGGCATCGCGTGGCCTTCGTGACGTCCGCTTCCGCTGCAGCCGTCTCGAAAACCGGGCGCGGCCCGTTCGCTGACCTGCCGCGCGAGGCCGCGATCTTGTCCGCGGTGTCGTTCACCGTGGCGCTCGGCTACGGGATCGTGGCGCCTGCCATCCCCGCCTTTGCCCGCCAGTTCGGCGTCAGCGTCGCCGCCGCGGCGAGTGTGATCAGCGCGTTCGCGCTGATGCGGATCGCGTTCGCGCTGCCGGCCGGCCGGCTTGCGGACCGGTTCGGCTCGCGGCGGGTAATGGCGATCGGCATCGCCGTCGTCGCGGTCAGCAGCATGCTGGCCGGGTTTTCCCGGACGTTCGCCCAGCTGCTGATACTGCGCGGCGTGGGCGGACTTGGCTCGGCCATGTTCTCTGTGAGCGCCCAGGCGCTGCTGCTGGCCAGCGTGCCGAGCGGCCAGCGGGGCCGGGCCAGCGGCCTGTACACCGGCGGGTTCCTGCTCGGCGGGATCACCGGCCCGGCGCTCGGCGGGGTGGTCGCCGCCTGGTCGCTGCGCGCGCCTTTCTTCCTGTACGGCGCGCTGCTTGTGGTGCCGGCAGTGATCGCCACGGTCGCGCTCGGGCCGGTAACGCGGCCAGCGACGCCGCGGGCGGCCGCCAGCCCGCGGGAGGGCCTGACCGTGCTGGCCGGGGCCATGCGCAGCCGCGCCTACCGGGCGGTCGCGGCAGTGAACCTTGCCGACGGCTTCGCCATGCTCGGCATCCGCGGCGCGATCATCCCGCTGTTCGTCCGCGATTCGCTGCACCGCTCGGCCACCTGGACGGGCATCGGGTTCGGTGTGTTCGCGGCCCTGAACGCGGCGGCGCTGCTGCCCGCCGGCCGGGTGGCGGACACGCTCGGACGGCGGCCAGTGATGGTGGCGGGCTGCGCAATCTCGGCGGCCGGCCTGCTGCTGCTCGCCGTGCTACCCGGCCTGTGGGCGTACCTGGGTGCGCTCGCGGTGGCCGGCGCCGGGTCCGGGCTGCTCGACGTCGCGCCGTCGGCGATGCTCGGCGACCTGCTTGCCGCACAGGCCCGTAAGGGCGGCATACTGGTCGCGTTCTTCCAGATGGCGGGCGACGCCGGCACGGTGGCCGGGCCGGTCGTGGCAGGCCTGCTCGTGGACAGCGCGTCTTACCCGGCGGCGTTCGGCCTGGCCGGCGTCGTACTTGCCGCCGCCGCCCTGCTCGCTCTCACCGCCCCGGAACGTCACAACGACCGGGGCACTCCCCCGTAGCCGACACGAGTGTGCCGGCCTGCCGGGTCCGAGCGTGGATCAGCGGCGACGCGATCACGTTCTGGTCGTCCGGCGCGCCGGGATGCTGAGTGCCGGATCGCGGCCGGGTTTGTTCGTTGCAGGGATGAGTGACAGACTTCGGACGGAAGGCCGCGATCATGACACCGCTCACCTCGGGCGCCACTGCCCGCCGCATGTACGGGCTCGTGGAGCCGATCGGGCTCATCCCCTATGCGGCTGCCGAGCCTGCCGAGGCGCTGCTTGCGCTCGGCCTGCGCAACTACTGGGACACCTATTTCGCCGGGCGGGCAGCCCCGCTGGGCCGCGATGTCCCGGCTGGCGTCGTGCACGCGATCTTCTACAACTTCGCCCCGGGCGAGGCCGCCCGCCACATCCCGCGTGTCTGGGACCTGATCACACCCGAGGCGGCGCTGGCGGCGCGCGACCGAGGGTGCGTCGCGGCGCTACGGCGGATGCTCGGTGACCTCGCAGGGGACCCCGGCGTCGCGCGGGCTGCCGACCTCGCCGTCAAGGCGGCCACCTGCGCCCGGACAGAGGGGCGTCCCCTCTACGCGGCGCTGCGGACGATGCCGGCCCCGGAGCAGCCGCTTGCGCGGCTGTGGTACGCGGGCAACCTGCTGCGTGAGCACCGCGGCGACGGCCATGTCGTCGCGCTGGTCGCCAACGGCATCGGCGGCACCGAGGCGCACGTGCTGCTCGCGCTCTCGCAGGGCATGCCGGCGGAGAAGTTCGGCCGCGTCTCGCACCTGCCGCGCGCGCAGCTGGCCGCGGTCGTGGACGGCATGCGCGGCCGCGGCCTGATCGGCCCCGATGGCTGGCTCACCGCCGACGGCCGCGCCGTCAAGACCCGGATCGAGGCGCTCACCGACGACCTCGCCGCGCCGGCCTACGACGCCCTCCAACCCCGTGAACTCGCCCAGCTCATCGCCGACCTCGAACCCATCGCCGCCGCGATGAACGCCGCATACGACGCGGAAAACTAGCCGAGCAGATGGTATCATTGATGATACCATCTTATGCATGGCGATGACCCTGAGGCTTACCGACGATGAGACCGAGGCGCTGCGCCGACGCGCCGAGCTGGAGCACAAGTCCATGCAGGAGGTGGCCCGGCAGGCGATCCGCGAGTATGTGGAGAACCATAGCCGCGCCGAACTGCTCGACCAGGTCCTGGATGAGGAGCTGCCCCGCTACGCCGAGGCGCTCGAGCGGCTCGGTCAGTGATCTACCTGACGCTGCCAGAGCTGCTGCACGTCGCGGAGCGGACCCTGGGAGCCCGCTACGCGGTGCGTGACTACGGGCTGCTGGAAGCCGCCCTGGCCCGCCCGCGGGCGACGGCGTTCGGCAAGGACGCCTACCCGGACCTGGATGCCAAGGCGGCGGCGCTGCTGCACTCCGTTGCCCGCAACCACGCCCTCATCGACGGCAACAAGCGGCTGGCGCTCGCCACGGTCATCGCGTTCCACGGCCTGAACGGCCGTCGGCTGACCCTGACCAACGACGAGGCCTACGACCTGGTTATGAGCGTCGCCGCCGGGCAACTCGACGAAGTCGACGCGATCGCGGCCATCCTGCGGAACACCCGGATCGCTGTCAAGGGCCAGTAGACAGACCAGGGTCCGTCCCTGGTGCGGCTGCCTCTTCCCCGGCGCGACCGTGGATATCAGCACGGAACTGATAGCCGGAGATATGGAGCAGTACATGACTCAGACCCTTAACTACCAGCAGATGGGAACGGCGGCGCGCGGGCAGGCGCACGCGTTGTTCTCGCAGACCATGGGGTACGTGGCGATTACCGCCGGGCTGTTCGCGCTCGGCGCCTGGGCGGGCCACGGGCTGAGCGGCGGCGTCGGCATCGTCGCGTTCATCCTCGCGTTCGGCTGCCTGTTCGGCATGCGGTTCGCCGCGCGCAGGTCGACTGAGGCGACCGTCGCGCTGCTTGCCGCGTTCGGCCTGCTGATCGGGCTGGCCGTGGCGCCGACCGTGGCCTACTACGGCAGCATGGACCCGCGGGCGCTGTGGGAGGCA
>Ga0335078_10006940_pt1 | contig 16761 bp, 16 predicted proteins | sample Lox_Sample_32_FD_206711 | JGI IMG/M metagenome (GOLD analysis project Ga0335078, IMG submission 206711) | Soil microbial communities from Loxahatchee National Wildlife Refuge, Florida, United States - Lox_Sample_3.2 | ecosystem: Environmental > Terrestrial > Soil > Wetlands | place: USA... | reverse complement strand
TGAGCCGGGTGAGCCGCAGGCGGCCAGTCCGGCGCAGGCCGCCGCGCTCACGCAGAAGATCATCACCGCTGCGGCCAGGGTCCGCGTCACGCGCATGCTCCGGCCGCCAGGATCCCAAACCCCAAGTCTCGGACCAACCCCGCGACCTTCCGTTTCCGTAACCGTAATATTATTATAGCGTGTCCCTTATCCGATTATGGGCGTTTCTGAGGAGAGCTGATGGCAGTCTTCGGGGACCGGATCCTGCGCTGCACTGACGGACACCTGTTTGTGTCAAGCGAGACATCCCGTTTGTTCGGCTCGGTGCACCTCGGCCTAGTCCGGTGGATGCGGTGCCCGGTGGACGGGAAGTTCGTGACCGCGTCGAATGTGAGGCAGCGCACTCTCTCCGCGGAGCAGCTCGAGCAAGCCCGCAAGTACCGCACCTGAGCGGCCGCCTCCCCGGCCCCTCGTCGGCAGAGTCGGGTGCGGCGGGACATGGGTCAGATCCGCACTCATGAGGCCGGGCCGCGCTTGGTAGGCCGGCCAGCAGGCCGCAGGCGGACAAGCCGCCCGACAGTTCGGTCAGTCCGGATTGGCGAGTGAATCGCTGACAGTCTGGATGTCGCCCTGGGTTACCCGGCGTCCTGAGACCAGCACGAGCTTAGGCTCGCGCAGGGCGGCCAGGTTCCTGGTCGGATCGCCAGCCACGATGATCACGTCGCTTCGCAGCCCTTCTGCGAGGCGGCCGGTGACTGAGGAAAGACCGAGCGCCGCGGCGGCGTGCGCCGTCGCGCTGGCGATCACATCGGCGTTGGACAGCCCCGCCTGGCGAAGCATCTCCAGGCCGGAGACGTAGTCATCGGCACGGTTGGGAACCCCGCGGAGGAAGAAGCCAGAATCGGTGCCTGTGATGATGCGGACGCCCGCGTCATGCATGATCGCCACCCTGCCGAGTATGTCGTCGAGCACCTTTGCGCCGAGAGAGGCGGCAAAGCGGTGAAACGCGCCGGCGAAAGTCGGGCAGACCGAGACGTCGTGCTCCAGCATCGTCGCCACAACGTCGGGCTCGATACCGCCGGAACCGGGGTCGTTCGTGGTGCGGAATGAGCAGTGCTCGATCGTCCGCACGCCGGCGTCCGCGGCGACCCGGATTCCGGCACTGCCCGGAGCGTGGGCGGCGACGTGCTTGCCGCGCGCTGCGGCCTCCTCGATGACGACGCGCACGTCGGCCTCGCTGTACTGGGCCGCCCACAGAGGCGGGCCGTTAGGAGTCATCGCGCCGCCGGTGACCATGACCTTCAGGCAGTCGGCGCCGGCCCGCAGGTTCTCCCGGGCCACTCGGCGGATTGCCTCGGGCGTGTCGGCCTCGCCGCCCATGAACCAGCAGTGCCCGCCGGTGACCGTGATCGGCCGGGTGGCGACGAGGAGATGAGGACCGACAACGAGGCCTTCCTCGATCCCGTCCCGGAGCAGCACGTCGAGGAACGACCGGCAGCCAAGGTCACGCGCCGTCGTCACGCCAGATGCGACCAGCTTGCGGCAGTTTTCCACCATCCGGAGCAGGAGCCGGTGATCAGCGTCCGGGGAGGATGCCTGTCGGCCGAAGCCCACATGGACGTGGCAGTCAATGAGCCCTGGCAGGATGGTCGCGTCCCCGAAGTCGCGAACCTCGACCGCCTCGCCGACAGGGTGTGTCCCCTGAGCGCCGACGCCGGCGATTGCCGTGCCGTCGATGAGCACCTCACCAGGACGGATCTCCTCTCCTGGCTGGCCAGTGAGGACCCGGTCTGCGCGCAGCAGCTGGAGGCCCACCGGTTAGGTGAAGATCGTCGGCGCGCCGCCGGAGTGAATGAACGCGACCTCTCCTGGCCGCGGGTCGGCGAGCAGGGAGGCCATGGCCTTGGCGGTGTAGGTGGTGTCCAGGAACACCCCGCAGGCGCGGGCGGCGTGCCGCTGCGCCTGGACCGCCGCCGGGGTCGGCTTGCCGTGACCGCCGCCGAGCTGCTCTCCGTCCACCTCGAGACATTGCTTGTCGAGGAGCCCGGGGTCGAGATCGGCGAAATGAAGCACCTCAGCCGCTCGCGTGGTGATCCGGCCGCGAAGCCGCTCCCCGCTGATCGCGGCGGCGACGGCCCGTACCGTGGTGCCGGGGCCACGGGCGGCCAGGGCGGCGAGGACCCCGGCTGCGGTGTTGCCTGACCCGGCAGCCATGACGATCCTGTCGGGCAGCCGGCCCTGTGCCGCTTCTAGCTCGTCGACGATCGCCGTCGACGCTGCCGCGCACACCAGTCCCGCCTCGGCGCCCCGGATGTCGATGACAGCCGGCGTCCTGCCGTTCTTGCGCAGCTGAGCGGCGAGGTCAGCCATGGCGCGTCCCTGCGCATCATCGAGGGGATCGTCGGTGTCGACGAAGGTGAGCGCTGCGTCCGTGAGAACGTAGAGAAGCTGGTTGCCCTGCGGGTGCTCAGGCAGCCCACGGCCCCGGAGGACGAGATACGGGTCCAGCCCCGCCGCGCGTGCTCCCGCCGCCATGACCCGGCAGAAGTTGGACTGCGGCCCGGCCGAGGTGATAACGCAGTCCGCGCCCCTGGCCAGCACCTGCGCGATCAGGAAGTCGACCTGACGCACCTTGTTGCCGCCGAACGCAAAGCCGCCGTGCTCCTCGGCGATAAGGACTGAGGCACTCGGATGAAAGCCGGTCCGGGCCGGGGAGATGAGCAGCGGGCACTTCTGGATGCCGATGCGCGGCAGCGCTGCCACCGCCTTGGTCAGCCTTGTGGCGTGCTCGGCGAGCATGGCGGATCGCCTCCCGGCCTAGAAGCGCTCGTAGTTCATGTAGAGGTCACCGACCTTCTCTCCCGCCCGGACGCGGCCCCGGATCTCGGTTTCGACCTCGACTGTCTTCTCCGCCTCGGCCAAGACCTCGGTCGCGATGCCCTTCGGCACTACTACCACCCCGTCGGCGTCGCCCACGATGAAGTCGCCCGGGCGGACGAGCACACCGCCGCAGACCACCGGGATCTGCATGTCGACGACGTTCCAGCGTCCCCTGGCGTCCCGGGCCGCGCGGAACCGGCTGAAGACGGGGAAGCCGAGTTCCAGGATCGCGGCGGTATCGCGTACGCCGCCGTCGATGACGGCGCCGACCGCGCCGCGTGCCAGCGCCCCGTTAGTGAGCAGTTCGCCCCAGTGGCCGACGGTCCGCTCGTCTGAGCAGTCGAAGACGGCGATCTCGCCCGTGCTCATCTGGTCGATCATCTTCGCGCCGAGGCGGATGCTGCGGTCCACACTGCGCTCCGGGCGGCCGAGCGCGGTGAAGGCGACGCCGGCGACCTTCATGTCTGTGGAGAGCGGCATGGGGCCGTCCATCACTTGGTGCCAGAGCCCGTGGTCGTCGAGCACGTCCGCGATCGCTGCAGCGTAGACGGCCCGGAATCGGCGGCTGATCTCACTTGGCGTAAGTGTATCGTCACTCATTAATACCTCATGTTCATAATATGAACGAAATCTTGCACTTTATGAACACCTGAATATAGTACTGCTCCATTACCGCAGCAAGGAGGTTCCGAAACCGTGCTAGCTCAGCGCGGGCGCCCACGATGCGCTGCTGAACAGCGGGGTACGAGCCCGGCAATCACGGTCAGGCCGGGGAGCCCCCGTGTCCAAAAATTGCCGGCGGGTTGCTGAGATGAGGCAGGACGGCGTGCGGCCGGCCAGCCCGATGCCGCCCGTGCAGTCGCTCAGCCGGGCGTTCCAGGTGCTGGAGTGCGTGAGCGCCAGTGACGGGACCATCACCATCGCGCAGATCGCCAGCCAGACGGGGCTTAACCGGACTACCGTGTGGCGGCTCGCCAGCGCGCTCGCGGCCTCCGGGATGCTGCGCATGGACCCTGACGGCGCGCTCTGCCTCGGGGCGCGCCTCATCGTGCTCGGCCAGTTCGCCGCGCGCCAGAACCTGATCAGCCCGCGCTCTCATGCCGTGCTCTCTTACCTGGTCAACCAGACCGGGGAGACCTGTCACCTAGCCATGCCAGAGGGGGACGCGCTGATATACGTCGACAAGGTCGAGTCGAGGCACACCATCCGCGTGACGAGCCGCGTCGGGGCCCGACTGAGCCTGCATTGCACGGCGCTGGGCAAGGCGTACCTCGCCCACCTCGCGCCCGCGACCCAGAAGTGGCTGCTCGCCCAGCTGAGCCTCATCGCGCGCACCCCGCACACGATCACCGACGGTGCCCTGCTTGCCAGAGAACTGGAGATCATCGCCCGTCGCGGCTGGGCGCTCGATGACGAGGAGAACGAGGTCGGCGTCCGCTGCATCGCGGCCCCGATCCTGGGCGCCGACGACCACGCGATCGGCGTGGTGTCCGCCACGTTCCCGGTGCAGCGACTCGCCCGGAACAACCCCGCAGCCCTGGAGGAGCACGCGAGGCGGGTAGTCGCGGCAGCGCGCGCGCTGTCGCCAGTCAACGAGCACGAAGGGCACCTGCCCCGCGACGCACGCGCAGCGCCCGCAAGGAGGACGCCGTGATCAGGGCTGTCGTCTGCGGCGGCGGGGCCATGGGGCGCTTGCACGCAGGCGAGTACAAGACGATGGGCGGGGTTGACCTCGTCGGCATTGTCGAGCCAAGCGCAGAGGTCCGCGGCGCCCTCGCACGCGACTTCGACACCAGGGTCGAGGCAGTGCCTGACCCGTTCCTCGGCGAGTGCGACGTGGTGAGCGTTTGCGCTCCCGACCACCTCCACGTGCCGGCGACGCTGCCCTGGCTGGCGAACGGCGCGCGGGTGCTGCTCGAGAAGCCGCTCGCGACCAGCACCGCGGACGGCCGGGACATCCTCGCCGCCCGCAGGGCGCCCGATGACCTGATGATCGGTCACATTCTCCGGTTCGATCCGCGAGTCATCCGGGCACGCGAGGTGGTCAATTCAGGGCAGCTGGGGGACCTGGTCCAGGTGGAAGTGTGGCGCTCGACGACCGTGTCGACCGGCGCACACGCTGCCGCGCGGACCAGCGTCGCGTGGTTCCTCGGAGTCCACGACGCCGATCTCGTCCGCTTCGTGACGGGCCTGGCAGCACAGAGCGTGCAGGCGGCCGGCCGCGCCATTCACTCAGCCCACGAGGATGCCGTCTACACGCTGGTCAGGTACTGCAGCGGCGCGATCGGCACCATGACCAACTACTGGTCGCTGCCCGATGCTCGGCCGAACCGGGCGCAGGCGGGCCTGCGGGTCATCGGGACTGCCGGCGCAGTGGAGATCGAGCTGGGCCATACCGACATGCTGCTGGTCACCGGCGGGCACGCGGTCAACCCGGACACCCGCTTCTGGCCGAGCGCCACCCACACCGGCCAGCACAACCTGAGCTCAGAGGTCGCCGCCTTCGTCCAGGCGGCCAGGGACAAGGCCCCCACCCCCATCTCCGGGGAGGACGGGCTCGCCGCGGTGGCCGTAGTTGAGGCGATCCACGAGTCGATGCGGAGTGGTGAGCGCCGGGCAGTGGGGGCTGAGCACTAGCCATGTTCCGACTGACCGACCGACCGCGGCTCTTGTGCGGCGACGTGCCCTTCCCGGAGTGCGTCACCGGGCTGGCGGATGGCTCGCTGCTGGCCACCTGCGGCGGTGAGCGGTACGACGATCCGGGGCCGATCCTGCGTATCTCCGCGGACGGCGCGGTTCTCGGGGTCTTCGCTGACCTGCGGCGCCGGTTCCTGGGTGTGGTAGCCCTCCCTGGTGGTGACGTGGTCGCCTGTGACTCGACCGGCGGCACTGTGGTGCGCTTCGGTGCCTGCGGCGCGGTCCGCGCTCAAGTACCGGCTGCGGGGGACTGGAAGCTGCGCAAGCCGAACGGCGCGGCCGGTGACGGGTACCGCGGCGTCTGGGTCACCGACTCGGGAACGGCCCGTGCGGGCGAGTCGAGCGGCGCCGTCATCTACCTGCCTGCTGACGGCGAGGCAACTGTTGCCTGGGACGGCCTGATCTATCCGGCGACGGGACGACGGTCGTGCTGGCATCCGACGGCGCCTTGGCCATGCCATCCCATGCATTGGTGCAGCAGGACCAGGGCCGGATCCTCGTTCCCTCGCTCTTCTCGCGCACGATCCACGCCATCAGCGGCGTCTTCGCCGGGGCGCCCGACTCGTTACGTCCACCGGCGCTGCTGGCAAGCCATGAGCCCGCGGCAGGAACCGCTCAGGCAGTACGAAGAAAGTAGGCGGAAAGAATGAAACAAACCATGCGAAGAGTCATCGTGGGACTCACGGTCTGCGCGGCCGCCGCAGCGGCCGGGTGCTCGTCCTCGCCGTCTGGCAGCTCGAATCCAAGTAGCGGAAGCCCGGGAAATAACCGCGCCTTGGCCGTGGCCCTCACCGAGCCGCCGGACTCACTGGACCCGCTCGGTGCTGACAGCGCGGCGACCCCGACTCTGTCGATCGATCTGCAGGTCTTCGACACGCTGGTCAAGGCCGGGAGCAAGGCGGGTACCTTCGAGCCGGACCTGGCTACCAAGTGGACCCAGACCTCCGCGGACTCATGGACGTTCACCCTGCGCAGCGACGCGGCATTCGCGAACGGTGACGAACTTACATCGAGGGACGTTGCCGCCTCGCTCCAGGCGCTTGTTGCGGGCAAGAGTCCCGGCTCGGCGTTGTGGACCGATTTCGCCTCGGTGACGACCCCGGACGCGCATACCGTCGTCATTAACACCACGGCCCCGATGGGCACGATGCTCGACGCGCTCACGCTGCTGTACGTCGCGCCCGCGAGCAAGATCAGCAACACCTCCTACTGGAGCAAGCCCTACGGGTCAGGCCCGTTCATGGTGACCCAGTTCACTCCTGACCAGTCGGCGACCCTGGTGCCGAACCCGCACTACTGGGGTACCAAGCCGAGCCTTAAGACGCTGACAATGATGTCGGTGCCGAACGACGCCGACCTCACCGCGTACCTGAAGTCCGGCAAGGTCGACGTCGCGATCAGCGTGCCGCCTGACCAGGCGCCTTCGCTCGCCGGGACAAAAAACCTGAAGATTACTGTCAGCCCGTCCATCGAGTACTACTTCATCTGGTTCAACGAGAGCCGCAAGCCGTTCACAAGCTCCCTTGTGCGACAGGCAATGTGGCACGCGCTGCCGATCGATCAGATCGTCAGATCGGTCTGGGGCAAATACGCATCGGTGGCTACGGCACCGGTCTCCTCGACGGTCTTCGGGTACCACCAGGAAAAGCCGTATTCCTACAACCCGACGCTCGCCAAGAAAGAGCTGGCCGAGGCGGGATACCCCAACGGCTTCAGCACGACGATGATGTGGGAAGCTAATCAAGCCCCGTACCTGCAGTCGATGGCCAGCCTGTTCACCTCCGCCTGGTCGGCGGTCGGTATCAAGGTCACCATGGACCAGCAGGACCCCGCGACCTGGCTGAAGAACCTGCTGGCGCTCAACTGGAACATGGACTTCCAGGAGGCCGGCACCACCACCGGTGACGCTGACTACACCCTCGGCCGCCTGTACATGTCCAGTGCTGACCGCATGGGTTACAAGAACCCCTCGCTGGACAGGATGCTCACCGAAGCGCGCGAGTCGACGAGCCCAGCGCAAAGGCAGCAGTACTACGCCCAGGCGATCAACATCATCTGGAGCCAGGCGGTCGGGATCTACCCGCTGCAGGCGAACCTGATTACCGCCGCCAATAGCCGGGTGCAGAACTTCACCCCGGCGCCGAACCTTCTCCCCTCGTTCGCGACCGTATCGGTCAAGTAGCTCCAGCGTCCCGGCCGCCCGCAATTCGCCGGGCGGCCGGACGCTCCGCCGGGAAGTGAGGAGGGCCGGGAAGTGAGGAGGGCCGGGAAGTGAGGAGGGCCGGGAAGTGAGGAGGGTTCAGTGACTGAGTCCACCATCCCGTCTGACCGACGCGACAGCACGACCGGCGAGAAGGTCCGCGGGCCCCTGCTGTCGATCCAGGGCCTGAGTATCAGGGTTTCCTCTGGAAAGTCGACGTACCGGGCAGTCGAGGACGTTTCGTTCGACATCGCCCACGGCCAGTCGATGGCACTCGTCGGCGAATCGGGATCGGGGAAGAGCCTCACAGTCCAGGCGATCCTGGGCCTGCTTCCGCGCGGAGTTCAGCTCGAATCCGGCAGGATCGAATTCGACGGCTCTGAAATGGTGCGGGCCGGAGCTAAAATAGCCCCGCGCTATCGCGGCGTGAAAATCGGGACTGTTTTCCAGGACCCGCTCAGCTCGCTGAACCCCACGATGCGGATCGGCGAGCAGGTTGCCGAGGTGTTCCGGGTCCACCGCAGCACGCGGCGGCGCCAGGCCGCCGCTGCGGCTCAGGAATCGCTCGCGGAGGTCGGGATCCCGGAGCCGCGCGCGGCGGCCGAGCGCTACCCGCACGAACTATCCGGCGGGCAGCGCCAGCGCGTGATGATCGCCATGGCCCTCGCCCTCCGCCCGCCGCTGCTCATTGCCGACGAGCCGACCACCGCCCTCGACCTCACGATCCAGGCGCAGTTCGTGGACCTGCTGATGCGGCTCCGCAAGGAACATAACCTCGCGGTGCTCCTGGTCACCCACGACCTCGCGCTCGTCGCGGAGCTCGCGAGCAAGATCGTCGTCCTCTACGCCGGGCATGTCATGGAGACCGGTCCGCTGCGTCAGGTTTACGAGGACTCGCACAACCCCTACACGCTGGCCCTGCTGCGGTCGGCCGCCCCGGACGCCACAGACATCGAGGCGCTGGCGCCGATCCCAGGCTCGCCGCCGGCCCTGACCGAGCGGGTGGCCGGGTGCGCCTTCGCGCCGCGCTGCTACCTGGCGACTGACCTGTGCAGCCGCAGCCGCCCGCTGCTCGAGCCGGCCGGAACCGGCTCCGGCGGCCAGGCATCTGCGTGCCACTACCGCAACGAGATCGAAGAGCCGGGCCAGTGAGCGAGCCATCCGGCGCGCGGCCGGTGCTCACGGTCAGCGACCTTGCCGTCTTCTACCCGGTGCGGTCGCCGCTGCTGCAGCGGGTAACCAGCTACGTCCAGGCGGTCGTCGGCGTGAGCTTCACGATAAACGTCGGCGAGACGGTAGGCCTAGTCGGGGAATCCGGCTGCGGCAAGAGCACTGTCGGACGGGCGATATGCGGGCTGGCGCCCGTCTCCCGGGGCGCGGTCACGTACGGTGCCGGCACGCGCGGGCACGGCAGCGACCGCGTGCAGCAGGTGCAGATGGTCTTCCAGGACCCCTACAGCTCGCTGAACCCCGGCCTGCGCGTCCGCGACATCATCGCCGAGGGGTGGTCGATCAATCCCGGCCTGCGGCCCCGGGCGCAGTGGGATGACGGGGTGGCTGAGCTGCTGCGCTCCGTCGGGCTCCGATCCGAGGTCATGACCCGCCGCCCGGCTCAGCTGTCTGGCGGCGAGCGCCAGCGGGTTGCCATCGCGCGCTCCATCGCGGTCCGGCCTGAGCTGCTCATCTGCGACGAGGTGACGTCCGCGCTCGACGTATCAGTCAAGGCGCAGCTGCTCCAGATGCTGGCCCGGCTGCGCGAGGAGGCGGGACTCGCCTACCTCTTCATCTCGCACGACACCAGCGCGGTCCGGCGCCTAGCACAGCGAGTGCTGGTGATGTACCTCGGCAACATCGTCGAGTCCGGCACGGCCGCCGAGGTGATGGACCACCCGAACCATCCGTACACCAGGGCACTGCTTTCCGCGATCCCCCGGCTGCGGCCCTGGGAAACGCCGCGTGAGCGCATCGAGCTCCGCGGCGAAGTGCCGTCGCCGCGCGACCCGCCAGCCGGCTGCCGCTTCCACACCCGCTGCTGGCTCGCCCGGCAGCTCGGCACGGCCGGGCCCGGTGGCATCTGCGCCACGGTGGAACCGCCCGGTAAGGAGCTGGGCGGCTCCCACCGGAGCGCGTGCCACTTCGCGGACCAGGCGGCCGCACCTCACATGACCGGCGGGGAGGGGAAATGACCAGCTACATCCTGCGGCGGCTCGTCTTCAGCGTGTTCGTGATCCTCGCCGCCGTCGTCGTGATCTTCATCGTGATGCGTGCAGTCCCCGGCAACCCCGCCGAGGTACTGCTCGGGCCGAATGCCACGAAGGCTCAGATCGCGGCGCTGACTCAGCGACTCGGCCTCAACCAGCCCGAGATCGTCCAGTTCGGCAAGTTCTTCTGGGGCGTGCTCCAGCTGAATTTCGGCAGCTCCATCCAGTTCTCCACCCCGGCGCTGCCGCTCGCGACATCCCGTGTCGGGGCAAGCGCTGAACTCGCGGGCGTGAGCATGGCCGGCGTCGTCGTCGTGGCGTTCATCGTCGGCCCGCTGCTCGCGCGGATCCCTGGCCGTCGGATAGACCGGGGGTTTACCTCAGCCCTGATGTTTATCCAGGCATTGCCGCCCTTCTGGGTCGGCCTGCTGCTGCTGCTGGTCTTGGTCGACCATCTGGGCGTTGTGCCGCCTGGCGGAAAGTCCGGCTTCAGCAGCTTCATCATGCCTGCCATAGCCCTCGGGTTCCCGTTCGCGTGCGTGCTCGCCCGCCTGGTGCGCTCCGGGCTGATCGAGGTCATGGACAGCGCCTATATCCAGACCGCCCGCGCCAAAGGCATGCCCGAGTGGCGCGTCTTCTGGAAGCACTCGATCCGGAACATGCTCCTGCCCGTCCTCACGGTCGGGGGTGTGCAGCTCGGGCTGCTGTTCGCCGGGGCAGCAGTCATCGAGACCGTCTTCAACTGGCCCGGGATCGGCCAGCTGCTGATCAACGCGATCAACGAACGGGACTACAGCGTCGTCGAAGCCTGCGTCTTCATCTTCGCCTGCGCTTTCGTGGCGCTGAACTTCATCACCGACGTGGCTTACGCCTACATCGATCCGCGTATCCGGGTATCGGGGAGGTAGCGGTGTCCGACGTGACTCTCCAGTCCGCGCTGCTGGAGGAGCACCCCGCCAGCGGACGGCGCCGGGTCCGGGTCCGCTTCGTCGTCGCCTCGGTGATCGTCGCGCTCTATGTGCTGGTGGCGATCTTCGGGCCGTTCTTCACGCACTTCAGCATGAACCGGACCGACATTGTGGACCGGCTGATGCCGCCGGGCACTGCGGGCCACCTGCTCGGAACCGACGAGCTCGGCCGCGACATGGTTGGCGAGATGATCCAGGGCGCGCGGATCTCGCTGACGATCGGGATCGCCTCGATCGCCATCTCGCTCACCGCCGGCACAATCGTCGGCCTCGCCGCGGGCTACTTCGGATCCTTGACCGACGGGCTGCTGATGCGGCTCGCCGACGTGCAGCTCGCGTTCCCGTCCATCGTCCTGGCGATCTTCATCTCCGCGGCGCTGGGCAGCAGCGTGCTCAACGTCGTGATAGCGCTGTCGCTGGCCAGCTGGGTGATCTTCGCCCGGATCGGCCGGGCAGAGTCGCTCTCAACCAAGAACCGTGCCTACGTCGAGGCGAGCCGGCTGCTCGGCGCCGGAACATCCCGGATCATCGGCAGGTCGATCCTCCCCACCGCCCTGCGCCCCCTCACCATCTACGCGACTGTTCAGTTCGGCTTCGTCATCGTTGCCGAGGCATCACTGAGCTTTCTCGGCGTCGGGCTGCCCGCAAGCGATGCCAGCTGGGGCACGACGATCTCGGACGGCGAGAATTATCTCAGCCAGGCGTGGTGGGTCTCTGCGCTGCCGGGCATCGCGCTCGCATTGCTCGTCGTGTGCATGAGCATTATCGGCGACGACCTGAACGAGCGCCGGTCGTGAGCCCGCGTACGTTGCGGGACACCGCTGCGCTACCAGGGGCCGGCCTGGGGCTGGCCGGCCGGTCAGTGCTGGTAAGCGGTGCGCTTGGCAGCGTGGGACGTGCCGTTGTCGCCGCGCTGGCCGCGGCCGGGGCATCGGTATTCGGCGTCGACCGTGCTACCCGGCCGGGGACGCTGGCGGGCTGCGACGGGCTGTCCGCTGCCGACGTGACCGATCCGGCCGAGATGGCGGACCTGCTCGCTGATATCAAGCGACAGGCCGGGCACCTCGACGGCCTGGTGAACAACGCTGCGGTCCTGGAGCCGCGGGACCTGACCTACTCGCTGGCGGCGGCGCAGTTCCGGGAACGCTTGACGAATAACGTCGAAGCGGTGTACGTGCCGTCCCGCGTCTGCAGCTCAGTACTGGCCGGCCGACCGGGCGCGGCCATCGTCAACGTGAGTTCTGTGTGCGGCACGCGAGCCTTCCGCGGCTCGGCAGGCTACGTCGCGAGCAAAGGCGCGGTCGAGGCACTCACCAGGGCGCTTGCCCTCGAGCTCGCTCCGGCCGGCATCCGGGTGAACGCGGTGGCGCCTGCCATGATCGTCTCCAGCGGCTGGTCAGGGGTTGACGAGCCTGAGTGGCGGCGCCGGTCCCGGCTGATCCCGCTCGGCAGGCCCGCTGAGCCGATGGAGATCGCGAACGTCATCGCGTTCCTGCTGTCGCCGCTGAGCTCGTACGTGACCGGCCAGACACTGATCATCGACGGCGGGCTCACGATCGGAAGCTACTCCCCCGATGCCGAGGAGGCGTTCATCGCGCCGGTCCAGGAGGAGTAGGAGTGCGCAGGCGACATCGGGGTGCGGGGCTGGTGCCGAGAAGGCCGAGCGGCCAGCCGTGCAGCTAACGGTCATCATCTACGTGGAGAGTGCGAATCGGCTATGCCGGGACTGGTAACTCTGGGCGAATCGCTCGGTCTTCTGACGACTGAGGGCATCGGCCCGCTGCGATACGCCAAGCGTCTGGAACTCGGCTTCGGCGGAGCGGAATCCAACGTGGCAATCGGGGTCAGGCGTCTCGGCCACGAGGCCACCTGGATCGGCCGGGTGGGGGCGGACGAGTTCGGCCGCCTCATCGTCGGCGGCCTGCGCGGCGAGGACGTCCGGGCTCTGGCCGCGATCGACCCGGTGGCCCCCACCGCGCTGATGTTCAAAGAGCGCCGCGCGGAGGGCCGTACGCGGGTGACCTACCGGCGGCAGGGCAGCGCCGGTGCGCGCCTGTCGTCAGCGGACCTCGACCTTGCCGCGATCGGCGCCGCCGAGGTCCTGCACGTCACCGGGATCACGCCGGCGCTCAGCGCAAGTGCCAGGGACGCGGTTCGGGTGGCGGTGCAGCACGCCCGCGCACAGGGCGTGACCGTGTCCTACAACATGAACTACCGCGCCGCCCTCGGCACGCCGGACTCAGCGCGGGACGCCGCCCTGGACCGGATCGCCGACGTTGACCTGATCTTCCTCAACGAGGCGGAACTCGCGATCATGGTACCCGGCTGCACCGACCTGGTCGCGGCGGCCCGGGCAGTCCGCGATCTCGGCCCGGCCGAGGTGATCGTGACCTGCGGCACGCGGGGGGCGTTCGTGCTCGCGGGCAGCGACACGCTCGAGAGTCCTGCCATCCCGGCGTTTGCGGTCGACGCCGTCGGAGCCGGCGACGGCTTTGCCGCCGGCTACCTGTCCGTGCTCCTAGATGGCGGCGACGCGGCGGCACGGCTGTCGCGCGGATGTGAGTGCGGTGCCTTGTGCGTCATGTCCGTCGGTGACTGGGAGGGCATGCCAGACCAGTCCGACCTGCAGCTTTTCCGTGACGATATCGGATCGGTCATCCGGTTACCCCTCAATGGACATGAACATCCGGTCAGGAGGATCAGCATGAAGATCACCGGTGTCGACGCGTGGACTGTGGCGGTACCGTTCCGCAACCCCATCCAGAGTGCCTATGGCGTGAGCTTCCCCGCCCGCATCCGGGTGATTGTCCGGGTGCGGACGGACGAAGGGCTGGAAGGCATCGGCGAGACGGGACCGAGCGCCGTCAGCACGATCGACCAGGACGACCTCGCGCCGCGTTTCCTCCGTGACATTGCCCCTCGCGTGATCGGCGGTGACCCGTTCCGCGTTGACGACCTGATCCGGGCATCGGGTTACGCGCCGGACTGCGTGGCGGTCGAGTTCGGCTGCCTCGACATCATGGGCAAGGCGACCGGCCGCAGCGTTGCTGAGCTGCTCGGTCACCGGCGGCCTCCACCGCGGCTCCCGGTCGCGGCCTACTGCTTCTTCCGCCTCCCGGACCAGGACGGAAAGGGAGCGGTCACTCCAGACAATTTCGTCTCCTCCGTCGTCGACCAGGCCGGCCAGGGCAATTTCGACACGGTGAAGCTCAAACTCGGCGTCTACGACCCCGAGACGGAGATGGAATGCCTGGCCGGGGTGCGTACAGCGCTGCCAAAGGCGAAACTTCGTATAGACCCGAACGGCGCCTGGTCGACTGCCACGGCCGCCCGGCTGCTGAAGCGCCTTGAGGATCTGGACCTCGAGTACGTGGAGGACCCGATCAAGGACAGCCCGCTCGGCTTCCAGCAGGTTATCCTCGGCGGGCGGTCCGTCGACGTGGCCGGCCTGCGCCGGATCCGGTACAGCAGCACGGTCCCGCTGTGCGCGGACAACTGCTACCGCAAGGACCTGCTCCGCTCGGTGATCCAGGGCGAGGCAGCGGACGTCGTGCTCGCGGACGTATTCGGCTGCGGTGGCATCCGGGGCACGGTCGACTGGTACCGGACGGCCGATCTGTTCCACCTGGGCCTTGGCATGCACAGCGGCACCGAACTGGGCATCGGGCACGCCGCGAAAATCCAGGCAATCGCGGCAGTGGGGGACCGGATCCTGCACGCCATGGATGCCATCTATCCGGAGTACGCCGGAGACATCATCACGGGCGGGCCGTTCGTCATCAGCGACGGCGCAAATGATTTCCCGAGTTCCCCTGGCCTGGGGGTCACGCTCGATGAGGAGAGCCTCAGCAGATACGAGCTCACCGCCGAGCGCCATCGCGAGCTCAACCTCTGGTGGGAAGAGTGCAAGCAGCAGGCCAACGTCGGCGCGGCGTCGTCCTCGATGCTCACGCGGGGTTACTGACCAGCCATCGCGATGGCAGCGGGGCTTATTACCAAGGAGGAGCAGGAAGTGTTCAAGGACGTGACCTTCGCAGGACGCGTCGTAGCGATCACCGGGGCCGGTAGCGGCATCGGGCGGTCGCTCGCGCTGCAGCTGGCCGATGAGGGCGCCGCGGTAGTCCTCGCTGACCTGGACGGCGACCGCGTCGCGGCAGTGCGGGATGAGGTCAAGCGGAAGGGCGCCGCGGTTGCGGCGCACCGCACCGACGTCAGCGACGAGGCGGCGGTTTCGGATTTTTTCGGAGTTATCGAGAAAGGGTTCGGGAAGCTCGACGGCCTCGCGACCTGCGCCGGGAAGCTGACGACCGGCAGGGTGATCAGCCTGAGCAGCGCAGAGTGGACGCAGGCGCTGCAGATTAACCTGCTGGGCACTTTTTATTGCCTGCAGCGCGCGTACCGGCTCATGCTGCCCCGGCAGTCGGGGGCGATCGTGACGGTGGCATCCGACGCCGGGAAGCGGGGCAGCGGGAAGCGCGCTTCCTCCGCCTACGCCGCCGCCAAGAGCGGGGTGCTCGCGCTCACCAAGTCTGCGGCGCGCGAACATGCGCGGTCCGGGGTTCGGATCAACTCCGTCTGCCCTGGCCCCACGCGCACGAACTTGTTCAGCGGAGTGGACGAGGCAGGGCTGGACGAGATCGGCGCTGGCCTGCCGATCGGCCGAATGGGCCAGCCAGAGGAGATCGCACGGGTGATCACGTTCCTGCTCTCGGACGCGGCGAGCTTCGTTTATGGGGCGAGCTTCAATGTCGATGGCGGCAGCCTCCTGGAATAAGTCCACTTCATGCGTGGCGTAGCCGTGGCCATGAGACATGACGATGAAGCCACGGTAGAAAGGAGGAATGAATTGGACGGCGACGACGTCTATGCAAGCCTCGAGCGGTCACTTGCCAGCGCTCGCGTCCTGCCAGTGCTACGCCTTGACACGGCAGATCAAGCAGTCGACGCTGCTGCCAGGTCCGTAGCGGCGGGCCTGAGCACCATCGAGTTGACCGCTACCACAGATGCCTGGCCCGATGCCTTGCGTACGTGCCGGACCCGCTGGCCAGAGCTGACGATCGGGCTCGGCACGGTCACGACCGCGCGGCTCGCCCGCCGTGCGACCGAGGGGGGAGCGAATTTCCTGGTCAGTCCCTTTCCTTGCCCGAAGGTCCGCGCCGAGGCCGCGCGCCTGGAAATTCCCTTCCTTGAGGGCGGATTCACACCAGGCGAGGTCGCGCAAGCAGCGGCGCACGGCATCGCCAAGCTTTTCCCCGCTCACGTCGCCGGGCCTGCGTATTTGCGTGACATCCTGGCGGTGATTCCGGGCGCGCGCATCGTTCCCACGGGCGGCATCGTCCTCGACGATGCGATCCACTGGATCAAGGCCGGCGCGCTTGCCGTGGGGGTGGGCCGAGCGCTGCTGGCCCCTGGGATGGCCGAGCGCGTGGCGGCATTGCGGAACAGCCAACCGTGACCATGGCCCTGCCTGGTGCATCAGCCGGGGCGCCCGGCGGCGGCCGCGGTCAACCGGGGAGGGCCGGACCGGCCGGGCCGGTCCCCGGCTCGTGCCGCGGAGACGGCTCCCGGCGTGTTGCCAGCGTTTCCGCCTGTTCCGGGGCGATGCTGTGGCCAGCGACTGTACCGGGGTTGCCGGAAGGCGGGTGGGCGATGGCGGCGGTGGATCACTGGCGGGGCCGGGACGTGCTGGCGGGCGGGGATGTCCTGACGCAAATGCCTTGCCCTGAGGAGGTTTCATGACCGCGTCGCAGCCTGGCGCCGTGAACCCTGTTCCCGGCCACCTGCGCACCGTCACTCCCCGCCTGGTGGTGCGTGATGGCGCTGCCGCGATCGCCTT
>Ga0335078_10006939_pt1 | contig 16763 bp, 17 predicted proteins | sample Lox_Sample_32_FD_206711 | JGI IMG/M metagenome (GOLD analysis project Ga0335078, IMG submission 206711) | Soil microbial communities from Loxahatchee National Wildlife Refuge, Florida, United States - Lox_Sample_3.2 | ecosystem: Environmental > Terrestrial > Soil > Wetlands | place: USA... | reverse complement strand
GCTCGCACTTCGGACGGCTGACGACGTATTCCTCAAGCTCGCCGACGTCGGCGGCGCGGGCGCCGCCAAGGCCGACTTGCCGGCGCTCGCGAAGGCGGCCGCCGGACTCGACTGGGAGCAGGCACTTCGGGGCCTGCGTGCGGTGCGGAATGTGCCCCCGCAAGGGAGCTTCGACGTGGTCGCCAGCCTGGAAGGACGCCGTGCCTACAACCGGTTCGCGGTGGAGAGACGGATCGGGCTGGCCCTGGCCCCTGTGCTCGGGGCCGAGTTCCTGGAGCGAGACGGCGGCGCCAGGGCAGGCGGCGAGAGCGACATCACGGTGCGCGTCTTCGTCCGCGGCGAGCAGGCCACGATCGCCGTCCGGCTAGCGAGCAGGCCATTGCACCGCCGGGCGTACAAGGTCTCAACGGGCCCCGGCACTCTGCACCCGCCGGCGGCGGCCGCACTCGTCGTTCTCGGCGCGCCGGCTGCGGGGGTGGTACTGGACCCGTTCTGCGGAGACGGGACGGTCGCGATCGAGGCGGCGCTTGCCCGCGCCGGCGTGACGGTCCTGGCAAGCGACATCGACGGAGCGCGGGCCACGAACGCCAGGCAGAACGCCCGGCGGGCGAATGTCGAGATAGATGTACGCGAGGCAGACGCTGCCGGCCTGGCGGCGAGGTTCACCAACGTCGGCGCGATCATCACCAATCCGCCCTGGAATCAGGCGGTCTCCGCGGGCGGGCAGCTGCAGACGTCGGGCCCGGGATTCTGGGACTCGCTGAGCCGGGTACTCGGGCCGGAGGGCGTCCTATGCGTGCTGACCGATGTCGGCCTGGACGTGCCTGAGGTCATCGCACAGCGCGGCTGGCAGCTGGGACTGAGGCAGCGGATCAGGCTCGCAGGCCGCGTCGCCGAAGTATCGCTGGCCGCACCGCCGGGCCGGCCAGCCCCGGTCCTCCCCGCGAGCCTGACGCGCTGGCGCGATGAGGCCCTCGCTCAGGGGATCGTAACCGAGACTGGTTTCTGACCTCCGGTCGAGCGCATGCCATCCTCGCATTCGGCCGGGCCAGGTTCTCCCCGCCCCGCCTTCCGGGTCACGGTCGCCAGCTTCAACCTACGGGCCCTGCATATCGTTGCGGCGCTTGGCTCCGAGCAGACCTGCGACTTCAACGCCGCCACCAACGGCCAGCGGTACATCGTGCCGGTGCGGCCCGAATCGGATCGAAGGACGTAGACCTGCCGTGCCATGACGACGCTGCCGACGCCGCAGATGACGGTGCCGGCGGCCAGCAGGCGGCCCATGTCGTTCCGGCGCTGCCTCACCGGGTCCGACTGCGCCGTCAGGGCACGTGCAGGATGAGGGCGTCGTCGACAGCCCGCAGATCCTGCGGGTCGGACGTAACGACATGCAGATTCCGCCGCCGCGGAACTGCCGGTCGCAGTGCTCCGGTTCGGCACTGAGCAGCCCGAACATCGACGTCTGTCATCGCGTGCAGGTCGCCGACGGCACCGGCACCGATGCCGGCGGTCTCGAATCGCTGGTCCTGAAGGACCTCCCCGCCGGCATGCTGCGCCGCGTCCCGGCTGATGCCTGTTTGTCCTCATTGGCTCGCAGCCGCGGACGCAGTGGCTCGGGGACGCCGTCGCGCGCGACAACCTGGGAAGCATTCGCACCGGCCTAGACCTGTCGCCAGGCCGCTGCCGGCGGTCGAGGGCGAGCTGTTTGACACGGGTGCTAGCGATCCGGCGCCGGCCTGTCGTTTCCGCCCGGCGGCTGTGATGCTTCCAGGTGCCGTTCGCTGATCTCGACAATCCGCCGGGCAACGCGCAGCTTGAATACTGCCTGCGAAAGGCCGGGGAGCCACATTGTCCCAAGCACTGGCCACAGGCCAGCCCGAGTGTTGCGGTAGATATTGAACTCAGTTTCCCCCTTTGCCCATCGATAGCAGCGACCAGCTAGGTCAGGATCGGGATGCACTTGGCCCTTCTTGATGTACCTCATGACCTCCACCCGGTGCCGGAGGGTCGTCTGCCGGAGCCATGCGCGCTCAGCAGACCGCCGTTCGGCAAGAGTCATGGTCGCAATCGGGGAGAACGAGGCCGTGTGCGCAGGCGAGCTGACCTCCGGAGTCTCACTCATCGCAGCATGATCACCTGCTAGCTTGCTCCGCCCCTCGCAGTGGAATGATTCAGGCGAGTTGGCCGCTGGGTCAAGGATGTTCCAGGTTCCCGGCCGTGGTTATGTGCGACCTCGTTCGCGTCGTCGCTGGTAATGCGATCTGCGGCGCGGGCCCGGTGGCGCCGTCGTCACCGTGACCATCGCTGGTAGTGCTCTCCCGGGTGCTGCGGATGAGTGAACGCGGTGAGCAGACGGCGGATCTCGCCGGCCGTCAAGGCGATGAGTTCCGCCGTGCCGGCTGAGTCGCGCCCATCACGCAGCAGGCGCGCCCGGGAAAGTTATCCACAGCCGCTCGTGCCCCCTTTGAGCAGCGGTGACCTGCAGGAAGGCCAGCGCGAGCAAAGACAGCGTGGCGTGCCGGTACCAGGCGTCGTAGCGGCGGACCTGGTAGTGGCCCAGGCCGGTCTCGTTCTTCGCGGCCTGGAAGCATTCCTCGACCGCCCACCGGGCTCCAGCCATGGCGATCAGCTCGGCCAGGGTGGTGCCCGGCGGTGCGTGGCAGGTGAAGAACGCCAGCTCCCGCTCGCCCTTGGCATCGGGGTCAGCGGCCGGCGCACGAGCAGGTGATGCGCCGGGCTGGTGGTGGCGATCAGCGCCCAGTCATGGCACCGGGGTCCCTTGGCGCCGGCGCCGCAGGACACCTGCTGCCACCCGGCCGCCGGGACCCTGGCTGCCAGCACGTGCGCGCGCATCTTCCCGGCTGCGGTCACCACCGGGAAGCTCTTGGGGACGGGCAGCACGTAGCCGACGCACTGCTGCCCGAGCCAGTCCCGCAGCGGCGTGTGCTGGCCACAGACCTCATCAGCCGCCACCCAGCCGAACGGCATCCTGGCGGCGATGGCCCGCTCGATCATCTGCCGGGCCAGCTCCGGCTTGGTCGCGAACGCCACCTCATCGGCGATGCCCGCGCGCCGGCAGCGGTCCCGGTCATCGGTCCACGCTTGCGGCAGGTACAGTTCCCGGTCGATCAGCGTCCTGCCGCCGCCGGGCACGGCACCGGCCGACCAGCAGTAGAAGTTCAGCAGCCGCTGCATCCCCTGCGGCGTCGCGTCACCGGCCATCTCCGCCAGCGTCCACCACTCTTGCGCTCGGTCGGCGACAGCAGCCCCAGCAGGTACGCCCGCGCCCGCTTCCGCGAGCACGCCTGCGCGAACCGGCCCGCGATCCGCGCGAATACCTCATCGAACCCCGCCCGCCACGCCGCAACGTCTAATCTGGGCGGCGCGGCCACCGCCTGATCTGAGAGTTCCTTCACACCTCGAAGACCCCGCAGGTGCCTCATGGTGGCGCTCCCGCAATGGCGTGCCGGGACGGACGCCTGGCGGCCGACCGGGCCGCACAGGAGCCGGGAGGTCCCTGAGGACAGGAGGCCCGAGAGGACCGCTATGTTCTATCTTGTGGCGGTGTCAGGCGACTCACAGCGGGCGACAGGCTCTCACCCGGACGGTCCCTCGGATCCGAGCCAGGCGTGGCCAGAACTCGCTCCGGACTACGAGCGGGCCCGAGCCAGGGAGGACTCGCTGGATCGGCTTGTCGAGTGGCCAGCGCAGCGAGACCTTCTCGGCGATGTCACCGGACGGTCGGTGCTAGATGTTGGTTGCGGCAATGGCGGCAAGCTTGCTGAGCTTGTTGGAGACGGCGCGATCGCCTCTGTAGGTGTCGATGTCAGTGGCAACTTCCTCAGCGCGCCGCCGCCTGGCCTGGAGTTCATCCGAGGCGATCTCAATGAGCTGGATTCGATGCCAGGGCTGGCCGGCCGCACGTTCGACCGGATCTTGTTCCTGCAGTCTTTCGGCTACGCGAAGGATCCGGTTCGCACCCTGCAGGCAGCGCGCGCGATGCTGGCCGGCAATGGATTCATCCTGCTGACCAAGACGCAGCCGATCCGATATGCCGTCGAGCGGGCCGAGCAGAATGAGACCTCCCTGGGCGAGGAGTATTTCTCCACCGCTCGGTTCTCCTACCTCAGCGGCTGGAACGACCAGATCACGCTCACCAAACGTCCCTACACCATCTCTGACCTGATCAACGTGTTCAGTGCTGCAGGGCTGTGGATCGAGACCGCGATCGAGCCTCAGCTATCCGAGGACGCCCGACGCCGTTACCCGCATAAGCAGGCGTGGATGAACAAGTACCTCGGCATCCTGATCTTCAAGCTCCGGCCCCATTCCGGCCAGTAGCCGGGTCCGGCTGGTGGTGGCAGGCGCTGGGTTCGAACCACCTTAGGCTGAGCCGACGGTTTTACGGACCGGTCCGCCCAACCCATCGGAATGGCCGCTGACCTGCGGCTTCTCCAATGCAGCCGGTGTGAACAGCGCGGGCTGCCGCACACAACGCCGGCCGGGCTGCGGCGCCATGGGCCGCTGAGCGCGCCTGCCGATGAATGATGCCTCTTCCGTGATCTAGCCCGTCCCCACGTCACGCCCGCCGAGCAGCCAGGCTCCTCAATGCGCCGCTGGAACGCCCGTTCCGCAGGGCGGGAAGCGCGCTGATCACGGCATCGGCGTGCTGACGGGCAACCAGCGCTTTCCCTGCGTTCGTGACTTCCGGCCCTGCGCCGTTGAGTGCCGGGCTTCTAGCCTGGCGACAGCGTTGACGGGTGGCCTGGGGTTCCGGGCACGCAGCTGCGGGAGTGATCGTGATGGCACACATCGGCCGCTACGCCGCAGGCCTGTGCGTGGCGGGTTATGGCACGCTGCAGGTCCTCGGGCTGCGGGCCGGCTCGACCCGGCAGGAGCGCCGCGAGGCGCTGGCCGGGGACGGCACCGTCCCTCACCCTCACCTGGTGACCGACCACGCCGTCACCATCGGCGCGCCGCCGGAAGCGGTCTGGCCGTGGCTGACCCAGATGGGATGGCACCGGGCCGGCTACTACACCCCCGCTGGGTGGACCGGCTGCTGTTCCCCGCGAACCTGCCCAGCGCGGACGTCCTGGACCCCGCCCTTCTGCGCGATCTGGCAGCCGGCGACACGATCCCCGACGGCCCGCCCGGCACCGCCTGGTTTGTCGTCGAGCAAGCCAGCGCGCCGGGCACCCTGGTGCTGCATTCCACCACGCACGTCCCGGCCTCGTGGCGCGACAAGTTCGGCGCCGCTGTGGACTGGACGTGGAGCTTCCGCCTGACCGGCCTGCCTGGTGACCGGACGCGGCTGCACATACGGATGCGGGGGCGGGCCGCGCCCTGGTGGCTGGCCGCCGGCTTCGCCGGCGCGATCATCCCGGCTGATTACATCATGGCGACCGGCATGCTGCGCGGGCTGAAGCACCGGGCCGAGCATGCCCGCACCGCCGGCGTCCCATCCTGCGGCGGCGCGCGGCAGCGCACCAGACTGGCTGATCCAGGGGGCACATCCTCATCCGCCGGAGCCAGGCAGCAGCACGGCAACCGCTGACGTGACCCCGATCGCGACCGCGAGGACCCCGAAGGTCAGGATCCAGGCCTTGCGGCGGCCCAGATCGCCGCTGCGCCGCAGGGCGATGGCGATGCCCAGCGCGACCGCCAGAGCCAGCGACAGGACCAGCGCCGCGGCGCCATGCAGGTAGAAGAACGGCAGTGCCACCACGATCACGCCGAAGATCGAGGCCACCCCCATCACGACGGCACGACGGCCGAGGTCCTCGCCCTCCCCAGAAGCTGCCTCACCGCCGCCCATCCCCGCAGCGGACGCGATCGCCAGCCCCACGACCGGGGCAACGAAGGCAACGGGATGCTGATGCTGGGCGAACATCGCGAAGGTGACCCCGTAGCTCGACGTCGCTCCGTCAAAAGTGCCGAACGTCGCGGACTGGATCCGCGCAGGATTGCGGTGCAGGACCCGCCACGGGCTGGCCAGCAACCTGGTCGCTCTCACTGTTGCCCGTCCTACTGGGTGCATTGCAGGCGCCATTCCATCAGGCGGCGCGGTGGCGGACCAGCCGTCGGCGGGCTGAGCGGCAGCCCGCGCAGGTTCTGCCTGAGCTGCTCGCTGCCTGGCGCGGCTGGCTGGCGGTCAGGCCATCCGGGGTGCTGAGCGTGCTGCCGTCGGCACCTTGCACAGGCACGTGAGCAGTCCGGGCACGACAACAGCCATCGATGCCGCGCCGGTCAGCTCTTGCCGCCGGGAGGCGGCCGGGGCCGTTAGGGGTCGCATCACGCTATCGCCCTGGCGGGTGGTCGCGCCATCTTCGCCTGTCCTTATAACTGTGTGGGCAGGGTGAGGGTGACGCGCAGGCCGTGCGGGCTGACCGGCGCGGCGGCGAGGGTTCCGCCGTGCGCGGCAGCGGTCTCGGCGGCGATGGCCAGCCCGAGGCCTGAGCCTGAGCCGGAGGCTTCCGATCGCGGCCGGGCCCGGTAGAAGCGCTCAAGGATGTGCGGCAGGTGTTCTGGCGGGACGCCGGGGCCATCGTCGCTGACCTCGATGGTGACGCAGCCGCCGACGGCGGTCACGCTGATGGTGCCGGTGGTGCTCGGCGGGGTGTGCACGAGCACGTTCATGAGCAGGTTGTCGATGGCGCGGCGGAGTAGTTCCTCGTCGCCGGTCAAGTTCAGGCCTGTGGCAATCCGCGTCTGCCAGCTGCGCTCGGGGTCGGCTGCTTGTGCCCGCTCCGCGCACCCGGTCACCACGGCGGTGAGGTTGACCGGTTCCTCGGGCTGGCAGGGATGCTGGCCGAGCCGGGCGAGTCGCAGCATGTCGTCGACCAGCTGGCCCATGCGCCGCGTCTCCACGACGACCCGGTCCATCACCTCGTCGACCTCGTCGGGGCTGCGCAGGGCGCCTTGCTGGGAAAGCTGAGCGTTGGCCCGCAGCGACGCCAGCGGCGTGCGCAGCTCGTGGCTGGCGTCGGCGAAGAATCGGCGCATCTGCTGCTGGCTGGCCTCGAGCCGGGCCAGCATGCCGTTGAGGGCGGCGCCGAGCCGGCCCACCTCGCTGCGCGGATCGTGGCTGGCCACCCGGTCGGTGAGGTCGCCGCCGGTGATCCGGTCGGCTTGCCTGGCCATCGCCTCGATCGGGCGAAGGCCGCGGCGCATCACGAAGAAGACGCCGACCCCAATGAGCAGCACTACCGCGAGCGATCCGATCACGACGATGGCCTCGACCTGGCCGGTGGTCTGCGTGCTCTGGGCGAGGCTGGTGCCGACGACGAGCCAGCCGCCCTGGACCGGGGCCGACAGGATGCGGAACCCCGCTGTCCCGACGGACGTGGTGCGCAGCCCGGGCTGGGCCAGGCTCCTGACCACATTGGACTGCAGGATGAGAAACTGGTGGTCGCCCTGGGCGTTCGCGCCCATTTCAAGGATCACCGCGGAGCCTCGCCGCGGTACGAAGGCGATCTCGAAATTGCCGACGAGCGCCGGCGACTTGGATCTGGCAATGTGGGGCTGGCTCTGCGGCCGGGTCCGCTGCTGTCTGGTGTCTCCCAGTGCGGTCGGCACCTCACGCGAAGGGGTCGTCGGCGCGGGAGCCGGAACACCATCGGCCAGCAGCGATGTGAGCTTCGGCTGAGTCACGCTGAGCGCCAGGTGCAGGCTGCTGTCGGTCTGGGCGAGCAGGTAGTCACGCGTCATGAGGACCGCGCCGACGTCGAACGCTGCGAGCGCAACCAGCGTGACCGCCACGACACCGGCCATAACCCTGAGGCGCAACGGGACGCCCAGCCCCCGGCTGAGCAGGCTGCGTACCCGGAAACCGCGACTACGACTCATCCGGACTCGCCTCCCTGTGGCCCGTGCTGCCCGGGCAGCCGGGTTCGCCTTCAGGCTGATCCGCGCTGACCCGCTTCGCCGGGCTTGGCTCGTCATCGGGCCTGGGCAGGCGCAGGCTGAAGCCGACAGCGCGCTGGGTGTGGATCAGGTCCGGCCCGTCGCTGGCCAGCTTGCGTCGCAGGTAGGTGACGTAGGTGGACACGACCGTGCTGGATCCGCCGAAGTCGTAATCCCACACCTGGCTGAGCAGCTGGGTGCGGGTGAGGACCCGGCCGGGATGGAGCATGAAGTACCGCAGCAGCCGGAACTCGGTGGGCGACAGCTTGATAAGCCGCCCGCCGCGGCGGACCTCGTAGGTGTCCTGGTCGAGCGCGAGGTCGGCGAATGACAAGACCGGCTCGGGCGCCGCGGGGCGGGTCCGACGCAGCACGGTGCGGATCCGGGCAGCCAGTTCCTCGAGCTCGAACGGCTTGGTCAGGTAGTCGTCGCCGCCGATGGCAAGCCCGGTGAGCTTGTCCTGCCCGGAGTCTTTGGCGGTCAGGAAGATCACTGGAACCTGGTTTCTGTCCGCCCGCAGCCGGCGGACAACCTCGAACCCGTCGGTGCCGGGCAGCATCACGTCGACGATCAGCAGGTCGAAGAGATGGTTCCGCGCAGCTCGGAGTGCATCGGTCCCGTTGTCCGCGGCGGTCACCTGGAAGCCGAGGAAGCGCAGGGACGCGACGACGGCCTTCCGCAGGAACGGCTCGTCTTCCACCACGAGCAGTCTCGGCTCGTCGGGCGTCATCACGTCATCGCAGCATACGGCGGTGAAGGCCGTGGGTGAGAACCGTGTGAGTTTCGGGTGAGCATCACCCCGGTCACGCGGGCCGGACGGGACGGCGGCGGCTCAGATTCACATGAAACTCACCCGCGGCTCAACCGGATCACTGAGCCCGGCGGCCCAGGGTGTAGCCATGCCCGGGGCTCCGCGGTGGGCCTGGTTCGGACAAGGACGATCAGATGAGCAAGAACAGTATGCGCGGCCGCCCGGCCGCGTGCCGGCCCGCCCTGATAGCTGCCCTGGCCGTCATGGCGGCTGTGGCAGGGGCGGTCCTGCTGGCGGCCTGCGGCGGCTCGCACGCGGCGGCGCCGGGCAGCAGGCCGGGGCAGCCGACCCTCAAGCAGGTGGATGCCTTTGCGCAGTGCATGCGCAGCCACGGAATCACGAACTTCTACCTCTCGAGCCCGAACAGCGCGAACCCAGACCCGGGTGAGCTAGCCATCGGCTTCTTGCCATACGGCGTGGTCTACGGCATGGCTGTCAGCTCGCCGCAGTACCAGTCGGCTAGCAGCGCCTGCGGGCACCTGCTTCCCGGCGGCGGTGGGCCACCCCCGGTGACCGCGGGCCAGTTGCGCAGCATGGACCGGGCAGCGGCGTGTATGCGCGCCCACGGATTCCCCGACTACCCGGATCCCGTGGTGCAGAACGGGCATCTGGTTCCCAACCCGCTGCCCAGCGGCGTCGACGTCAACTCGCCGGAGTATGCGGCGGCGGTCAAGATGTGCGGTAATCCCGGACCGTGAAATGCGGCCAGCGACCAGACCCCGGGGCGCAGAACTGGGTCAGGTCATCAGGCCGTGCGGGCCGCTCAGTTAACGACAAACATGGGCCAGGTGCCGCGCGGACGGCCGGTCTAGCGGCTGCCGCGCCTAGCCTTCGAGGAAAGGGATGGTACCGGTGATGAGCACTACCGGGGCGGTGCCTGGCGGAGTGGAGCAGACGCCGGGGCCGCTGGGGCCGCCCGCAGAAGACCAGTCATGGGCGCGTGTCCCGGCGGCGGAGTTGCCGCCTGCAGCCCGGCACCGGCGCAGCCGCGCAGGCTGGGCCGCCGTCATGGTGGTCGTAATGCTGGCGGCCGGGCTGGGGGCCGCAGACGCGGCTGGGGTGTTCGGGGCGCCGAGGCCGGCCGCGAGCAGCAACGGCTATGCGACCGGCACCGCGACGGTCAGGCGGGGCGCGCTGACCGAGCAGACGCAGGAGAGCGGGACGCTGGGCAGCGCCGGGTCATATTCGGTGGTGGTCCCTGGGTCGTCGGGCTCCGGGGCCGGCGCTGCGTCGGCGGACTCGGGGGCGCAGACGATCACCTGGCTGCCACAGCCTGGCCAGGTCATCCGGCAGGGGCAGGTGCTGTATGAGATCAACGAGACGCCGGTGGTCTTGCTGTACGGGAGTGTCCCGGCCTACCACGACCTATCGGAAGGCATGACCGGCGGCGACGTCCGGGAGCTGAACACGGACCTGGTCACGCTCGGCTATGCGACAGCAGCGACCTTGGGCCCGGTATCCGGCTGGGATTACTTCAGCTCCGAGACGGCCTACGCCCTCGGGAGGCTCCAGTCGCACCTCGCGCTGACTGTGACCGGGACGCTGCCGCTGGACGAGGCGGTATTCCTGCCGACCGCTATCCGGGTGAGCGGCCCGGGCACCGGGGCGGTGCCCGGCGCGTCCGCCGCCGACGGCTCGGTCGTGCTGACGGGCACCTCGCTGACCCCGGTGGTGACGATCGACATGGACGCGTCCCAGCAGACCGAGGTGGCGGCCGGGAGCAAGGTCTCGATCACCCTGCCTGACGGCACTGTGACACCAGGTGTGATCTCGCAGATCACCACCGCGGCCGCATCCTCCCCATCAGCCGGCGGCAGCTCGTCATCCGGTTCCGGCAACTCGGGCGGCAGCGGGAGCCCGGCGATGATCACCGTGCTGGTGTCGCTGACCGACCCGCAGGCGGCCGGGAGCCTGAACCAGGTCCCGGTCCAGGTGACGATCACCACCGGCAGCGTGAGCGACGTGCTGATCGTCCCGGTGGATGCGCTGCTGTCGCAGCCGGGCGGCGGCTACGCGGTGGAGGTGACCGGTCCGGGCGGCCATCACCTGGTGAGCGTGACGCCGGGCCTGTTCGACGACGCGGTCGGCACCGTGCAGGTAACCGGGAACCTGACCCCCGGCCAGCGCGTGGTGGTGCCGGGATCATGAGCGCCGCAATGACCAGGCCAGCCGGCCCGCGCCGCCCGGCGCCGGAGCCGGTACTGGAACTCCAGACTGTCAGCAAGACCTACCCGGGCAAGCCGCCGGTACCGGCCCTGCGCGGCGTGACCCTGCAGGTGGCGGCCGGGGAGCTGGTGGCGGTGCTCGGGCCGTCGGGATCGGGGAAGACCACCCTGCTGCAGCTGGCCGGCACGCTGGACGTGCCGACCTCCGGGACCGTGCGGGTGGCGGGCACGGACGTGAGCACGCTCGGCGACCGGCAGCTGGCAGGGCTGCGGGCAGTGCGCATCGGGTTCGTGTTCCAGCAGTTCTTCCTGACCGAGCACCAGCCGGTCCTAGACAACGTGGCCGACGGGCTCCTGTACGCCGGGACCAGCCTGGCCCAGCGCCGCGAACTGGCCGCCGCGGCCCTGCAGGCCGTCGGCCTCTGCCACAAGCTGCGGGCCCGGCCGACCCAGCTATCCGGCGGCGAGCGGCAGCGGGTGGCAATCGCCCGGGCGATCGTCGGCCAGCCGGCGATCGTGCTAGCGGACGAGCCGACCGGCAATCTCGACCAGGCCACCGGAACGGCGACCCTGGACCTGCTCGACGAACTCAACCAGACCGCCGGGACCACCATCGTGATCGTCACCCACGACCAGCACGTCGCCGCCCGCACCCGCCGCGAGATACGGATGCTGGACGGCCGGATCACCAGCGACACCGCAGCCCAGCCGGCGGCCCGTGCCGCCGGTCACCCGGCAGCACCAGCAGCGGATGAGGCCAGGGAGCGGCTCGCTGCATCGCCGAGTCAGGCGGAACGAGAACTGCGATGACGCGAGCCGCAGGGCGCGATCGGCCCGGCCCGGCGCCGGCGAGGCTTGCAGTGCCGGACCTGGCCCGGCTGTCCGTGGTGGGCATCCGCACCCGCAGGCTCCGGGCATCCTTGTCCGCGCTAGGCGTAGCAATCGGAGTCGGGGCAATCGTGGCGGTGCTGGGCCTTGCCGCCTCCTCGGCCGCCGGCCTGAACGCCGAGATCGCCGCGCTGGGCACTAACCTGCTCACGGTGCAGAGCGGGCAGAACCTGTCTGGCGGCAACGCCGAGCTGCCGTCCGAGGCCCCGGCAATGATCACCCGGCTGCCCGGCGTCTACCAGGTGCAGTCCACCGGGGCCGCCGACGTGAACGTCTACCGCTCCCCGCTGATCCCGTCGGTAAACACCAACGCGCTGACCGTGGCAGCGTCAACCCTGGGCCTGCCCCGCGCCACCGGCACCAGCGTGGCCCGCGGTGAGTTCCTCAACGCCGCCACCGCCCGCGAGCCGGTGTGCGTGCTCGGGGCGGCCGCCGCGCAGCTGCTCGGCATCGACAAGGTGCTCGGCGGCGAGCGGATCTGGATCACCGGGGTCAACGGCAGCGGCGGCATGTGGCTGTATGTGGCCGGGATCCTGCGACCGGACGTGCTCGCCCCCGAGATCGACTCATCGGTCCTGGTTGGTTTCCCGTTCGCGGAGCAGTACCTCGGGTTCGACGGTCATCCGTCCATGATCTACGTCAGGGCAACGGACAGCCAGGTGACCCCTGTTGACAGCCGGCTGGCCGGGCAGGCCAACCCGCAGAACCCGAACGGCGTCGCCGTGTCCCAGCCCTCCGACGCTCTCGTCGCGGCCAGGGACGCCAAGAGCGCCTTCAGCACCCTGTTCCTCGGCCTCGGCGCGATCGCGCTGCTGGTCGGCGCCATCGGCGTCGCCAACATCATGATCATCGCGGTGCTCGAGCGGCGGTCCGAAATCGGGCTGCGCCGTGCGCTCGGCGCCACCAGGGGCCAGATCAGGACCCAGTTTCTGGCCGAGGCGATCGCACTGTCCCTGCTCGGCGGCGCGGCCGGCGTCATCGCCGGCGCCGCCGCCACGGCTGTGTACGCGCGCGGCAAGGGCTGGCCCACGGTGGTCCCCGCCGAAGCCTGGGCCGGAGGCCTGGCCGCCGCGCTGCTCATCGGGGCACTCGCCGGGCTGATCCCCGCCATCCGTGCCGCCCGCCTGTCCCCAACGCAGGCCCTCTGGAGCCTGTGACCGTGCACCACGCCTGGAAGCGCAGTTACCCGGGGTCGAGGTGGGCCGGCCTGGGAAGGAAGGCACCGTGGAGGTCACCCTGGGTGTATGACGTCATTCACTAAGTGAGGGAAAGCGGCGAAGACGGGGCCCTCTGGCCTGCGCATCTGCGGCGCGCTGACGAGGCCCACTCCGAAGGCCCGAGCAAACTGCGGACGGATAACCTCCTTCAAGTGCGCAGCGGGGGGCAGGTTCGGCCGCGCTGGTTCTGATCGCCAGCCGGGCGGCGGTGAAGACGACAAGAGCGCTCGCCATGCGGGAATGGTCCGGCGGATCACCATGCCGGCGGTGACCCCGCGGGCGAGCGCGAACGCGGCGTAGCCGACGGGGACGACGCCGCGCTCGTCTGAAGGTCGCGACCGGGTCCTTGCGCGCGCGATCAAGCTGGCCGGGGCCTGGCTTGGCGCCGGTGTCCGGCGAAGCGGCCCCACGTTGAGGCGGCTGCGATGAAGGCAGCCAGCAGCACGATGCTGCCCGCGACGTCGAGAACGTAGTGGTTTCCGGTAGCAAGCACGTCTGCTGTCATGAGCAACGGGAAAATCCACGACAACAGTGCCAGGCGTGGATGTCCGACGCGGAGCACCGACCAGACGGCGTACGCGCACCACAGCGACAATCCCACGTGCAGGGTGGGCATTGCCGAATAGTGGTTCTGGCCGTTCCCGATATTCCGCGAGACGTGACCCAGGATGTCGTACCTGGCGACGATGTCGATGACGCCCGGCAGGGCGAAGCGTGGCGGCGACTCCGGCACGGCCCAGTAGATCGGCAGGATTAGGGCCATCATCGCGACCAGCACCCGGCGGCCCTTACGGTAGGCATCGGCGTGCCGGATGAACACCCACACCAGCGCGCCGGCGATCGCCGCGTAGTACAGCCGATAGAGGTACACCGCCAGATGGCTGAGAACCGGATGCCCAGTCAGCCAATGATTTGCGCTCCGCTCGATGTCGATGTGCAGGGCGCGTTCGATGGACTGGACGGCCAGTGCATTGGCGGTGGTGGCCGTGATGTATCTGCCGGCGGCGGACTGCAGGCGCGCGAAGAGCACGATCCAGAGCAGCAGGCAGATCAGCCGGTTCCGCGACGTGCACGCCTTCGAGATCGCCACGCACCTGCGGCTGACCGACACCATCAGCGCCGAGATCACCCGCCTGGACGCCGCGATCGAGCAGCAGCTAGCCTGCATCCCCGGCGTGGCGCCCGCCTGCACCGCCTGCGGGCTGATCGGCGGCGGGCACGCACCCGGCTGCGCCAGCGACGGCGAGCCCGTGCCGGGCCTAGCGGAACGCCTCGATGAGATCACCGGGGTCGGTCCCCGCAACGCCCAGGTCATCATCGCCGAGCTCGGCACCGACATGTCGGTGTTCCCCACCGCCGGGCACGCCGCCGCCTGGGCCCGGCTGACCCCGCGCACCATCCGGTCCGGCAACACCGCCAGGCCCGGCCGCACCGGCAAGGGCAACCCCTACCTGCGCGGCGCGCTCGGCCAGAGCGTCATGGCCGCCTCCAAGACCGACACCCGCCTCGGCGAGCAGTACCGGCGCACCGCCCGCCGCCGCGGCAAGCAGAAAGGCATCGTCGCGGTCTCCCGGGTCATCTGCGAGATCTCCTGGCTGCTCATCAGCGACCGCGGCACCCGCTTCACCGACCCCGGACCCGGCTACAACACACCCGCAAACCCCCACCGCCGCACCCGCTCCAAGATCCGTGAGATCGAGCGGCTCAACCCCGGCATGAAGGTCACCCTCACCCCGATCGACCCGGCCGCCACCGCTGCCTGAACCGCTCGCTGAACCTAATCACCCAGTCACCCGTCACTATCTGAGGTGTCACAGCCACTCACCGCGCAACCCCCACGTCAGGCGCTACCCCGGCACCCACGCCGCGCGAGGCCGCTGGTTGCTGCCCTCCATGCGGTGCTTGTTTCCGGTCAGCACCAGTTTGACGGCTATCAACTTCCGGGCGATGTCGCGCGCCCTCCCGAACAAGGACGCGACGCATCCGATTCGGTAGCGCGTCGCATCGTTCGCGGCCGCTCGCTTGCCATAGACGCCATCGTCGAACTGGCGGCCCATCGCATCGCGCAGGAAGCGCCCACTAACACTCGTCGCCACTCCCGGCGCGGCCGTCGACGTGGAATTGGACTACTGGACCGACGGCATGCGGTTGCGGAACCGCGACAACGGGCCGGGAACCCGGCCCGAGAACAGCGCCGTCAGGACGACAGGCATTGATCTGGCTGGGATGCGCAAGCGGGCCACGGGTGACCGGCGCGTGTGACGGAGCGCTACTAGCCATTTAGGCGCCTGTGGTTCATCGTCCGCGCAGCCGCCAACCTGCGGCACTCCCGCCTCCGGATGAGGCCGGGTCGCATCGGCAGCTCGCGCCCTAGATCTAAGTGCGCGAGCCTCAGGGCACCGCACTCTAGCGGGTGGGCACCGGCCGCACGCGGGCCGTCCCACAACAGTCCGGCCTTCGCATTCGCTACCGCGGAGGAACGTCAACGCTGGATTGTGTAGTGAAGGTGCAGCACCCGGTCGCCCTGGACCACCTGGTCGGGATCATCGAGGAGGACGGTGCCGGCGTGGCTGCCGAAGAAGCGCACCCCTTCACCCAGAACCACTGGGGCGACGTCCATCGCGATCTCATCGATCAGTCCTGCCGAGAACGCCTGCCCGCCCAGGTCGCCGGCGGTAACGCAGACGAGACCATCGCCGGCCAGCTTCTTGGCGAGCGCGATGCCCGCCTCGACCGACCCGGCGGTGTGGAATGGTGCGTCCGGGTGGTCGGCGAGCCACGCCTCCGGCAAGGGCCTGTGGGTGACAACGACCAGCTCGTCCCCGGCGGCCGGGTCGCCGTCCCAGCCGTTGGTGGTGTCGAACAGGTGGCGGCCGATCACCGTCACCTTGATGGCATCCCAGAAGGGCCGGACGTAGTCCGCGGACGCCTGTGAGACGTGGAACGTCCAGCCGCTCGCCCTGGCGGACACCTCGGTACCTCCATTGCTGTACCAGTCGAACAGCGGCCCGACCGTGTCATCGGGATGAGCGATGTAGCCGTCGACCGATACGACCGCCTGCATGACAACTCTGGCCATCTCCGCTCCCTAGCCAAACCTCGGAACGCTTGCACCGGTCTGACGAGGGTATCCAGCTTGCTCGCCGGCTCGATGATCCGCGCCAGAAGGTGTCACCGTCCGCGCAAGGGCGATACGAAGACCACCTTTGCGGTCGCTGCCGACTGCTTCGTGCACAAATCCCAGAGGAACCAGATGGACGTGCCTCCGTCGCGCTGCGAGCACTGGGTCGTCGGCTGGCAAGGAAGCGGTGCGTGAACGTCCGCACGCAGGTAATGCGACAGCGAATCCCACCTGACGCAGCGGAGGTCACCGCCATGGACCCCAAGGGCACGCAGACCGCCTTCGTCTACACCACCTACATCCAGGAGACTCCCGAGCGCGTATGGCAGGGCCTCACCGACCCTGCGCTGATGAAGCGCTACTGGCGGCACCAAAAGGCCGGTCCGAAGACGTTCCATTCGGACTGGAAGAAGGGCTCCGCTTACGAGATGGCCCACGACGACGTCGGATTGGTCGTGAGCGGTCCCGATCAGGTGATCCTCGAGTCCGATCCGCCCCGCAGGCTGGCCTATACCTGGCACACGATCACCCCTGAGTGGGCCGCGGCGGTCGGCATGGACGAGGCGACCGCCGCGGCCTGGCGCGCCGAAGCCCGCTCCAAGGTCGCCTTCGACATCGAGGACGTCGGCCACGGTGTGGTCAAGCTCACCGTCACCCAC
>Ga0335078_10006938_pt1 | contig 16765 bp, 18 predicted proteins | sample Lox_Sample_32_FD_206711 | JGI IMG/M metagenome (GOLD analysis project Ga0335078, IMG submission 206711) | Soil microbial communities from Loxahatchee National Wildlife Refuge, Florida, United States - Lox_Sample_3.2 | ecosystem: Environmental > Terrestrial > Soil > Wetlands | place: USA... | reverse complement strand
CGACGGGCCACCGGGCCGCGTCGAAGATCGCGCTGAACAGCTGCGACAGGTTGTCGATCCGCACGACGTAGAAGGCCGCGCTCACCGTCAGCATCCAGAGCGAGTAGAGGACGACCACGGCCGCGATCGTCGTCAGCGCCGCCAGGCCGATGGCGCCGGGCGTCGGCCCGCGGCCCAGGACGCGGAAGCCCCAGGCGAAGATGCCGATGGCCGTGAGCACGTTGATCGACCGCCACGGCAGGAACCGCGCGGTCGACACGAGGAACTGCGAGTCGGCGGGCTTGAGCAGGACGAAGTCGAGCGTGCCCTTCCGGATGTGCTCGACGACCGTCGTCAGCCCCGGGTTGATCGCCCCCTCGAGCACGCCCTGCAGGAACGTGAACCAGCCCATCACCATGAGCGCCTCGCCGAACGTCCAGCCTGCGATGACCGGGCGCGTGCCGTAGACGACGAAGAGCGGGATGATCGCCGTGGCCATCCAGAAGACCTCGACGAAGCCGTCGAGCAGGAAATCCGCCCGGTACTGCATCGCGAGCAGCACCGACGACCGGAGCTGGACGGCGAGCAGGCGGGCGTACCTCATGGCGGCGCCCCCTCAGCCCCCGTAGGCGGCGAACCGCCGCAGCCCGCGCCGCCACGTCAGCGACGTCGCCGCGAGCGCGACGAGCACCCACATCCACTGCCGCGCCAGCAGCTCGATCGCGCGCCCGGGGGTGTGCACGCCCGTCATCAGCTCGACGGGCAGGCCGATCTGGAAGCGGAAGGGCAGCCAGTCGACGACCGCCGCCAGGCGGGGAGGGAAGAGATCGACCGGCAGCAGGTAGCCGCTCAGGACGAAGTAGAAGACGAGCCAGAGGTCCATCACCTTGATGCTGCTCTCGATGAAGAGCGACAGGCAGCCGAGCGCCAGGTTCACGAAGAGCGTGAGCAGCCACGCGCCGACGAGCGACAGCGCCCAGAGCGCCCAGTCGAGCGGATCGTGCGTCACGACGTCCCGCCCGACGACGGCGAGCGCGATGACAGCGACCGGGATCGACACCAGGGCGCGCATCGGCAGCGCGGCGATGCTCTCGACCGAGTACGCCCAGAGCGGGTGGATCGGCCGCAGAAGGCGCATCGCCAGCGTGCCGGCGCGCACCTCGAAGTTCATCTCGTAGTGCGTCCAGGAGCCGGTGAGCTGGCGGACGACGAACGTCGCGAGGAAATAGGCGACGAACTGCGGCTCGCCGTAGCGGCCGATGGGGGCGCCCTGGGCGACGGCGACCCAGAGGGCGAGCATCACGAGCGGCATCGTCGTCGCCAGGACCCACACGAGCATCTCGGCGCGGTACGCCACGGCGTCGGCGAACCCGACGCGCAGCAGCGTCGGCAGCGCGCGGACGGTGCTCCGGACGCTCACGCGCTCTCCGTGTCCGGCCGTCGCGTCTCCCCGCGCCCGCGCGCGAACAGCTCGCTCATGACCTCCTCGAGCGGCGGGTTCTCGACCGTCAGGTCCATCACCGGAAGCTGCGCGAGCGCCTGCGTCACGACGCGGTTGACGGCGTCCTGGTGCACGTCGAGCAGCGTCTCGCCCGCGTCGTGGCGGACGACGCGACCGTACGTCGCGAGGTCCCGCTCCTCGACCGGGCTCGAGAAGCGGAGCTTCACGCGCTTGTCGGGGCGGATCTGCGTGACGAGCTTCTCGAGCGCGCCGTCGTACACCAGCTTGCCCTTGTCGATGACGATGACCCGCGGGCAGAGCTGGTGGACGTCCTCCATGTAGTGGCTCGTCAGGATGAGCGTGGCGCCGAAGCGCTCGTTGTACTGCCGGACGAAGTCCCGCACGGCGGCCTGCATCGAGACGTCCAGACCGATCGTCGGCTCGTCGAGGAACAGGACGCGGGGCCGGTGCACGAGCGCCGCGGCCAGCTCGCATTTCATGCGCTCGCCGAGCGACAGCGTTCGCGCCGGCTGCTTGACCAGGTCGCCCAGCTGCAAGAGCTCCGTCAGCTCGCGCATCGTCGCGTCGTACTGGGCGCGCGGCACGCCGTAGATGGCGCGATTGAGCTCGAACGTCTCGCTCGGGGGCAGATCCCAGAGTAGCTGCTGCTTCTGCCCGAGCACGAGCATGATCTTCTTGAGGAACGCGTCTTCGCGGCGGCGCGGCTCGTGTCCGTCGACGCGCGCCTCGCCGTCGGTGGGGTGCAGCAGGCCCGCGAGCACCTTGAGCGTCGTCGTCTTGCCGGCGCCGTTGGGCCCGAGGAAGCCCACGCGCTCGCCGGCGGCGATGTCGAAGTCGATGCCGTCCACGGCGGCGACCGTCTTGTACGTGCGTCGGAAGAGCGACCGGAACGCGGCGGCCATCCCCGGCGGTCGCTCGTGGACCTTGTAGTGCTTGCGAAGGCCGCGGACGCGGATCATGCCGCAGACACGCTACCAGGCGGGAAGCTCGACGCGGAACGTCGTCCCTCTGCCCGCGGCGCTCTCGACGTCGATGCGCCCGCTCATCGACTCGACGAGGTGCTTGACGATTGCCAGCCCCAGGCCCGTGCCACCGCGCTCGCGCGAGCGCCCAGCGTCGACCCGGTAGAATCGCTCGAACAGTCGCGGGACGTGCTCGGGCGCGACGCCAGGCCCGTCGTCGGCGATCGCCAGCGCCACGCGGTCCCCCCGCCGGATGCCGGTCACGCGCACGCGACCGCCCGAGTCCTTGCCGTACTTGATGGCGTTGTCGACGAGGTTCTCGATGATCTGCTCGAGGCCCACCGGATCCCCACGCGCGACCGCGTCGCCGTCGACGTCGACCTCGACGGTCGCCTGGCGCTGCGCTGCACGGTCGCGGAGGGTGGCGCGCACGTGGTCCGCGATGGCGGCGACCTCGACGCGCTCGCGCACGGCCTGCTCCGGCGGGCGGGCCTCGAGATCGCTCAGCGTGAGCAGGTCTTCCACGAGCGTGCCGAGGCGCCGCGCGTGGCGGTGGATGATCTCGAGGAAGTCCTTGCGGGTGGCGTCGTCGACGGGGCCGCGCAGCAGCGTCTCGGCGTACCCCTGGATGGCCGTGACGGGGGTGCGCAGCTCGTGGCTCACGTTGGCCACGAAGTCGCGGCGCACCGTCAGCAGGCGCCGCAGGCGCGTCATGTCGCGCAGCACGACCACGAGGCCGCCGCCCCGCGCCGCCAGCGGGCGCATGTAGAGCGCCACGGCACGTCCGCCTGACTCCACCTCGGCCTCGCGCGCCTTTCCCGTCGCCCCGCCTTCCTCGATGACGGCGCGCAGCTTGTCGTCGGCGACGGCGCCCGCCAGCGCCTTGCCGGGGAGCGACGGACCGAGGAGCGTCTCGGCCGCCGGGTTGGCGAGAACGACGTGGCCCGTCGCGTCCACCACGAGCACGCCCTCGACCATGCCGGCGAGGATCGCGCTCAGCCGGTCGCGCTCCAGCGTCAGCTCGCCGAGCTTGGCCTCCAGCTGCGCCGCGAGCGCCGCCAGCGTGCGCGAGAGCACCCCGAAGTCGTCGGGCGAGGTCGACGGGACGATGGCGTAGTCGCCCTGCGCGATGCGCGTCGCGCTCTCGGTCATCGCCCGCAGGGGACGCGCCGCGAGCCGCGACGCGAGCCAGCCGAGGGCGAGAGCGGCGCCGATGGCGAGGGCCAGCGCGAACCACAGGCGCCGCCGCATCCCGTCCAGGGTCGCGTCGATGTCCGACAGCGGCGAGCCCAGGCGGAGCACCATCCCGTCCGAGGCGGGAACGGCGACGAAGCGCATCGTCTCGCCGTTCACGGTCCTGGTGGCCCTTCCGACCTCACCGTGCTTGGCGGCCTGGAACTCGGGATCCGACGTACCCTCGGGAGCGTCGGAGGGCTCCGGGGAGGTGGAGGTGCCGAGGACCACGCCGTCGCGGTCGTAGATCGTGACCTCCGCTCCGACGACGAGCGCCAGCCGCCCCGCCAGCTTCTCCGGGTGCCGGCGCCCCTCGCTCACCCACTGCGCCGCGCCCTGTGCCTGCTGCTCGAGGCGGTCGTCGAGCTGGCGGACGAGGTCGCCCCCCAGCGTCCGGTTCAGCTCGAGCACGACCAGCAGCAAGATCGCCGCGACCAGCCCGAGGTGGCTCGCGAGGAGCTTGGTCCGGAAGGTGAGGGTCACGGCTCCTTGAGTCGGTAGCCGAAGCCGTGCACCGTCTCGACGGCCTCGCCGTACGCTCCGAGCCGCTCGCGCAGGCGGCGCACGTGGGTGTCGACGGTGCGCGAGCTGGCGTCGCCCGAGATGCTCCAGACCTCCTCGAGCAGCTGGGCGCGCGTGAACACGCGCCCCGGGTGCTCCAGCAGCAGCTGGATGAGCTTGAACTCGAGGGGCCGCAGCTGCAGCTCCTGATCGTCCATGAAGACGCGGTGCCGCACGGGATCGAGCTCGAGCCCCTTCCACCGCAGCTTGCGGTCGCCGCCGGTCGTGGCCCGGGCGGCGCGGCGCTCGGCCGTCCGGCGGGCCAGCGCGCGCACGCGCATCACCAGCTCCTTCACGCTGAACGGCTTGACGACGTAGTCGTCGGCGCCCACCTCGAAGCCGAGCACGCGATCGTACTCGTCGCCCCGCGCGGTGAGCATGAGCACCGCGACGTCGGCCAGCACCGGATCGGCCCGGAGCGACCGGCACACCTCCATGCCGGACACGTCGGGCAGCATCAGGTCGAGCACGACGACGGCCGGGCGGATCCTCGACGCCAGTGCGAGGCCCGCCTGGCCGCTGCCCACCGCGTCGACCTCGAAGCCGGCGTCGCGCAGGTTGAACGTCACCAGCTGGCGCAGATCGGGCTCGTCGTCGACGAGCAGGACACGGTCAGGCACGGCGGCCGGGGCGGGCATGGGTGCGCTGGTCGTCATCATCGCTCACGCCTCCGCGCCGGTCGAATAGCAGGACAAGCGCCGTTCAGGGGACCTTGCACTGGCCCATCATGTTGCAGCCGTCGGGACAGGGACCCGGGTTGCACGGCATCGTACAGAACATCCCGCCCTTGGCAGGGAACTCCTGGCAGTCGTCGGACGCGCACTGGGAGGCCGAGGTGCAGGACGCGCCGAAGGACAGCAGGCCCGCCTCGTTGGGAGGCGCGGCCTCGAATCCGCTGTCGCTCATGCCGCCGCCTTCACCGCAACCCGAGCAATGCTCGTCCCCTGCGTCCGAGGCGCCGGAGCTGCTCCCCGAGCCCCCGGAGCTGCCTGAGCCTCCAGAGCTCCCCGAGCCCCCGGAGCTGCCCGAGCCCCCCGAGCTTCCGGAGCCACCCGAGCTTCCCGAGCCACCGGACGACGAGCCCTCGCCGGGGCTGGGACTCGGGTCGGCGCCGCTGCACCCGGCGACGACGAGGCAACCGATGAACGCGGAGGAGATCAGCGCCAGGGCTGTGCGGAGCTTCATGGAGCGCAGACACAGCAATGGCTGTGCGCGGTGTCACTTGTGACAGCGAGCTTACAGGTCCCTCGATTTCGCGGTGCTTGCCGGGTGCGCCGGCTGGGTCAATTGGATCAATCCTTCCCCATCATCCTGCGAGTCGGCGGGACGACGGGGGGTCACACCCAGGCGACACGGAGGGGCGAAGCTCGCTGGTCTCGTGGGTTTGCTGCGACGCCATGGCGTCGGAGGCGGTGGCTGGCCTCCGGCGTGCAGTCGAGGGGCGGCATGACGGGAACCTCGCCGCACTTCTGGATGGGGGGATCGCTGCTGGTCGCTCTGACCGCTCTGTCGCTGGCGGCCGGCGGCTGTACGAGCGGCGGCGCGTGTGTCCCTGGCTCGAAGCTCTCCTGCTCCTGCGCAGCGAGCGGGTCGGCGGGCGAGAGCGTCTGCGGCACGAACGGCGAGCCGGGCGCATGCAGCTGCGACCAGTCGTCCAGCGGCGGGTCCTCGGGAGCGGTCTCCTCGAGCGGCGGCTCGTCCGGCGGCACGACCTCGTCGTCGGGCTCGTCCTCCGGCCTGTCTGGCTCCAGCTCGGGCTCGAGCGGCGGCACCGCATCGAGCTCGGGCTCGGGGAGCAGCTCGGGCGCCACCGGGCAGGAAGCGGGGGTTCCGGCCGGAGAGGGTGGCACTCCCGGGCAAGCGGCATTCGGCGCGTCGTGCACGACCGCCGGCGATTGCTCGACGGACGACTGCCAGCTCTTCGCCGGGATGGGTGGCTACTACTGCACCAAGCCCTGTCAGGTGGACACCGACTGCCCCAACCCGCCCAACCTCGGCTGCAACGGGATGGGCTACTGCAAGGTGCCGTGACGGAGATTGACGTGGCCAGCTGTAGCCGACATGTGCGCCGCCCCGACGAGGCCCGCCCTCGCGCGACGAAGGGCCCGGCCTGGCGCTGGTGGATCGACGTCGTGGCGGGGAACGTCTCGGCGCGCGTCGAGCTGCGGCGTCTGGTGGGCGTGCGCGTGGACGGGTTCGACGTCGTGCGCCTCGACGACCTGTGGGCTTCGTCGCACCTCGCTGCCGGCGTCGCGGCGCGCTCGTTCGATTTCGTCGGCGACGACGGGTTTCGTCTCGGCGACCTGCAGGCGTCCGGCGTCGACGTCCGCGATCTGTCCACGGGGTACATGCGGATCGACACGCGAGATCTGCTCTGGCAGCCGGTACCCGAGCGTCCATGCTTCTGGCGCGTGAAGGCAGTCGCGCGCATGCTGGCCCTGGAGACCGAGGTGCAGCGGCGCGGAGCACCATGACCGCTTCTCCGTGGGCTCTGGCGATCGCGGCCGCGGTCACGACTCTTCCGAGCTCCGCGGGCGTCAGGGCGTTCGGCGCGGCGCCCGCGGGATGTGCAAGCGACCCGAGTGACGAGGCGCGTCGTGTGACGCTCCTGTAGCAACCAGCGCTCAGGTGTCACGTCTCGGGAACGGGCATGCAAGGTACCTTGATTGATCGGGAGGTCACGATGGCCAAGAGGGCAGGGTCGGGCATCGTTCTGGCGATCGGCGCCGCGGTGATCGTCGCGTGCAGCAGTACCAGTGGTTCCGGGGGCGGGGGCGAGGACGGCGGCTCGCACGACGACGGATCGAGCTCGAGCAGCGGGAGCTCCGGCTCGAGCGGTAGCTCCGGCTCGAGCGGCAGCTCCGGCTCGAGTGGTAGCTCCGGCTCGAGTGGCAGCTCCGGCTCGAGTGGCAGCTCCGGCTCGAGCGGCAGCTCCGGCTCGAGCGGCGGTGGCGACGCGGGCGGAGAGCTGTGCACGGCCTGCACGGGCGCCGGGGACTGCGCGTCGGGCCTGTGCGAGCCCTTCGCCATGATGACCAAGATGGAGTGCACCAAGTCGTGCAGCGGCAACTCCGACTGCCCGGCGCCGAGCGCCATGACGTGCACGCCGAACGGTTACTGCAAGTGCAACTGAGTCCCCGGTAGCGCGGCATCGCGGGCGCCGCGGCTCCCTGTGATATCCAAGGGAGCTTCGGGGAGGCCGAGATGCCGGAGGAGGGGATCGAGACCCAGGAGCTCAAGGAGAAGCTCGAGGAGGCGCAGGAGGGCGGCGAGGGCGAGCGTGAGCGCTGGCTCACGTGGCTCTCGCTCTCCACCGCCATCCTCGCCGTGCTCGCCGCCATTGCGTCGCTCGAGTCGGGCGACCACGCGAACGAGGCGATCGTGCTCAAGACGGACGCGACGCTCACGCAGTCGGCGGCGGACGACGCGTGGGCCTTCTTCCAGGCCAAGTCGGTCAAGGAGGACATGTACCGCGCGCTCGGACCCCTGGCACCGCGCCCCGAGGTCGCGGCCGAGTGGACCAAGGCCGCGGACGAGGAGCGCGCGCAGAAGAACGAGAAGAAGGCCGAGGCCGAGAAGCTCGTCGCCGAGGTGGAGGCCGCGGACCGCGAGTCCAAGCAGCACCTGGCGCTTCACCATCGCTTCGCGAAGAGCGTGACGATCTTCCAGGTGTCCATCGCGCTCGCGGCCATCGCGGCGCTGGCGCGACGCAAGGCCATGTGGTGGGTCAGCCTCGCGGCGGGTGCCGTGGGCGCGGTGCTCCTCGTCCTCGGGTTCGTGTCCTGAGGGCTATCCGCCGGGATTGACCTCGACGCTCCGCACGTCCCGGACGTCGTCGTCGTTGGTCAGGCTCCCGTCCTTGTCGACCCATTCGATCTTGTACATGCCGCGGCGGTTGATCCGCAGAACGGGGACCTTCTTGGGGTCCGCCCAGTCCTTCTTGTCGATCTTCGCGCTCGTCCCGTCGCCGTCGACGGCGGCGGTGACGCGGGCGCGCGGACCCACGAGCGCGTGCGCGAGGTCGCGCAGCGACCAGGCGTCCTTGTCGGCTCCGTCGGCGTGGATGGTGAAGCGGGGCAGGGCGGCCAGCGCGGCGGGCGTCCAGGTCGTCGGGCCCGTGCCGGTCACGATCACCTTGAGCGGCGAGGCGTTCGTGGCGGCGAGCGCTCCGCCGCCGTCCCCCGCGCCCCCTCCGGTCCCCGTGCCGACCGTGCTCGACGCGACCGGTGCCGGTGCGCCCGGCACGTACACGCGCATGCGGACGGGGGAGGGGAGGCGGGGCGTCGGATCTCCGGGGCGATTGAGCCGTCCCCCCTTGCCGTGAAAGTCCGGGAACGGCGCGTCGGGCGCGAGCAGCTCGGCGACCACGTCGCCGCGCCGGTTGAGCGAGAGCACGGGCGTCGGATCGTTCGGCCCGGGTCCCGGCCGCATCTCGATCGCCACGCCCTTGTCGCCCACCGCGGAGACGACGACGCCGGGCCGCGTGGCCGCGGCTCCCACGAGCGTCGCGATCCGCCAGGCGCGGTGATCCTCGTCCTGGAAGTCCGGGGCGGTCCCGCTGAGGCGGGCCGCGTCGATCGGAGCGCCGGGCACACCGTCGACCTCCACGTCCACGTGCAACCCGGCGGGTACGGCGACGCTCGATGCCGGCGGCGGCTTGGGCGACCGCTTCGCGTCGACGGTGTCGCTCGTCTTCGAGCACGCCGCGACCAGGGCCAGCACGGCCACGGCGAGCACGGGGGCCAGGGCGCGGGGTCTCATCTCGGCAGCATCCCGTCCGGATCGAGCGGTGTCTCGTCGAAAGTCATGTCGCGGCCGCCCGGCGCGACCAGATCCTCCACGCTGCCCACCCGCTCGACCCGACCCTTGTCCAGCATCACGACCCGCTGCCCCAGGGCGCGCGCCTCGGCCCTGTGGTGCGTGACGAAGAGGACCGGCACCTCGAGCTCGCGGACGAGGTCGCGCAGATCCGCGATGAGCTCGACGCGCAGCTCCCGATCGAGCGCGCTGAACGGCTCGTCGAGCAAGATCACGCGCGGGCTCGTCGCCAGCGCACGCGCCAGCGCGACGCGCTGCGCCTCGCCCCCCGAGAAGGTGGCGGGTCGCCGGTCCGCCAGGTGCCCGGCCCGCAGTCGGTCGAGGACCGCGCGGGCTCGCTCCTCCCGGGTGCGCCGGTCCAGGGCCGGGTCCATTCCGTACACGACGTTGGCGATCGCCGACATGTGAGGGAAGAGCGCGAGCGACTGGAAGACGAACGCCACGTGGCGCCGGTGCACCGGCACGTCGACGCGCGCGCTGCGGTCGAACCATGCCTCCTGCCCGAGGGCGATGCGCCCCGAGGCCGGCCGAACGAGCCCCGCGATCGCCGCGAGCGTCGTGCTCTTGCCCGAGCCGGACGGCCCGAACAGCACGGTCACCCCCGGCGCGGCCTCGAAGTCCACGTCCAGCGTGAACCCGTCCGGCTCGCGCGAGACCCGGGCCTGCACGTGCAGCGTGGCCGCGCCGTCACCGGGCATCGTGCGTCCCGGCGGTGAGCTTGTTGACCGTGTACAGGATGGCGATGGCCGTGGCCGTCAGCGCCAGCACCATGCCGAGCGCCGCGCCCTCGCGGTGCTCCTGGATGGCGTCGTAGATGGCGAGCGAGGCGGTCTGCGTCTCGCCGGGGATGTCGCCCGCGACCATGAGGGTGATGCCGAAGTCGCCGAGCGACCGGGCGAACGCCAGCATCAGCGCGGCGACGATGCCTCGCCCCGCGAGCGGCAGCTGCACCGTGAAGAACGCTCGCGACGGGCTGGCGCCGAGCGTCCGGGCCGCGCGCATCAGCGTCGCGTCCACTCCCTCGAGCGCCGCGCGCCCGCTCTTGACGACGAGCGGCAGCGCGCCCACGGTCGCCGCGAGGACGGCGCCGGTGCGCGTGAAGACGATCGACGATCCGAACAGGGCCTCGAAGGCATGACCGATCGCGCTCCGCCGTCCGACCGCGACCAGCAGGTAGTACCCGAGCACCGTCGGCGGCAGGACGATGGGCGCCGTCACCACGACGTCGACGAGGTCGCGCCCCCGGAAGCGCACGTTCGACAGGAGCGTGGCCAGACCGATCCCGACGATCGCCGCAATCACGGTCGCGAGCGTCGCGATCTCCAGCGACAGGGCGAGGGGGCCGAGCTCCAATTCGCCCGCAAATGATACACGGCCGGGCTGCGTTGCCCCGGCCCGTCGCTACTTGGGCTTGGCCGAGCTCGAGGGTGCGGGCGCGGCGGACGCGCTGCCGGCGGCGCCCGGCAGCTGGAACTTGGCCGCGCGCTCCTTGGTCTCTTCCTGAAGCCTGGCCACGTCCGCCTTGGCCTTGGGCTTCACGTCGATCTGCGTGCCGCCCTGGATGTCCTTGACCTTGATCGTCGTGTCCTTGAGCACGACCGGGCACCGGCCCACGTTCCCGCCGCCTCCGCCCTCTCCCGTGTGGGTGGGAGTCCCTGCCGCGCCCGCGTCCTCGGCCGCGATCTCCGCCAGGTGCTTGGCCCGGACGCGGATGTCGTTGGTCACGTCCTGCGCGCTCGAGGTGACGGCGATCGAGACGCCGTCCGGCGTGTTCTTGATCGTGGTCGTGGCCCCCTCGGCGGCGCTCGGGCAGTGCGACATCTTGCCCGCGCCCGCCGGGCTCGCCGCCGCCTGCAGGTCGTGCTGGCGGTCCCTCGTCTCGCGGCGCAGCCAGTCGACCTCGTCCGCGTTCTTCGCCGTCACGGTGATCTTCGTGCCCCCCTCGACGTCCGCGGCGACGATGGCGGTGTCCTTGAGCACGATCGGGCAGCGCCCGAGGAGCCCGCCGCCCTCGCCCGTGCCCGTGTGGTGGACGCCCGGCCCGGCGTTCTTCTGCGCATCGAGGAGCGCCGCGGTGCGGGCCCGGATCTCGGCGGTCGTCGTCGCGTCGGCGCCCGTCACGGTGACCGCGACGCCGCTGGGGACGTCCGCGATCGCCGTCCTCGCGCCCGTGACGGCGTCGGGGCAGTGCGCCATCTTGCCGCTCTGCGGGACGGAGGAAGAGGGAGCCGGGGTCGCATTCGCGGACGCGCTCGCGGGGGGCGGGGGCGGCGTCGCGCTCGCCGATGCCGAGGCGGCGGGCGGCGCGGTCTTCCCGTTGCAGTCGTCACACCCAGGTAGCAGCACGATGGCACTGAGAAGAACGACGGCGGTTCGCACGGGAGGCCTCCTCGGTCGCGGCGCGACGATGGTCGCCCATTGTCCCATGAAACCCCCAGGGAAATCCGCCTGCCCTCGCAGGCATGGGCCGCGTCTTGCAGGATGGGCGTACCGCTCCTCCGATCCGCCCGATGCGCCCGCCTCGCCACGTCGCCTTCGCCCTCGCTCTCGTCGCGGCGTTCCTGATCGGGCCGCCCGCGGCGGCTCGGGTGCAGGAGTCGGGCGCGGCGCGGGTGGTCGTCCTCGTTCCGGACGGGGACAACCTGCAGTACCTGCCCTTCTGGGTCGCGAAGGGCGCAGGTTACTTCGCCGACGAGGGTGTCGAGCCGGACGTGCTCGTCCCGGAGGAGCCCGCGCAGGCCATCGCCCGGATGATCGCCGGCGACGCGCAGGTCGGCGTCCTGCCCCCGCCCGTCTACCTGCAGCTCATCGCCGACCGGTTCCCCGTCGTGCTGGTGGCGAACCTGCTGCAGAACGATCCCATCGATCTCATCGTGCGCCGCTCGGTCTTCGAGGCGCGCAGCATGAGCCGCACGGCTCCCCTGGGCGATCGCCTCCGGTCGCTGCACGGCCTGCGCGTCTGCGTCGCCCCGGGTCCGCCGACCCGGCTGCGCGTGCTCTTCGCCTCGGAGGGGCAGGACGCCGATCGCGACGTCCGCATCGTGACGCGCCGGGGCCCGCTGCAGAACGAGGCGTTCGAGAACGACGAGTGCGACGCCCTCTACGCCCACACGCCCTACCTCGAGACGGCCATCGACGACCAGGACGCCGTGATGCTGGTCGACCAGTCCTCGGGCGAGGTGCCGGCGCTCGCGTCGCGCCAGATCCACGCGCTCGTGGTCCGGCGCGAGTACCTCGACGCGCACCGCGGGACGGTCGCCTCGATGGTGAGCGCGATCGCGCGGGCCGAGGCCCTCGTCCACTCCGATCCGGAGGCGACGGTGGACGCGGTGCTGCGCGCGCTGCCCGCGCTCGATCGCCGCCACGTGCGGACGCTCGTCGGCATCTACCAGCCCGCGGTGCCGCAGACGCCGCGCGTGGGCGTGGACGGTCTCGCGCCCCAGCTGGCGCTCTTCCCCGCGAGCCGTAGGGCGCCCAGCCTGGAGGGCGTCCCGCTGGCGGAGTTCGTGGAGACCGACGTGCTGGCTCCTCGGGCGCCCGCGGCCGTCGCGCCGGCAGCTCGGTCCGGACCCGCGCGCCCGCGATGGCCCCTCGTCGCGCTCGCGGCCGTCGCCCTTCTCACCGCGGCGTCCCTCTTGCTCCGCAGGTCGCGCAAGCAGGCCCGGCGCTGACCACTGTACGCGTCAGCCTGGATCTTCCGACCCCCTGCCAATGGCCCGGACGGCGTCCACGCCCACACCGTCGCCGTCGCGCAAGTCCTCGCACTGGCAAGAGAACCGTTCCTGCCGGCGATGGCGCGCCGTTCGCTAGGGGGAGCTTCATGCGTCTCGTCTACGCTCTCGTGTGCGTGCCTGCGGTCGCGCTCGCGTGCGGCTCGGGCAGCGGCGGTCCCGACCTGCCCACCAGCGGCGGCACCAGCGGCAGCAGCAGCGGCAACTCGGGCGCCGTCCAGGACGACGGCGGCATCCCGTTCCCGCCGACCGGAAACCAGTACGTCGACGCGCGGCGATGCCCCGCCTGCCACCAGGGACCCGATCCGCAGACGACGGGCGTCATGTCCGGCGCGATCGACCCCATCCCGGGCGACTTCGGCACGGGGGTGGTCCTCTACGGTCCGAATCTCACGCCGGACATGACGACGGGCATCGGATCGTGGACCGACGACCAGATCCAGACGGCGATCCTGTACGGCATCGACAACCAGGGCGAGCACCTCTGCCCGGAGATGTCGCACTTCCCGGACATGGGCACGGACGAGGTCCAGTCGATCATCGCGTTCCTGCACACGCTGCCGGCCGTGTCGCACCAGACGATGGGCAGCGTCTGCCCTCCGCTGAAGCAGTGACGCCGTGACGCCTACTGCGCCGGCGTCGTCGGCGCGCACGTCGACGAGCCGGCGCCCACGACGCGGAAGCCGATGTTCTGCGCGACGGTGGTGACGCTCCCGTCGCTCGGCCGGAAGCGCGTGACGGTCGTGTAGGGGTTGGTCTGGTCGTACTTGTCGGCCGTGAACAGGTAGAAGTCGCCGCCCCAGAAGGCGAACGCCCAGTCGCTTCCCGTGTCGAGCGTGGAAAGCGGCCACTGCTGCGTCGCCGCCTCGCTGGTCGGATCGATGCCCGCCACCGCGGCCGACGCCGCGTCGTCGTAGAAGCTGCCCGCGAAGAAGCCAAAGAGGCGACCGTCGCCGGTCCCCGTGAGCTCGCAGTCGCGGTTGGCCAGCGCGCCGGTGAACGGGCCGAAGCGCTCGAGCTGCATGGTCGTCAGATCGATCATCCCCAGGCCGCCGCCGCTCAGATCGTCGATGAAGAGCGTCTCGTCGGTGGAGGTCGGCGTCTTGGTGCTGAAGCCCATGCCGAAGAGCACCACGCCCGACTGGCTCGGCAGGAAGGTGGTCGAGGTGCAGCCGCCCTTCTGCGTGCTGCTCTCCCACAGCGAGCCGTCGCCGTAGTTGAGCCACGCGTTGCCCTGGCGGTCCACGGCCATCGAGTTGACGTAGATGCCGTTCGCGCAGTCGACGCTCCCGATGAGGGAGAAGGTCGCGTGGACCGGATCGAACGAGTAGAGCTGCCGCTCCTCGCTGGCGACGTAGACGAGGTCCGTGCCGGCAGGGCAGTCGACCGCGACCGTCGATCCGTCGCCGACGAGCCCCGCCTCGGGAGTCGGCGCCGCGGCTTCTTCCTGCTCCACGCCCGGCGCGTCGCCTTCTCCGGAGTCGGCCGGCTCCGCCTGCTGGGACGCGGGGCGTCCGCCGCACGCAGCGACGGCGAGCGAGGCGAGGAGCGCAAGGCGGGTGGCCGTGAGTCGTCCCATGGGTACCTCAGAAGCACCGCAGCAAGGCCAGCGACAGGAGCAGCGCCGGCAGCGTCAGCGCGACGCCGATGGCTACGAACCGTCCCAGCGGGATCTCCACGCGCGCCTGGCGCAGCTTCTCGAGCCAGAGCAGCCCCGCCAGCGATCCCATGGGCAGCAGCCTCGGGCCGAGATCGCCCCCGACGAGCGCGGCGAGCGCGAGCCTCGGCGACCCGCCGTCGTGCAGCGCCAGCATGTTGGCGATCGACATCGGGTGGTTGTTCAGCACGGCCGATCCGAGCGCCGACGTGAGGCCGACCGTCTCCACGCTGCCGCCGGCGTAGAGCGCCGAGAGCCGCCCCACGAGGCCCGCGTTGCGCATGCCGACGCCGAGCACCGAGACGAGCACGAGGAACGCGACGATGTCCCAGGCGATGCCGTCGCGCAGCGTCGCGCCCACCGGACCCCCGGCGGGTCGAGCCACGACGACGAGGGCGAGCGCCGCCCCGACGACCGCGACGATCCACACCGGGCCGCCGAGGTACGCCACGATCGGGCAGGCCCCGAGCACCGCCAGCAAGAGCACGAGCATCCGCAGCTGGGGGCCGTCGAGCGGCGGAGCAGGGGTCGAGCCGGACACGGCGGGCGCGGACGCGAGCTGCGCTCGGAAGATGCGGCGCAGCGTGAGGGCCGCGACGACGCCGCCCGCGATCCAGATGGGGATCATCCGGGCGGCGTAGGCGCTGAAGTCGATGCCCGCGTACGCCGCGAAGATGAGGTTCATCGGGTTCGACAGCACCAGCGGCGCCACGCCCGCCGCCATGAAGACGGCGAACGCGAACGCGACCACGAGATCGGGCCGCCCCGGGTAGCGCGAGCGCACGAGCGCCACGATCGCCGGCGTGAGCAGCAGCACCGCGGCGTCGTTGTTCAGGGCCGCCGCCGTCAGGGCCGAGAGGACGAAGACTCCCGTGAAGAGGCGGGTGGCCGAGCCGCTCGTGCGCGCGAAGAGGCGCGTCGCCAGGGTGTCCAGCAGGCCGATGCGCTGCGCGACGGCCGTCGTCACCATGAGCGCGGCGATCGTCATCAGGGGACGCCAGAGGATGGCGGCCGTGCCGCCGACGTCCCCGAACGACACGACCCGGGTCGCCAGCATCAGAAGCACGCCGATGGCGGCCGCGGGAGCGGGCCCGATGCGGAGCACCGCCCCGACGCGCGGGCGCGTCACCACGAGACCCAGGGTCACGGCCAGGCTGCCGCACGCCGCGAGGAGCTCCACCGCCTGGCCCAGTCTGCACGTGCGGCGCCATGGATGCGAGCACACTCGCCTGTAACAGCCGCCGCGCGATCCTCGCGGATTCGCGGGCGTTCGTGGGGGGCGCGCAACCGCGTCTGCGCCGATTGTGGTGCGCTGCCGATCCACCAGCCGGCCGCTGCAAGGTTCCAATCGAGGTCGGCCGATGTGGGCGCGAAGCATCGGAACATCCGGTACTTGCAGTGGAAAGGCGGGGAGGGAGAGATCGGTACGGCAAGTGCTCTGGTACGGCGAGGAGGCCTTGCTGATGCGCGCGTTCCACTCCCTGTCTCGCGTTCGCCTCTCGCTGCTCGTTTCCATCGCGGCGCTCGGCCTCGGGTGCTCGAGCGGGAACGGGAGCGGGAGCTCCCTCGACCCACAGACCGGCGGCGGAAGCGGTGGCTCCGGCGGCGGCAGCGGGAGTGGCGGGGGGAGCGGGAGCAGCGGCGGAAGCGGGAGCAGCGGGGGCAGCGGGGGTGGCATGACGGCCCCCGACGGCGGCTCGGCCTGCGCCGCAGCGGATCTGGTCGCCCAGATGACGTGCGGGACGGGCATGGCGTGCGACGTCGAGCGGCACGCGGAGACGTTCGGAAGCAGCAGTGGCAGCGGGTCGGGTGGTGGCTCGGGTAGCGGCTCGGGAGGAGGCGGCACCGGGGGGGGTGATGGTGGCGGAGGCGGAGGCGGTGGAGGAGGCGGAGGCGGAGGCGGAGGAGGCGGCGGTGGTGGAGGAGGCGGAGGTGGTGGCGGAGGCGGAGGTGGTGGCGGAGGCGGAGGTGGTGGTGGAGGCGACGGCGGAGGCGGCGGCATGGCCGACGCGGGTGGCGCCACGGATGCCGCAGGGGGCGGTGGTGAAGGCGGCGGCGGTGGTGGCGGTGGCACGGGCGTAGGAAACGAGACGCTCGTCTGCCGGACGACGACGGCCAGCGGGACCGAGGGCGTCGCCTGCAATGCGAGCGATCCCACGACGTGCGCCGCGGGCTACTCGTGCGCCGAGCCGGGCGACGGGAGCAACGACGCGGTCTGCTACAAGTTCTGCAACGCGGACACGGACTGCAAGTCGCCGGGCGGCTGGTGCCACCCCGGGCCGCTGCAGACGGGCGCGACCGAGGGCTTCACGGCCAAGACGTGCACGCTCGACTGCGATCCGATGGCGCAGAAGGGATGCGG
>Ga0335078_10006936_pt1 | contig 16766 bp, 16 predicted proteins | sample Lox_Sample_32_FD_206711 | JGI IMG/M metagenome (GOLD analysis project Ga0335078, IMG submission 206711) | Soil microbial communities from Loxahatchee National Wildlife Refuge, Florida, United States - Lox_Sample_3.2 | ecosystem: Environmental > Terrestrial > Soil > Wetlands | place: USA... | reverse complement strand
CTGCGCGAGCTGATCGAGAAGACCGGCCTCGCCATGGGTACTGTGCAGAAGACCATCCGGCTCCTGGAGCGCGAGCACTACGTGTTCACCGTCTCGGGCCGCGGGACGTTCGTTACACCCAGGAACATAGGCCCTCGGGAATGAAGGTTTCCGGTGAGTAAACCGGAAGTCGCGGACTAGCGTCACATCAGTTACACACCCACCAGGGGGAACACTGATGGCGCACGCGCACCCTGACTACACCCGTGATGCCCTGCGGAGATGGGCGCACTCCGCGCGCGAGCTCTGCGAGCTGCTGGCCGAGCTCGCGAGCCGCGAGGAAGCCGAGCAGGTCGAGCGCGGCATCGGAGTGCTCGTGCGCCGCGTGCACTGAGTACCTCCTGGCTGGCATCGTGGCTGGCACTGATCTTGGTGACGCGGGGCTATTGCGGGGCTGACCTGGTGGGGCGCCTGGGGCTCGAACCCAGAACCAATGGATTAAAAGTCCACTGCTCTACCATTGAGCTAACGCCCCGAGTGTTCTCAGCCTGCAGTTCTGCTATCGGGGCGCCCCTCCTGCTACGTCTCGGCCGGCTGCGCGGATCCGGGAGCCACGAGTCTGGCGCCTCATCCGCCCGGATGCGGGCCGTGGTTCCTGCCAGCCAACGATATGCCAGCGGGGATAGCGGATGTCACGACTGCGCACATCCGGGCGTTCCATGTCGCGGCGCGCGAGACCATGGCCGTGGCCGCGGCCGCGGCGCCGAGGTCTGCCCTGGCGGCAGCGGCGCGACTTGGACAGCTCCTTATGACGGCTTGGCGTTTCCTTGACCTTCGCGTTCGGGCAGCAACGTAACAAAATCGTCACGTCCGGGCTGCTGCGCGTGCGCGGGCCTAGGCAGATAGCTGACGCTTGGTTCAAGCTGTGGTCGAACGCCCCCTTAGCCGTAGATCCTGATGCTTACAGGCCGAAAAACCGAATAGTTCGGTGATCATGTAGATTGACAGCATCGCCGATCGGAAAAGTAGGGAGCAACCCATGCCCTCGACCCGCCGACTTGCCGTCGCGGGGGCCGCCCTGGCCCTCGGCGGACTGCTCGCCGCGTGCAGCGGCTCAAGCGCCCACCTGGGCAGCGGCAGCGCAGTCAAGGGCCAGCGAGTGAAGGGCGGGACGGTGACCGTCGCGCAGCTGTCGGGCGCGTCGCCGAACGACATCTTCCCGCTGAGCCCGGCCACGAACTCGAACGGCTACAACGAGAACCTGACGATCGGGTCCTGGCCGTACATCGTGACGATCGGCGATGCGGACAAGTCCATCGTGAACAGCCGGGAGAGCCTGTTCAGCTCGCTGATCTACTCGGCCGGCAACACCGAGATCACGCTGGTGCTCAAGCCGTGGAAGTGGTCGGACGGCGCGCCGATCACCACCCGGGACTTCATGTTCGTGTACAACCTGCTGAAGGTCGAGTACAACGACTGGATCGATTACTACCCGGGCCAGTTCCCGGCCGACGTCAGCAGCGTGGCGACGCCGAACTCGCACACGGTCGTGATGCACCTGACCCACGCGGTGAACTCGGCCTACTACACCGACGACATCCTGAGCTACGTGCCGCTGCTGCCGCAGCACGTGATGGACCGTGAGTCGCTGACCGGCAAGGTGGGCAACTACGACGAGACGACGGCCGGCGTGAAGGCGGTCTGGAGCTTCCTGCAGAAGCAGGGCGAGCAGGAGAGCACGTTCGCGACCAGCCCGCTGTGGCAGGTAGTGGACGGCCCGTGGCGCGTGTCGACGTTCCAGAACGACGGCTACTACGCTTGGACGCCGAACAAGGCCTACTCCGGCCCGGTCAAGCCGGTCGTCTCGAAGGTGGTTTTCACCCCGTTTACCACCGACGCCGCCGAGGTGAACACGCTGCGGGCCGGCACGACCGCAGCGGGCGGGCTGACCATCGGGTACCTGCCGCTGAACGACGTCAAGCAGATCCCGCAGCTCGAGGCGGAGGGGTACGACGTCGCGGCCGTGCCCACGAACGGCGTGGCCGAGGTGCTGCCGAACCTGTGGAATCCGGTGAACGGGCCGGTCCTGCGGCAGCTGTACATCCGGCAGGCGATGGAGGACCTGATCGACCGGCCGCTGCTGGTCTCGAAGGTGTTCGCCGGGTATGCCGACCCGGGCAACGGCCCGGTCCCGGTGAACTACGGGCAGCAGTGGGACAGCTCGGCGGAGAAGGGCGCCGGCCTGTATCCCTACTCGCCGGCCAAGGCGATCGCGCTGCTCAAGGCGAATGGCTGGAAGGTCGTCCCTGGCGGCACCGACACCTGCCAGAAGGCGGGGACGGGCCCGGGTGAGTGCGGGGCCGGGATCAGCGCGGGCGAGCCGCTCGCCTTCACGATGCTCTATGCCTCCGGGTCTGATGACTTCGACGAGCAGAACGCCGATATCCAGACGACCGAGGCGCTGGGCGGCATCAAGATCACGCTGAAGGGCGAGCCGTTCAACACGCTCGTCGCCACGACCGGTACCTGCAACGGCAGCTCGCATCCGAACTCGATCTGCAGCTGGCAGCTGCAGCAGTACGGGTACGACCCGTACCAGCTGGACCCGAACGGCTCGGGCCTGTTCAACACCGACGGCGTCAGCAACTACGGCGGCTACTCCAGTCCGGAGATGGACTCACTCATCAACCAGACCGAGTACGGCAGCAGCGCGTCCGCGTTCGACGCCTACGAGAACTACGCGGCGCAGCAGCTCCCGATCCTCTACCTGCCCGACCCGGACTTCATCTGGATGTACAAGAAGAACCTGGCGGGCGCGTTCCCGGAGAACCCGTTCTCGGTGAATGTCCAGCCCGAGAACTGGTACTACACGAAGCCGGCCAAGTAGGCCTGCTCCGTGAGCGGGTATATCGTCCGCCGGCTCGGCCAGTCCGTCGTGGTCGTGATCGGCGTCATGATCCTGACGTTCGTGCTCCTGCACATGGAGCCGGGCAGCGTGGCCAAGGCGATCCTGGGCAACGGCGTCCACGTCACCCAGCTGCGGCTGGCGATGTTCGACAGCCTCTACGGGCTGAACAAGCCGCTGTACCAGCAGTTCCTGGCGTACGTCCAGCAGCTCTTCCACGGCAACATGGGCGTGTCCTACCAGTCGCTGCAGCCGGTGTCGTCGCTCATCGCCGAGCGGCTGCCGCGGGACGCGGTCCTGGTCGGGCTGTCTACGCTGCTCGCGCTCGTGATCGGCGTGCCGACCGGGATCTACCAGGCCCTGCGGCACAACCGGCCGATGGACGACGTGCTGGCAGGCACCTGGTTCACGCTGTACGCCGCGCCGGACTTCATGGAGGCGCTGCTGCTCATCGCGCTGCTGTGCGTCGAGTTCCACGTGTTCCCGCCCGCGTTTCCCGGCAGCGTCACCTCCGTCGGCGGCCTGTTCGCCAACTGGAAGGCGCTGGTGCTCCCGGTCGCGGTGCTGTCCATCAACTCCGTGGCCGGATTCAGCCAGTACGTCCGGTCAACTGCGATCCAGACGCTGGCCGAGGACTACATCCGGGTCGCGCGGGCCAAGGGACTGCCAGAGAAACTCGTCGTCACGCGGCATGTGCTGCGGAACTCCCTGCTGCCGGTGATCACGATCCTCGGGCTGTCGCTGCCGGACATCGTCGCCGGCGCGCTCATCGCCGAGGCCATCTTCAACTTTCCCGGCATGGGGCTGCTGTTCTGGCAGGCCGCCCTGGCCCATGACTTCCCCGTGATGCTCGGCGGGACTCTCGTCATCGGCGTCGCCACCGTGATCGGGAACTTCGCCGCCGACGTCGCCTACAGCGTCCTGGACCCGAGGATCCGCTATGGCCGCTCATGAGCTAGCACCGCCGACACCGGCAGGGCCCGGCGTGCCGCTGGCCGAGGGCGGCGAGGCGGCATCCAGTGCGGGCGGCGCGCAGCTCAGCCTGTCGGCATTCCTGCACAACCGGCGGGCGATGGCGGGATCGGTCATCATCGTGGCGATGGGCCTGTTCTGCTTCGTCGGCCCGCTGCTGTATCACGCCAGCTTCGCGGTGAACCCGCTGCTGCAGAACGACCCGCCGGGCGCGGGAAACCCGCTCGGGACCGATCAGTACGGGATCGACGTGCTCGGGCGGCTGATGGTCGGCGGCCAGTCGTCCCTGGAGCTGGGATTCGCCGTCGGTCTCGCCAGCACGCTGATCGCCATGATCTACGGCGCGATATCCGGCATGTTCGGCGGCGTCGTCGACGCGATCATGATGCGGATCGTCGACACGCTGCTCGCCGTCCCCACGTTCATCCTGCTGATCATCGTGGCGAGCATGTTCACGCTCAGTCTCCCGGCGATCATCCTGATCCTCACGGCGCTGTCCTGGTCCGACATCTCCCGGCTCGTCCGGGGCCAGGTCCTCCAGCTGCGGCCGCGGGCGTTCGTCGACGCGGCCACCTCGATGGGCGCGACCCGGTGGCGGATCCTCACCCGGCACATGCTCCCGAACACGCTCGGCCTGTGCGTGGTCACCGCGACGTTCGGCATCGCGGACTCCATCTACGCCCTCTCGGCGCTGAGCTTCCTCGGCATCGGCCCGCCGCCGCCGTTCGCCGACTGGGGCACGATGCTGACCGGCGGCGTGGACAACCTGTTCAACGGCTACTGGTGGCAGGTGTACCCGCCGCTGATCGTCCTGGTCATCGTCGTCGTGTCGTTCCGCCAGGTCGGAGACGCGCTCAACGACATCGTGAGCGGCAACCGGACGAGCCCCGTGCGCCGGCGGCCGCGCAGGCGGGCGAACAGCCTCATTCCGCTGTCGGCTAGGTACGAGTAGGAGCACCAGCGTTGGCGCCTGTCCTCGACATCACCGATCTGTCGACCCACATCGACCTGGGCGGCACGGTCATCCAGGCGGTCGGCAACGTCGCCCTGCACCTGGACGCCGGCGAGACGCTCGGCCTCGTGGGCGAGTCCGGCTGCGGCAAGTCCATGACCGGGCTGTCGATCATGCACCTGCTGCCGCCCGGCGGCGAGATCGTGAGCGGCTCCATCAGGCTGAACGACCGCGAGCTCGTCGGCCTGCCCGAGGACGAGCTGTGCAAGGTCCGCGGCAACGAGATCGCCATGATCTTCCAGGATCCGCTGACGTCGCTGGACCCGACGAAGACGATCGGCTACCAGGTCGCCGAGCCGGTCGCGCTGCACCGCGGCGCGAGCAAGAAGGCCGCGCGCGAGCGAGCAATCGAGGTGCTCGGCCTGGTCGGGCTGCCGCGCCCGGCCGAGCGCCTGGACGACTACCCGCATCAGCTGTCGGGCGGCCTGCGCCAGCGCGTGATGATCGCGATGGCGCTGTCCTGCGAGCCGAGGATCCTGATCGCCGACGAGCCGACGACCGCACTCGACGTCACGATCCAGGCGCAGATCCTCGACCTGCTCGACGACCTGAAGGCCCGCCTGGGCATGTCGATGATCCTCATCACGCACGATATGGGCGTGATCGCCGGGCATGCCGACCGCGTCAACGTCATGTACGCGGGCCGCCTGGTGGAGACCACCGGCACGACCGAGCTGTTCGGGCACATGCGCCATCCGTACACGCAGGCGCTGCTGGCCTCCATCCCGCGGCTCAGCCAGGACAGGGAACGCCGGCTGCTCAACATTCCCGGCATCCCGCCCGACCTCGGTCACCCGCCCGCGGGCTGCCGCTTCGCCGCGAGGTGCCGACTGGCCACCGACAAGTGCCGCAAGGACGAGCCGCCGCTGGCCGGGCCGACGGCCTGGCACACCTTCGCCTGCTGGCACCCCGTGGACGGGCCGCTGACCGGCCAGGAGCCGGACGCGAGCAGCCCGCCGGAGCCGGCGGTGGCAGCGGCAGCTCTCGCGGTCGCCGACCGGAGCGGGCCGGAACCCGCCGCGTACGACGGGCCGCTGCTGCAGATCGACTCGCTGGTCAAGGAGTTCGCGGTGACCTCCGGGCTGCTGCAGCGCAGGACCGGCAGCGTGAAGGCGGTGTCCGGGGTCTCGTTCGAGGTGAGCCGCGGCGAGACCTTCGGGCTCGTCGGGGAGTCCGGCTGCGGAAAGACCACGATCGGCCGGCTCGCGGTGGCGCTGGAGCGGCCGATGGCAGGGTCGGTCCGGCTCAACGGCGTCGACGTGACCAGCATGAAGGGCAAGGGCCTGCGGTCCTTCCGCCGGGACCTGCAGCTGATGTTCCAGGATCCGTACTCTTCCCTGGACCCGCGGATGCGCGTCGGCGCGATCCTGCGCGAGCCGCTCTCGGTCCAGGGGATCGGCAGCCGGAAACAGCAGGAGGAGCGGGTTCACGAGCTGCTGGCCGAGGTCGGGCTGCCGCGCAACTCGGTGGAGCGGTTTCCGCACGAGTTCTCCGGCGGGCAGCGGCAGCGCATCGGCCTGGCCCGCGCGCTCACGCTGAACCCGCAGCTCATCGTCGCCGACGAGCCGGTGAGCGCGCTCGACGTCTCGATTCGCGCACAGGTACTCAACCTGATGAAGCGGCTGCAGGGCTCGCACGGCCTGACCTACATCGTGATCTCGCACGACCTGGCCGTCGTCAAGTACATGGCGGACCGGATCGGGGTCATGTACCTCGGCAAGCTCGTCGAGATCGGCTCCGGCGAGGACATCTACCAGCGGCATGCGCACCCGTATACCGCGGGCCTGCTCGCGGCGATCCCCGTCCCCGAGCCCGCCGCCGCCAGGCAGAACCGCGGCTCGGGGGTGAAGGGCGAGCTGCCGAGCCCGGTCAGCCCGCCCTCTGGCTGCCGGTTCCGCACCAGGTGCCCGTTCGCGCAGGACACCTGCGCCGAGCTGGAGCCCGAGCTGAGGTCGTTCGGCCCCGGCCACGTGGCCGCCTGCCATTTCCCGCTGCAGCAGGCGGTGGCGTAGCTAGCGCCCGAGCCGGCGCCGCAGCCCGATGGAACCGGCGGCGCCGTACAGCGCCAGCCCGGCGGGCGGCCAGATGCAGGTGATCTGCGGCCAGGCGCCGGTCCAGCCGTTCAGGAAGCCGAGGACCGAGAAGATGACGAGGGCGGGCACGCCGAGGCCCAGGGCCGCGAGCAGCCAGACCTCGCGGTAGGAGGCTGGCTGCCGCGATGCGGCCCTGGCGGCGGCCGCGCCGACTGCGGACAAGCGCCTGATCATGCCCGAAGTATACCTTTCGCCCGGAAACCTGACGTTCCTATCCTCGCGGTCCGGCCAGGCCGCCACCGGGACGGCCCGGCGCCGCCCAGTAGCATCCGGCTCGTGTACACCGTCTTCTTCGAGCCCGCCGGTCCCGGCAGGTTCCTGGCGACCCCGGCGACCGCCGGGCCCTGGAGCGCGGACGCCCAGCACGGCGGTCCGCCGTCCGCGCTCGCTGCCAGGGCCATGGACCTGCACGAGCCCGACGACGGGATGCGGCTCGCCCGGGTCGCCGTGGACATCCTGCGGCCGGTGCCGGTCGGCCTCGTGACGCTGCGCACCCGGGTCGTGCGGCCCGGCAGGCGGGTGATGCTGCTGGAGACCGTCATGGAGTCCGGCGGCCAGGAGGTACTGGCGGCGCGGGGCTGGCGGATCGCGAGGTCCGCGGCCGCGCCCGTCATCACCAGCGGGACCGCGCCCGTGCCGGACCTGCCGGCCGCTGCGTCGGAACCCTACTTCGCGGGCACTGGCCACCTGACGGGCTACATGTCGGCAGTCGAGTGGAAGTTCGTGTCCGGCGGGTTCGCTGCCATGAGGCCGTGCCAGGCGTGGGCGCGGGCCCTGGTGCCGCTGCTGCCGGACGAGGGGCTGACGCCGATGAGCCGGACCCTGCTGCTGGCCGACTCGGGCAGCGGCCTGAGCATGACACTCGACCCCTCGAAGTTCCTGTTCATCAACGTGGACCTGACGGTCGTGCTGGACCGGGACCCGGCGGGCGAGTGGCTGCTGCTGGACTCCGCGACCAGCATCGGCGGGCAGGGCACGGGGCTGGCGCGGACCCAGATCTCCGATCGCGACGGAGTCACCGGGGCCGGGCTGCAGACGCTCCTCGTGGCCCCCGTGTAGCGCGGCTGCCGTGACCGTGCCGGAGGATGCGCCGCACCGGGAGTCCGGGCTCAGGGAATCGGTGCGGCAGGCCGCGGGGCTGACGATCGTCACCGGCGGCCAGACGGGCGTCGACACTCTCGCCGCACGGGCGGCACTGGCCGCCGGACTTCCGGTGCACGTGCTCTTCCCGGCCGGCTGGCGGCAGGAAGACGGCCCGCTCACCGATGAGCGCAGGCGGGAGCTGGCGGGAGCCACGCTGCACGAGCTGAGCTCGGCGGGCTTTGAGTACCGGACCTGGACGGGCGTCTGCGTGAGCGACGCGGTGCTGCTGCTTGATCCGGCCGGCGGCGCCGGCTGCCGGGAGACCGCCCGCGCCGCCCGGGCACTCGGGCGGCACCTGCTCGAGCCCGAGGCGGGAGCGCTGACGGCGGAGACCGCCGCCCGCTGGCTGGCGGAGACCGCCGCGCGGGTAGTTCTCGTGGCGGGCTGCCGGGCCAGCCTGCTCAGCCGGCCCGGCGACGTCCGCGCGGTGCGGGCCGGGATAGCGGCGTTCATGGCCGGGGCGCGGCTGCGGCAGGACGGGCTGTCTGGCTAGGTCCCGGCCGGATTGCCCCAGTCGATGCTGACCCGGCTCGCCTGCTCCGGGTGGCGTTCCAGCCACGAGCGGGCGAACGGGCAGAGCGGCACTATGATCAGTCCCTCGGCCTCGGCTCGTGCGACCGCGGCCTGCACAAGGATCCCGCCGACCCCGTGTCCGCCGAGTTCCTCGGGAACCTCGGTGTGCACGAGCACGAGCCTGTCGGCCCGCCGCCGGTAGACCAGCTCGGCGAGCGCGCCGCCGGTGCGGATCTCGAACCGGGACTGCCCGGAGTTGTCGGTCACCTCGGGAAGCTGCGCCATGGCGTCATCGTCGCATCACGTGCCGTCCAGCGCGTGCGCGGCCCGGCTGAGCCAGAGCGCGAGGGCGATAGCCGCGGCCGCCGCCGCCGAGAGCGCGAGCGGCAGCGCGGCACCGTGATGCAGGTACAGGGCGGCGCCGCCGGCGGCACCTGCCGCCATGGCCACGACCGCCGCGATCCGCCGGCCGGCCCTGGGATTCTCGCCTCCGCCGAGGAAGGAGTCGGCGGCGAGCCCGGTGAGCGTCTGGGTGAGCACGGTCGTCGTCATATCTGGGACTGCGAGGTGCCGGATGACGGCGTTCCTGATCCCCATCGCGAATGCCAGGATCGCGATGGTCGCGTAGCGGCCCCAGCCCGTCGCCACGGTGCTGGCGAGGAAGGCGACCACGGCCGCCGCGGCCACGAATGCCGCCTCGCACCAGATCGCGACCGCAAGAGCGCGGCTGCGGCGTGGTACGTACTGGCTGATCCTGCCCCCGGCGACGGCGCCGGCGAGGAAGACAAGCAGTGACGTCAGGCTCGCGGGGATCGAGAAGCCGGGAGCACCCGCCGCGGCGAACCCCAGCACCACCACGTTGCCGGTCATGTTCGCGGTGAAGACCCGGCCCAGCCCGAGGTAGCACACTGCATCCACCACGCCGCTCAGCACGGTGAGCGCGATCAGTGCCCGCATGACGCCTGCCAGCCCCCGGCCGCCGGCACCGGCGCCGGGGGCGGCGGTCTCAGGCGGGCGGGGCTGCGGCTGCGGCGGCGGTGCCGCCCCGGCGGTTGCCACCGGCCGATCTTCTCACGTGCCGGTGAGCAGGGCCTCGGCGCCGACCGGCTGGAAGCCCGCCGCCAGGAACGCGCGGACGCTGGCGGCGTTCCCCGGCGAGATCTGCGCCCACAGCGGCGCCCCGCCCGGCACGAGGTGGCGGGCCGCCGTGGCGAGGGACCGGCCGAGTCCCCGGCCGCGCCGGCACTCGTCGACCTCCACCGCTACCTCCCAGCGCCCAGCGACGCCGCGGCCGATCAGGACCACACCGCCCGGGGCCCGCCAGGTCTGCACCTCGTCGCGGTAGCGCAGTGCCCGGGCGATCCTGGGATGCGCGTCGTCGGGCTCCGGTGTCAGCTCGAGATCCGGCTCGCCGGGCAGCGCGGGCGCGCACGTGAGCATGTCGGTCGTGTGCGCGACCCGCCTGGTCCGCCTGGCCAGCGCGTGCAGGAACGCCGGGCTCATGGGTGCGGCCAGGTCACCGGCCGGCAGTTGTTTCACGACCCAGGTCGGATCGGCATCGGCGAATATCACCGAGTGCCCGGCGAATGCGATGACTCCGGCATCGCGGGCAGATAGCTGCGCCAGGATCGTGACGCGGCCGTCCGGGGCGGGAAACTTGCCCGCGGCGACGGCGTCAAGGATCGCTGCTAGCGCCTGACTCGCGGCATTCGCCATAAGAGTTCTGGCCTCATCTGACAGAGCGTACCCGTTCTTGCCGCAAATCTTGGCTCCGTGGTCTTAGGCTGGTCACGCTCGCGTAAAACGATGAGCATGCCTGGCAACGGGGATTTGGCCAGCCGTGATTTTATGGCCGCAAATTCCCCATTCCTGGCAGGCGGCGTGACACTGCGGGGAGTCGTCACGATGCCTAGCTATCAGGGCGGCCATAAACGGGGGTCTTCCTGCGGAGCGAGGAACCTATACATCCTGGGGAGCTGTATGAGGATCACAAGAAGACGGCGGGCCCGCTTGTCGTCGCTGGCACTGGCCGCGGCCGCCCTGGCCCTGGTGGCCGGCCCAGCCACGGCTAGCGTGGCCGCGCCCAAGGATCTGGTGCCGTACGGCCAGCTGGACTGCAGGTCAGGGCCCATCGAGCCGGGGGTCTACATCTCGATCCTCGTGATCGGGAACTGCTGGCTGACAGACTTCGGCACCGTGCAGATCAACGGCGACTTCCGGGTCGCCCACGACGCGAAGTTCAACGGGGCCACGAACGGCACAATGATCGTGGACGGGAACTTCTACGGCGGTACCAACTCGATTATCACGCTCGGCTGCAACGTAAAGTCGGTCGGGCCGCCGTGCATGACAAATACACCGGATGTAATCGACGGATTTGCCTACGTGGACAATGCGCTTGAGGTGTCGATGCACAGCGTCACAGTCCACGGCGACTATCTGATGATCGGCGAGAAGGATTACTCCAACAACGTCGACTGTTCGCAACTCGACCTGACTGGCACGCCGGACTACTTCACGTTCGAAGACGGCTCGGTAGGAGGGAAGTTCACCTACCTGGGTAACCACACCTGCTGGATGGGGTTGTTCCGCAGCCACATCAAGGGCACCGTCAGCGTCAGCGCGAACCTGACGAACACCACGATCCCGGGCATCGCGTTCGACTCGCCCGAGATCGCGAGCAACGTCATCGGCGGGAAGCTCAGCTGCTTCAACAACTTCCCGCCGCCGACGTTCGGCGACTCGCACGGCAAGCCGAACATCGCGAAGATGGGCAAGACCGGGCAGTGTAAGAAGCTCTAGCGGCTTCTTGACTGCGCAGGACGGCGGGAACGGCGGGGCACGGCGGCAAAGCCGCCGTGCCCCGCCGTTTCCTGCTTCCTGGCCCGGAGTGCCGCGCCGTTGTCCGCGTATGTCTGGCCGGGCTACCGGTACGCCGGGATGCCGGTGATGGCCTGACCGAGGGCGAGCGTGTGGATTTCCTCGGTGCCCTCGTAGGTGAGGACCGATTCGAGGTTGCTGGCGTGGCGGATGACCGGGTACTCGAGGGTGATGCCGTTGGCGCCGAGGATGGTGCGGGCTTCGCGGGCGATTTCGAGCGCGGTTCTCACGTTGCTCATCTTGCCGAGGCTGATCTGCTCGGGTGTCAGCTGGCCGGCTTCCTTGAGCCGCCCGATGTGCAGGGCGAGGAGCTGGGCGCGCTGCAGGTCGGCGAGCATCCAGGCGAGCTTTCGCTGGGTGAGCTGGAACCCGCCGATCTTCTGGCCGAACTGCTCCCGCGTGCGGGCGTACTCCGCCGCGGACTCAAAGCAGGTCCGGGCGGCGCCGGTGACCCCCCAGAGGATCCCGTACCTGGCCTCGGAGAGGCAGGACAGCGGGCCTTTCAGCCCGGTCACGCCCGCCAGCACCGCCGAGGCCGGCAGTTTCACGTCGTCGAAGTGCAGCTCGGATGTCACCGACGCGCGCAGCGACAGCTTCTTGTGGATGTTGCGGGCGGTGAACCCGCGGGTGCCGCGCGGCACGAGGAACCCGCGGATTCCGTTCTCGGTGCTCGCCCATACGACCGCGATATCGGCGATGCTGCCGTTGGTGATCCACATCTTGGAACCCGTCAGGATCCAGTCGCCGCCGTTCCTTTTCGCAACGGTGGTCATGCCGGACGGGTCGGAACCGTGGTCAGGCTCGGTGAGGCCGAAACAGCCGATCGCATGCCCGGCCGACATGCGCGGCAGCCATTCGTCTTTCTGCTCGTCGCTGCCGTACTTCCAGATCGGGAACATGGCCAGCGACCCCTGCACCGAGACCATGCTGCGCAGCCCCGAGTCGGCGGCCTCCAGCTCCCGGCAGGCGACCCCGTAGGCGACCGCGCTCATGCCGGCGCAGCCGTAGCCGGTGAGGTGCATGCCCAGCACGCCGATCTGGCCGAGCTCGGGAAACAGCTCCTTCGGCACCGTGCCGGCCTCGAACCAGTCCGCGACGCTGGGCAGTATCCGGTCCGCGGTGAACTTGCGCACCGTGTCACGAACCAGCCGTTCCTCATCGGCGAGTTCGTCGTCGATCCGGAGCAGGTCAGTGGGTGCAGGGTCCGTGGAGCGCGGCATGACGATCCTCTCTGCTGGTCCTCGCCGTTAGCGTATGTTCCCCGCCGGGGGGGTACGAGGCCGGCCGGCTCGGGCATGATGGCGTTATGACCAATCTGGACGGCAAGAAGCTGATACGGCCGATCCAGGGCCGCTGGCTGGCCGGCGTGGCCGTCGGGCTCGCCGACTACTTCGGCCTGGACGTCGCGCTGGTCCGGGCGATCTTTGTCGTGGCGACCGCGCTCGGCGGGATCGGGGTGGTGGCCTACCTGGCCGGCTGGCTGCTGGTGCCCGAGGAAGGCCAGGGGACCTCGATCGCAGAGAAGATCATCAGCAAGGACGGCACCTGAACGGCCGCCGAGCCGTGGTGCGAATCCCTGCTCAGAGGGCATGCTGGGAGTCGAGAGTTGCGGCTGCGGAAGCCGCTTTGCCGGTAGTGCCATCCGTCCCCTATGCTGGGGCGGTCCCCGACGGCGGACGCCACGGGCAAGGCGGCGATCGTCGAGCCCCCATCGTCTAGCGGCCTAGGACACCGCCCTTTCAAGGCGGCGGCACGGGTTCGAATCCCGTTGGGGGCACGGCTGGCTCGGCCAGCTACAACTAGGTCCTGTAGAGCAGCTTGGAGTGCTCGCCACCCTGTCAAGGTGGAGGTCGCGGGTTCAAATCCCGTCAGGACCGCTCGATCCGGCGCCTTTTCCCGGAATGGCGCGCGGCGCGGTCAGGTAGCTCAGTTGGTACGAGCGTCCGCCTGAAAAGCGGAAGGTCGGCGGTTCGACCCCGCCCCTGACCACCACCTTTCGGTTGCTGTGAGCTGCGAAAACGTCACTCATTGGGCGCGGCGGTCTGTCGCGTTGGTGACCGTGGTGTCGTCCGCCAGGAGCATGGGACCACTTGTCCGCCAGTGGCATGGGACCGGTGTCGGTCCGGTTCAGTGTGGCCTGACCGGATGATTTCTGATGGCCGGGCGGGCGGTCAAGGGTTGCATTGCTCCGCCAGCACGATGGGACCACCTGTTGCGGGCGGGAGCGCGGGTTGTTCATCTTCTCGGTCGGGTCCCGGTGTCGGCTGCCCCGGGTTCGCTGGCTCGGCAGGGGTCTGCCCGCAGGGCCGAGCGGAGCGAGCCCTTGCGGTGCCGGGGAGCCCGGGGCAGGCTGTGCTGCCCGGCTGGGAAGATGTGGCCTGTTGCCCGGGCGGGGCGTTTGCTCATCTTTGAGGGAGGGCCGGGGGTGCGGGGGCAGCGCCCCCGCGGGTGCCGGCGGCTGGCGGCCGGGGGCGGGCCGTCGTGGTGATGGCGGGTTTCTGCCGCTGCCGGTAGGACTCGCCGTCCAGGACCAGCTCCCAGGCGGCGGACTGGAGCCGGTCGATGGCGGACTGGGCGAGTAGCGGGTCGGCCATCAGGGCGATCCATTCCGCGGGTTCCCGGTTGGAGGTGGTGATGGTGGCCGCGGCGCGGTGCCGTTCGACGATGATCTCGTAGATGTCGGCGGTGTCGGTGGCGTCCATCGGCTGGAGGCAGAAATCGTCCAGGATCAGCAGGTCCGGTCGCAGCAGGCGGCGGATCTGCTCGTCGTGGCTGTTGTCGAGCCGGGATGCCTTGAGCCGCTTGAGCAGCTGCCCGGCGCGCTCGAAATGCACGCTGTGGCGGCCGCGGATCGCGGCGTGGCCCAGCGCGGTGGCCAGGAATGTCTTGCCGACGCCGACCGGGCCCATGATCAGCGCGTTGTGTCCGTCGGCGACAAACCGCAGCGAGAACAGCTCGGCCAGGACCGCCTTGTCGTAGCTGATGGCGGCGGTGTCGTCGAAGTTCTCCAGCCGCATGGCCGGGTCCAGGCCGGCGGCGCGGGCGCGGCGGGAGGCGGAGGTGGCGTCGCGGCGGGTTACCTCGTCGGACAGGATCAGCTCGAGGAACTCGGCGTGGCCGAGCTGGTGGGCGCGGGCCAGGGCGAGCCGCTCGGGCAGGGCGGGCAGCAGCTGGCCGAGCTTGAGGGTGCGCAGCACCGACCGCAGCTCGGCGCTGATGCCCGGCGCGGGCGGGCTCACCGCGGGCCTGCCTGCGCGCTGCCAGCGGTGACGGCGAAGTGCGACTTGTCGCGGGCGAAGCGCGGCGGCGGCATTCCCGGCAGCGGCGGGGTGCGGGGCAGCTGCTGACCCTCGGTGCCGCGGGCCAGCATGCGGCCGATCAGGGGAACGCTGATCGCCTCGGCGTCCAGCGCCCGGGCGCAGGCCGCCTCGACCCGTGCTGGCCCCCACTTGCGGACCAGGCCCAGCAGCGCATACACCTGGCGCATCCTGGTCCACGGCAGCGGGCAGTCCAGCAGCGCCGCGGCGTAGCCGCCGATCGCCGGGCCGGCGTCATCGGCCTGGCGCTGCAGCCAGGCGATGTCGCGCATCGCATAGACGCTGGCGTGCTCGGGCAGGTCGGCAGGGTCGGTGGAGCGCCTGCCCGGCTGCTGGCGGGGATGGGTCTTGACCAGGCGGCCGCGGTGCCAGATCCGCACCAGCTGCGAGTCGGCGCGCACATCCACATGCTGGCCGATCAGCGCGCCGGGCACCGAGTACAAGGCCCTGGCCACCTCGATGTGATGATCGCGGTGCACTTTGGCGCGGGCATACACCGGCAGCTCATACGGCATCACCGGCGCGGGCGCCAGCTGGGATGCCTCCTCGGCAGCGAACAGCTCGGCCGGGCGGCACCGGGTCGTGCGGTGGACCCGCCGCCCGGCACGTTCCGCGCACCACGCCGCGGCCGCGCGCTGCGCGCCGGGCAGCCCGGCCGGGAAGGACGCCCCGGCGAAAAAGCTGCCGCGGACGAACTGGACGGCGCGCTCGACCCGTGGCTTATCCCGGGGAGACCGGATCCGGGCCGGGTCCACGACGAACCCGCGGTGCTGAGCGTACTCGGCGAATGCCCGGTTCAGCCGCGGCTCCAGCGCGTCAGCCCGGTCCACGATCGGGGCCATGTTGTCCGGAATCATGATCTTGAAGACACCGCCGAAGAACGCCCAGGCGGCCTCGCACCCGGCGATCACAGCGGGCAGGTCCTGGCCGAAGCTCAGGTGCACGAACATGTGCCGCGAGTAGACCGCGGTGAAGATCAGCGCGTGCACGACGCGGCGGCGCCCGGTGACCGGGTCATCGATCAGGCCCATCTTCGCGAAGTCGACCTGGCACTCGGCGCCCGGCTCGCAGTCCGCCACCGGAACAGTCGACCGCGGCGAGCGCCGGCCATGTTCGAGCACCTCTAGCGCATACCGGTGCAGCGTCCGCTCGGGCACCACCACGCCGCGCCGGGCCAGCAGCTCGCCCGCCCGCACCACGGTCAGGCCGTCATCAACCACCATCTTCTTGAACTGGTCGTGATGGGCGGCCAGCAGCGCCCACGCCGGCCCGTGCCCGTCGCCGCGGTGCGGGCGGACCCGCTCGGCCACCGCGGCCAGCAGCTCATCGCCGAGCTGGCCCTCGCCTAACGCCGGGTCCAGGCCGCACGCCAGCCCCGCGGCGACATACCGGCGGACCGTCTTGCGGTCAACCTGCGCCATCCGGCCCGCCGCGCGGAACCCCTCGCCCCGCAGCCACAGCCGCAGCACTTCCCTGATCTCATGCACCCCGACCTCCCGGAACGCCACCGCTGCCTCCCAGATCCGCGCAAACCGGTACTGGCAGCGAGTGTGAACCCCGGCAGCGGGCGACCCCGCTGACCCCGATCCGGGTGGTCCCATACCTGGCAGGCAGGTGGTCCCATCATGCTGGCGAAACTCAGCTCAGCCCGGTCCCATGCCGCTGGCGAAACTCAGCCGAGCGCGGCCCCATGCTCCTGGCGGGCGACACGTATGGGCGGCGCGCTGCCGATCTTGCAAATCAGTCTCGAGCGACCTCATTGGCTGATGTCGGCGACTGCGGAGGCAGTGGACGGTCGCGCCTGTCGCCAGTGCTTCCGTGAGTTCCCACCTCGCTGGTCTAGCTGGCATGACAGCCATATGATCCGGCGGCCGAGCTAGCCCGAGCCGGTGGGCAGTCGCTGAGCGTACCCGGTCGGCCGCAGCCACGTCTGACACGCGAGCCGCCTCATG
>Ga0335078_10006935_pt1 | contig 16772 bp, 15 predicted proteins | sample Lox_Sample_32_FD_206711 | JGI IMG/M metagenome (GOLD analysis project Ga0335078, IMG submission 206711) | Soil microbial communities from Loxahatchee National Wildlife Refuge, Florida, United States - Lox_Sample_3.2 | ecosystem: Environmental > Terrestrial > Soil > Wetlands | place: USA... | reverse complement strand
GTTCCCGCGGCCGCGGCTCAACCGCCGCCAACGATGCGGCTGACGCAGAATAGAAGTAGTAGATCGCTCCCACTGTGGGATGCCCCATGTCTTGCCGATTTTGCGAGACGTGGGAGAAGAGATTCGTATCAGGGCACGGCTTCAGCCGTGCCGCTTAGGACCACCATGGATGCGGGCTGTAGCCCTGTGGAACCGCCGTTGATAGCTCTACGTTGACTTCATGAACATCCATCCCACAGCGATCATCGACCCCAGCGCCAAAGTCCCACCATCCTGCACCATCGGCCCCTATTGCGTAATCGGCGCAGGCGTTGAATTCGGCGAGAACTGCCGCCTCATCTCACACGTCTCGATCGAAGGCCCCACAAAGATCGGCTCCCACAACAACTTCTTCCCGTTCTGCGCCATCGGAATGGCTCCGCAGGACATCTCCTATCGCGGCGAGCCCACACGCCTGGAAATCGGCGACCACAACGAGATTCGCGAGTACGTCACGCTCAACCGCGGCACCGTCAAAGGCGGAGGCCTGACCAAAATCGGCAGCAACATCCTGATCATGGCCTACACGCACGTCGGCCACGATTGCGTCATCGGCGACCATGCAATGCTCGTGAACGGCGCCACGCTAGGCGGACACGTAACCGTCGAACAATGGGCCGTCGTCGGCGCACTGTGCCCGGTGCATCAGTTCGTCCGCATCGGCGCGCATTCCTACATCGGTGGAGGAACCGTCATCACCCAGAATGTCTTGCCCTTCTCCATGACCTCCGCCGCGCGCGACACCCACGCCTACGGTATGAACAAAGTTGGCCTCGAGCGCCGCGGATTCTCCAAAGAGCGCATCGCCAAGATTCATCACGCCTATAAAGTGCTGCTGGCTTCGAAGATGAACACAACGCAAGCACTGGAAAAGCTGAAATCAGAAGCAGATCGCGGCGAAGATGTAGACATGCTGATACGGTTCATTGAAGCGTCGGAACGAGGCGTTATTAAGTAAGGGACTCGTCGTGATTGGACTGTCAGACACTCGTGAATTTCAAATTCAAGAAACTCAACGACAGCTGGAACGCTGAACCCAACGTTCCAAATCCTCGCACGGAGATTCAAGGCGAAGACGTTCTGCTCCGATTTGTAGTGAATCCCTTCATATTTCATGAGTTTGAACGGGAGGACGTAGGCATTCTCCGTTTCAGACGAGCAGAACGGTACAGACTTGGTTCTCCCGACGATGTGGGTTGGTACCGAGGGCGATGCCGCTTCAGCAAACTCCTGCCGAGATGGGGTGAATTTTATGAAGTGCAGGGTGAACCTGCGTTGATGGAGTTACCGACGGACTGGCATGTTCTAGGGCCGCATTCAGATGATAGCCGCCACTTCCTCTTCTATTTTCGTGATGACACCTTTGAATGCGTAGCCGAGCAGTGCACGATCGAGCCTACGCGGGAGAATTCGCTACATCGCCTGGGCAAGATGATCCCCGGCAGCTGAATGTTTGACAACCTGGATTGTTTTACTTTACCCGATGCTAGACTCACTCCACAGATCGCCTATGACCGATCCCAAGCAAAAACTAGGCTTGATCGCAGGCAATGGGACTTTCCCTTTCCTTGTTCTAGACGCCGCTCGCGCTCAAAGCTATGACGTCGTCGTCGCCGCCATCAAAGAAGAAGCCTCCCCCGAGATCGAATCCCACGGCGCAGTTTCCGTGCACTGGCTCTCTCTCGGCGAACTCTCCAAACTGATCGAAACCTTCCAGCGCGAAGGCGTCCACCGCGCCATCATGGCCGGACAGGTCAAGCACAAGCAGATTTTTTCCAGTATCCGTCCGGATCTGCGCTTAGCCAAGCTGCTGCTCTCCCTCGCGACACGTAATACCGATTCTCTCTTGGGAGCCGTCGCGAAAGTTCTCAGCGATGAGGGCATCACGCTTGAAAAATCCACGTGGCTGCTTGAGCCTTTACTCGTCAAGCCCGGCGTTCTGACCAAACGTGCCCCAACGGAAGAAGAGCTAAAGAACACCAGCTACGGCCGCGGCGTCGCCCGCAATCTGGCGCAACATGACATTGGACAAACCGTCGTGATCGCCGAATCCGCCTGCGTGGCGGTCGAGGCCATGGAAGGCACCGACGCCACCATCGAACGCGCCGGCCAAATCATGCGATCCCTTCACGGCGATGCCTCCACGCTCAGCCGCGCACTGACCGTAGTCAAAATCGCCAAGCCCAATCAGGACATGCGCTTCGACGTCCCGGTGATCGGCGTGAAGACTATCGAGGTAATGCAGTCGGCAGGTGCAACCTGTCTCGCAGTCGATGCGGGCAAATGCCTGCTGCTCGATGGACAAAAAGTTATTGAAGCGGCGGACGCGGCTAACGTGTCTATTGTGTCGGAGGAAGCGCAATAGCAGTCGCCGAAACCATGAGTCGTAACAACCTGTCCGAAGCCGCCCTCATCGCCGACCAACTGCGCCGCGCCTTCTACGGCCCGGCATGGCATGGCCCCGCGCTCCTTGAACTGCTCGAAGACGTGGACGCCGCAACCGCCGTCACCAAGCCAATTCCCAACGTTCACAGCATCTGGGAACTGCTACTGCACATCGAGGTTTGGGACCGATCCGCCCTGGTGCGACTCGAGGGAAAGAAATTTCAGCCCACCGGCCTCGACAATTTTCCTCCAGCGCCCAAACCATCGGGCGCCGCATGGCGCAAAGCAGTCGCACAAGCAAAACGGACGCACGATACTCTCACCAAAACGGTTGCCGCTCTCTTCGACGCGCGTCTGCGCGACCGCGTCCCCGGCAAACGCTACAATTTTGCCCACACGCTGCACGGCATCGCGCAACATGAGCTCTATCACGCGGGGCAGATCGCCCTACTGAAAAAGGCGCTCGGCAAGAAGGCCTAGCAGCCTCCGAACCCGCCCGGGCACTCCCGCTCAGTGTGCTCTTTCCCGCGATTCCATTTACAATTTCGTGCGGCAACCGGCCAGCGAGAATTTTTCCTGCCAGCCTCCAATCCGATTTCCGTCGCCGTGGTGGGTGTAGGCGTTTTCGGGCGCAATCATGCCCGCATCTACAAAGAACTTGAGCTTCAAGGCGAGCCTGTCCGCCTGCTCGGCGTTGTCGATCCTGATCTGAACCGCGCCGACGCCGTCGCTCGCGAGTTCAGTTGCAAGGCCTTCGGCTCGGTCGAGCAGATGCTCACCACCCACAGCGAACTGCAGGCGGCTTCGGTCGCGGCGCCCACCATTCATCACACGGCGGTGGCGCGCGAACTGATGCAGGCTGGAGTCGACGTCCTGATCGAAAAGCCCGTCACCCCCACGTTGGCCGAGGCCGACGAACTGGTGGCGCTCGCCCACAAGCACAAACGCATCGCCCAGGCCGGACATCTGGAGCGCTTCAACCCCGCCGTGCGCGCCACACTGCCTATCCTCACGCACCCGATGTTTTTCGAAGTGCACCGCCTCAGCGTGTTCACGCCGCGCTCCCTCGACATCGACGTTGTCCTCGACCTGATGATCCACGATCTCGATATCGTTCTGGCTTTCGCGAAGTCTCCGGTCAAAGAAGTTCGCGCCGTCGGCCTGCCCATCCTTTCGGGCAAGGTCGATATCGCTAATGTCCGCCTCGAATTCGACTCCGGCTGCATCGCGAACTTCACCGCCAGCCGGGTTTCTACGGAGCGCGTACGCAAGCTGCGCTTCTTCCAGCCGCGCCAGTACGTCTCGCTCGATTACGGCCGCCAGGAGGTTCTCGTCTTCACCGTCGGCTCCGACGCTGCCTCAGCCGCCATGCCCACCGTCAATCCGCAGATCGGCGTCGCCAAGCCGCCCGTCGCGTCAGAAGAGCCTCTGCACGCCGAACTGAAGTCGTTCCTGCACGCAATCCGGCATCGTTCCACGCCGGTGGTTCCACTGGAAGATGGCCGGCGGGCTCTTGATCTCGCGCTCCAGATCGTCTCGGCGATCCGCGAACACGGCAAGAAAATCGACCTCCCCAGCATGGCCAAACTCTAGGGCGCGCCTTCCTTCAAACACGCATTTACATTTGTTTACGAACGTAACTCGCCGCCCATTTCTGAAGAGCGAAATCATCGGAAAGATGCGAAAATAGTAGTACTTGCTTGTACAAGCAATGTCGTCGCCCAGCATCTCTTCTCGTGGAATACCCGGATGCAACGTGGGGATCGTATTTCGGTGTCTAACGAGCAGCGAATGCATCTAAGCTATTACGGCCAGGGCTTCCACTAAACCAGCGCATGCCGATCACCCAGATTCCGTTCCAGGACCCGGTCGCCCCACCCGAAAAGCCCCAACCGGAGCAACTCGGGCTTTACGATACCGAGGACTGGGAAGTAGCCTACCGCGATCTCGACGCCCGCGTACCCCACCTTCTCATCCAGTTGCAGGACGATCTGGCGCGCTCGCGCAAGCGCGAAGCCATCTGGATTTCTGTCATCTTTCACCTTGTGCTCTTCATCATCGCCTGGAACTTCAAATACATCGAGAAGTTCATCCCAATCCATTCCGCGATCGTGGTGCCGCTCAACACCAAAGATAAAGACGTGACTTTCCTCGCGCTGCCGCCCGACGTGCAAAAAGTCACGAAGCGGCCGAATACCAACATTCAATCCGACAAAGATCGCATCGCCACCTCGCGCCATCCTGAACTCGATCCGAAAGAGTTGAGGAAGCTTCTGGCAACGCCTCCGCCCGGACGTCCCGGACCGGCCAGCCCCGCTGCTCCACAACCCGCAGCGCCTCCCAACATGTCGCAGGCTCCGCCCTCAGCGCAGCCGCAACAGCAGGCGCAACCCACGCAGCGTCCGCAGTTTGAATCGAATCAAACCGCGCGCTTGCAGATGCCTCCGCAACCGAATCCGAAAAATGTGTTTGGGAAATATGCCGGATCGATGACTGCGGGATCGGCAATCCAACAGGCCACCGAGGCGGCTGCCGCTACTCGCGGAATGGGCGGCCAGGAGGGTGATTTCGGCCTTGGTACGGGCGCTCACGGTCGCCAGATGGGCGCGCTCGATATTTTGAGCGATACCCAGGGCGTGGATTTTGGCCCCTACTTGCAGCGCATCTTGCAGGACGTCAAGCAGAACTGGTATCACCTGATCCCGGAATCCGCCGAGATGAAGAAAGGCAAGCTCGCCATCGAGTTCGCCATCACCAAAGACGGCAAGGTTGCCGGCATGAAACTCATCACATCGTCCGGCGACGTCGCCCTCGATCGTCCGGCCTGGGGCAGCATCACCGCCTCCGATCCCTTTCCGCCCCTTCCTAACGAATTCACCGGGCCCTATCTTGCGCTGCGCTTCCGTTTCTACTACAACCTGAATCCTGAAGTGGATTAGCACATCTCTTCTTGTGAAACATGCTGCAACGTTGCTTTGAAGCGCGCTGCGGACTTTGGTCTGAGGCCCGCTGCGATTTTGCTTTGAAGGGGCGCGGCTTTAAGCCGCGCTGTACGAGGCCAACCGATTTTAGGGGCTTTAGCCCCTGAGTCCGAATGGAAATAACATCTTGAAAATGCCCGTCTTGTTCGTCGGTCACGGTTCGCCGATGAACGCCATCGAACAAAATGCTTTCACTCAGGCCTTGAGTGATCTCCGCGCTCGCTTGCCGCGCCCGAAAGCAGTATGTGTCGTCTCTGCGCATTGGGTCACATCCGGATCACAAGTCATGGCCAGCGCACATCCGCGAACCATCCACGATTTCTACGGATTCCCGCGTCCGCTCTACGAAGTGCAATATCCCGCACCGGGCGCGCCGGAGCAGGCGCAGAAGCTAGCCGAGAATCCCGAGATCACTCCCGACGAGCAGTGGGGACTCGATCACGGTGCCTGGAGCGTGTTGCGCCATCTTTATCCCAAGGCAGACATCCCGGCGTTTCAACTGAGCCTCGATGAGCGCCGCAGCTTTAAAGAACATCTGGAGCTGGGACGTGAGATTCGCTCGCTGCGCGATCAAGGAGTGCTCATTCTCGGCAGCGGCAACATCGTCCACAACCTGCGCCGCATTGCCTGGGACGAACCTCACGGCGCCTATGACTGGGCGCTCGAGTTCGATGCCAAAGTCAAAGCAGCAGTCGAGGCCCATGACGCCAACACGCTCGCAGAGCCGCAGAAGTGGGGCGACGCCCTCCTCGCCACCGCGCATCCGACCGTCGAGCACTATCTACCACTGCTCTATTGCATGGGCAGCACCGACGACCGCGACGAAATCTCCTATCCCTACGAGGGCTTCGACTTCGGCAGCATCTCCATGCGCGCAGTCTTATTCGGGAAAATTACTTAGGCGGGTGCCCCACAACTCGCGCGGTGTCGGCGCGAGATGTGGGGATTTCTGTTTCAGTCAGATAACTCCCGAAGTTCTCGCCACGAAATGAGCGGAAACAGCCTCACCACACCCGACAACGGTTCGCGTTCACCATAGCCTGCCCGGCTTTGCAGTGAAACGCCTCCTGAAATTCCGGCATATTCGACACCACGCCGTTCGTCCGATATTTATCCGGTGAGTGCGGATCGACTTTCGCCCGCAGACGTTTCGTCTCATCCCGCGTCTCGCCACACCAGCTCTGCCCATATCCAACAAAGAACCGCTGCTCCGGCGTGAGCCCGTCGATCGGATCCAGCTTCTGTCCCGCCGTATCTTTCTTCCATGCGACATACGCTAGGATTAATCCACCCAGATCGGCCACATCTTCGCCGAGCGTCAACTTCCCATTGATCTTGATGTCGTCAATGATCGTGTATCCCGAGTACTGGTTCGAGATGCAATCCGCACGCTGCTGGAATTGCTTCGCATCTTCCGGCGTCCACCAATCGCGCAGGTTGCCTTGCGCATCGAACTGCCGCCCTTCATCGTCAAAGCCATGCGTAAGTTCGTGGCCAACCGTCCCGCCAGTATCGCCGTAGTTGGGCGCAGCATCGGATTGCAGATCAAACGCCGGCGGCTGCAGCACGCCCGCAGGGAAGTTAATGTCGTTCATCTGCGGATCGTAATACGCATTCACTGTGGGCGGCGTCATTTGCCACTCGCCGCGATCGACCGGCTTCCCCACCTTCGCCATCTGCCGGTTGAATTCAAACTCACGCGCGCGCACAACGTTGCCCAGATTGTCTCCGCGAACGATTTCCAGCTTGCTGTAGTCGCGCCACTTGTCCGGATAGCCAATCTTGTCGCGCATGGCATGCAACTTCTCCAGCGCCTGCTGCTTGGTCGGATCCGACATCCACGGCAGGCCCTTGATGTCCTCTTCCATCGCCGCCTGTATCTCGTGCACGATCTTCAGCGCCTCCTGCTTGGCCTGCGGCGGGAAATACTTATCCACATACGCTTGTCCCAGCGCCTCGCCGAGGTAGTCATCGACATACTCCGTGCAGCGCTTCCATCGCGGCTTCAGTTGTTCCTGCCCCTGCAGTGTCTTTCCATAGAATGCAAAGTTCTCATTCACGAACGCCGAAGACAGTTGTGACGCACTCGCGTGTACCAGATGCCACCGCACATAAATCTTCCAGTCATCCAGACTCTCTTTGGCCACAACGTCATTCATCGTTTGGAAGAACTTCGGCACCGCAACATTCAGCGATGCCAAAGAGGGCAGCCCGACTTTCGTGAAATACGTCTGCCACGGAAACTCCGGCGCACTCTTCTGCAATTCGTCCGCCGTCATCTTATGATCCAGGCTCTTGGGATCGCGCCGCTCCACTCGCGTCATCGATCCTTTGGCCAGCGCAGTCTCGATGCGCAACACAGTTTGCGCTTCTGCTGCAGCGATGATCCCCCTGTCACCCAGCAATTCGAACATCTTCTGCACATGCGCGACATATTTCTGCCGCAATTCCTGCGCCTTCGCATCCGTGTCGGTGTAGTAGTCACGGTCCGGCAACCCCAGCCCGCCCTGATCCGCATTCGCGATGGTGAGGTTCGCGTCGCGGTAATCCTGGATCGCGTAGAAGCTGAACAGCACGTTGTCGTCGACCATTGCCGCCGCCAGATCGGCCAGCTCCGCTCTCGACTTCAGCCCCGCAATCCGATCCAGCATCGGCCGAATCGCCGATGCGCCCTTGACCTCAATCGCCTTCTCATCCATGCACGACGCGTAATAGTCGCCGATCTTCTGCGTCACCGCGTTGCGACTCGCGTCCGGCGCGGACGCGGATTCCAGAATCCCGCGCAGCCGCTCCGTATTCCCGTCCTGCATCTTCGAGTAGACGTCCCATGACGATTGGTCCGGCGGGATGGGATTGTTCTTGATCCATCCGCCACACGAATACTTGAAAAAATCGACACACGGATCGGCGGTGCGATCCATCGCGGTCACGTCGAGAGCCGGTTCGTACTTTGCCGAAGCTTGCTGCGCATTCGCGGCGGTAAGAAAAACGGTGAGCAATAAAAATGCGGCACAGACGCGTACCTGCATGAAGACTCCCTCCATTCGGACCTCCAGCAAAACAATGTCCGGAGACAGCTTTAAGTTGTGTCCGGCAAAATTCGGAATTTTCGATTGCGACCGTAGGTGTAAATCGAGAAATCGCGACGATCTAGCGTAAAAATCGTATCGATATGTTCCCGGCGCGCCAAATGGACCAGTGTTGCGTCTGCCAGTTGCGGCTGAATCCCTTCATACTTTTCCATGATCGCGCGTATGAAACTCGCATCCAACCCAGTCAGAGGCAACAGTTCAAGAAATCCGTCATCAAGGCTGCGCAAAAGACGTTGCACAGCCTTCGGCGACCGGCGCAGAAGCCAAGCCGCTTCCGTGATGACTGGCCAACAGGTCAAAAGCGGGCCGGCCATCTTCCGCAAGGCCTCTACGCAGACCTCGTGATATTCGTCCTCGGCCGATATGATGGCAACCAGTGGTCCCGTGTCGGCGAGAATCCGCTTCATTTCCTGCGTCCAAACCCGTCGAAGTGCTGGCGATTTGTGCTCAAGTCCCTCGGCGATCCGCCGGCGCACCCGATCAATCCGTTTTTACTAGCCAATGCATATGCCGATTCAGGCGATGCCTCACCGCCGAGGTAGTTTTCGAGAGCTACTCGAACCAAGTCGGAAGGAGTCCGGCCTTTGGCGCGCGACCGGTCTCGCAGGCGCTCTTGTAGTTCCTTCGGGACCCGAATTGTGATCCGATCCGAAGCCATGTCAGACATATTAACATATTTGTCAGACAAGTCTAGCTCTTCCGCAGGTGGATCGATCCATCTCCCGTGTGAACCGTCAGCAGCCCTCCTCCACCGTTCAGCTTCCCGTGCACTTCATTCTCACGAACCTGCCCGTTGGTCGTGACCGGCATCTCCAGGTCGATGTGACCATCGCCGGTGTGCAGGTCCACATCCGCCGCAAATTCCGCCGGAACCTCGAGGCTCACACTGCCATCGCCGGTCTCGAGTCGCCAGCCCGACGTCATCGTCGAACCCGAAGCCACACTCACCTCCACGCGTCCGTCGCCCGTCTTCAGGTCGAGTTCGTCAAAACGTCCGCTGGCCCGAATGTGCCCGTCACTCGTGTTCGCCCGCAGCTTGCCGTCGACATTCTCCAGCGACTCAGAGCCATCGCCGCTCTTCAATTCCATGTCACCTTTCAAACCGCTGAGCTCGATCCTCCCGTCGCCCGTGCGGAGATTGACTTTGCCCTCACGGGGCATCTGGATGATCACATCCACCTTATGATTGCCCCACTCAATATTGAAAGAGTGATGCGGATAGCGCACCTCAATCGTGACCGCATCGCCCGCCTGGTGCTCGTCAATGCGAATGCCGCCTTCGCCGATTTTGTCGCGCGTCGTTACCACCTTGGCTTCAATCGTATTCTGGTCCCACGTCGTCACCCGGATGTTTGCGTCCGACGTTTCCACCCTGAGATCGGCCCTGCCGCTAATGTTGTGGTCTTCGACCACTCATCGGCGCGCGCGAAGGTCGCAGCCACGCCCAGAACCATTACCGCCAGGAAGATACGTTTCATGGATTCCTCCGCCGGGCACACTCCCACCCAGCCTCTTAGACTCCTTTACGAGAAAATCGTGAGGTTGGTTCCTGGAAAACTACCGCGGCCCCGAAATCGGCTTATGGTAGGCCATGCGGACCAAAGTCCGCTCCGAAAACGGAACATAAAGCAGCGCCGCGCAGGCGGCAAAGGCCGCCCCAATCCCAATCTTCTGGATCAGGAGAAATGGCGCGATCGCCCACAATTCATCGAGCGCCAATACGAAATAGAACATCTGCTGGAACTTCGCTCCCAGCCGCTGGTGGTCGAAGCTCACGGCCGAAATCAAATAACAGCGCAGCGGGATGCCAACTCCAGCCGTCACCATCACCGTCCCCGTCAACGCCATCGCGCCCCACCATGGCAGGAACGAGTCCGCCAGATTTTCGATGGCATGCAGCCGGAACAAGGCGCACACGTAGAAGATGAGATACATGCCCTGGATTAAGGCGAACAGGCCGCGCGTCAGGCCGCGGTGAGGAATCGGAACGTCCAATTCCGGATGCAATTCGGGCTCTACGCCGACGCCGTTGTTCGATGGCGCTAGCGAACCTGTTGTGGATTGCTCTTGCGCCGTCCGGGAGAGAGGTCCGTCCATCTGCACCGGCGCAATGAACCGGTACCCCCGCCGCGCCAGGGTCTCCACATATCGAGGGCTCGAGGCCGAATCGCCCAGCGCCTCGCGCACCTTATTGATGGCCGTGTTCAGGCTATGATCAAAATCGACAAAGGTGTCGGAAGCCCACAGCTTCTGCCGCAGATCTTCGCGGCTCACGATTTCCCCCGGCCGCTCCAGCAGCAACGCCAGCACCTGAAACGGCTGCCCCTGCAGCCGCAGCTTCACGCCGTTCCTGCGTAACTCGGCCGCCATTAGGTCGACCTCAAACACTCCAAAGCGCGCGATTCTGCGATTGCTTTCCGGCACGACGCCGTAGTGTAGCATCGCGAACAACACTCAGGCCGTGCTCCGAGCGCTACAATAAGCCCGTGCCAGAGCCACACGACGATCACCACAAGCACCACCGCCACGCACTCTACGCGTCGGAAGCGACCGGCCTGCTCCTGATCGCATTTGTCCTGTTGATCCTCACTCTCGTTCGCTACTGGCAATACATTCACTGGAGCTTGCCGTAGGCGTGGATACCCCATCGCACGCAAGCCACGATCCGCTTCTCGTGGTGATCCTCGGGCCAACGGCCAGCGGCAAGACCGCGCTCTCCCTCTCACTGGCTGAGAGCTTCAACGGTGAAGTTGTCAACTGTGATTCTGTCGCGATGTACCGCGAGTTCGAGATCGGCACTGCCAAGCCCACTCCGGCAGAACGCGCACGAGCACCTCACCATTTATTCGATACCGTCGATCCCGCCGCACACATGACCGCCGGAGAATATGCGCGCCAGGCGCGGCAAGTTCTGAACGAAATACAGCAGCGGAGCCGGCTGCCGATCGTCGTGGGGGGCACGGGACTTTATCTGCGAGCTCTGCTGGAAGGCCTGTTCCCCGGTCCGCAACGCTCCGAGGAATTGCGAGGGCGTCTCCGCGAACGCGTCCAACACCGCGGCTCCGGATATCTACACAAAATCCTCAGCCGCCTCGACGCAAGTGCCGCAGCAAAGATCCATGCCAACGACGTACCCAAGCTGATCCGAGCCATCGAGGTCTGCCTCGCAGCGCGCGACAAGATGACGAACCTCTGGCAGCAAGGCCGCGATCCCCTCCAGGGATTCCGCATTCTCCGCATCGGCCTCGATCCTGATCGAGCCGCGCTCTACGACCGTATCAATCGGCGCGCCGCGCAAATGTTCGACCACGGACTAGTCGAAGAAACGAAGAGTCTCCTGAACAAATACGGCGCCAGCGCCAGTCCGTTGAATTCCCTCGGTTACAAGCAAGCAGTGCAATATCTGAAGGGCGAACTCACTCGCGACCAGGCGATAAAAGCCGCCCAGCAAGCCCACCGCAACTATGCGAAGCGCCAGATGACGTGGTTCCGCCACGAGCCAGACGTCCACTGGCTCCCCGGATTCGGAGATGAGCCCCCAATCCAGCACGAAGCCGAGAAGCTCCTCGAAACAGGTCTTGGGTCTTAGGTCTTTGGACCTCGGAACAGAGACTCCAGATACGTTCCCTTTTGGGATTCTTACCACATTTTTCTTCTTGTGTGTGACAACCCTCATTGCTCACTGGCTCGGCGCTCACTAAGTTTCGAATGTCATGCTAGGTGGAGCTCCAGGCAATTACGAAGATCTAAGGGTTTGGCGACGTGCCATGGATATGGTCGTCGAGATCTACCGCGTCACTAAGACTTTCCCGACAGAGGAACTCTATGGCTTAACAAGCCAGATGCGAAGAGCAGCAGTTTCAATCCCCAGCAACATCGCTGAAGGGAAAGGTCGATTCTCTTCTAAGGAGTTGACTCATTTCCTCTTTCAAGCCAGAGGCTCCCTCATGGAGCTACGCACACAGATTTCGCTCTGCCGTGAGTTGAATTTGCTGAGCCCTGATAAAAGTGCCGCCCTCTACGAGAGTTCGTGTGAACTCGGCCGACTACTCAATGGTTTGATAAATAGGTTCCAACTAATAAATGCGGAACAGTCGAAACCGCGAAACGGCAAAGACCGAAATCCTCAAGATGAAGCTTAGACAAAGACTCAAGCCCGGCAAAGCCTAATACCGAAAGACCCAAGACCCAAGACCCAAGACCCAAGACCTTCCCTCCCTGCTATCCTTCCACACATGCACCGAATCTTAACCGCACTTTTAGTGGTCGTGCTCTCCCTGTGTGTTTTCGCCAAAGATAAACCGAAACACGTTCCGTCCACGAAGATCGAACTCACCCGCGACGGCGCCAAATGGGCTGAAAAGACTCTCCACAAAATGACGGTCGAAGAGAAAATCGGCCAGCTCTTCATGGTCTGGTGCCGCGCCAGTTTCGTGAACCTTGAGAACCCCGAGTATCTCCAGTGGCGCGACGAGATGATCAAGTACCACGTCGGCGGATTCGCCATGAGCGTCCACGTCGACGGTCCATTCCTGCTCCGCACCGAGCCCTACGAAGCCGCCGAACTCCTCAATCGCCTGCAGCATGATTCCGCGCTCCCGCTGCTCATCGCCGCCGACTTCGAACGCGGAGTCGCCACCCGCCTGCGCGGCACCGCCGACTTCCCCCACGCCATGGCTTTCGGTGCCGACGGCAAACTCGAGGACGCCGAAGCCTTCGGCCGCATCACTGGACAGGAAGCCCGCGCGATCGGCGTGCATTGGAATTTCTTTCCCGACGCCGATGTCAACTCGAACCCGGTCAATCCCATCATCAACACGCGCTCTTTCGGCGAAGATCCAAAGCAGGTCGGCGATCTCGTCACCGCCTACATCAAAGGCGCGCACGAATCCGGCATGCTGACCACCGTGAAGCATTTCCCCGGACACGGCGACACTGCCACCGACTCCCACCTCGGCGTCGCCAGCGTCAACGTCGATCGTAGCCACCTCGACAACATTGAGCTTCCTCCCTTTCGCCAGGCTATTGCCGCGGGCGTCGATTCCGTCATGGTCGCGCACGTCACCGTCCCCGCGCTCGACTCCGATCCCAATCACGTCGCCACGATTTCAACCAACGTCGTCAGCGACCTGCTCGAAAATCAGCTCGGATTCAAAGGCCTCATCGTGACCGATGCCCTCGATATGGCCGGCCTGACCCACCTCTTCGCCAACGACATCGGCCGCGCCGCCGTCGAAGCCTTCAAAGCCGGCAACGATCTCCTGCTCATCCCAGCCGACCTCGGGGCCTCCTACCAATCGATGCTCAAGGCCGCCCGCTCGGGTGAAGTTTCCAAGGAGCGCCTCGATGCCTCCGTCCTTAAGATATTGAAGATCAAGGCTTCTCTCGGCCTGAACGAATCTCGCACCGTTGACCTGGAATCCATCTCCTCCAAAGTCGGACGCCCCGAGAACATCGCCGCCGGCCAGCAGGTCGCGAATTCTGCCATCACGCTGGTGCGCGATAGCGGCAAAGTTCTGCCCCTCAAATCCAAGGGAACCGCCAGGGCCGGCCTTCCGTATATGACAAGGGAGGAGACACACAACCAGACCGTCGCCGTGTTGTTTTCCGACGACATGCGCACCGAATCCGGTCGCGCCTTTGGACGCGAGTTCCGCGCCCGCATTCCGGACGCACGCGTGATTTACGTCGATCCGCGCACGGCAGCAGGCATGTCCGACGAAGTTCTAAAAGCGGTGGACGAAGCGCAGACTGTAGTGGCCGCGGTGTACGTCATTCCCACCGGGGGCAAAGTGGGCAATTCGGTTGCGATGGCCGACGCGACCGCCACGCTATTGCAGCAACTGCTCGATCACGCCGCCGCGAAGACAGCGGTTGTAGCCATGGGAAATCCTTATCTGGCCAGCGATTTCCCCAAGATTGAGAACTATATGTGCACGTTCTCCAACGCGCCCGTATCCGAGATCGCCGCCATCAAGGCGCTCTTTGGCGAGATCCCGATTCACGGCCGCTTGCCGGTCACGATTCCCAACGTCGCCGAACGCGGAGCCGGGATCGATCGTCCCGCACAAGTCGCCCAAGGAAGGTCGCAACATGAACGCAACTAGATTGTCGGCCGCGTGCGCGTTGAGTTTGCTGTTGGCCCTGCTGCCCGCCTGCAGCATCAACGTGAAAAAAGAGAAGAACGGGGAAGACAAGCAGGTCGATATCAGCAGTCCGCTCGGCGGTATCCACGTGCACAAAGACGCCACTGCCGAAGACACTGGCCTTCCCGTCTATCCCGGAGCGCGGCTGAAAGAGAAGGATTCCAACGGCAGCGACAAGAGCGCCAACGTCAGCATCTCCGGCTTCGGATACGGGTTACGAGTAGTCGCGCTGGAATACACCTCCGACGATGCTCCGGCGAAAGTCGTGTCGTACTACCAGGATCAACTCAAGAAGTTTGGCAATGTTCTTGTCTGCCACACCACGCACCTTGACGTGAATATGGATATGAAAGATTCCGACCGCGACAAAGATTCCCACGATCTGACTTGCGCAGGATCCAGCGGCACCAACGTCGAACTCAAGGTGGGAACGAGAGAAAACCAGCACATCGTGGCCGTCGAGCCGGAAGGCAAGGGATCAAGCTTCTCGCTCGTTTACGTCCGTACTCACGGCAAGGATGCCGAAATTTAACCCGACGGCGCTGCGACTCGTCTGGAATCGGAGTTTTCTATGGCCCGTTTTCTTGCACTGACCCTGGCATTCTGTGCGGCCTTGACCCTTCCCACGCTTGCCCAGAATTCTGACAACGCCCACATCGACATCAGCACCGACAGCGGCGACCTGCATGTCGGCAAAGACGCCGATGCCAGCAAAGCCGGCCTCCCGCTCTATCCGGGCGCTCGTTTGAAATCGGGAGACGACAAGAACGACCAGGCCAACCTCAGCCTGCTCACCGACGCTTTCGGAATGAAGCTGATCGTCGCGCACTACGTTTCCGACGACGCTCCGGCGAAGGTCCTTGATTTCTATCGCGGCAAATTAAGGAGATATGGGAAGGTGATCGAGTGCCATTCCCAGCGCCACGGCGGCGTCGACGTGCACGACGATGATAAGGACTCCGATTCCAGCAAAGGCAAAGAACTCAAGTGCGAACAGGATTCCGGCCCCGTCGTCGAACTGAAGGCCGGTACCGAGGACAACCAGCACGTTGTCGCCGTGGAATCCGCCGAGAACGGAAAAGGCACCAGCTTCGCTCTCGTGTATGTGCATACCCGCGGCAAAAAGGGCGAAATCTAGCCGTTCGTTTGCCTCCCACCTCTTCTGTTGTCATTCTGAGCGGAGCCGTTTTTCCGGCGGAGCGAAGAATCTCCCGTTCCACAGACTCAGCGCGTGAGCCAATTGCCCTACAATCCGACTCCGCGGCCGCTTGCCTCCCATGCACGCCCTGCGGTAGCTTCAAAGCAAGTCCTACCATCGGCCCCATGGAACACTCCTGCTACAGGTGCGGACAAGCAGTCGAACAGGGCGTGCCCTTCTGCCCGCACTGTGCTGCCCCGCAAATCCGCGTGATCCTCGAAGAGCCGTTGCCCGCGGCCGCCATACCGGGTCAAGCTGTTGCCGGGCCAGAATCGTCAGCGATCACAGACGCTCCCCAGGTCGCGTTACCTTCTTCGTTTCCCGGCGGGCACCTTCTCAAATCGGGCGCCTTGGCGGGTCTGGTTGCATCCATTCTGGTTTCGGTCGGTCTGAATCCGTTTGTCGCAATCATCGGAGTTGGATTCCTTTCCGTCATCCTTTACCGGCAACGAATTCCGCGAAGCACCGTCACCGCAGCAACAGGAGCCCGTCTCGGCGCCTTGGGCGGCTTCCTCCTCTCATTCTTCAGCGGCCTGCAGACGGCAATAGCTTGGACCATTCCAGGGGTTCGCGAGAAATTGCAGCAGCAGTTGTCACAGAACCTGCAGAAACTCGTTGCCTCTGGCGATCCGCAAGTGCGCGCGTTTGCCGAACAACTGAAAACGCCTGAGGGTGTCACGGTGTTGGTAATTATGGGCGCAATTATTTTCGTCCTGATCGGCGCGTTGAGTGGTGCAGTGGCAGGGAAACTCCTGGGACGAGGTCGCACTAACTAGGCACCCCTAACCCCGCGTCCCGCGCGGTTTTCCATCGCCCCTTGCAGTCACCCTCTCTCCCGCGTATGATGCACCGTTTGCACTTTTCCAATGAATAAGCCTGTGCGCGGTTCGTTGCTCGGGATCGAGCATCTCGACGCGAAGGAGATCCTGGG
>Ga0335078_10006934_pt1 | contig 16773 bp, 12 predicted proteins | sample Lox_Sample_32_FD_206711 | JGI IMG/M metagenome (GOLD analysis project Ga0335078, IMG submission 206711) | Soil microbial communities from Loxahatchee National Wildlife Refuge, Florida, United States - Lox_Sample_3.2 | ecosystem: Environmental > Terrestrial > Soil > Wetlands | place: USA... | reverse complement strand
ATGGAGCCGCGATCGTCACTCGCGGAGGACGCTTGCTGGGAGCGATCCGGGTGGCCGACCGGCTCCGGCCCGAAGCGAGGACCGCGGTTCAGAATCTCAAATCAATGGGTCTCAGGACGATTCTATTAACCGGGGACGCCAAGGCAGTCGCTCAAGACGTCGGCAAAGGTCTGGGAGTGGACGAAATCTTTGGAGAGCTGTTACCAGAGCAAAAGCTCCAGCACGTGGAAGACCTGCTCGCCCGTGGCAAGAAAGTTGTGATGCTGGGCGACGGGGTCAATGACGCTCCCGCACTTGCGCAAGCTACGGTTGGAGTCGCGATGGGCTCGGGCACTGATGTGGCGCGAGAGAGCTCCGACATTGTGTTAATCGGCTCAGACCTCACCAAGTTTGCGGAAACCGTTCGCCTGGCGCGGCGCTGCCGCCGCACGATCATGCAGAACTTTACCGGAACCCTGGTGGTTGACAGCATCGGAGTCGGGCTTGCGGCTTTTGGATTCCTCAATCCGCTCTTAGCAGCCTTCATTCACGTTTCCTCCGAAATGACCTTCATCCTCAATTCGGCGAGGCTCGTCCCGCGTGCTTCACTGGTCAGCGCGGTTTCGCAACGGGCTCAAAAGACCATGGAAATCACATGATGTTCGGGATAGAAACGGCGGGGAAGGGCACGAGGTCCGCGAGAGGCTCGAATTGCAGGCTGCCCGGGCGGTCGGCTCAAGCCCGGCTGTTGATGCCGTGACCGAAGGACCTCGGTTCGGGAAGCCCGGGACTGTACTGCCGCGATATGGTCAGGGAGCGTTCCGGCTGCTGGTTACGGAGGCCTACAACCGTCGTTGCGCCATTGACCGGAGAACGGACGCTGCCTGTTCTCGATGGGGCCCACATTAATCCGTATTCCCAAGGCGGCGCACACTCGCCGGCGAACGGCCTCCTCTTTCGGCATTGAGAAGGTTCGACGAGCGCAATCGAATTGCCGAAGAGTCGAACCTTCTGAAATGGGCGGGTCGGTACCAATCGGCTGCCGACTGGGACGAGCGCATTGGGAGAGTGCGACCTGTCGGGGCGGAACCTCCTAATGTGGAGCCCCGACTGAAGAAGACTGACTATGGTGCGTTCCGGGGCATCGAGCGTCCACTGTTCCCTGAGATAGGGAGTCCAGGTTTAAGGATCTTTACTGGTCTGGAAAGAGGAATCTTCGACTCTCTCCTAGCCCAGAATGAACCCTCGGCCGGTGTTCCGCCGGCAGGGGTTGATGTGAACCTGTGGCAAGGCCACTTACGCCCTAACATGAGCGTCAGCCGCACTGGTGCCTGCATGATAGTTGAAGGGCTCGACTTTTGATTTGGCTGCGCCCGGCCGCAGAGCTTGATGGGGGACGATTCTATGTTCAGGCGCGTAAGGCACCAGTGGCTCACAGGCCCTCGCTGGAGCGGATGGGCGTCGCCGTGGATCGAGTCGTCAAGGCCGGGCTTTCAGGTGCTCTGCAGTAATCCCAGTCTTGGAATCTGTCACCATCACTGAGCGCTCGATACCGCCAGCGCTTGGAGTATAGCTTTCAGGGTCCTGTGGAAGATGGATCAAATTGTCGGAGAGCTGCACTGCTGCCTCAGCATGAGCGACATCCAAAGTCGTACCCCATACACCCTCTTGCCCCTTCACAGCAAGGTCATATCGGACGAGCATTCCGTTGCTGCAGCCAAAGACACGAATATTGCCTGGCCCGCGCATCTGTGGTGATGCAAGTTCTCGCTGGCTGCCGTACCTATTCTCAAGAGGTTCGAACGCAGCTTCGGTGTACGCAGCCAACGTTTCGCAAATCGTCCTGTCCAAAGGGGTTGGTTCAACGATCGGATCTCCTTATCGTCGGCGTTCCTGAGCGTCAGCGGTCGTCCTGGCTCGATGCGGGTGTACGCAGGCACGCTCTCAGTGAACTGGTATCGCCGGGAGGGCATGGGCAGGATTATACAGGCGAGCCATTGAACTTAACCTAGCCTTTGGGCGCGACTCATGACTCAACAGGTTCGCAAGGGCCGGTCTAGACCCAAGGTGGGGATTGACAGGGGAGGTGACGCGGGCACAATCAGAGGATTAGGCCGCGACAGCCGAACCTGCAGACACGCCAGCCGTTCCTCCCTGCCATCGGTAAAGCTGCCTGCCGAGCGACGGTGCGTAGACGGTCCATTCCGCGTCCTTCGGGGCTTGATCGATCAACGCCCATGCCTGCTCCAGCCGAGCGTCCAGCAGGTCCATGATGGAGACTGCCAACGCCTCCGGCAGCATTGGCTGCTTGAGCGCGCCTCTGTCGAGCTCGCCGTGATGGCTCACAATCAGGTGCTGAAGCACGCTCTTGAGCTCGATGGGGAATCCCTGTAAGCGTGCCGTATGCCTCTCAAGTATCTCCAGGCCAAGCGCCACGTGCCCCACGAGTTGCCCTCGCGTCGTGTAACCCAGCCGACGCGACACTTCCAACTCTTCTACCTTGCCGATATCGTGCAGGATCGCCCCTGCAATCAGCAGGTCCCGATTCAGCCGCGGGTAACGCCCAACGATTGCCTCTGTTAAGCCGCAGAGGCTGACCGTATGCTCGAGAAGTCCGGACCTAAACGCATGATGAACACGCATTGCTGCTGGAGCCACCTTAAGCGGCGCGGCGACGTCGGCATCTTCCACAATGGAAATCAGTAGGCTCCGGAGATTCGCATCTGCGACTGACTCGACGAACGCGCGCAGCTCAGCAAACATTTCCTCGGGATTTCGCGCTGAAGCCGGGCAGAAGTCTGCTTCTTGAAACTCTCCCTCCTCGCATCGCCGGATGCGCTGCACGACTAACTGCGGCCGGTCGTTATACAGCTCGACGCTCCCGCGGACCTTCACAATGTCGTCGCGCTCGAACAGGGCGGCCGTATCCTGTGGATTGTCCCACACTTTGGCATCCAACTCGCCAGTGCGGTCGGCAAGAACGAGATGCAAATAGAGCCCTCCGTTCCGCTTTGGTTTCAACTCCTTCTCCCGCGCCAGCGCCAGGAAAGTGACCACGCCGTCGCGGGGCAACTGAGCAATAAAGAAGCCTTTGTCGGCCATATGAACCTCTCTTTCCAAAGCCCTTCAGAAAAGCGCCAGTTGGTTGGATCGGGTGCCCGGCGCAGGTGCGCGGCGTGAAGCTTTGTGCTTGGGCACGTTCTCGAGTGCACTCCCGAACATCAGAAGCTGCGTGACTACCGACTGCACTGGGCTAGGTGGCACAAAGGTCGCCTCCGGTTCGACCGCGACTGGCTCAGGGTCGCTGAGGATCGGAGTCACCTCGGTTGTCGGCATTCCGAATACCTCCGCCTGCTTCTCGACCAGTTGCTTCCACACGGCATCGGCACTTTCGCCGATACCCTTCTCGGTCACGAGCTCACGCGCCATGGCCATCAAGATGTCGTCGCCCTCATCGATTGCCTGCAGGCCGTCGCTGGCGAATTTCCCCTCCATCGCCAGAGAAACGAGCAGCTTTTTGCCCATCAGACGGAGGCAGGCCTCCTGCATGGTCCCGGCGTAATAGAAGAACTTGACGTTCACGTTGTTCCGCTGCCCGATCCTCCACGATCGCCGGCTTGCCTGGCGCAGCGTATAGATCGAATAACCTGTTTCGTAAAAGAAGATATCGGGGAAAGACCAGAGATCCAGCCCGGTCTGCACCAAACGCGGATGCCCGATCACCACTTGAACGCCAGCCCGCAGTTGGCGCTCGTACCAAGCCTCGCGCAACTCGGGAGCAACTTCCGTAGTCAACACGGCAACTCGGATCCCTTCCTTGGCCAGGATCCGTTCGAGCCGCCGCGTCACGTCACGTTTTTGGGTGTAAACCGCGTAGACTTGGACTCGCCTCCCGCGGTCAAGCGAGAGTTTGACCTCTTCAACCAGCCTCTGCTCCTTCGCATAGATCACGTTCTCGTCCAGGTCCCGTGTGGCCGCGATGAGGAACGGTTCGCGACGCTGGGTTTCAGGGTTGAATTCACGACCGATGAGATCCCCAAAGCCAAAGGGTCGGTCGGGATAAGCAAGCAAGGCATTCAGCGCCACACTGATCACCGACTGATTGCCTCGATGTTCGCGTAACGCCTCTTTGATGTCTTGTTCCAGCTCGACGTAAGCCTCCTTCAGAGTTTCGTCCATCTCGACGCTGACAACTTCCTCCTGGTAAGGAGGTAGGGCATCGGAGATGTCCTCAAGCGAGACGAAAGCACCAAGGCTCATGAGGAAGCGGCCGAACAACAGCGGAGACGCTCCCGGCCGGTGGCGGACACGCTTGGTCACCCGTGCCTCAGAGCAGGCGTTGTCGGCCGGCTCGATGACGGTGACCTCTTCGAGCAGGCCGTACGTTTCGGTGAAGGCACGGATCCCGGCGTCACCGTGCTCGAAGCCCTCCTCAAGCATCCTGGAGGGCCCAAGCCTAAACAGGATGTTAAAGAGTTCGTCGGCGTAGCCGCCCAGCAGGGTCCCGGTCAGCACCGCAATGTGCCTTGCGCACGAGGCCAGGGTGCCGAGCGCGTTGCCCTGTGCCGTATCGCCCTTCAGCTCATGCACCTCGTCGGCGATGGCGTAGTCGAAGAAACCGTCGGCCATGTAGCGCCCGACGAAATCGACCGGAGCAAAGCGCCGCGTCTTCGTGCCATCGGCCTGCCAGAGGGCGCTGTACAGCGGTCGGCGCGTATGGTTCGTTCCCTCACCGAGACCCGTGCCCAGCAATTCGCTGAGCTTGGCCTTCTTGAAGTCGCATGCGAGCAACCGTTCGTCATCCTCGCCCACGTACACCGGCGTTCCGCTGTCCGGGTTGACTACGCAGCCTTGGTAACGGCCGCTGCGGCTGACACCGTAAGCATGGCGCCAGAAATAGCCGAGCTTCGCCCGGTCGCGACCGACCACAAACACGGCGGAACTCCTGCAGATCTCGTCCCAGCGCTTGCGGGCCGAGGGGGAGGCCTTCCGCAGACGCAGCTCGCTCAGGCTGGTCTTCAACCCCTCGCGCACGATCCGGCCGTTACGAAGTTTCACCTCATTGACACCGTAATGGCCCTTGGCGCTGGTCGGCGTTCGCAGTCCGTCGATGAGGAACACGCGCACGCTGGGGAGGGTCAGGAAACTCTCTCTGGCCCATTTCTCAACGAGCTGAGGGGGAACCATCGCGAGGGCGCTGAATCGCCGGCTTTCAGCGTGGGTGTAGACGGCTCCCAGCGAGATGAGGGTCTTACCTGTGCCGCACTCTGCGATGACAGCACCGGCGCGAGCCCGCTGCCAGCGGCGAACCAGGCCCATTATGGCAAGGATCTGCGCCGGATAGGCCCTCCGAAGCAGTTTTGTGATCATCGGCGATGGCCTGTCGTCCACAGCATGGAGCGGTGGGAAGGATTCCAGAATTCTCTCGCCCAACTCGCTGGTAAACGTCCTGAGGTAGTCCGAAATTGAGTCGGGTATAGGCACAACGTCCTCCGTTCTTGAGAATTCAGACGGACTTGAATGCTTCGGATTCTGCGGGTCGGAATCGGCGCGAGGTGAACTGCGATCAGGCGCGCGCCGGCGGGACGAGGGCAGCTTCGAGCATGGCGACCGGGATTTCTCCGGTGTGAACATAGAAGCTGGTGTGTTTCGGAATTGCCGAAAACGCAATGGCGTCCTGGCGCACGATCATTTGCTGGCATTCCACGGCGGCGATCTGGGAGGAGGGCACCTGGAAGCTGCCAGAAAGCTCGATGACTTCATCGTCTTCGCCTTCACAAAGGCTCTCCGCCGCTGCCAGGCACGCTGCTTCAGCCTCGGCTCCGGCGTCTTCTTGAGCGATCGAGGGCGAGAAGTAACACTCCACGTATGACGTCCAGGAGTACGTTTCGTCGATTTCGGGATCGACGGATTTCTGTGCGCGGAGGGCCGCAATCCTTCGCAGCGCCAGTGCAGCCAATTCGGGTGTGACTTCCACGAGAGCGAACTCGCAACCTCCGTCCGAATGCTCGTTGCTGCTGGAAATCCTCAGTGCAACTCTCATGACTCTTCCTCTCCACGCGTCACGGGGAAAGTTTTCAGCCCGTCCGCCCCGTTTGGCTGTCCGGTCGCGGTTGGACCGGAGCTGAAGAACTCGTGCGCCACGCTCCAGCGAACCGGGCCGTTCGACTCCGGAAAGCGGATGTGTTTCTGTCTCAGCGCCCGACCGATCCATTTGAGGAACAGTTTCTTGGTGCCGGTCACTAGGACCGGGGAGCACCCGAGCCCGAGCAGGGGTTGGAGCGCCTCGTGGTGCCGCAACTCCTCTTTGAACCAACCGGCCCACTCCGGTACCGCCGGCAGACCGAAGCGTTGCGCAATGCGGTAGAAGATGAAAGTCGCGTCATCATCGCATAGCACGGTTCGCTTGCCTTCCGGGTCTGCTCCGGCACGCGTTTTGGCCACGTCGACCGACACGGCGACTAGGTGGCGAATTGGCTTACGCCCGGCAATGGCGATGGTCCCGCGAAAGCATTGCGCGTCGTGTCCAAGGCTCACTGTGATGGGTTCACTCCCCGTACCTTCCACGGTGAAGACGCTCTGTTCGTTGACGCCTGCCCAGACTGCCCCCACGTCAGAGTCCCCACCCAGGACTGACAGGAGGTGGGCTCTTCCATTTCCCTGTCTCTCAATCTCGCCGATAAAGTGATCCATTCGAAGCCGTACTCGCGTTGTGGTGTCTTTCGTCCTCTTGGTGTACTCCAAGACTCCGAAGCGCTGGTGCGCGTTTTTCATGTTTGCCTTTCGGTGTGCAAGAGACGACACGGGCAGGTTGTGCCGCCCTTGACTTTCTGGCGGTTGTAGAATATAGGTAGAAGTTCTAGGTGTTCTGTGGGCGAAGAGAAATCGGAGTTCCTCAAGGGAACGCTCGACATGCTGATTCTGAAGGTGGTGGCGCTTGGGCCGATTCACGGCTACGCCATCGCGCAACGGATTCAGCAGATCAGCCGGGACTTCTTCCAGCTCCAGCAAGGGTCGCTCTACCCCGCTTTGCATCGCTTGGAGGATCGTGGCTGGCTTAAAGCGGAGTGGAGGACGACGGAGACCGGCCGAGACGCAAAATTCTACGGGCTCACCCCAAGAGGCCGGAAGCAGTTGGGGACCGAAGTTGAGAATTGGGGAAAGCTGACCGATGCCGTTGCCCTGATCCTTCGAACGGCAGAGTAGGAGCCAATGGCGAGCGAGAAGTGGCAGGGAACATAGGGCTGACCGGGCCGATCAGGAGGCTTTATGCGCTGGTACCAACGCTTCTTCCGCAGAGAGCTTACCGAAAGGAAGCTCGACGCCGAGTTGCGCTTCCACCTCGAACAGCAAATCGCCGACTACGTTGCCGCCGGGATGCCGCCGGACGAAGCCCGTCGTCGTGCGCAGCAGGAGTTCGGAGGTTTGGAGCAAATGAAGGAAGAATGTCGCGATGTGGGCAGCGCTCATTTTGTCGAAACATTATTCCAGGACGTGCGCTACGGCTTTCGCCAGCTTCGCCGTAGCCCCGGATTCACCGTTATTGCTATCCTCACACTGGCTCTTGGTATCGGCGCAAACGCTGTTATCTTCAGTGCAGTGAATGGCGTTCTGCTTCGACCCCTGCCCTATCCGAATTCCAACCGCCTCGCCCAGGCCTGGTCGACAAATCCCCACACAAACCGGTGGGGCGATTGGGTGTCGTATCCGGATTTCGTCGATTGGCGGGCGCAGAACAAGGTCTTTGAGGACCTTGTGGCGTACCGGACGTGGCTTGCCAATATCACCGGAGGTGATCACCCCGAGGCCCTCTTTGCGGTGTTAGCCTCATCGAGTCTCTTTTCCGTCCTGCAGAGTCAACCGCTGCTCGGGCGGAGTTTTCTGCCCGACGAAGATAAGCCCGGCCATAACCGTGTCGTAGTGCTGAGCGACGCCCTTTGGCGCAGTCGATTCGCCTCGGATCCGCACCTCGTAGGGAAGGCCGTCGTCATCAACGGTGAAAGCTACACGGTCATCGGTATCATGCCGCCGCGTTTCAGATTTCCTCTTAATCTACCCGAAGGGCTTCCGGCGCCAAGCGCGTGGCTCCCCCTTGGATTGGACCCATCTCAATCGGATCGCGGCAGTCACAACTACCGCGTCGTGGGGCGGCTTAGGCCGGGCGTTACAGTGAGTCAGGCTCAAGCTGACATGGAAGCGATTGCCCGTAATCTGGCGCAAGTGTACCCGGCGGACGAGAGCTTGGGCGTCAAAGTGGCCGGACTTGAAGAGAACGTGACCTCGGAGGTCCGTCCGGCGCTTCTCGTCCTCCTTGGGGCGGTCGGGCTGGTGCTCTTAATTGCCTGCGCCAATGTCGGCAACTTATTGCTCTCACGCGCCGTGACGCGGCAGAGAGAAGTGGCACTGAGGTTGGCCATCGGTGCAAACCGGTCACGAATAGTGAAACAAATGCTCACGGAGAGCGTGCTCCTGGCCTTGATCGGTGGCGGGGTGGGCCTGCTGCTTGCTTTTCAAGGTCTGAGTTTATTAATCAAGTTGGCCCCGAGCGTTCAACGCCTCCACGAGAGCACCGTCGACGGCCGTGTGCTCATTTTCTGTTCATTCCTTTCACTGGCCACAGGAATTCTGTTCGGCCTTGTACCGGCTTTCCAAGCTTCCAGAACCCACCTTAACGAAGCGCTCAAACAATCTGGACCTAGCCGCCGGCTGGGGTCAGGCCCACGGCTCCGACGTATGGTTGCTGTTGCCGAGACAGCCCTCGCGCTCATGCTTCTTATCGGCGCGGGCCTGCTTATTCGAAGCTTTGTGGGGTTGTCGAATGTGGACTTGGGATTCAACCCCCGAAATGTCCTGACGGCGATGATTATGCTCCCAGAGTCCCGATACAGCGCCCCAAACCGCCAAGCTGCCTTTTTCAAGGAGGCGATCCGCCGGATCGAGGCCCTTCCCGGCGTGGAGTCAGTGGCGGCAGCGGATTCAGTACCCCTTGTTACTAACGACACTGGTTCCGTGAGTGTCGAAGGCCAGCCCGAGCCGACGCTCGATGGAGTGGGGATCCAGGCGGAGCGTCCCAAGATCACGCCAGGATATTTTCGGGCGATGGGAATCCCGCTTCTCCGAGGCCGGACTTTTACCTGGGCCGACAACGAGATTTCGCTGCCAGTAGCCATTGTGAGTGAGGCGGCGGCCCGGCTGTATTGGCCGAATGAAGACCCGATCGGCAAGCGCGTTAGCGAGAGCGACGAGAGTGAGGGCCGGATAGTGTGGCGGCAGGTTATAGGCGTGGTTGGCGACGTGCGGCAGGACGGACTTGCCGATAAGGTCCGTCCCTCCGTTTACACGCCTCTCTCCCAACTGCCCATGCCTTTCGCGGCTTTAATCGTGAAGAGCCGCATGGACCCTAGCAGTCTGGCCGATCCCGTGCGCCGGCAGGTTATGGCGGTGGACAAAGATCAGCCGCTCTTCAGCATCCAGACCATGCAAGAGGTTGTGGCCGATTCGGTCTCGAATCGAGCGTTCCAGACAGTTCTACTTAGTCTTTTCGCGGCAGTTGCCATGACGCTGGCAACAATCGGGATCTACGGCGTGATGGCGCATTCAGCCGCCCAGCGGACGCGTGAAATCGGTATCCGTATGGCGCTGGGTGCACAGAAACGCGATACGCTCCGGCTCGTGGTCGGCCAGGGAATGTTTCTCGCCCTGCTAGGAGTGAGCATTGGGGTCATTGGGGCGCTGGCGCTGACGCGTTTCATGTCCAGCTTGCTCTACGGCGTGAAACCCACCGATCCCATGACCTTCATCGGAGTCTCGCTGGTGCTGGCCGCGGTGTCACTGGTGGCAAGTTACGTTCCCGCCCGCCGGGCGACGAAAGTCGATCCCATGGTGGCGCTGCGTTATGAGTAAAGGGGTGGGAGCTGGAAGTGTGCAGGCCGCGCCGCGCACGTCACTTGAGCGTTGCAACGCGGCCGGTGGCGTAGACGAGTGTCAACTCATTCGAGAACCTCTCTTTCTCTCGTATCGTGATGACCCCTTGTTCGTCTTCTTCCGTGGTCTTGTCGATGACCTTCACCGAACACCAGGTTGCGATGTGCCGGTCCTGATCGGACCCGAAGATTCCGTTCAAGAGCCCACTCACAGCCAGGAGCGCCGTGTGGCCGGCGTGTAATGGGGTCAGGGGCCGTCCGACCGGGCTCGGCTCAAGCGCAAACAGCAGCCGACCCGCCTGACGGTAGGCCGGCGACCGCGGCAGGAGGTCTTCGATTTCGTCGAGCGGCAACCCTCTATAAGTCAGCACCACTGGCCTGCTCTCGGGAACGGCATATAGCACATCTCGTTCGGATTCCAGTGTCGGCAACGGACGGTCGCTCCTCGCAAGGCTGCTATACCAAAGGCGCGCCCGCGTGATATCACTGTCCTGCAGTCGCTCGCGCTCCCGGCGGTTACGGCGAACGGCCATGAGCGCGATCTGGTGGTAGCGCACACAAAGTGGTTCCGTTAGCTCGTAAACGCGGGCTTCGCGGAACTGGGTGGCGAGAACCGCGCTGCACTCAACCAGCCGCTCGCGAGGAATGACCAGTATCAGAACGCCGCCCAGCTTTAGCCAGCGATAGGTGTGGCTGAGGAAGACCTGCTCCATGCGCTGATTCTGCCCTGACCCTAACTCGCGGTCGTACGGCGGATTGAGATAAAGCAGTGAGCAGCTCTCAACAGGGCAGTGCGTCTCAAGCGCGTTGCCCTGCAGGGTGTTTGCCACCCTCTCCCGAGCCTGCTCGGCACGGTACGAATCCAGCTCGATGCCGTACCGAAGCACCGGGGCGCCGCTCGTCACCGTCGCAAAGGCAACGCCATCGCCAACACAGGGATCGACCGCCGCGCAGGAATTTCCTGGAAGCCGTAGCCGGGCTCGAATCCGCTCGGCCTCCAGAACCGGAAGCGGGTAGAACCCCATCTTAGCCTTCGCTGCGAACCTCATTTTTACCTCCTCTCTACCGCGCACAACACACTGCGACTTAAGGCATAAAATTGCCGTTTGGCAATGTTATGGCTTATTTCGTTTTGTGTCCTGCAATTATCAGAAGCACAAGGATTTAACCTGATTTTGGGTTTGACTCGGGTTTTCACTCAGAACAGAGGACTACAGCATCAGTGGAACGGCTGAACCTCAATGAAGGCAGCAGGTTACGCCTGACCCACCGGCAAAAAACTTGGAAAGAACCGTAATTGCGGCGGGGCGGCGAAATGGAGCCCGCAGTCCATACTACAGTCGCCGGAGTCCGGCCATCGCTCGACGCCGCTGCTGGTACCGCGAGACAATCAGCTTGTATTCGGCCGGGAACCTTCGACTGGCCGTTACAGGCTTCAAACCCAGCTTGCGGCATACCTCAGCCATTGACGGGGCGGGTTCGAGTCGAGCGTAGGATTGCAGCTCTCCACGCACTTCTGTGATCTGCTTCTTCGCAAAGACCCTGCGCCGGGCCAGTAGTTCAGCGCAGAGCCCGGCGAAATAGCGCGTCAGGACCTTCTTATCTTTGTATCCCAGCTGAAGAGCTAGCGAGCGCAAAGTGGGCGGTGAGTTCTGTTTGACGGCTCTCTCGACGATTCGTCGCATGGCTCGGATCCGGGCCGCCCTGCGGCGTGCGATTTTCAAATTAATCGCCCGACATAAGCTAGGAAATGGACCGAAGAAGGGAGCGGAGCCAGTGTACCCGAGACGCCGGGCAATCCGGGGTATCGACTCAGGCTCCTTTTTCGCCAGCGCGGCCTTCAAGGCCGCCTCGACCTCTTTGCGCCCACAGATACGCCATCTCGGGCCACGGCTGCGGGGTTCATATTGAACGGATTTCTTGTAGTTATCAGTGATTTGCTTGCAAAGCGTGGAACTGATTCTCCTCAGGCCTTCGGTCCCTCCATAGCCCAGGCGGCAGGCAACCTCACTCAAGCTCGGCGCCGGACGCTCGTTTAGCACCATCCGAAGGGTCTGCCGCATCTTTGCCCTGGGTCGGTGCAGTACGGCCGGAGTCGCATAGTTCGTCGCGCCTGGCTTGATCGTCTTCCAATTTACAGTCCCACCGCCTTTTCCGCCGAGCAGAAAGGCGGCGATCGGAATCCGCAAACGTTCACTCAGCTGCAGGAGCTGGTCAATCCGGGGAGTCGTCTTTCGATTGCGCCAATTGTAGACAGACGTGGCCGTGCAACCGGCGAACTTGGCGAACTCTGCGCCGTTTCCATTGAACAGGTGACGCACGCAGGCGTCCACATTCTTCCGGAAAGTCTTTCGCAAAGCGCCGGGCTGATGGTCGACGTCTGGGGCTAGAGCTAACAGATCGCCGGTGGCCTCACTCACCCAATGTTCAGGTGCCGTTGCTGCTATGTCTTCAGTGCGAGCCTTGGCCGGCATGGCGCCAAGCCACGCGCCGCATCGGCCGCAGTAACCCGGTCGCGACAAGGACATGATCGGTCTCATTGGGCGGCCGCAGCGTGGGCAGACACTCACGAAAGGCCGCCGGTGATACGGGCAGATCCTGGCAACAGTCAGAGACCACAGCAGCGGCTCATAGATGCTTCTGTTTGAGCTCCGCAATTCTCCAAGACAAGCGGGGCACCACGTTCTGAAGCGGCGGAACAGAGACAGACTGCAAAGGAAGCCTCCGAAGGCAAGAAGGGTCAGGTTCTGGAGATCGGCGCGGAGAGTGGCTGCGTTCAGGGCCCGGGCCCACTTGGCGGCGCTCTCCTCAACGCCGTTGGCGGAATACGAGAGAAGGCCGTAGGGGCATGCGCGGTCCTTCTCCGGTCCGCCTGGAGCCGGATGGGCGACCGGCGCACATCGGCGTAACTCCTCAGTGAGGGCAGCTACTGGCAGAGCATGGGCCTCAGCCAGTCGCAGCAGATAACCGGTCAAGCCCTCAACGAGAGGTGTTCCGACGCCGATCGGTTCCAGCGGGTAGAAGGGAGCCCGCGGAGGCACGACTGGCGGAGTCAGATCCCATGAGTCAAGCATGCTTGCCATCGTAGAGAGAGGACCTGCCAATTTCATCACGCACGGGACGACGCTCGCCGGGCCGAACCCGGCGACCTGGCTTCAAGCCAACATCACCTGTGAAGCCCTGCTGACCGGGTGTGCAGTCTGTCAAACCCAACCGGGTCCGTAAGCGGCGGCGCTCGTCGGCAGTTTCCCGCAACCGCAACTCGCCCTCAATCGCTTCCGACAGCATTCGTTCACATTGCGAGACGGAGGGGGCGCACGATTCGAGGTCTCGGCGGGTCAGTGTCTTCGTTCCACGGCTCAGGGCCTGCGCTAACGCTCGTACCAACCAGTCCTTCAGGATGCCTACGCAGCCGACGCTTCGCTCGTAAAGATATTCCCAATCGACCGACAGGTCCGGGGGATCGGGAAACGGCAGCCGTTGTGCGAAGGAGTGCACGGTGTTGACAAAGCTTCTTCGATCGTTTTCCTGATCGGCCCGGTAACGTCGAAAATGAACCTCCGCACTGCGCCGGCTCAGCTGACCATTGAGGTTACGAAAGGCCAGCAAGTCGTAGGTGCCGAACAGCACGTGTACCGTACCGGTGAGGTTGGCAATCGACTTAACCACATCCAACTGGTCAAGCAGCTTGCGTCCCGAGGTCAGCTTGACCAAATGTTGCGCTTCGTCGATCAAGACCGCCAGCGGACGCCGATAACGTAGGGCCTGCTCGACCGCATATCGATACTCGGCGCCCGAGGTCTTCGCAGTCAGCCGGGCGTTTAGGTCATTGCCTCGGGTTTCAGGAACGGCCTGGGGAAGCTTGCAGTCCACGAGCGGCTCCTCCATTCGGAGCAGAGTACGCTTGAACTGGTCCCGCCAGCTGAAGTTGCCCGACTCAGGGGCTACCGCCTCCACGCTCACTACCGGAATCCGCGCTCGGTCGGTCTGGAGAGAGGAGAGCAAGCTCTGCGTCAGAAGCTGTTCGATCTTGGCGAGCAGCGTCGTCTTGCCAACTCCGGTCGGCCCGAAGACCATGACCAGAGAATTTGACGCTGAGTCCTGAATTGCAGACATCAGCTTCTCTTTGGCTTCCACCAACTGAGGGTGCGCCAGCGTGAAGTCCCGAAACTCCTGCAGTCGTCTTTTTCGTGATTCGTCGGAAGCTGTGCTGGAGAATCGTCGCCTGCGGGGTGCCGTCATCAAAATTCTCCGTAATTTTCGCGTAGCTCCGGCAGTTGAGCCGGGTGCACGGAATCAACCTCAGGCGCCGCTTCATCGGCCCGGCGTTGAGCCGGAGTAGTCGAAGCCTCACACCCGCTGCTTTCGCCCGTGAGCGCTTCGCGGACCTCACGGTCGCGCGCCCTCTGCACCAGGAGAGCCTCTTTGGCCTCCACAGATTGCAAAAACTCGGCCAGCTTCTTGGCATTCAGGGCGAGCCTCTGGGAGGGCCCGGAGTTCTGTTTATGGAGCTCCTGGGTCGCCAGCATCATCTCCTTTTCGGAGCGTCCGCGCAAAACGCTGTAGTATTCCGAGTGGCACGCAACCCACCGGTTGCCGACGAAGGCGTAAGCTGTTCCAGCATCGAACGGGTCATAGCGCATTGGCACCCGCGTTTGCTCGATGTCCGGCGCACGGAATTCGTCGCACCAGTAGTAGACACTCCGGACTTTGACTCCGCGGCCGGGCTGTACCTTTGCGGTACCCCTCGGAGTCGCCGGCAGAGTGCTCATCAGAAAGCTCTGATCGTATGGAATGAGTCGCGTTAATCGGTACCCGGTCCTTTCCAGACCTAACCGGTACGCTTCTCTCGGAGTGCATCCGAGCCCCGGATGGTCGGTCGTGTCGTAGGTCGAATAGAAGTACTGGCACAGTGCTTCGTATAAGCCCGGAAGATGCCAGACGGCCTGGCCTTTCGGATCAACTGATTTGGTCACCTGGCGGACGTTCCGGGTAATCTGAGTATTGCCCTTGAGATTGTGGATGAACTGCGTGTTTGCTGTACCGAAGAGCCGCTCGATTATCGATCCAAACCGAGCCTTTGCGGGTGGCCGGGTCTTCTTGATACATTCGTACCTCGCCAGCAAGGCCTCGAAGAATACACTGTTGAATTCCCGTCCTCCATCGACGACGACGACATCGGGCAGGTGCGCGTGCCGCCGGACACATTCGCGGAGCACCATCATGCAGGAGCGGTAGCTGGGAGCGTCGAACGTCACGTACGCGGCGAGCACACGGCGGCTGAACGCGTCCGTCATCAGCGTGAGCCACGGTCGTCCCAGAATGTGTCCGGCCTGCGAGCACACAACCTCCACATCGAGTTGGGTGTGATCGATATGGGTGATTTCGAAAGGGCGATCCCCATGACGAGGTGTCTTTCGATCGAGTTCCCAATAGGGAGGTTCGTGCTTGTACGCTGCTCGGCGGCCCATTCTTCTCAGAGCCTGCGTGAACTTGTCGCGCCGCCTCACCGCCGCACAAAATGTTCCATAGCTCGGGACCGTGATTTGGCGGGCCTCACATCGACTCTTTAACACCGCCCAACAGGCAAATCTGGTTTTTTGTTTGAGGGTTTCATAATCGCGTTCAATCGACTCCACCAGCATTGTGCGAGTCGCCTCGGAAAGCCTGCTGTTGCGATTCCCTCGCTGACGATGTCGCGGCAGGAGTCCGAGATAGCCGCTTCCCAGGCAAGCGGCCGCCTTTCGGTACCGTGCCACCCACGAGCGCAGGGTCCGCGCGGAAACCTTTCCGTAGCCTGGCGGCGGCTCGCCACGGAGGTGGCACAGGACGGCACCGAAACGTCGATTGGCCTCGGTCAGATCCTCCTCATTTGCTGCCGCCAGCGCAGCGATGGCGGGCCCGCGCTCGGCCTCCCGCTTCCCCGGCGAGCCTTGGATCCGGCCCTCCCTCGCCAGCTGCTCAAGAACGGATAGAGGTAGTTCCGTGAGGGCCTGATCCTCTCCAAGAAGGGTGATGATCTCTTCTCCGACGTTTACGACGGTCCATGTGCGGCCATCCCACGTGACCTTATGCCCGGCCTTCACCGCGAATCCGCGGCTGCCGTTGTCTAAGCTTGCTTCTGCATCGCCCGCCACATGGCCCCAGGCTTCAGCCGCTTCGCGATTCGCGAAGACGCGCACTCCGGCGGGGTCTGGCAGGGGTGCCTCGCGCAAGTCTACGTAGAGTTCTCGATTCGCAATCAGGGCGTAAATGTCGTCACGGCTCATGCCCTCTAGGGTGCTAAGGAAGACCTCTGACAGCCTAATACCCGGTTCTGCCGAGACCCTCGCCAGTGCCCATTCCTTCGCGCCCTGATTGCCGTGCGCAGAGTTCCTGCCAACGTAGTTCTCTAAGAATTGGAGATTACGTTGTACCACCCAATTGATCTCAGCCGACGACCGAACCCGATAAAGCAACCCCAAAAGCGAAGCGTACTTTTCGCCAGGGGGGCAGTGCCATCTCCCCTGGTCCCAGCGGTAACGGTTGGGACTTCTCTCGGACAGTCGGTGGAGATCCTCCTCTGTTTTGCATTCCTCCCATCCTGCCGCAGCCGAACGCAGCACAAAGAAGTCAGGTGTGTGGATCACGCTGAGGCGCCGTCCTTTGGCACTCGCGTAGTCGAGCGGAATTGAAGGCGGCTGATCGTAAAACTCCAGTACTTCCGGATCGTGCTCCATCTCCCGCACGAAGGCCAGCTCAACATGATGGCTCTCGAACTGGATCGTGACGCCCATCTTCCGGCTTGGATAACGCCCGATGACGTTGCTCCTGCCGCCTCCCACCCGGCGACACGGGCCTGCCGACCGGATCCGATCGATCTCGGCGCGAG
>Ga0335078_10006933_pt1 | contig 16774 bp, 19 predicted proteins | sample Lox_Sample_32_FD_206711 | JGI IMG/M metagenome (GOLD analysis project Ga0335078, IMG submission 206711) | Soil microbial communities from Loxahatchee National Wildlife Refuge, Florida, United States - Lox_Sample_3.2 | ecosystem: Environmental > Terrestrial > Soil > Wetlands | place: USA... | reverse complement strand
CTTCGAGCCGGATCACTTCGTCGGGGCGTGGGCGCGGGCGCAGCCACACGACCGTGACCAGCGCGCCGACCGCGACCGCGGCGGCGCCGATCGCCCAGGCGAGATGGAACCCGCCGGTGAGGGCCTGCAGGTGCTGCTGTCCCAGCCCCGTCAATACCTGGGTTCGCTCGGCCGCCACCGTCCCGAGCGCCGCGATCCCGATCGCCGCGGAGATCTGGAGCGAGGCGTTGACGATCCCTGACGCGAGCCCCGCGTCGGCGATCGGCACGTCGGCCATCGCGATCGAGGTCAGCGGCAGGAAGGACAGGCCGGCGCCGAGTCCGAGCAGGGTGAACGGACCGAAGATCGCGGGCATGTACGCAGCATGCGCGGGCAGGCGGGCGAGGAGCACGAGCGCGCCGGTGATCGAGATCAGGCCGGCGAGCAGCACTCGCGTCGCCCCGAATCGCTCCATCAGACGTGCGGTGACTCCCAACGACAGCAGCCCGAGCATCAGCGTCAGCGGCAGGAAGGCCAGGCCGGTCTCCAGCGCGCCGTAGCCGTGCACGTGCTGCAGGTACAGCACGCCGAGCAGGAAGGTCGAGAACATCCCGGTGACCAGCAAGCCCCTCACCACGCTCGAGGCGGCGAGGCCGGGGACACGAAGGATGCGCAGCGGGAACATCGGGTTGGCGAGCCGCGACTCAACCGCCACGAACAGTGCGAGCAGCGCGAGCCCTGCTCCGCCAAAGCCCAGCGTGTGGGCCGACAGCCAGCCGTACTCGGTCACCTTGACGATCGCGTAGACGCCCAGCATCAGCGCGACGGTGACCAGCAGCGAGCCGACCACGTCGACGCCGCGGCCGAGGCCGATCCGGGCGGTCTCGTTGATCAGGAATCGCCCGAGGACGAAGGTCAGGATGCCGATCGGGACATTGATGAAGAAGATCCAGTGCCAGCTGACCGCCTGGGTGAGGACGCCGCCGGCGAGCAGCCCGATCGAGCCGCCGCTGGCAACGATGAAGGTGTAGACGCTCATCGCGATCGCGCGCTCGTGCGGCTCCGAGAACTCGGTGACGAGCAGCGCCAGCACCGCGGCAGAGGCGATCGCGCCGCCGAGGCCCTGGACGAACCGGGCGCCGATCAGCAAGACCTGGCTGTCGGCCACGCCGCACGCGACGGACGCGAGCGTGAATACGACCAGGCCGATGAGGAACATCCGCTTGCGGCCGAGCAGGTCGCCGAGCCGTCCCGCGAGCAGCAGGAAGCTGCCGAACGCGATCATGTAGGCGTCGATCACCCAGGCCAGGTTGGCCTGCGAGAAGCCGAGGTCCCGCTGCATCGAGGGCAGCGCGACGTTCACGATCGTCGCGTCGAGCACCATCATCAGCTGGCCCATGCAGACGACCGCGAGCGCGACCCATCGCCGTCGTTCGCCGCTGATTAAGCTCTTAAGAATAAGGATCATCCCCTTGTCGTAGCTTGTAGCTTATTCATTGATGATCACTGTAGCATGTACTATCATCGGATGCAAGATGATAATCCTGATACCCTGCAATTCGCCATGGCGGTAGAAACCGCACCCGGAACCGTGGTGATGCTCATGCGGCTCGCCACGGCCATCAAAAAGCGGAGCACCGAAGAGCTGATGGGCGTGAAGCTGCGCCAGCTGATGCTGCTGAGCTACCTGCGCTACGGCGCCCCGGCGCTCCAGCAGCAGCTTTGCGAGGCTCTGTGGCTCGACGCCAACAACTGCGTGCTGCTGCTCAACGAGCTCGAGGACATGGGCTACATCGAGCGCCGGCGCGATCCCGCCGACCGCCGCCGGCATGTCGTCGAGCTCACCGACGAGGGCCGGGCCGCGCTCGAGCGCGCCGAGCGCGCGCAAGAGAGCATCGGCGACGAGCTGTTCGCGGCGCTCAGCGAGGAGGAGCGGGCGACGCTTCGCTCGCTGCTCGGCCGCGCACTCGAGCCGGCCGCATCCTGCCGCTAGCCGGTCCTCGCGATCACTTCCGCTCGGGCGGGACGACGAGGACCGGGCACGGCGCGACGTGCAATAGCCGATAGGCCACGCTGCCGAGCAGCAGACCGCCGATGATCGTGTGGCCGTGCGAGCCGACCACGATCAGATCGGCGTTCACCTCGCGCACCTTCTTGATGATCTCGTGGGCCGGTCTGGCTCCGACGTCGGCGTCGATGTAGAGCGAGACGCTGAAGCCGTCCGCCTCGAGCTCGCGGGACAGGCGCTCCAAATCCGCCTGCAGCTGCGGCTCGTCGACGCGCCGCGTCGGCCCGACGCCTCCCGAGCCCTCGACTCGCTCGACGACGTGGACGATCGTGATCATCGCGCCATCGGGCCGGGCCATCTCCTTGACGAGTGGAAGCGCCCGCTGGGCGGCCTCCGAGCCATCGTTCGCCCACACGATCGACTTGAACATCTCACCTCTCCTCGGATCTAGCGCGCCGGTCGGCGAGAAACTATCGATTTGCGGAGGCCATCAGCGCGGCGCCCGTCGCGCACACGGCCAGGCTGAACATCGCCGCGGTGATGATCGCCGCCCCCTGGGAGGTGCTGATCACGTGCTCGGACAACCCGAGCGCGACGATCGCCGAGGGGACCCCGAGCTGTGCGCTGGCGAGCAGGCCGCTCGCGATCGGCTGGCGGGTCAGCCGTGCCGCGATCAGGTGCACCACGGTGGTCGCGGCGGCGAGAGCAAAGGCCAGCGCGAGCAGCGAGGGGTGCTCGAAGACACCGCGGAGGTCGATCCGCGCGCCCAGGACAACGAAGAACAGCGGCACGAAGAAGCCGCCGGCGACGCCGACCACCTCGGTCGACAGGCGCTTGGGGCCTCCGAGCCAGGCGACCATCAACCCCGCGCCGAAGCCGGCGATCAGCAGGCTCGTGCCGGTCCGCTCGGCGATCCAGCACAGGATGAACAGGCCGAGCAGCGCGAGCCGCAGGTCGATCGCCCACCGCCGCTGCTTGCCCTGCGCGCGCAACGCCTGCACGGGCGCGGTCCCGCGGCTCAGGTGCGCGAACCCGTACATGGCGAACAGGGCGAGCACGATCAACGCTGTGCCGCCGGCGACCTCGGCCGCCTTGCCCGGGCGCAGGACAAAGGGGATGGCGATCGTCGCCGCCACGTCCGCCACGGTCACCTGCGCGATCACGGTCAGCACCGCCGGGCCCGTCAGCCCGCGGTCCTGGATCACCGGGAGCACGATCGCGGCCGAGCCGGAGGCGATCATGACCGCGAACACGGCGGGGTGCCCGACGGCGCCGATCAGCGAGACGAGTTGCGCAGCGCCGACCGCCAGCACCCCGACCAGACCGGCGGCCAGTGCCCCGCGCCCCAGCGAGGCGCGGATCCGTCCCTCATGGAGCGGTACGTTGAGCCCCGCGCTGAACATGAGCATCGCGAACCCGATGTCGCTGAGGAACGAAAGCGTCGCGTTGCCAGTGTTGATCGCGCGAAGTCCGGTGGTCCCGATGACAACGCCCGCCGCGATCTCGCCGACCACCACCGGAATCGCTCCGCGCGAGGGCGCTGAGAGGAGCGGGCCGAACAGGCCACACAGGCCGACCAGCGCGAGCGTGCCGAAGCTCATCGAGGAATTGTTCACGCGTTGCGGCCGCGCGGGCCGCTGACCGCGCCTTAGCTGCGCTTCGCGGCGCGCTCGCTCGCGGTCTCGGGCGAGGGCACGATCATCACCGGCACGTGCGCGTGCTGGACCACGCCGTGCGAGACGCTCCCGAGGAGCAGCGACTTCAGGCCGGTGAGGCCACGTGTGCCGAGCACGATCGCGTCGACTCCCATCGCCTCGGCTTCGGTGATGATCGTGGCCGCGATGGTCTGCTCGCGGACGCGGACGAAGGCCTCGGCCTTCAGGCCGGCCTTGCGCGCGCGCTCGACACCTTCCTCCGCCCGCTTTCGCGCCTCGTCCTCGTAGCTGCGGTCCAGCGACTCGTAATCGACCTCGCCGACCGGGACCCCGCCCGAGCGCGTGACCACGTCGATGAACCGCTCCCACACGACCATGATCGTCGCGTCCTCATTCGCCATCAGCTGAGCGGCGCGATCGATCGCCGTCTGCGAGTCAGCCGAGCCGTCGTATGCGATCAAGATCACGGGGAGTGCCTCCTGAGGTTGTCCGGGTCAATTGAGGTCCTTAGTTTGCCGACGTCACACGCCCGCGAACGCGACGATGCTCTCGCGGAAGGCTTCGGGAGCCTCGATCGCGACGAAGTGGCCCGACTCCGGCATGATCGCGAGCTGCGCGCCCGGCACCGCGGCGGCGATCAGCCGTCCCTGGGCCGGTCCGCAGATCAAGTCGAGCGCCCCGACGAGCACGAGCGTGGGTGAGCGGATCTCTGACAGGAGCGGCCGCACGTCGATCCTCTGCCACAGCCCGGACTCCCAGGCCTTGATCGCGGCGAGGTCGCTCCGCATGTCCTGCCGCCAGTCCTCGATCATCGCCCGCACGGCGGGGCGGTCCGGGTCGGCCGTGTAGAGGGGGAGGATCTCGGACATCATCACGTCGACCTCGTGCGCGTTCTCGGCGGCCAGGACTCGCTCGGTCCAACCGTCCCACGTCTCGCGCGCCGACGGATACCACGGCTGGTGGGCGTGGCGGGCGAGGAAAGCCTCCATCTCCGCCGCCGCCTCATCGCCCTCGAGTTCCTGGCCGACGGCGCGAGCGGCCACCGAGATGCAGCGCATCGTGGCGTCCGGGAACAGGGCGGCGTAGGTCAGGGCGACGATGCCGCCGAACGAGATCCCCATGATCGTCGCCGGGCCGACGTCGAGCGCCTCGCGGACCTCCTCGTAGAAGCGCGCATGCCCGAGGTGGTCGTACTGCGACGGATCGACCGGCGGCGTGGAGCCGCCCGAGCCGGCGGGATCGACCAGGTGGACACTGAAACGGTCCGCGAGCAGCTCAGCCTCCGGCCGCAGCAGCGCGGCGCTGAACCCCGGCCCGCCCTGGAAGTAGAACAGCGGCGGGCCGTCGCCGATCACCTCATAGGCAGCCTGGCGAGCGTCGCCGAGATCTACGGTGTGGCTCAGGGGGCGCATCCCGGCGCGGAACTCTATGTGAGTCGGTCGTGTGAGTCGGCCTTGCGAGTCGGCATTCGGACCGGCCCGAGGCGATCGTCTCAAGGTGTGTCCTGCGAGGGTCGATGTGCAGGATCGTGTCGGAGCCTTCCCCCGGTACTCGAGCAGTAGAGCGCACATGGGTGGCGCCGGCGCGTCAGCACGGCCGGCCGCGCGTCACGCCCGCGGCGCTCAGCGGGCTGTGGGCCATGCGGGCCTGGATCGCCTGAGTAGCGATGCGCGCTCGGCTGCCGGTCGTCGGTGTGCTGGTGCGGGCGGGGCTGATCCCGGCGCTGCTCCTGACCGGTACCGGCATGCACATGGTCATGTTCGGCCCGGTCGTCCACGTGGTCCTCGTGGTCGCCGCCGGCGCGCTCGCGGTGACCGCCTCGGTCGCGATGTCGATCATCGCCGCGCGGCGCAACGACGCGCGCGCCGTGTGGATCGGGATGGCCTTCTCGGTGCTCGCCACGCTGCTGCTCATCCACGGCCTCGCCACCCCGGGGATCATCCTGCCGGCCAATGGCATCGTCTCGATCACCGGCGCCGTCAACCTGCCGATCTGCGGGACGATCCTGGCGGCGTCGGGGCTGGCGGTGCTCCGCCGCCTGCGTCGGGTTGACCTACTGCTGGCCGCGCAGTTCGCCGTCGTCGGAGCGGTGGCCATCGTGGGCGCGATCGCGTTGTTCGTCGCGCCACCCCTCGCGGCGACGCCAAACCCGTCGAGACTCACAGCGAACTTAATCTTCGTCGCCGGCGTCGCGCCGCTCGGTCTGCTCGCCTGGCGCGCCGCGCGCACCTATCTGTTGACGCGGCGGCGCTCGGACCTGATCGTCGCCGAAGGGGTCGTGTGGCTGATCGCCGCCCAATTCGGGTTGCTGAACTACTCGATGATGGACGCCGCCTGGTGGACGGCACACTGCCTCGAGTTCGCCGGTATCGGGATGGTCGGCATTCCGGTCGCGCTCGATCTCCGCCACGCGGTGGCGTCTCGCCCCCTGGTGGGCGACCTGCGCGCCGGCGACCTCGTCGAGCACGAGGAGGCGTTCCTCGGTGGTCGGGTGCGCGCCATCCTCGTGCGCCTCGGCGAGAAGGACCCGTCGACTGAAGGCCACACGCGCCGCGTCGCCACGCTGGCGGTGGCGATCGGAGAGCGCCTCGGCTTGACCGACGGGCGCCTTCGCCAGCTTGCGCTGGGCGGTCTGCTCCACGACGTGGGCAAGCTGTCGGTGCCCAACGAGATCCTCAACAAGCCGGGCCGGCTGACCGACGAGGAGTTCGCCGAGATCCGCCGTCACCCGGGGGCGGGACGTGCTCTGCTGGCCGAGTTGGGTGGCTTCCCGCCGCTGGTGCTCGATCTGGTCGAGAGCCACCACGAGCGGCTGGACGGCAGCGGCTATCCGAACCGCGTGCCCGCCGGCGATCTCGACATCGCGGTCCGCATCCTCACCGTCGCCGACGTGTACGACGCGCTCACCGCGGACCGCGTGTACCGGGACGCCTGGCCGGCCGAGCGCGCGCTCGCGCTGCTCGAGGACGAGGTCGGGAGCGCCTTCGATCCCGAGTGCGTAGCCGCACTGCGCGCGCTGGTGGATGTCGAGCAGCCCGAGCCCGCTCGTGCGGTCGAGGCCGCCGAGCCCGCCCCGGTGCCACTCCTGGGTGCGGCCGCCCCGCGCTACGGCGAAGCGGCCGCGTAGCGGTCCTCACTCCCAGCTGAATATGCGGGCGGCGATCACGCCGGTCCCGACCGCCCACGCCGCGAGCACGACCAGCGGCTTGACTCCCGGGGACTGTCCGCCGAACGCGGCGTGCAGCGCGTTGAACCCCGCGCCGGTGGGGAGCACCTTGGCGATGTCGCTGATCAGCTGCGAGTGAATCGCCGTGAGCGGGACGTACAAGCCCGAGAAGAACGCCAGCGGGTAGAACAACACACCCTGCATGGCGCCGGCGATCTGCGGGCTCTTGGCCCGCGCGGCCACGCACAGTCCGAGCCCGAGCGTCGCGGCGGCGGTGAGGACCAGGGTCAGGAGCGACACGAGCCACCCCCCGACCGTGTTCGGAAGCGCCAGGTCGAACGCGAAGGCTCCGACCCCGAGCAGGATCGTGATCGCGACCGCAGCCATGATCAGGCTCAGGGTAAGTTCGGCGCCAAGCAGCCAGGATGGCGAGACGGGGGTGGTCGACATCCGGCGCAGAACGCCCTGCTGCCGGTAGGCCGCCAGCTGAGACGGCATCGGGCCCAACCCGACGGCGATCAGCACGAACACGAGCAGCGTCGGGACGTAGAGGTTGAAGAAGGAGATGCCGCCCAGCGCGCTCTCGGGACGGGTCGTCGACGGGATGCTGCCGAAGATGAGCAGCAGCACGAGGGGCACGCCGACCGCGACGACCAGCCCAACCGGACGCCGGATCGCGATCTTGATCTCACCGGCCAGGAGCAGGCCGAACGCCCGTCGCTGTCGTGGGCTGAGGGAAATGGCGGCGGCGCTCATCTCGTTACTCCGTTCGTGTCGGCATGGGTCGTCTCATCGGTCAGGGCGAAGAACGCGTCCTCGAGGCGCGCGGTGCCGGTCGCGTCCACCAGTGCGGCCGGTCGATCGAGCGCGATCACCCGACCGTGGTCGATCAGCGCGACCCGGTCGCACAGCCGCTCGGCCTCCTCCATGAGGTGAGTCACGAGCACAATCGTCACGCCGCGGGCGCGCACTCCCTCGATCAGCCTCCAGGTGTCGCGGCGTGCCTCGGGGTCGAGGCCCGTCGTCAGCTCGTCGAGGACCGCGATCTCCGGCTGCCCGATCAGCGCGAGCACGATGGACAGCCGCTGCTTTTGACCTCCGGAGAGGTGCTTGAAGTACGTGCGCTGTGCGTCCTCGAGCCCCAGGTTCGCGATCAGCTCGCGCGGGTCGGCGGGATGGCGGTAGAAAGAGGCGTAGAGCTCCACCGCCTCGCGGACCCGCATCAGCTCGGGCACGGCGCTCTCCTGGAGCTGCACTCCCACGCGCTCGTGAAGCTCGTGGCGGTCGCGGCGAGGGTCGAGACCGAGCACGCTGATCTCGCCCCGATCGGCGGCCCGCAGTCCGGTGATGCACTCCACCGTCGTGGTCTTTCCGGCGCCGTTGCGACCGAGGATCCCGAAGATCTCCCCGGAATGGACCGTGAGGCTCACGTCGTCGACCGCGATCGTTCGCCCGTACGCCTTGTGCAGGTGAGCGACCTCGATCACCGGTGGCGCCGGCGGGTCGCGGTGGAGCTCGGCGGGCGGGGGCTCGACCAGTGGCTCGATGTACATGTTCGCTCCTTTAACCATCATCACAATAGCGTCATGATATCACTTTCATGATGGTGATACAATATGGATGTGATATCGGGAGAGGACACGGCGAACGAGCCGCTCGAGCGGATGCGCGTGCCGTCCGGTCAGACGCACGAGCAGCGCGCCGCATGGGTGCTCCCGGGACTACCCATCAGCATCGGCGCGTGGTTGCTGGTCGGACTGGGGTTCGCGTTGGTGTTCGATGGGAAGTGGGCAACGGTGGTAGGAATCGTCCTGCTCACGATCTTCGCCGCGGTGCTGGGCGGCGTGTTCGTCGTCCAGCCGAACGAGTCGCGCGTCCTGACCCTGTTCGGCCGCTACGTCGGATCGGTCACCGAGGCCGGCCTGTGGTGGTGCAATCCGTTCAACCGGCGCAAGAAGCTCTCGCTCCGGGTCCGCAACTTCCAGAGCGAGCGGATCAAGGTCAACGACGCGAGCGGAAACCCGATCGAGATCGCGGCGGTCGTCGTGTGGCGCATCGTCGATACGGCCAAGGCGATGTTCGACGTCGCCGACTACCAGCAGTTCGTGGTGGTGCAGAGCGAGACCTCGCTCCGCCACCTCGCGAGCGAGTACCCCTACGACGACTACCGGACGGATCGGGTGTCCCTGCGCGGCAACGCCGACGAGGTCCGCCATGCCCTTCAGGCGGAGCTCCAGGCTCGCCTTCAGCTGGCCGGCATCGAGATCCTCGAGACGCGGCTGACCCACCTCGCCTACGCGCCCGAGATCGCGGAGGTGATGCTCCGGCGCCAGCAGGCCGAAGCGATCCTCGCCGCCCGCAGGACGATGGTTCAGGGCGCCGTCAGCCTCGTGCAGATGGCGCTCGCCCAGCTAGCCGACTCGGACCTGGTCGAGCTCGATACCGAGCGCAAGGCCACCATGGTGTCGAACCTGATGATCGTCCTCTCGGGCGACCACTCACCGACTCCGGTCATCAACACGGGCTCGCTCTACAGCTAGAGGCGACCTGGCATGGCTGAGAGCAAACGCTTCCTGCTCCGACTCGACCCTCGCCTGTTCGAGGCCCTGCGCCGCTGGGCGGACGACGACCTACGGAGCATCAACGCCCAGATCGAATACCTGCTCACCGACCAGGCCCGCCGCGCCGGACGCCTGCCCAAGCAGAATTCCCGTCGGCCTCCCACCAATACCGACGCCGACGCCGACCCCGGCACCGACGAGTTGGCCGACCCCGACGCGACCACGTTGTCGCGTAAGTGACGCTCGGCGGGCGTCTTCCGCGCCCCTCTGCCGTCCATCAGACGCTCGAGACAGCGACCAACCGATCTGGCCGGAGCCGGATGACCGTGCGGAATTCCGTGCCCCGTCGCACGAAGGCCTCTTCCACGTACTTCGCGTCGATGCGTTCCGTCCAGAGCCCGTCCTGATCCGGGAACAGCTCGGCTCGGCCGACGGCTCGGACCTGCTGATTCGGGCGGTGCAGGTCCTTGCGCTCGGCTTGCTCGACGTCGACACAGATCCCCGCGCGCGGATTGCGCTCGAGCCGGCGAAGGTGGGGTCGGTCCGAGTAGCTGGTGAGATAGAAGGCGCCGTCCTCCCAGACGAACCACAGCGGGGTGACATGAGGAAACCCGTGGCTGTCGATGCTGGCCAGTCTCGCTGCGACGTCAGCGGCCAGCAGCGCCGCGATCTCGGGTGACTCGAGCGGTCGCGGCCGGTTGATCAACGGTCCGCCTGGGGGCTGCCGTCTCGCGACTCTATAACTCGCGGCGCCGAACGCCATCGCGATTTCGACTTGGCTACCGCGTTCGCCGTCCGAGACTCCGTCCTGGCTTGCCACCCAACCCAGCTAGGAGGACCCATGGCAGACCAGGACAACATGGTGCTCTACACCGCTCTGTACGACGGCGTGGACGCTGCGCTGGACGATCTCCAAGCGATCGAGCAGCTGCACGAGGACGCGATCGTCGGCAAGTTCGACGCCGCCGTGATCGATCGTGAAGACGGGGAGCCGCACATCGTCAAGCGCATGGATCGCCCGCGGATCCGCGTGATCCCGGAGGTGTTCGGCGCCGGAACGCTGTCGCGCAAAGAGCTCAACGAGGCGGCCGGGGAGCTGTCCGGCAGTCAGGCGGCCCTGGTCGTGGCCGGCGAGCCGACGCTGGCGAAGGGCTTCGACCAGGCGGTGACCAAGGCGGACAAGGTCATCAAGCGCAGCCTCGACGCCACCACCGACGAGGTCGCCAGCGAGCTGCAGGAGGCGGTCAAGAGTTAGCGAGCGGAGGGGCGCTCCTGCGGGGCGCTGGGGTGGTCGCGGGGTGGTGGCCACGGTTAGCCTCGGGTCTAGATGTGATGCCCTTGTGGGGCAAACGACCTTGCGGTCGTCAGGAGACCGCCCGTGGCCACGATCTCAAGCCTACTTGCCGATCTTGTGACGCTCCAGGTCCGGTCGGTCGACCGGCTGTTCTTCCAGGGGTACGTGCCGAAACTTCAGACGCAGGGGCAGGTGATCCGATTCTTGTTGGATCGCGGATTCCCGATCCCGTCGCCGGTCGTGCTGGGCAGGATCGGCCGGGCATACGTGAGGGGGATCGAGCGGTTCGTCGCTGATCGCGAGATCCCGGTGGTGCGGTTCGTCAAGGGGGACGTGAAGGAGGAGATCGTCCGCGAGCACTTCGACCGTGCCGAGCAGGAGGGCCGCTTTGGAGTGGTCATGGTCGGCATCGCGCAAGAGAAGACCAGCGTGTGGCCAGGCTGGCGGGAAGGCGGGTCAGATGGCCACCCGCACTTCGAGTACCGCCGCCAGTCGGTGTTCCCGAACAATTACTACTTCTATATCCGCGACCCCGATTGGGGGCCGTCGTTCATCAAGACCACCGCGTATGCGCCGTTCTCGCTGTGGATCTATCTCAACGGCAACGAGTGGGCCAAGCGCCAGGCAAGCCAACGGGACATTCCGTTCCAGGCGCTGGACAACGGGTTTGCCGCGTGCGAGGACGAGGCGGCTCTGGCCGCGATCTGCTCAAGCCTTCAGGCGGCGGACGTGTGGGCGTTCTTCGAGCGCTGGCACGCCAGCTTGCCCTCCCCGTTCACAGCCGAGGATCGCCAGCGCGGCTACGGCTACGACCTTGCGTTCCGGCAGCTCGAGATCTCCGACACCAGAATGTTCGATCGTCCCGCGGCAGGCCGCGCCTGGTTTGAGCGCACGCTGCCTGACCAGCTCACCCTTGGGCGCCCGGACCAGGTCGCCGTGGTGTTCGGACGCAGAGTGCAGCGCAACACCCCGGGGCGGTTCCACACCAAGATCTTCAACGTCGGCGTGGAGCCCGCCATCCAGGTCCACTACCGCGCTTCGAAGGTCAAGCAGTACTTCAAGGAAGGCCGAGCGTTGAGAACCGAGACGACCGTCAACGACACGCACGACTTCGGGGTCGGCCGACGTCTCACCGATGCCAACTGGCAGGCGCTCGTCCATATCGGCCACCGCATCAACCAGCGCCTCCTCGAGCACCAACTTCAGGCGTGTCAATGCGCACCAGACGCCACGACGCTCGAGCGCGTGGTGCTGCCGTCCACCCACGACGGCCTACCCGCCCCCGGCCTGCGCTTCGGCGAGCCGCGCACGATGGCACTGCTCGCCTGCATCTGCTGCTTCCAGCACCTATTCGCCGGCCTGACGAACCGCAGCCTGCGTGAGCAGATCGCCGGACTGATCCCCGGCTACGGCCCACGCCAGATGACCTACGACCTGCGCCGCCTCCGACGCAAGGGATTCATCCAGCGCATCCCACGCTCACAGCGCTACGAGCTAACCAGCGAGGGACGCCGCCTGGCCGTCTTCCTCACCAAGACCTACACGCGAATCGTCAACCCATCGCTGGCCGAACTCGACCCCACCCTCCCCGACGACATCGCCCAGCACACCCCACTGGCCAAAACCTGGAGAGCATTCGAGCGCGCTCTCCAACAAAGAATCGCCGACGCCGCAACCACAGCCTAAAAAGATGACTCGTCCGTGAACCCCTCACCCGCCAAGCGGAGCTAGACGCGTGAAGGGTCCTTGGGTTGCGCGATTCCGCGGAATCGCGCAACCCGCTGGTTGCGCGCGGTGGATCGGACCGCCCGCTCACAACCCACCCCTGGTCAGCGTGAACAGCGGGATTCGCCGCTCGGTCTTCGCCTGATACTCACCGACCGTGGTCGACGCCGCGACCAGCTTCGCCCACAGTTCGACGCGCGCCGCGCCCTCGACTTCTTCTGCCAGCACGGTGAACGTTTCGGTGCCGACCTCGACCTCGATCGCGGGATGCGCCCTGAGATTGTGGTACCAGGCAGGGTGTGTTGGCGATCCGCCGTTCGAGGCGGCGATGAGGTAACGACCATCCTCCAGCAGGGTGTACGCGAGTGGCGTCACTCTCTCGGTCAGCGTCTTGGCGGCGATGTGGTGAATGAGAATGATCGGCGTGTCAGAAAGGACTCCGCCGACGCGCCCCTGATTCGCCCGGAACTCGGCGATGACGTTCTCGGTGAACTCACTGGGCATTGGCAAGCGTCGAGGTCATTACGCGGTACGTCAGGTTGACGCGGCCGGATGGGGTTGGCTCAGTGTTCACGAGATTCAGCTCGTGCCGGCGAGCGATCCCGTCGAACAGCCTCGTCCCGGCCCCGAGCGCGACCGGGTGCACGATCAGGCGAATCTCGTCCAGCAACTCGTCGTCGATCAAAGTCCGGACCAAGCCCGGACCACCGACGACGTAGACGGCTCCACCAGGCTGCGCTTCGAGCCGTCGTAGCTCGTCGACGTCGCGGACGACCCGCGCCGTCGGCCAGCTGACATGGCCGAGAGTGCTCGAGAGCACCAGGTGTGGAGTCTCGGCCGCAACGCGCGCGTACTCGATTTCGCGCGGGTACGCGTCCCTTCCGAGCCATTCCGATGCGGCTGCCGGGTCCTCGCGGATCGCCGTCCAGAACGCCTCGTAGCCCGGGAACATTCCCGCGCCGAGCACGAACGCGTCGACCTGAGGGAGCAACTCCAGGCCGTCGGCCCAGGAGTCGACCCAGTCGGCTTCCCCGTCCGGACCGAGGATGTAGCCGTCGAGTGTGACCTGCATCGCCGCGATGAATGGTGTTGATGGCGTCGTCATTGGTTGCCTCCTGTCGTGTGAGTATTCGCAACCGATGGTTGCACATCGACGAGAGAAGCGCAACTGGTAGTTGCACGTTCGTGGTATCGTCACCGCGGTGGTTCCCGAGACGATCACCCGCGAGATCGACATCGACGCGCCTCTGGATGTGGTCTGGGGGATCGTCACCGAGGCGCGGCATCTGGTCGGCTGGTTCAGCGACGAGGCGGAGATCGACCTTCGTCCCGGTGGCGCGATGGTGCTGACCTGGCACGGCCACGGCACGTACCGAGCTGTGGTCGAGACGGTCGAGCCGCCGGACACGTTCGCGTTCCGATGGGTCCGGCGCGAGGGGGTCGAGCCCGTCGAGGGCAGCTCGACCCTCGTCGTGATGACGCTCACGCCGAACGGAGCGGGGACCCGGCTGCAGGTGGTCGAGAGCGGTTTCGCCGACCTGTCCTGGCCTGAGCACGACCAGGCCCAATACGCCGGCGAGAACGCCGACGGTTGGATCGTGGAACTCGACGAACTGCGTGCCTACGCGGCACGGGCGACCGGCTGACGCGATCCGGGATGGCACGGCGAGCCGAGGACGCCGATCGCCTGTGGACGGCGCTCGGTGACCCCATGCGGGTCCGACTCCTCGACCTGCTGCTCGAGCGAGGTGAAGCCACGGCAAGCGCGCTCGCCACCGAGCTCCCGATCACGCGACAAGGTATCGCCAAGCACCTTCTCGTCCTTGAACGCGCCGACCTGGTCCGGGCGTGGCGCGTCGGCCGCGAGACCCGATTCACCGTGCGAGCCGAGCGGCTCGCTCAGGCCCGGGGAGAGATGCTGCAGGTGGCGTCCCGGTGGGACGAGCGCCTGGCCGCGATCAAGCGGATCGCCGAGTCGATGCACGAGCGGTCCGGCTCGGCCGAACCGGAGTGAGGGCACGATGGGAACGTGTGTTCCCTCGCTGGCTAGACTCGAAGCCATGCTTGTCCAACCCTCGCTGTTTGGCTCCTCAGGCGATCTCGGCGTCGCCGATCTCGCCACGGCCGTCGAGCGCCGGCCGCTCTCGGACGGCGCTTGGATCGACCTGCGGCCCGGCTTCATCACCGCGGCCGACGAGCTGTTCGACGCGCTGGCCAGCACCGTGCCCTGGCACGAGGAGCGGATGCACATTTACGACAGCACCGTGCGGGTCCCGCGGCTCCTGGCCCGGTACGCGGAGGGTGAGAGGCTGCCCCATCCGGTGCTGGAGGAGGCCCGCTCGGCGCTGAATGCCCACTACAGCGAGGAGCTGGGCGAGCCGTTCGTCAGTGCCGGGCTCTGTCTGTATCGCGACGGGAGCGACAGTGTCGCCTGGCACGGGGACCGCATCGCGCGCGAGAGCCAAACCGACACGATGGTGGCGATCCTCTCGCTCGGCGCCACCCGGCCGTTCGGGCTACGGCCGAAGTCGGGCGGCCCTGGCCTGCGCCTGCAGGTCGGGCACGGCGACCTGCTCGTGATGGGCGGAAGCTGCCAGCGAACGTGGCTGCACGCCATCCCCAAGACCGCGCGGTGCCTCGGCGCGCGGATCAGCGTCCAGTTCCGCCCACATTGGGGCAACGACCTCGGCTAGCCCACCGCCGACTCGTCGTCGCCGCGACGGGCGTGTCAGGCGCGGCGGTGGACGATCAGGACGGACCGATCAGAGTGCGCGGCGACGGCGCCGGCGACACTGCCAAGCAGGCGGCCGGCCAAGCCGGTGCGGCCGTGGGAGCCGAGTACGATCATGCCGGCGTCGTTCTGGTCGGCGAACTCCACGATGCCCTTCCAGGTGGGCGCCGACTGGACTGACCGGCTCCGCGCGCGGAACCCGGCCGCTTCGGCCAGCGTGGCTCCCTCTGCGGCGGTCTGCTCAGCGGCCTTCTCGACCCCGGCAGCCTGCGCGGCGTCGAACTGAGCCTCGCTCGGCGGGACGAATCCCACCGCGAAGGGCTCCCAAACGGTGAGGACGAGTGCGTCGCGCCCGGCTCCCAACTGACGCCCGGCTTCATCGATCGCGCCCTTGGCGAGGTCGGAGCCGTCGTACGCGAACACGACGAGATCCGATCCGGAGGTGGGGGGCGTGTCGCTCATGCTCGGGATGGCTCCTCGGCGAGCGACTGACGCCGCGCGCGCTTGCGGACGGCGGCCAGGAGCGGCGGCGAGTACCACGCGGCCCGTTCGCCCTGCATGAACCGGTCGAGGTCTGGCGCCTGCGGGCGCGCGCCGCCGAGGGCGTAGAGCGCGACCGCGATGACAGCGGCGCCGATGGCGAGTCCGAGGCCGATCCAGAGTGCGATCTCCGTCCCGGACTGCACGTCGCCGCCAACGGTGGCGGCGAAATGCGCGAACACCGGCGCGATCATGAACGCCGCGACGGCGCGCAGGAGCTCGATGATCGCGAACACGCGCTGGAGGTTCGCCGCCGGCAGCGAGAAGCCGGCGACGAACAGCGCCGGCGCCACCGAAGCACCAAGCCCGATCCCGGTGAGCGCGGAGCCGATCAGGGTGAGCGTCTGGGAGGGCGGGGTCTGGATGAGGAACGTCGCGATGCCCGCCGCGAGGAACACCATCCCCGCCAGGGGCAGGTAGTGCATCTCACGTCTGGTGATCACGATCCCAAGCGCGAACGCGGTGAGAATGGCGCCGGCGAGCTCGGGCAGGTAGAGGAGCCCGAGGTGGAGCGGGCCGTACTGCCCGGACAGGATCGCCGCGGTCAACGCGGTCGCCGAGACCGAGGCGGCGGCGGCGAACAGCGCGACGACGATTCCGGCCACCGGCATCGTGCTCGTCAGCATGCTGCGGATCGTCAGGAGCGGTCGCTTCGCGCGGAACTGGTAGACGATCAGCACGACGATCAGAGCCAGCCCACCGATGAGCGGCACGAACGTGATCGGCGAAAGGAACTGGTGGGTCAGCAACTCGGAGGCGCCGAAGAACGCCGCCACCGACCCGGCGCCCGCCAAGGCGATTGCCAGTGGATCGAACGGTGCGTTCCGATTGGCCGGCGGGGCATCCTCGAAGGTCAATACCGTCAGCATGAGCGCCGCCAGCGACACGCCGGCGACCACGAAGAACAGAGGCCGCCAGGCGTCGGCCTGGGCCTGGATGCCGCCGATCGTCGGGCCAAGCGCCACGGCGCCAAAGATGCACAGGTTCATGACCACCGCGGTCTCCCGGAACCTGGCCGTGCCGAAGCCGAGCGCCAGCGGCGGCACCGCCGCAATCAGCATCAGGCTGGTGCACAAACCTTGGAGCACGTGGCCCCCGATGAACATCGCCGGGTT
>Ga0335078_10006932_pt1 | contig 16774 bp, 9 predicted proteins | sample Lox_Sample_32_FD_206711 | JGI IMG/M metagenome (GOLD analysis project Ga0335078, IMG submission 206711) | Soil microbial communities from Loxahatchee National Wildlife Refuge, Florida, United States - Lox_Sample_3.2 | ecosystem: Environmental > Terrestrial > Soil > Wetlands | place: USA: Florida... | reverse complement strand
TGAAGTTCGCGGACGGCAAGATCAAGTACGGCAAGCTGTCGCCGCGCATGACGAATCCGTTTAACACGCTGCGCGAAGACATGGGCGCCTGGTAAGGCGGACAGAACAACCGGGGCCAAGGGGTACTTGACACCGGGCTTTTGCCACCCTTACGCTTGGGCATGGAAGTAAATTTAAGCGCCGATCTCGAAGCCAAGCTTGCGCGCCTCGCCTCCATGGAGGGCCGCGACACGGCCGCCCTTTTAGAGGAGGCTGTAGAGCGCTTGGTGAACCACGATGAGTGGTTTCTCGGGGAAGTGGAGAAGGGCTTGGCCGCTGCCGGCCGGGGCGAGCTAGTCGACCATGAGGAAATCGGCAGAATGATTCAGCGCCGGTATCCCGGTTAATGCGCATCCGATGGACGGAGCCCGCGCCCACGACGTTGCGGGCATTTGCGATTACACCGAGCAGCGGGAAGGGCCGGAAGCCGCTCGCCGGGTTGCTCTTCGAATCTACCAAGGCATAGATACACTCACGCAGTTTCCGCTGCGCGGCCGTCCGGGCCGCAAGCCAGGCACGCGCGAGTTGGTGTTTCCCGGCCTTCCTTTTCTGGCGGTCTATCGCATTCGTGAAGATGTCGTTGAAATCAATCGTATTCTCCACGGCGGGCAGAAGTGGCCTTGAGAAGATTGCGAATCGCCTGCACGGTTGCGATTCTGCGGTGCCGCTATTTTATACGGACGAAGCCGTACGTCACACCGGCAGCATTAGTGAATATAGTACCTGTTGTTGGTGGCGAACCGAATAAGTGCTCTTGCGAGGGCCGCCCTCCGGCGCGGTAAACGTGCTAATGGTTTCGTCGGCGGCTCGCACGAAACCCCAGGTCCAGCGGCGGAATCGTGGGGACGGCAGAACCGGGAATCGAGAGGGTCAACTCTATTTCCACGTCATCCCCGCAACGGCGGGTGACATCAGGAGATCTGAAGGTCCTTCGCGGCATAGGGATTGTGCGGCCCCCGGATTCCTGCGCACCCTGGAGGACCGTCCAGGTTGAACCGGTAAATCGCGTAGTCAGTCCGCACGCCGATGATCGTACCGCCGGCGGTCGTTCCGAATCGCGGCCGGCGCTTTCTATTGCGCCGAGCCGGTTCCCGGATAGACTCCCATGAAGCTCAGCGTATCGCCAGCCTGCAGAAACGCTTGCAATTGCGCCTGCGTGTACACAGTTCCGGTATCGCCGATGTAAGTGCTGGTCGCGGGCTGATAGAGCAATCCATGCACTTGCCCCTGAATCGTGCCTCGGGCGATCAGATCGATGTTGGCGTTGGCGGCTTGCGATTCGAGCAGGTTCCAGAGCTCTTGGGCCTGCTTGATGGTCACGCTGGCGGAACTCAGCGTCAGCGTATAACCGACGGCCGGAGCGGTTCCGGTGTCGAACGCCAGGCTGTAGGCGATCAGGTCGGTCCTCTCCGCCTCGGAATACGGCCGGAAGGCCGGGCCTTCCAAAAACACCTCCAGCCCCGCGGAAGCGCCGTCGTTGTCCAGCCCGAAGCCGTCGATGGAAGTTGCGCCGAATCGATTGTATAGCTCCTTCTGATAGATGTTGCGCAATTCGGGCATCTTCATCGCCTGCGGGTCGACGCCGGGGTCGATCAGAAGGTTGGTGCCCGGACCGGGATTGGCCGTGTGACAGGCATTGCAGGTCACCCGGTTGCTGGTCTTGGGAACCCTCATGTAGACGTTCTTCCCCTTGCCGGGGCTGCCTCCGTTTAGGGAAGCCGGCAGTTCCCGATTCAGGGTCTCATAAGGGTTCGGCAAGAACAGAATGCTATCGATGAAGGCGGAGTAAGTATTCATGTCCGCAGTAGAGATTTGCGGGCCTCCCAATAAAGAAGGGAATGCGCCGTTGAACGCGGCGAGATTGGGCTTGTCGCCACGCCAGTGATAAGGCGCCAGATTCAGCAAGCCACGCAGCGTCTGGGTGGTCATGGGACCCTTCATGGGATGGAACAGAATCAGCCTGCCTTTCTGCACGACGCTGGTCATATTGCCGGCCGGATCGCCCAGATCCCAGGCCAGATGATCCATGTCGCCATCCACGTGGCAGGAAGCGCAGGAGCCGGTGCCGCTGCCGGAGAGCTTGGCATCGTACAGGAAGCCGCGCCCTTGTTTGATCGCCGTGGGCGTCGGATCTGTCAAGAACACTTCGTTGGTGACGGCATTTGTCGCGGTATCGATCACGGAAATCGAATCCGAAATCCGGTTCAAAGAATACAGCGTTTGCGCGGGGGCATTCAGCGCCAAACCGCGCGGGCCGCGCTTGTGAGCCGGATCCACGTTCGATCCCGAGCCGCTGGCCTGCGAAACTTCCACGAACGAAAGCACGTTGCCGCTGGTGTCCACTTTAGCCACGCGATCGGTTCCGAAAGCGGCCACGTACATGAAATTTCCGCTGGGATCGAAGACTACGTTAGTCGGCTGGGCCAGGGCGGTAGCCAGAGAGGCGGCGCTGGGCTGCACGCCGTAATCGATGTTCGGGTTCAGATCCACCGGCGTGATCCGACCGGTGCCGACATTGATGTGAGTAATGCGGTTGTTGACGAAGTGCCCCAGCAGGTTGGTCTCGAAGTGAGTCAGGTTGAGGGCATCGGTATTCGCGACGTAAAGATCGCCGTTCGCGGGATTCACGCCCAGTCCCAGATTGATCGTGCCCACGCCGGAGTAATAACCCGCGATGGCGGGAGAAGCTCCGGTGGTGATGGCCACTACGTCGTTGTCCGGCATCTGGAAGGTGACATAGGATTGCCACGCGGGATCGGTGGCTGAAACGATCAGCGCGGTGCGCGGCGGAGGCGGCAGCGCGGGATTGGTCGGCGGAGGCTGCGGCGGGGCGTGCTCCAGATCGATAATCGTGGTGGCATTGCCGGAGATGGCCATGGCGGCGTACACCGTGCTGCCATTCGGGCTGACCGCCAGGGCGCGCGGGCTGCCGCCAAACACGGGAATGACACTGACCAGCGCGCGCGTGCTCATGTCGAACACGGCAATCGAATTGGCGCGGGAAACGCTGACGTAAGCCTGATTGTTGGCGAAAACCACATCCATGGGTTCCGGCAAAGGACTTCCCGGTTGCGCCAGATCCGGCAGGCTGATGGTAGTGGCCACGATCCCTTGCGATACGGAAACGACGCTGATGCTATCGGAAACCTGGTTCACCACCCAGGCTTCATTGTCGTTGACCGGATTCACCGAAACCGGTTCGATGCCCACGGGAATATCCGCCAGCAACGTAGGATTGCCGGGGTTCGCGACATCGAATACGGACAACGAAGCGTTGGGCGTATTCACGGCAAACAAGCGCGTGCCATCCGGGGACAGGCGCACCGGATTAGTCTGGGAGCCTTCGAAGTTGGCATAGCCCGGCGCAGGCGCTTGCGCCGTGGTTCTGGCCAGCGGCATTAATAAGGTTGCGCAGGCCGCCAGAAACGCGGTGGCCGCCAAGGCCCGCTTCGTCGATTGCATTGCTAACTAAATTCCTCCCTGTAGCCGATGGCACTTAGCTTAGGGCTTGGCGGTGGATATGTCAATGCGCCGCGCGCGTTAGGGTACTGCAAGCTATAGATAGCGCGCTACTGGCAGCGGTAGCGGGTGTGGCGCACGCTGGAGCGTGCTGGCGGGCGCTGCGGTGCCCGAGGCGCGGACTGGCAAAGTTCGCGCCTTCACTTCGTGGTGACGTGGATCTCCGGCGACCGTCCCGAAACGTTTCCGGCCAGATCGAACGCTTCCACCGAAAAGGCATAGGTGTGCTTAGGCGATAGCGTGTTATCCAGATAATTCGGCAGAATAACCAACTTTACCTTCACGCCGTCGCGATACACATAGTAGCCCACCACCCCGACTTCATCCCGGCTGGCGGTCCATCTCAACTGCACCTGCTTGGGATGTGGCGAGGTTCCCCTCAAATCGGAGGGAACGCTGGGCGCGCTTTTGTTGGGAGGCTGCACGATCATGTGGTAAAAATTCTTTCCCGTGCTGGTGAAGTGCCCTTTCAGATTGGCGGCCGTGGAAGCCTTGGTCTCCTTATTCAGAAGCTGCACGGGCTTCAGATGCTCGACCTTGGGATAGTTGAGATAGGCCCACAAGTAATGCGTGTCGAAGACGTTCGCGAAAACCATGTGGGTGTGGCTGGCGAAATTCCGCAGCATGTTCAGGAAATCGGTGTCCAGGGGCGCCCAGAATGCGTAGGTGTTGCGCGAGCGGGCCACTTCGGAACCCAGGTTGCCCACTTCGTCGTCGAGGAGTTTGTTCAACCAGCTTTCACTGATACTGACCGGCTTGCCGGCGGAAGCGGCGATCTGGGCGATGGACAGAGCTCTGGGAAGATCGCCGCGGTTGATCGGGTAGATGTGGATGTCGATGGTATCCAGCGGCAGAGTCGCGAATTGGCGGATGAATGCCTCGCCGTTATGTAACCAGGAGCCTACTCCGGCGCTCACTCTGGTGCCGGTGACGCCGGCCTTCGCGACGCTGGCGATCAGTTCGCTCACCAGGGTGGTGGCGCCGTCCGGCGTGTTGACCTCGGCTTGGCCGCTATGTTCGGACTCGGTGTCGGGTTCCTGTAAAACCACCAGATAATCCGGCTTCATGGTTTCCGCCACCGTCGCGGCAGTCGTGGCGCGGGCCTGCTGGTATTGCTCCCAACTGAGGCTCTTGAAGAACCCGGCGGTATGCCAATGGTCCCGATTGCCCTGGGAAGGCAGCACGTCGTTTTCGACGATCACCTTCAGCCCCGCGGCGCGGATGTCGTTAGCTACCTTCTTGTAGAACGCCTTGAATTCGGAAAACTGCCGGCTGCCCAGGAAAGGCTCGTAGAGCATCGGGAAGCCGACCTGCACCAGGGCCGCGCCGACGCCCAGAGCCTTCAATTCCTGCAGTTGGGTCAGCAACGGCGGGTAGTATCCGGGCTTCAGCGCGCCGGGACCCACATTGCCATCGGCATCCGGGAAGGCCACGGCCCAGAGGCCGGGACCGCTCGCCGTGCTGCCGGAAGCATCCAAGGTCTTGTTGAAGGCAGCGAGCTGCTGCTGCATCAACCTGTAAAGGTTCTGGTAGGACGGCGGCACGGCGGACGGCTGCGCGTGCGCCGGTGGTGGAATGGTCCACAGGCACAGGGCAACGACCGTCGGCGTGAGCAACCTAGCGATGCTCTTCACAGGGACTCTTTCGTTTGTACCAGAAGCGGCGGAGAAGTTCAATAGTTTTCTCCAGGAAAGTTTTCGGGCAGATCGCAGCGGTGCCAAAAAAGTTGTCCGCACCGACCACCGGCACATTGCCCCTAATCCGTTCCCGAGCAAGCGCAAAGCTTAACGCCCCTATTGCACCACGGCGCTCTTCATTGCGCTTCGTTCCGTGCGAGACTATCTTGATGCGCTGCCACAGGGGATTTCCAATGTTGGCGTTATGCCACGCAGCATATTTTGTAGGAATCCCATAGCATTTCGAAGGCGGACTCGGTTTCCGCGCTCATATTCGAAGGCGTCGTATTCTCCGCCAAGTGGAACGCCCCCATAGTAGTTAAAGATCCGGCCGCAGGCGTACCGCTCCACGAACAAAGAATGCCGCGCCCGGAACGTCGCGCACGACAGGTCCGCCGCGCTCAGCCGCAGGTCGATGTCGGAGCCATCGGCGCGAAGCGGGGAGACGGTCCGGATCGAGTCTTGAACGTCGTTGTATAGCTGCGAGGTACAGTGCCGGTCCCGTGGGCCGGTGGCGAAAGACACAGGGCAAAGACCGTCGCGTGAACAGAAAAGTTCAATAGTTTCGTCGAGAAAGCTTGGGTAGCAAACCCTTTATGGCGTGGTGGCCTTTGCGACCGCCGACTGGAGTGACCGGTCGTGATCGGTATCGGCAGCCTGCACCGCATAATAATACGTGGTGGCGGGCAGGACGGAGGTGTCCTCGAAGGAGGTCTTTGCGCCATTCGGAATCGCGACCTGGACCAACGCGTCCGGCGAAGTTCCCCGGCAGACAAAGTAATAAGCAATTGGCAGGCTGCCGGTGGACGCGGCCCACGACAGGTGGATTTTAACGCTCGAGACGGCCGTGGCATTCAGGTTGGCCGGCGCCGAAGGCAGCGCGGGGGTGGTCACTGCTATGACTGCCGACATAGGCGAGACATTTCCGGAGAGGTCCTTGGCTTCCACTCCGTAATAATAAGTCGTTCCCGGGATCAAACCGCCGCTGTTACAGGTAGTCTTGGGCGAGAGGATAATGAGAAGCTGGGTCAAAGACGCCGGAGAAGTTCCCCGAAACACTACATAGCTGCGCACGCCTTCGTTATCCGTGGCGGCCGTCCAGCTTAAGACGACCCGATTGCTGGATACTGCCTCTGCTGTGAGATTTGTGGGAGTGGAAGGCGGAGTGACATCCTTGGTGGTGACGCTCGCCGGCAAGGACGCGGGCGACAGGTTTCCGGCCAGATCGAATGCCTGCACCGTATAAGTGTAGGCAGTGGCTTGCGACAGCCCGGAATCCTGGAAGAATGTGTGCGCTGTATTGCCTATGGCCGCGCCATCGCGCGATACCCGATAGCCGGCCACGCCGACATTGTCGGTCGACGCCGTCCAGCTAACCAGCGATGTGGTGGGATCTCTGGACACTCCGCTCACGCCGCCCGGCGTCGAAGGGGGCGCCGTATCGGGAGGGGACACGATCGATTGATAGTACGCGATCCCGGTGCTCGAAAAGACCGCGTGCTGGTTCGCCTTGTTGGCGGCCTTATGTTCCATATCCAGGAGTTGATCGGGAGGTGTCGCCGCCAGGGTCTTGCTATAGTCCAGATAGGCCCAGAAGCAGTAGGAAGTAAACGGATTCAGGAACGCCATCCGGGTGGAACTGGCAAACTCTTCCATGGTCTGGAGGAACAGCACATCCAGCGGCTCCCAGAAACTGAAGACTCTGCGGGAGCGCAATAGAATCCGGGACAGCACCCCAAGTTCGCTGTCGCTAGACTTAAAGAGCCAGCATTCGGACATGCTAAGCGGCAGGCCGGCCGCGGAAGCGATACCCGCGATGATGACCGCATTGGGCAGGTTCATCAGGTTCACCTGATAGATATGCATGTCCACGAAATCGATCGGCTGGCTCACATAACCTTGGATGTAGTCTTGAAAATCGGACTGCCAGGTGCCCACGCCGGCTCCCAGCTTGATACCGCTAACCCCGGAAGGACCGACCGCGGCGATCATCTGGCTGAGCAGGGAGACCGATCCGGAGGGCGTTTGCGCCGAGCTCTGGCCGGAGTTGGTCGCTTCGGTGTCGGGCTCCTGGACCAGCACCAGATAATCCGGCTGCATGGTCTCGGCGATGAGCGCGGCGGTTTCCGAGCGGGCCTGCTGGTATTGGGTCCAGCTCATGGCGGACAGATAGGCCAAGCTGTTCCAGGGCGCACCGGCATTACTGTCCGTAAGCATGATGTCGTTCTCGACGATCAGCTTCAGCCCCATGGCGCGCACTGCGGCGGCCACGTTCGCATAGAAAGCCACGTACTCCGACTGATTCTGTTTCACCGATTGCAAGAAAGGCTGGTAGAGCATGGGAAATCCGATTTCCACCGCCACGCCTTGCACTCCCCCGGCCTTCAGCGCCTGGAGCTGCAACTCCACGCCTTCCCAGTAGCCCGGATTGATCAACTGCGCGCCGGCGTTGGCGTCGGCCTGCAGGAGGGACGCGGTATGCAGGCCATAGAAAGACATCGGACTGGCGGCCCCCAGGGTAGCCTGGAAGTTAGTCAGATAGGTATCCAGTTCGGTGTAGAGATCCCGGTAAATCGCAGGGACCGGCGGCGGGGCGGCGGAATAGAGTGCCGGCGTCGACAAACAGACCGCATATAGAATGCGAGCTAAGTATTGCATGGACAGACCTATGGCTTCCGCTTAAGCGGTGAGCTTCACTGAGCCGGCATTACTCTGAGAGAAACGGAGGGGTGTGCAATTAGTGTGCCAGTCCGGCGGCAGACACCCTGCGTTGAGAACACATGACTTTTGCCGGAAACGCTTACGATTTTACGATGTCGAGCATGGGAGTCGAGTAATGATTCCATCCTCAGATTACACGACGGGAAGGTTTGAGCGCGACTTAACCAGTACTATGTGGGCGGACCCCGGGCGGACCCCCCAGTTTGCACCTGCTGCTAATCGCGGGCGTTAGCAAAGCGCTCCCTGGCACGCCGCATTGCTATGCTGTCAGAATGAGCCAGAATGCATCTCCGGCGTGGCTGGATCGCCGGCTGTACCCGTTCGAAGACCGTTATTGGGAGACCGGCGGCTGCCGCTTGCACTACATCGACGAAGGCGCCGGCCCGCTGCTGCTGTTCCTGCACGGCAACCCGACCTGGTCGTTCCTCTATCGCGACATCGTGCTTCGCCTGCGCGACCGCTTCCGTTGCGTGGCGGTGGATTATCCGGGATTCGGCCTTTCGACGGCGCCTGCGCCATATGGATTCACGCCGGAGGAGCATTCCAAGGTAATCGAACAATTCGTGCTGGGGCTGGGGCTGCGCGACATCACCATGATGGTGCAGGATTGGGGCGGGCCGATCGGCTTTGGCGTGGCCGTGCAGCATGCGGAGTTGTTTTCGGGGTTCGTGGTAGGCAACACCATCGCCTGGCCGCTGCGCGATCCGTTCATGGAAATGTTCTCGCGCTTCATGGGCGGCCGGATGGGACGCCACCTCTGCGTGGAGCGCAATTTCTTCGTGGAGCGTCTGATTCCGGCGGGTGTGCGCCGCCATAAACTGGCGCCGGAAGTGATGGAGGCGTATCGCGGACCGTTCCAGGAAAAGGAAAGCCGCCGCGCGACGTATATTTTTCCGCGCGAGTATCTGGGCAGCCTGGATTTTCTGAACCGCCTCGAAGCGGAGATGCCGAAGTTGAAAGATCTGCCCGCGCTGATCGTATGGGGCGAGCGCGACACGGCCTTCCGCAAGGCGCAGCGGCTGAAATTCGAAAGGTTATTCAGCCGGCATCGGACAATTATCCTGAAGCGCGCCGCGCATTATATTCAGGAAGAAGCGCCCGAAGAGATTGCGGATGCCATTCGTGGCTGGGACCGGTAGCGCCCGCCAAATTGACCCCAGATCCGCCGGTGTAGTAGAAATCCCGGACATGCATGGAACCCGGTTCGCGACGGGGCTACACCCGGGCCGAACGCAGACGAGGCGCGGTCAATCCGCTTTAACGCCCGCCAAACCCTCTAATAGCTTCGACGCCGCCAAAGGCCCCCCATACTGCGCGAACACGCGGGCCATGCGCTTGGCGTTCTTCTTATAAGAAGGCGTTTTCAGCACCTCCTCGACCAGCGCGCGCAGCTTGTCCGGCGTGCAGTCCTTGGGGACCAGTCGCGTGCCCGCGCCGGTCTCCATCACCCGCCGCGCGATATCCGGCTTGTCCCACTCGGTGGGCACCACGATCATGGGTACGCCGGCTCGCAAAGTAGTCTGCACGGTAGCCGATCCGCCGGTGGTGATCATCAGATCGAGTTGCGGCAGCAGCTCGGTGTGCGACACCCAGCGCACCAGATGCACATTTGGCGCCAGCGGCCCGAGATCCAGATCTTTCGGCTCGCGATTGCCGCCCGTAGTCAGGATCACCTGCATTGGCAGGTTGGCCAGCCCCTGCGCGGCGGCCCGCAGCACGAAAGGCTCCTGCACGTGCTCGGTGCCTTCGCTGGCGTGTACCCAGGGCTGATCTTTCGGCAATTGCTTCAGCCAATCGGAAGATTGCTCGTGCTTGGGCTTGTCCCACAGGCACGCGCCGACGTAATGCACGGAGGGGGGCAAATCGCGGCGTTCGAAATCGAATTCCGCCGTGCCCAGCACCAGATAGAGCGGCAAACGGCCGGTATATTCGAGCACGTTGACCGGCAGCGGCCCCAAGCCGTAGCGCTTGCGAATCTCGTCGGCCACCCGGCGGAAGCGCGCGCGCAAAGGCAGGGAAGCCAGCGAAACAGTCTGCGAAAGCAGACGCGTGTACCAATTCCGTGGACGCGGCAGACCCAGGCCGAAAGGCGGCGCGTCGGGTCCTGGAATCATGCACGAATAATACGACAGGAGGGCTACTGGGACGTTGTACTTTTCCCGAATCACCAGCACCGGCCCGAGAATGTTCTGATCGGTAGCAATTACGTCCGGACGCCAGTCCGCCAAAATCGGACCGAGATCCTCCACTTGGCGCGGCACGGTATCGAGCAGCCAGCCTTGCAAAGTGGAAGCGAATTGCAGGGTGCTGCGCAAGCCCAAGGCACGGGCGCGCTGCGGCGAGAACATGAAGTCGTAGAGCGCGTCTTCATCCTCCTTCGGCGAGGAGAAAAATTGGAAGCCTTCGCCTTCCACCACGCGCGCCGCCCGCGGTCCGGAGTAAAAAGCCACTTCGTGCCCGCGTTCCCGCAGCACGCGGGCAATCGCGAGGGGCTGAAAAACATGACCTGGAAAAGACCAGCAGGTGATCAGGAATCTAGCCATTCTGTAAGAGCAATCAAGTTTAACATCGTGCGCGGATGCGCCATGTTGCACTATGACGCGGAAAACTTGCTATCCTGCCGCGCTAGCGCTAGCCCTTACGGGGTCCGGAACGATCAAGCGCTGAGAGCCGGCCAACGAAAGCAAGCCGGATTACCAGCATCGGGATCAACGGTACTGCTCTCCTGCGAGCCCATCCCATTCCTGCCCTCAATTTGTACTACACTAAACAAATCATGCGTAAGCTTCTCTTGACCTTATTAATTTCCTTCGCGAGCCTGGCCCCCGCCCAGACGTGGCAGCCACTCACGAATCAGCCATCTTTTGCCGCCGGCACGGCATTACTGCTCACCGACGGCACGGTAATCGTGCAGGCGCTGACGACGGGCGGGGTGGGCACGCGGGCCTGGTGGAAACTCACTCCCGATTCGAGCGGCTCTTACGTGAACGGAACCTGGTCGGAGATAGCCCCGCTGCCGGCCGGATACGGGCCTCTCTATTTCGCCTCGGCGGTGCTTCCCAGTGGGCATGTGGTCGTCAACGGCGGAGAATACAACCTGAGCACGAATCAGTCGGAGACCAACCTGGGCGCCATTTACAATCCGGTAACCAACAAATGGAGGAAGCTGGCGGCCCCAAAGGGATGGTCGCAGATCGGCGACGCGCAAAGCGTGGTGCTGGCAGACGGAAGTTACATGTTAGGGAACTGCTGCAACTCCGCGCAGGCCATCCTGGACGCCAAGACGCTGACGTGGACCATCACCGGCAAGGGTAAGGCGGATGCGAATTCCGAAGAAGGCTGGACGCTGCTGCCGGATGGCTCGGTGCTAACGGTGGATGTGTTGGACGCGCCCAACACGGAGCGCTACTTGCCTTCGTCGGGGACTTGGAGCACGGCGGGGAAGACGCCCGCGAACTTATCGGAATATACGGAAATGGGTCCGGCGGTGTTGCGCCCGGATGGCACCGTCTTCGCCACCGGCGCCTCCGGCCATACCGCCATCTATACTCCCGGTGCGGGCGGCGCGGCCGGGAAATGGACGGCGGGACCGACTTTTCCGACGATCGGCGCCAAGCAAATCGACATCGCGGATGGACCTGGGGCGCTGCTTCCCAATGGCGACGTGTTAGTCGCCGCAAGTCCGCAGAACTACAAGACCCCGCTGTATTTCTATGAGTTCGACGGGACCAATCTGAATTCCGTGCCCAGCACGTCCGACGCGGCCAACGATTCGTCGTACCAGGGCCGCATGCTGGTGCTGCCCACCGGCCAGATCCTCTTTACCGACAGCACCCGTAGCGTGGAAATCTTCACCGGGGCCGGATCGCCGAACCCCGCCTGGGCACCCTCTATCTCCTCCGCGCCTTCCACCGTGACGCACGGCAAGGCGTACGAGATTTCCGGCGTATTGTTTAACGGCATGTCGCAAGGCGCGGTTTACGGCGACGATGCGCAGTCGGCCACCAATTATCCGCTGGTGCGCATCACCATTACTTCTTCCGGTCACGTGTTTTATTGCCGGACCTACAATCACAGCAGCATGGCGGTGGCCTCGGCAGCCACGGTTTCGACGCACTTCCATGTGCCGGCTACCATCGAAACCGGCGCGGGCGAGTTGGTGGTGGTGGCCAATGGAATCGCTTCGATGCCAGTGGCTGTTACGGTAAACTGACGTTCGTGGCGCAACTCGCGGCTGCGGGGCGACCTCCGGTCTGGGCCCGGCACTCCCGCCGTGCCTGCGGCCCGAGGCTACGTAATCGGAGGCGCGTACATGCTCGGCATTTCCCAGGTGCGATACGTCTTGGGACCCGTCATGTTCAACTCCTGCGTGCCGGTGGCCGTGTTGGGGGTTTGGAAGATTTGAATCGCGTAGCCGGCGCTGGCGCCGCCGACCTTTTTCTCCACATTGCCCGGCGAGAAAAAGAAGACGCCGTCGTCCAATAACTGCGCGCTGCCAAACACCACCGCGTAGACTCCCAGGTCCACGCTCATGACCGGCGTCACCTGCCTGTTGGTTTGATCCACGGTCAGCATCATGCCGCGGCTGTTGCAGTCGGATGGCTCACAGCCGGTGCCTTTACCCAGGCCCAGCGGCGGATCCGCCGTGCGGGTGGTGCCGTTGTCCATCATGGACATGGGTCCCGCGCCCAGATCTTCGATGCCCACTTCGTGCTGGCCGGAGAACCAGGGCCAGGGATCGTTGTAGATGTTATTGAACTTGAAGTCGCCTTCCCGGCCCATCCGCCAGAGAATATCGCCTTTCCCCATGCCGTTGTTATAATCGACGCGCAGGATCCAATCCTGGCTGCGCGACGACCACACCAGATCGCCGTTTTGCGGCCAGTAATAGATGCTGTTGGCGTGCAGCCAATCCTTGCCTTCGGGCGCGATGCCCGTCCCCAGCAGATAGGTGAACGGGCAGGGGTTGCTGGGCACGCAGATCTCGCCCAGAACGGCGCGCCGGTTGATATTCAATTGGGGCGGGCCGCCAGCGTGGTCGAAGGCGTTGAAATACCAGTTCACCTGCCAATTTTCATTCAGCACGATCAGCATATCGCCCACGATATCCACGGGCAGGCTGCTCTTATCCTCCTGGGTGCCCGGGGGAAAGATCTTTTCGATGTCCCCGATCACCGCGGTATAGCCGTTGGGCAGAGTCTGGATGGCATCGTGATGAAAATCGCCGAAACAGGCCGCGCCGATAGCCGGCGGCCGCGGAATCGCATTGCAGGCTTGCGCGTCGGAATTGCCCAAAGCCAGCAATTCCTGCTGGACCACGCCCGTGTTGGTTTCCCGTATGACATTGCCGGCCAGATCGACCTGCCGCAGATATTGAAACAGGTGCGCGCCGGGATCCCAGGCCTTTCCATTTTCCAGCGAAAGGAACGTGGCGATCGGAAAAGCGGCGTTGGGCTGCAGAGGTCGCGTAATCATGGTCTCTCGCGAGATTGAATGGTAATACCACATGACGGATCCGGACAGGTCCGTAGCCACCGGCACGTAGTTCTTGTTGCCGGACTTGGTGAGGGTATGCAGCATCAGCGAATCGGTAGTGTCGGCATTGGGGCCGGGCGCGGTTGCCGTGAAAACGGGGACCGCCAGGTCTCTGGGAATTTTTCCGGTAGTGAAATTGACCGTGGGCCCGTTCACGATGTTGCCGCCGGTCTGCGTCTGCGCGAACATCTGGTATTCGGTGGTTTCGTACATGCCGGCGATCTCGAACGTCATGGTGGTGGCGCCGCAGTTCACCCAATTGGTAGTGGTGGCGGGCGTGGCCAGGGAGACCTGTTGGAAGGAGACTCGCATGGCGCTGCCGGCCGGGCAGGCGGGCGCGCTGAAATATGCTACCAACGGATTCGCGGATGCCACGGCCACGGGCATGTCGCCGGTCACCAGCGGAGTGACGGTGAAGCTGCGGGTGACCGTGTCGGTCTCGCCCGAGGTGAAATCCTTGGCGACTACCTGAACCCGATAAACGCCTTCGCCGCCGGTGGGCACCCAGGTAAATGCGGGGGATCTCCATGTTCGTTTGGCGTGCCTGCCCACGTTGAAATCCCGGGCCAGGGCGAGAGACCCGCCGGGAGGCGCCACATTGAACTGAAACGTGAGATTGTTGGCATTACTGTCAATGGCTTTGGCCGTCCAGTGAATGGGGGTGCCGATGGTTTGCGCGGATCTCGGCGAGGACCTGAAGGATACGATCTTCACCGTGGCAAAAGCAGGGACGCATGAGATAGCGCACAGTCCGATCAGAAGACGCAGCCGTCCCATAGCTATCGTTTTCATTTTGAATTTCCTCCCGATACTTCGTAAACTCGCTCTGAACGCGATAGCGGCCGCCGGAACCTGTGTCCCGGCGGCCGCTAGGCCCTTCCTAGGGTTCCGCCGGACTACTTCCCGGCTGCCGGAACCTGCGCGGTGGTGGCCGAACCAGTGCCCGGAACCATGCCCATAAACGTCAGGGTGTCTCCGGCGGCCACAAAGGCCTGAAGCTGCGCCTGGGTATAAATCTTGCCGTCGCTGCCCAGATAGGTGCTGGTAAGGGGCTGGTACAGCAGGCCATAGACTTGGCCCATCACCGTGCCGCGCGCCACCAGATCGATATTGCCCAACGCGGCTTGCGACTGGAGCGTGCCCCATTCGCCATGCGCGTTCTTGTTCGTGACATTGCCGGATTTCAACGTGAGCGTGTATCCCACGGCGGGAGCCGTGCCGGTGTCGAAGACAATGCCATACGCGGTCATGTCGATTTTCTCCTGCGCGGTATACTTGCGGAACACCGGATCTTCGAAGAAACCCTGGAATCCGGACATGTGGCCGTCATGGTCCAACCCGAATCCGTCGATACTGGTGGAGCTGAAGCGGGTGTACAGCAGCTTCTGATACATATTCCGCAGTTGCGGGATCTTCAAAGGCTGATTGTTGTTGGTGCTGATCAGCCGGCTGGATCCGGGACCCGGATCGGACGTGTGGCAAGAGGTGCAGGTGGCTCCCGCGCCCGTTTTGGTCAAAGTCAAAAAGTCCTGTTTGCCTTTGGCAGGGCTCCCCCCGGCTAGCGTCGCCGGCAAACTGCGATCCAGGTTCTCGTAGGGATTCGGCAGAACCAGGATACTGTTGGCGAACGTGGTGTAGGTGTTCATGTCCGCGGTGGAAATCGAGGGCGCGCCCATCAAAGCGGGGAAAGCGCCGTTGAACGAAGCGAACACGGGTTTATCGCCCCTCCAGTGATAGGGCGTCAGGTTGAGCAAGCCGTGCAACGTCTGCGTGGTCATGGGTCCCTTCATGGGGTGGAAGAAAATGGTCACGCCGTTCTGCACGGTGCTGGTCATGTCACCGGCCGGATCGCCCAGGTCCCAGGCCAGGTGATCGATGTCGCCGTCTATGTGGCAGGAAGCGCAGGAGCCGGTGCCGCTTCCGGAGAGCTTGGCATCGTATAGGAAACCGCGCCCTTGCTTGATGGTGGTGGGCGTCGGATCGTTCAGGAAGACCTCATTGGTTACCGAGTTCGTGGCGGTGTCGATGACCGAAATGCTGTCGGAAATGCGGTTCAGCGAATACAGCGTTTGCGCGGCGGAGTTGAGCGCCAGACCGCGCGGGCCGCGCTTGTTGGCGGGATCCACGCTGGAACCGGAACCGCTCGCCTGCGAGACTTCCACGAAGGAGAGCACGTGGCCGTTGGTATCCACTTTGGCTACGCGATCGGTGCCGAAGGCGGCCACATACATGAAGCTGCCGCTGGGATCGAAGATTACGTTGGTGGGATAGGCCAGCGCCGAAGCCAAGGAAGCGGAACTGGGCTGCACGCGGTAGTCGATATTCGGATTCAGATCCACCGGGGTGATCTGGCCATTGGAAACATTGATGTGCGTGATGCGGTTGTTGACATAGTGCCCCAACAGGTTGGTCTCGAAATGCACCAGGTCGAGCGAATCCATGTTCGCCACATAGAGATCGCCATTGGTGGGATTCACGCCGAGTCCCATATTAATGGTGCCTACGCCCGAGTAGTAGCCGGTGACGGCCGGGGTGGTTCCCGTGCTAATAGCCACCACATCGTGATCCGGCATGGTGAATTTGATGTACTTGCTCCAGTTAGGATCGGAGGCGGCTACGACCAGCCCGACCTTCGGCGGCGGCGGCAGCGCGGGATTGGTCGGCGGCGGCTGCTGCGGCGCGAAGTTGAACGGAATGATGGTGGTGGCGTTGCCGGAAATGGCGAACGCGGCATAAACCGTGCTGCCATCGGGACTGACCGCCATCGCGCGCGGACTGCCCCCGTAGACCGGAATGGTGGCGTTCAAGGTGTGCGGCTCGTTCTCGTTCACCACCGCGATCACGTTGGAGCGGGCCACGCTGATGAAGGCTTGATTGTTGGCGAAGACCACGTCTTCGGGCTCGGCCAAGGGAGTTCCCGGCTGCGACAGCGCCCACAGATTGATGGTATCGGTGACGATGCCTTGCCTAACCGAAATCACGCTGACCGTATTGGAAACCTGGTTCACGACCCAGGCCTCGTCGTCGTTTTGCGGATTGACCGAAACCGGCTCGATTCCCACGGGGATTTCCGCCGCCAAGGTCAGCTTGCCGGAAGACGCCACGTTAAAAACGGTTACAGTACCATTGGGCGTGTTGACCGCAAACAAGCGGGTACCATCCGACGACAGACGGATCGGATTGGTCTGGGAGCCCTCGAAATTGGCATAGCCCGCCGGAGACGTAGTCGCCGTCGTGTTTGCGTGGGATAACAAGGCAGCCAAGGCTGCCAGAAATACGGTTCC
>Ga0335078_10006931_pt1 | contig 16774 bp, 18 predicted proteins | sample Lox_Sample_32_FD_206711 | JGI IMG/M metagenome (GOLD analysis project Ga0335078, IMG submission 206711) | Soil microbial communities from Loxahatchee National Wildlife Refuge, Florida, United States - Lox_Sample_3.2 | ecosystem: Environmental > Terrestrial > Soil > Wetlands | place: USA... | reverse complement strand
CCGGCGAGTTCCTTGTATGTGGAGCCGCTTTCGACGAGCACTGTGGCGCGCGGATCGCGCCTCAAGTTCACGATCTTCTGCGCGCGGGCGTAACTGGTCATCATGATCGCCCCGCCCTTGACCATATACCACATGGCGACGACGTGCGGATAACCGTCATGGCCGTTGGTCGCGAGCGCGCAGCTATGGCGCGCGGAGAGGTAGGCGAGCGCCTGTTCGGGCGTCATCTTGATAGAATTGCGCTGGTTCATCGCGTCTCCCCGACACAGGCGTTTGGCGGCCTTGCGCCGGCTGTTGTCTAATATGAGCGTCGGCTGGTGTTTAATATGAGTCAGAACGGCGCGCAAGGCGAGTTGTCCGCAAGCGACGGAGGATGCACCGATGGCCAAACTCGAGAAGTCCGAGATAGAGCGGCGGCTCGTCACGCTGCCCGGATGGGAACTGAAGGACGACGCGATCGGCAAGCTTTATCGCTTCCGGGAATTCATGGACGGGATAAAGTTCCTCAATCGCGTGGCCGAGATGGCCGAGGCCGCGGACCATCATCCCGACGTCAAGATAAACTACACGCGGATCACGTTCAGCTGCTCGACGCACGACCAGGGCGGCGTGACGGATAAGGACTTCAAGCTCGCCTCGCAGATCGAAGACGCGTACAAGGCGTACGCGACCCAATAGGCGGTGGGCAACTGGCGGCGCAGTTGCCGCGCCTGTCGCACGCGGTAAAAATTCCGGGGCGTCGTCAGCCTTTGCGCGGGACGTAGTAGTGCGAACCCGCGCCGGTGCGATCGATTTCGCGCAGCAGGTCTTCGAGATCGCCCGGATCGGCGACGAAGTCGATCTCCGTGCTGTCAACCACCAGCAGCGGCGTTTCGTCGTAGTAGAAAAAGAAGTCGCGGTACGCGGCCGAGACGCGCTCGAGGTACTCGACGCCGATATGACGCTCGAAGGCGCGGTTGCGCTTGCGCAGCCGCTCGGCCAGGACCTCGACGCGGGCGCGCAGGTAAACCACCAGGTCGGGCTTGGCGAGCTGTCCGTCGAGCAGGCGATAGACGCCCTCGTAAAGCACCAGTTCGTCGGGGTCGAGGTTGAGCCGGGCGAAGATGCGATCCTTGGCGAGCAGGTAGTCGGTGACGGTCGCCTGCGCGAAAAGGTCCTGTTGCGCGAGCTGACGCTGCTGGTTGTAGCGCGTCAGCAGGAAGTAGAGCTGGACCGGGAAGGCGTATTTTTCGGGATCCTGGTAGAAGCGGGCGATGAAGGGATTGCTGTCGGTGTCCTCGAGCACGATGCGCGCGCCGAGCCTCAGCCCGAGCGCCTGGGCGAGGCTGGTCTTGCCGACGCCGATCGGTCCTTCGATCGCGATATAGCCGCCGCCCCGCCTCATCGGCCGCCGTCCCCGGCAACCGCGCTAATCGGCCGGCATCGGGAGCGGAAAATGCACGCGCTCCTTGGCCACGCTCAACAACTCCACTGAGGCTCCGTTGCTCGCAAACGCGTCGATTATCTGTTCGACCAGCCACTCGGGCGAGGAGGCGCTGGCCGTGACGCCGAGCGCGCGCACGCCGTCGAGCATGTCGTCGCGCACGTCGGCCAACGAATCGACCAGGAAGGCGCGCGCACCGCGCATCCGCGCGACCTCGACCAGGCGATTGGCGTTGGAGCTCTGCCTCGAGCCGACGACCAGGATCGCGTCGCTTTGCCCGACCAGTTCCTTGACCGCGTTCTGCCGGTTCTGGGTCGCATAGCAGATGTCGTCGGTTTTGGGCGCGACGATCGCCGGAAAACGGCGCTTGAGCGTCTCCATGATTTCGCGCGTGTCGTCCACGCTGAGCGTGGTCTGCGTTACCGCGGCCACCCGCTCCGGATCGGGAACTTCGACCGCCTCCGCCTCCTGCACGCTGCCGACCAGCAGAACCCGGCCGGGCGCGACGCCGAGCGTTCCCTTGACCTCTTCGTGACCGGCGTGGCCGACCAGGATCACAGTGCGGTTCTCGCGCGCGTAGCGCTCGACCTCGAGATGGACCTTGGTGACCAGCGGGCAGGTGGCGTCGATCACGCGAAGCCTCCGATCGCGCGCGCGATCCCATTCGCTCGGCGCCACGCCGTGAGCGCTGAAGATCACGCGCTGGCCCTTGGGTACTTCGGCCAGGTCTTCGACGAAAATCGCGCCCTCTTCCACCAGCGCTTCGAGCACGAAGCGATTGTGCACGATCTGATGGCGCACGTAGAGCGGACGGCCGTACTTGCGCAGCGCTCCGCGTACGGCCTCGACCGCGCGGTCGACGCCAGCGCAAAAGCCGCGCGGTTCGGCCAGAATTATCTTCTCGACATGATGTTGACTAAACGACATCAGGGCTCCTGATTAACCGATGCTGGCCGATCGGTCAACACACTACTCGGCGAGCCATCGTACTTGCGGCATCCATCGAATCTATATCATTCGCGCATTGCGGCCGAATCGCCGGCGCGTGGCCGTTAATGCGAATGCGCGTGGCCGGGGGCCGGCGGATGAGAGGTCTGGCAGCCGATCCATACTTCGCCGCCTTCGAAGTATTCCTTCTTCCAGATCGGCACGACCTCTTTGAGCCGGTCGATCGCGAAGCGGCAGGCCTCGAAGGCCTCCGCGCGATGCGCCGCCGAGACCGCGATTGCGACCGACGTTTCGCCGATATCGACCGGGCCGATGCGATGGCTTATCGCGATCCGCACGATTTGCCATCGCTCGCCCGCCTCGCGCGCGAGCCGGCGCATCTCGCTGAGCGCCATCGGCTCGTAGGCCTCGTACTCGAGCCGGATCACGTTGCGTCCGGCGTTGTCGGCACGCGTGGTCCCGGCAAAGGTTACGACAGCGCCGGCATGAGGGTCGGCCACGGCGCGCTCCAGCGCGGCGACGTCTATGGGCGCGCGGCCGATCGCGATTGGCCCGACCCATTCAGGATCGCGAACCGGAACGGCGCCGCCGCTCACCGGGGGGATAAACGCGACTTCATCGCCGGGGCGCGGCCGATAGTCGTCGGGCACGTATTCCTGATTGACGGCGAAGCCGACGGAGTCGCGATGACCCTTAAGACCCGGGAATTCCTCGGCGAGGCGCTGCCACATCTGCGCGACGGTTGCGCCATCGGGAAACTCGCGGCTTAGCTCGGCGGCGCCTGCGCGCTCGCGGAGCGTCGCGAACAATTTTATCGTGATCCGGTTCATCGGCGGTTCATTTTACGATCAATTGAGGCCTCAGAGCTTGAGCAGGTGCGCCATGTGGCCGAGTTCGGGGATCAGCAGCTTCTCCATCGCGAGCCGGCAACCTTCGGGCGAGCCCGGTAGCGAGGCCACGATTTTGCCGGCGGCGATTCCCGCCGTCGCGCGGCTCAAGAAGGCCGCCGAGCCGATCTCCGGGTAGGAAAGAAAGCGGAACAATTCGCCGAACCCCTCGAGTTCCTTGTCGAGCAGCGCGCGCACCGCCTCGATCGTCGAGTCGCGCGCCGCGATCCCGGTCCCGCCATTGACGATAATCGCATCGAGAACCGGCAGATGATCGAGCACGGCGTTGCGGATGCACGCGGGGTCGTCGGGCAGGACCTCGTAGTATTCGATCCGGTGGCCGGCCGCGGTCAGAAGGTCACGGATGAGATGGCCGCTCTCGTCAGTCTCGGCGCTTCGCGAATCGCTCGCGGTCAACACGCCCACCTTGAGGCTCTTGCGGCCATGGTGATGATGCTCCCTTGCGCCCACGGGAAAAGTATATCACCGGCCCGCGCCGTCGCGAGGATCCGCCAAAAGGATGCGCTAAAAAGGATCGGCTAACGCAGGCGCAGGTTGAACGCCTGTGGTCCCTTGTCCCCGGGGCGCACGTCGAACTGCACCTGGTCGCCCTCGCGCAGGTCTTCGAAATAGACCTTGGGCGAAAGCCGCGAACGATGAAAGAAGACTTCATCGGTGCCGTCGTCGGGGGTGATAAATCCGAAGCCCTTGTCCTTGATCACCTTCTTGATCGTGCCGAACACAGCGTGCCTCCGCGCGGGACCCTGGCCCCGCCTTAAGAGTTGAGCTTAGGCGAGCCGCGCCGTATGTAAAGAGGGGTCCGCGAGAAGCCGAGGAGGCACCTTGCTCAAAGCGATTGGACTGGCCGAGATCGAGCGCATTTTCGTCGTGACCGACGCGCTCGGAATCTCTCGCGAAGCGCTGGTCATTCCGCTGCGCACCGAGCATCCCGGCCGCGTGCGCAAGCTCGGCCCGGACCGGCTCGAAATCGTGGTCGATAGCGCCATCGACTTCGACCAGTGGCTCAGTCGTCTCGAGGCGGAGATTCGGGCGGTCTGGCCGGTATCGCCGCCGGACTGAGTTCGATGAGCCGCGCGCCGTGATCGACCATCTGTCCCGGCGCAACGCAGACCTTCGCCACGATCGCCGGGCTTTCGGCGTATAGCGTCGTTTCCATCTTCATCGCCTCGAGCACGATCAGCGGGTCGCCGTGTTCGACCGGCTGTCCCTCGGCGACGAGCACCTTCAGTACCTTGCACGGCATCGGCGCGTCCACTTCCGGCGCTGCGAGTCCGCCCGCGCGGCTCGTCGCGCGCCCTTCGACGATCACGAACTCGGCCGCGAACGGTCCCGCGGCCGCCGCGATCGAAGCCCGCAGCCGCGCGCCCGCGACGCGGATGCGCCGGCCGCCCAATTCCACCATCGCACTGCCGTCGGGCATCGGCGCTATACTCGCCGCGACCTCGCGCCCATCGATACTGATGCTGATGCTGATTGTGCGCGCCGCGCCCGCAGGCGCATCGGCCGGTCTGTCGCGCGCGAGCAGTTCGACCTCGAATTCGCGCTTATCGCCCTGGCGCCGGAGCTTCATCTTATCGTCCACCTCGTCGCCACGGCTCGAAACCGGCGAGTTCCGTCCAGGGTGTCCGCCCTCCATGTCCCGGATGCGCGCCGTCAGGTGCCGCGCCAGGCACCGCGGACCTTCCCGAGGCCGCCGAGCGCGGCGCGCCGAGAGCGCCCGCAGCCGCCATCGCGGCTGCGACCAGCAAACCTTCCTGCGCGTCGGCGCTCGGGCTCCATCGCGGAAAGAGCTCTTCCACGAATCGCGTGGAGAGCCGCGCGTCCCGAAACGCCGCGCTGGCGACGACGTCGCGCAGGAACGCCGCCGTGTTGGTGATGCCGAGGAGCGAGAATTCGCCGAGCGCCGCCGCCATCCGGCCGCGCGCCTGCTCGCGATCGGCGCCCCAGCAAATCAGCTTTCCCAGCATGCCGTCGTAAAACGCAGTGACGCTTAAGCCGGCGGCCAGATGCGTATCGACGCGCACCCCCGGTCCGCCGGGGAGATTCAGGTAGAGCACCTCGCCGGTGGCCGGGCGGAAGCTATGCTCGGCGTCCTCGGCATAGATGCGGCACTCGATCGCCGCACCGCGCGGCGCCGCCGGTTCGCTCACGCGCCCGCCCATTGCGACGCGAAGCTGCTCGGCGACCAGGTCGCATCCGAATCGCATCTCTGTCACCGGATGCTCGACCTGCAGGCGCGTATTGGCCTCGAGGAAGTAGAATTCGCTGCCATCGACCAGGAACTCCATCGTCCCCGCGTTGCGGTAGCCGGCGACGCGCGCAACCCTGAGCGCCGCCTCGAACATCCGGGCCCGCAGGGCGTCGTCCAGCCGGGGCGCCGGCGACTCCTCGATGATTTTCTGATGTCGCCGCTGGATTGAGCAGTCGCGTTCGCCGAGCGCAACGACGCCGCCGTGGTTGTCGGCAAGGACCTGCACTTCGACGTGGCGCGGACGAGCCAGATATTTTTCGAGAAACACGCGGCCGTCGCCGAAAGCGGCCTTGGCTTCGCGCGACGCCGCGGCGAGCGCCTCGGTGAGACCCGCTTGCGTCTCGACCATGCGCATCCCGCGGCCGCCGCCGCCCGCCGCCGCCTTGACCATCAGGGGAAACCCGACGCGCGCGGCGAACTCGGCGGCAGCGCGGTCGTCGATAGTGTCGAGCCCCGGCACCACTGGAACTCCGGCCTCCGCGGCCAGGCGTCGTGCGGCGACCTTGTCGCCGAGCGCCGCCATCACTTCCGCCGGCGGTCCGACGAAGAGCATCCCGGCCTCGCCGACGGCACGGGCGAATTCGGGCCGCTCGGAAAGAAAGCCATAGCCGGGATGAATCGCGTCGGCGCCGGTCGTGCTCGCAGCCTCGATGATCGCGGCGATGTTGAGATAGCTCGCGCTCGCCTCGGGCGGACCGATGAGGCGCGCCTCGTCGGCGGCGGCGACATGCGCGGCGCCGGCGTCGGCCTCCGAGTAGACCGCGACGGTGGCGATTCCGAGCAGGCGCGCGCTTCGAATTATCCTGAGCGCTATTTCGCCACGGTTGGCAACGAGCAGCTTGCTGATAGCGGTGCCTTTCATTCCGCAGGCGAGCGTAGCACACGGCGGGCGCGGTGCCGCGCCCCCGCTAACGGACGCCGGGAAGCATCGCGCATCGCCTCCCGGCTTCGCAGCTGCCGGAGAGTAAAAATTTTCGAAGAAATTTTGACGGCGAGGCGTCAAATAGATTGATCGACGGAAGGATTTCACTATCTTGGAAGGTCCGGCGTGTGCGGGCCGCTGTCTGGCCATCGCGTCGAAGGAGAAAATTCTGAATGAGGGAGCGCTAGGGCAAGAAATGGATGCAACTGACATTCGTACCGTGTACGATTTTCCCGTCGCCGGCCATCTCTGCAGTGATGGAACGGTCCACTACGTCAAACTGACGCGCCGATCCGGCAACCCCAAGCATCAGGGCGTTTGCGCTCAGTGCCAGACGACCTTTCAGTACGAAAAGCCGCAGCGCTCCCGCGTCCGGCACTACGGCCTCGAAGACGCTAGTCAGTCCTAGGCCGCGAAGCTCGCCTCCAACTCATTCTCATTAACGCCCGCGATCGTCGCTGCTCCCGGTTAGCGAGCGTCCGGAGTTTCCTCCCGAGCTGCGCCCGCATGCTGCGGCGCATTTGTCGGCGGCGATGTCATTGCTGAAGGAGACGGTACGGGCGCCGCGGAGTCATGAGGCGCCACAAACGCTGGCCCTTTAGGCAGCTCGAAGGCGGGCGGGGCCTTGGGTCTCGCACTCACCAGCAGAATCTCGGGACCGCGGTAGTAGCGCGAAAGCGTCCCGCCGACGAACGCGTAGTCCCGCAGCGGATCGAACCACATGCGGATTTTCGGCACGAACGGCTTCAGAAATACGTTGAACCATCCGAAGACCGGATGCGCATCGGCCTTGGCCAGTTCGCCTTCGTGCGGAAGGAATCTCCATTGATCGCGCGCGAGGTCGGCGTGCAGCGTCAGGATGCGCGGACCAGCTGCGCAATCGAAGACATGAATATCGAGGTCGGTGGCGCCGCGGCGAAGCTGATCCGCGATCGGCACCAGCACGCCCGCCCCGGCGTAAGTGTCCGGAGGATACTCCAGGACGGCGGTTTCGATCGTGCCTTTGCCGTTATCATATTTCGCGCAACTGCTCTTGCCGGCGACCATGTCGGCGCTCGCGGTTATTTGGGGAGCGCCATGTGTGTCGAAATAGTCATGCTCGTAGGTGAGCATCCGCGGAAGCTCGCCGCCATCGCTTCTCAGCGTGTCGTGCTCGATGTCACGCTCGCCGTCGTTGAAGTCGTTGCGCCCTTCTATCGTCACCATGTTGCCGCGCTGCGTAACGACGTAGTGCGCCCGCCCAAGCTGCGTGGTGCCCGTGGGGTCGTAGATCAGGAGGTCGCTGTCCTGGGCGATATTTCCGGCCGGTGACGTGGCGGCGGCGGCGCGGTCGGCGTCTGCGCCGGGGAGCGCGAGCCGTAGCAAAGCCGCGGCGACGATCGCGGCGGCAGAGAGCAATTTCCTCTTTTTCAGCACGCAAGCTCCGATCCGGCTGCCTCTATAACATCCGCCTCTTATAGACTAAACAATAATGCCGCTCCCAGCAGCCGGTCCGACGATAAAAGCGTGCAGGGCTCCTGGCGTTGAGAGTCGCCGAGCGTACTGGAGCCGGGCTGCGCAGGCCGAGGAAGCTAGGCGCTCTTGTTGGGCGTGAAAAGCCTCGAGAAGGCCTCGATCGAAGCCGGGGGATGATGCATCGCCTGCAGAACCTCCTGCACGTGTTCTTCCGACCTCATTCCCACCAGCGCCACGTTGATACCGGGCGCCGAGCGCACGAATTGCAGCGCGCGCTGCGCGTCGGTGACGAATCCCTCGAACGCCTGCGCCATCGCCGGCGGCAATCCGCGCGCGAGCCGTCCCTGCAGCAGCGACGCGCTGGCGCAAACCGCGATGCCGAAGCCCACCGCGGCGCGCAACGCCGTGCCGCGCCGGTCAGGGAGCTGCTGGTTGGCGAGCGTCAACGCCTCCGGCATCGCCAGGTTGAACGGGAGCTGGATCGCGCGGAAGTGATGGTCGCGGCCGGCGATTTCGAACGCGATCTTCACTAGCTCTTCCAGCTGCAGATACTGCGGCTCCTCGGGGCCGAGCCGGTATCCGCTCCAGGTTGCCGTGCCATAGACGCCGATTTTGCCGTCGGCGACTTGCTGCTCGAGGAACTCGAACGCGCGGCGCATCCGGGCGAGAAACTCCGGCCGCGCGATACTGGCGAGCTGGGTCTCCGGGTTGTGGATGTAATAAATGTCGATCGTGTCGAGGCCGAGGTTGGCGCGGCTCATCTCAAGCATCGCGCCCAGGTAGCGTGGCGTCATGCAGTGGGAGCCCTCGACCAGGTCGCCCGGCCCGACGAGCCCGCTGCTCACGAACTTCTCCTCGAACCATGCCCGCGGATTGGGCGGCATCGTACCGTCGAACGTCACGTAACCGCCCTTGGTCGCCACCACGATTTCTTCGCGGCGCAACTCGCCGGCGGCGACCAATTCCGCCAGCACCTTGCCGATCGTGCGCTCGGCGCGCTGGAAGCGGTAGTTGACGGCGGTGTCGATCAGATTGATTCCGCCGAGGAGCGCGCGGCGCAGCGACTTTGCGTAGGCCTGGTCGGTCTCGGCGTCCGGTTCGCCCAGGTAAGTGCCTATCCCGACCGAAGAGACGCTCAGCCCTCCCAGCATCGGGCGGAAATTTCCCTGCAGCTCCGGATGGCGCTGCGCGTAGGCGAGCGTATCCTTGGCCGTCGCGCAGTTCTTGAGCATGGCTGATCTCCTTGGCGCGCGGCGGGCTCAGGCCTTGCGCAAACTGATCTCGAGCGGGCTGATCTTGGGTTCGTACAGCAGCTGTATAACGTTCCCGTCGGGGTCGCGAATATAGAACGATACCGAACCATCGCGATGCCGCCGCAGAGGATGAACCACGTCCAGGCGTTCGGCCTGCGCCCAGCGCCATCCCGCCTCGACGTCGGCGGTGCTTGCCACGATGAAGCCGAGATGGTCGAGCGCTCCTGAGTCGGGGTCGCCGGGAAGGCCGCGATGGAGCGCGAGATTGTCGCATCCCGAACTAAGGTAGGCGTTGTCCGAATCCGGCTGCCATACCACACGCATGCCGAACACGCGCTGATAGAATTCGGCCGCGCGCGCGACGTCGTGCACCCGCAGCGCCAGGTGGCGCATACCACGATTGCTTATCACCGCTGTTCCTTGCGATAGCCGAGGACGGCCCAGATCGGATCGGTCTCGCCCGAGCTCCGATCGATAGCTTCTATCTTCGCGAAGGCAGCGCTGCGGGTAAAGTAGTAGCCCACAAGATCGACCCGCTGCTGCTCGCTCGCATTGGTCCAGATCGCTACCGCCTTGGTCGGAAACATCCGGTTCGAAAACGTCACGATGAAGGGCGCCGCCGGCCGCAGTACGCGTCCGACCTCGGCGAAGACCTCGAGCGGATGGACGAGATACTGGACCGAGACGGTCATGACCGCGCCGTCGAAAGACGCATCTTCAAACGGCATTTGCGGCAAGCGATTGAGATTGTGGGTGACGATTTCGGTGAGTGCGGGATTGTCCGCCATTTCGGGCCGATTTAGTCCAAGTCCGACCACGCGCGACGGCTTTAATTCGGGCGGCAGATGCGATCGCCAGCTGCTCATCAGGTCGAGAATCGCGCCGCCGCGGGGAAGATGCTCGCGATAGATGTCGCCGACCTTTTTGATTGCCGCATCGTCGATATGCACGACGAGGCGTGGAATCAGATAGAAGGACTCATCGTCGGAATCGTCGAGGCGGCGAAAAAACTCGGGTCGGAGATCGTTTGGCATGGCGAAGTAATCGGCGAGCGGCGAAACGACCGGAGCCGTCGCAATTTATTAATAAAAACAATGGTTTAACGAATCCACGCCGAGACCGCGGTTTCGCGTTGACATAAATGGAGCCTGACGCTTAAAGTAAAACGTTTTTCCAAAAGTGCTCGATTCGTTGCTCGGTCACGGCGGCGTTCGAGGAGAGTTCGCCATGGTCAGGCGCAACAAAACCAACTACGTCATCCAGTCCGTTGCTCACGCGCTCGACGTGCTGGAACAATTCTTCGGCGAGGTCGACGAACTCGGCGTCACGGAACTTTCCAAGCGCTTGAAGCTGCACAAGAACAACGTCTTTCGTTTGCTCGCGACCCTCGAGGCGCGCGGCTATATCGAACAAAACCGCGCAACCGAAAATTACCGTCTCGGAATCAAGTGCCTGCACCTGGGACGCCGCTATATTGACCACCTCGGGCTGGTGCGGCAAGCGCGTCCGATCCTCTCCGACGTCGCCCATCGATGTCGCGAAAGCACTTTCGTCGCGATCCTGCGGCGCGAGGGGGTGGTGCCGCTGGAATCCGCCGAGCCGGTGGACCGCGTGGTCAAGATCACGCCGCCGCTGGGACAGCCATTGCCGCTCCACTGCACCGCCGTCGGCAAGGTTTACCTGGCCTTCGACCTCGAGCAGCAGTTGCGCGCCGACCTGCCGGAAGAGCTCCCGCGCTTTACCGACCGCACGATCGTGGACCGCGCGATGCTCTTCGAGCAGCTCGACACGGTGGTCCGCGACGGTTTCGGGATGGAGACCTGCGAGTATTTCGAGGACGTGTCGTCGGTCGCCGTGCCGATTCGCGACTACACCCGCAGCGTCGTCGGATCGCTCGCCGTTGCCGGTCCCGCCTATCGCATCGGGATCGAGCGCATCAACACCGAGATCGCGCCGCTCGTGCTGGAAGCGGGCCGCGAACTGTCGCACCGACTCGGCTACAACGAATAGCGGCAAGCCCGGCACGGCGGCTAACGCTGTTTGACCGCCTCGTGAGCCATTGTTACTTTCTTTGCCGCCCTGCGTGGCTCCCGTCAGCTCCTGGAAGGCTCCTGTCGAGCCGCCAAATTGGGATATTCTATTGTTGAGATCTGAAGACACCGGAGTGAGACTGCCGTGAAGATTCTGGCTTCCGTAAAACGCGTCCCCGACCCCGCCACGACCATTCGCATCCTGCCCGACGGGTCCGGAATCGCGACCGACAATGTGAAATGGGTGATCAATCCCTTCGACGAAATCGCGATCGAAGAGGCGTTGAGGATCAAGGAAAAACAGGGCGGCGGCGAAGTCGTCCTGATGTCGATCGGGCAGCAGACCTGGCAGGAGCAGCTGCGCACGGGGCTCGCGATGGGCGCCGACCGCGCGATCCTGGTGCGCGCCGACCAGCCGCTCGACAGCCTCGCGATCGCGCGCGTGATGGCGAAGATCGCCGGCGACGAGAAGCCCGACCTCGTAATCCTCGGCAAGCAGGCGATCGACGACGACTCCAATCAGGTCGGCCAGATGCTGGCCGAGATGCTCGGATGGCCGCAGGCGACCTTTGCTTCCAAGGTTGAGATCGCGGGAACCAAATGCACCGTGGTGCGCGAGGTTGACGGCGGCCTCGAAACCATCGCGTTCGACCTGCCCGCCGTCATCACCACCGATCTGAGGCTCAATGAACCGCGCTACGCCTCGTTGCCCGGGATCATGAAGGCGCGTAAGAAAGAACTGAAGGAAATCCCGGTTGACAGCCTCGGCGTCGATCTCGCACCCAAGCTCAAGATAAAAAAGCTCGCCGCGCCGCCCAAGCGCGAGGCCGGACGCAAGGTCGGCTCGGTCGAAGAGTTGGTGAGCGTGCTGCACAGCGAGGCCAAGGTGATTTGACGCGCGCGCGCCGGGGCGCCGCGTATCCAACCGTGGGATTACTTTTTTGCATCGTTTGCGCGCCCGTTGCCTGACGGGCGCTCTTGGAGTGATTCAAGATGGGTGACGTACTGGTCTTTGCCGAACACCAGGGGGGACATTTTCCCAAGACGACGCTGGTCGCGGTCAACGCCGGAATCGAGCTGGCGAAGAAACGCGGCGGCGGCAGATGTATCGCCGCGATAGTCGGCGAGAAGATCGACGCTCCGGCCGCCGAGCTCGCGAAGTACGGGGTGAGCAAGGTCGTCGCGCTCGACGATCCGAAGCTTGCCCATTACCTTGCCGATCTTTACGCGCAGGCGCTGACCGCGCTCGCGAAAGGTCTTGGCGTCGAATACATCCTTGCGACCGCGACCGCGACGGGCAAGGACCTGATGCCGCGCGTGGCGGCACGTCTTAACGCCCCGATGGCCTCCGAGATCGTTTCGATTGGCGACGACGGCACGCTGGTGCGCCCGATGTATGCCGGCAACGCACTGGCGACGGTCGAGATGGACGCTCCGGTCAAGGTCGTGAGCGTGCGCGCGACCGCCTTCGATTCGGCCAAGCCGGGGGATTCCGCCGCTCCGGTCGAAAAGGCCGCGCCCGAACTCGATTCGGCGGGGCTCAAGATGCAGTTCGTCGGCTTCAACGAAATCAAGAGCGACCGTCCGCAGCTTAGCGAGGCGCGAATTGTGGTCTCCGGCGGGCGCGGTCTCAAATCGAGCGAGAACTTCAAGACTGTGCTCGAGCCGCTCGTTGACGAGATGGGAGCCGCGATGGGCGCGAGCCGCGCCGCGGTGGACGCCGGCTTCGTGCCCAACGATCTGCAGGTTGGACAGACCGGCAAGGTGGTCGCGCCCGAGCTATATGTCGCGGTCGGAATCTCCGGCGCGATCCAGCATCTGGCCGGGATGAAAGACTCCAAGACCATCGTCGCGATCAACAAGGACGAAGAAGCGCCGATCTTCAATGTCGCCGACTACGGCCTGGTCGCGGACCTGTTCAAGGCGGTGCCGGAGATGGTCGAGGCGCTGAAAAAGGTCAAGCACTCGTAGCAGCGGGCGATCGTCTACCGCATCGCACCCGGCGCCGCGAGGAGGACTCTCCGCCGCCGTCGCGGCGACGAGCGCCATCCATCACAAAGCCAGTTCATCCAGCAGCGGCGGCCGTTTGTCGTGCCACGGCGATGCGGCTTCGAATGCCGCCGACGCTCGCAGCACCATTGGATCGTCCAGATGGCGTCCGACGATTTGCAAGCCCACCGGCAGACCGTCTGCGGTCCATCCCGCGGGCACGCTCGCGGCCGGCTGTCCGGTCAAATTGATCGGGAAGGTGAAGGCCAGGAACTCGGCAGGACGCACGTAACGGCCCTCGATCTTTTCCGGCCCCTGCATATGAATCGCAAACGGCGGCACGGCCAGCGTCGGCGTCAGCAACAGATCGTAGCGCGCCATGAACCGCGCCATCGTGCGCGCCACGGACTTGCGCGTCATGTTGGCGTCGGTGAAATCCTCGGCCGTCCATGGCCGCATCAGCGCATCCACCAGATGGCCTGACATCGGAACCTTGCGCGCCATCTCGCGCATCCCCCTAAGGTCGCTCTCGGCCATCATGATCGCAAAGAAGGCGCTCAGCGGATCGGCCCATCCGGGGTTTGCTTCCTCGACCACGCATCCCAGATCGCGCTCGAAAACGCTGACGGCGCGCGCCACGATGCGCCGCACCTCGGGATCGACCGCCGCGTAGCCCCAATCGGCGCTGTAGGCGACGCGCGTGCCGCGCAGCTCTCCGCGCATGCACTCGATCCAGTCGAAATCCGCGCGCGGCAGACTGTGGCGATCGCGCATGTCGGGTCCGGCCGCGACCGACATCATCAGCGCCGCGTCGGCGACGGTGCGCGTGATCGGCCCGATATGCTCGAGCGATTCCCATCCCGAAACACCCGGAAAACGCTCGTCGCGCGCGCCCGGATAGAGCGGAATCCGGCCCATCGACGCTTTCAGCCCGTAGAGTCCGCAGAACGACGCCGGGATCCGCACCGAGCCGCCGCCGTCGCTGCCGGTCGCTAGCGGACCGACACCAGCCGCCACCGCGGCCGCCGCGCCTGCGCTAGATCCGCCCGGAGTGAGCGCGAGGTTCCACGGATTGCGCGTCGTTTCGAACGCAGGATTGTGGCCGGTTGGGCTGTAGCCGAATTCCGGAACATTGGTCTTGCCGATCATGATCGCGCCGGCCGCGCGCAGGCGCTCGACCACGATGTCGTCCTCGTCGGGCACGAAGTCCTTGTACGCGAGCGAGCCCGAGGCCGTGCGCACCCCTTTGGTGAGGATGAGGTCCTTGTGGCTCAGTGGAACGCCGGCTAGCGGACCGCTCGGCCGCCCGGCCATGATTTCGGCTTCGATGCGCCTTGCTTCGGTCCGCGCAAGCTCGGGCGTCGGCGTGCAGAAGGCGTGCAGATGCGGCTCCAGGCGTTCCATCCGGGCGAGCACTGCGTCGATGACTTCCAGCGGCGAGACCCGCTTGGCCCGGATGTGCGCGGCCAGGGTAACGGCGTCCATGCGGCAGATTTCATTGTGCGAGGTCATAGCGCGGAAATCGTAAGCGCGGCGCGCGCGAATGGTCAAACCGCGCGCGGATTGAATTTGGCGCGCTGGGGGTGATTTAAGATTCTAGGGGATGCGCCGGGCGCCGATACCTGGCGGGCATGACGGAGGTTCTATGATGACGGGGATTATCTTCACTCTTTGCATCTTGGTTGCCGTGGGAGTTTTTTTCTACCAGCTCTGGCGCCGCTTTCAGCTATTGCAGAGCGCTGTCGCCGTGTCCCGCTTCGATCGCATTTCCGAACGCGTTCGCGCCGTATTCGTCTATGCCTTTGGCCAGAGGAAATTCGTACGCAGCAATCCAGGAGCCGAGCGCTCCGCCGGGTGGATGCACTTTTTCATCTTTTGGGGCTTTTTCGTCCTCGGGATCCAGATCATCACGATGTTCGGCCGTGCCTACTCCGATTCGTTCGTCCTCCCCGGTTTCAGCCTGAATCTCCTGGGCGGCCCCTATTTGCTGCTCCGCGACTTCATGGAGGTGGCCGTGCTGATTGCGGTTGGGGTGGGGCTGGTGCGATGGGGGATCACGCACGCGCCTCGGCTTTACGGGTTTCTTCCGCCCGAGAGCCGCCTGCGCGGTAAATCCCACTGGGAGGCCTATTTGATCCTGCTTTTCATCGGGGCGATCATGGTGACCGGCCTGGTGTATGACGGCGGGCGAATCGTTTCTCACCCCAACGACATGGAGATCGTTCGGGGGGCGGGATGGGAACCGTTCTCAACCCTGGTGGGTGGCGGCATGGCGAAGCTGCTGGGCACGAGCTTCGCCGCCCAGGCGAGCAACGTAGCCTGGTGGGTGCACAACCTCATCGTTCTCGTCTTTTTGAACTTCCTGCCGCCCTCGAAACACTTCCACATTATCACTGCAATCCCGAACATCTTTTTCTCGAAACTCGAGCCCAAGGGGCAGCTCTCGAAACAGGATCTCGAAAATGATTCCCGCTTCGGCACCTCGCACATCGATCAGTTCACCTGGAAGCAGGTGCTCGACATGTTCAGTTGCACGGAATGCGGCCGCTGCTCCTCCAATTGCCCCGCCACGGCAACCAACAAGCCCCTGGCCCCGCGTCAACTGCTGCTCGATCTGCGGGACTACCTTTATCAGCATCAGGACGAGATGATTCAAAAGAGGGGCCACCCGATCAAAGGAGACGGCACGGAACCCTCGGAGGTCGGAGAAAACATTGTCGGTTCCGTCATCCGCGACGAGACGCTATGGGCGTGTAATACCTGCCGAGCCTGTGAGGAGGCCTGTCCCCCGTTGATCGAGTACGTCGACAAGATTGTCGACATGCGCCGTCATCTGGTGCAGGAGGAGGCTCGCTTCCCCAAGGAGCTTACCCGCACCTTCAAGAACATGGAGACGCAATCCAATCCGTGGGGAATCGATTCCGAGCTGCGGTTCGAGTGGGCCGAACGGATGAACGTTCCGACCCTCGCCGACAAGCCCGACGCTCAGTTCCTTTACTACGTCGGCTGCGCCGGCTCCTACGACGATCGCAACAAGAAGACGACGCAGGCCTTCGTCCGCGTCCTGCAGAAAGCAGGAGTGGATTTTGCCTGCCTCGCGCGTGAGGAACTCTGCAATGGCGAAACGGCGCGGCGGCTCGGAAACGAGTACCTGTACCAGTCGATGGCGCAGACGCTGATCGAAACCCTGAACAATCACAAAGTCCGCAAGATCATCGTGAACTGTCCCCACTGCTTCAACACGATCAAGAACGAGTTTCCGCAATTCGGTGGTGCGTACGAGGTCATCCATGCCGCCGACCTCGTACAGCAGTTGATCGCTTCGGGGCGTCTCAAGATCTCCGCGGAATTCCCGAAGCGCACCGTTTATCACGACTCTTGCTACTACGGCCGTTACAACGACGTATTTGACGAGCCGCGCACGGTGCTCGGCCACGCGGGCGCCCAGGTTCACGAGATGGAACGCCACCGTAAATTCGGGATGTGCTGCGGTGCCGGCGGTGGGCGAATGTGGCTGGAGGAAGATCCGGACAAAAGGGTGAATCTGCTCCGCACCGAGCAGGCGCTTCAGACCGCCCCGGAGGTCATTGCGGTC
>Ga0335078_10006930_pt1 | contig 16775 bp, 11 predicted proteins | sample Lox_Sample_32_FD_206711 | JGI IMG/M metagenome (GOLD analysis project Ga0335078, IMG submission 206711) | Soil microbial communities from Loxahatchee National Wildlife Refuge, Florida, United States - Lox_Sample_3.2 | ecosystem: Environmental > Terrestrial > Soil > Wetlands | place: USA... | reverse complement strand
GGCCGGCGGTGTGATGCCCTTCATCCGCAGGTAGCTCACCATGCTGCCGTAGATTTCGTTGTTATGGCCGTAATTCAAGATCAAAAGAGCCATTCGAAGGTTGCGCGTTTGCCGGCCATTCTCCTGGGTGATGTCAATCATCTCGGTTCCGGAAGCATCGGTGAGCGCGTTGTACACGCCATCGCAATAGGCGAACGCATCATTCACGGCCTTCAGGAATTCCGCCTTGGTGCTCAGCTTTTCCAGATTGTTCCCGGCGTTGGGGTTCTTTTCTCCCTTGGCCTGCGAGCACCATAAGAAATTGAAATTGGCCACGTGGCCGACTTGCTGGCCGAATGTGCGCACTTCCTCCTGCGGACCGGGACGCATTCCGTAGTTCTCTTCCGGCATTCTCTCGGCGGTTCGCACGATGTTGTTGCGATTGTTCATGAAGGCGTTGCGCAGCCATGTAGAGAGCGGGTTGGCGGGCTGATCGCCTGTCTGTGCGGCGGCGGCAACGGCTAGCAACGGCAAGATTGCTGTCACAAAAAATCGTTTCACGATTCTCCTCTTTGGTTGTGGGGCCAGGGCTTCTGCCCTGCCGCCGAGCTTCCGCTCGGCGTCGTGTGTAGACCACGCTGGGCCGAAGCCCGGCGGCAGGCCGGAAGGCCTGACCCCACTCGTTAACGTCTGGCGATAAAGTCTATCACGGCCCGATTGAACACCTCCGGCTGCTCCCAATAGACCGAGTGCCCGGCCTCGGGCACCACCAGCGTCTCAGCGCCTTTGATCCGTGCGGCGAAAGCCTGTTGAATCGGTGGCGGCGCGTACAGATCGGCGGCGCCGGTGATGAGGAGCGTCGGCAGCTTGATGCTTTCGAGCTGCGCGAAGGTGATCCGGTTGCGCATGGGCTGCGCGGCCGAGCGCGGACCCTCGGGACGGCTGATCTTCTCCAGTTCCATCCAGCGCCTGGTTCCTTCCGGGTTCGCCGCGCGATACGACGGGCCGACCTCGCGGAACTCGGGCGGCAGCGCATCGAATTGCGGCGGGCGGATGCGGCGTCCGAGCTCCAGAAAATCGGGGTCCTGGATGCCTCCGATGCTGTTGGCAACTACCAAACTGCGCAGCCGATCCGGGAAGGACAGCGCGAAGTCGAAGGCCGCGAAACCGCCCGCGGCGCTTCCGACTAAATGAATGCGCTGGATGCCGAGGTGGTCGAGCAGGGCCAGCAGGTCGTCGGCGGCCGTGCCGGGCTGCGGACCCGCATGGTCGATCTGGGTGCGGCCCCAACCGCGCCGGTCGAATGCGATCACCCGGTAGCCGGCTTTGGTGAATGCCGGAATCTGGTGCTCCCAGACACGACTGCTTCCGGTGGCCGCGTGCAGGAAAACCACAGGCACGCCGCTGCCGCCAGTGTCGATGTAGAACAGCCGGGCGCCCGGCACGGCTGCGTAGGATTCGTGAACTTGGCCCGGCATGGAATGCGTAAATAGAGCCAGCATCGCCGCAGCGGCGATCCCCGGCGAGTGCAACGCCAGCATGAGGCTATCTTACCCGAGCGAATTTCCCATTGACAAAGAGTACTTCACACATTAAAGTACTCTTCATGAGAATGACGCGGCCCTGGAATCCGCCCGAGATGTCGCAGCCGCCTCTGCTCGATCCCAAAATCGCCGCAGGACCCATCGAGCCACACTACGCCCTGCTCATCAATCCCTTCTACGCAAAGGATTCGTACGCCAGCTTTGGAAAGCATGTCCTCACGCCGACTCTCGCGCTGACCAGCTTTGCTGCTACCACGCCGGATCATTGGAAGGTCGAGTATTGGGATGAGAATCTCTTGCACGGGCGCCCGCCATACCGACCAATGCCGGAGGTCGTGGGCCTCACCGTTCACCTGACCTTCGCCCGGCGGGCGTTTGAGCTGGCTCACTGGTACCGGAGCCGCGGCAGCCGCGTGATTCTCGGCGGCCTGCACGTTCTTTCCTGCCCGGAGGAGTGCGCGCCGCACGCCGATGCCCTGGCGCTCGGAGACGGCGTCCAGCTTTGGCCGCGCATTCTGGCCGACGTGGAAGCGAACCGTTTGCAACCCACATACGCTGCCGGCTATGACACCGACTACCGCGCCGATCCACCGCCGAAGCGCGCGCTCCTGCCGCGCCGGAGTTTTCTGACCACCACCAGCCTGATCGCCACGCGCGGCTGTCACAACCGGTGCGGCTTCTGTTACCTGGCGACCGACGGCCTACGCATGCCCTACCGCATGCGCGACCCGGCCCAGGTGGCGCAGGAATTCGAAGCCGACGAGCAGCCCTACGCCGTCTTCGTGGACAACAATCTCGGCTCGCGTCCCGAGTATCTGCGCCAACTCTCTGCCGCGCTGCGCCCGCTGAACAAGATCTGGAGCGCGGCCGTGTCGATCGACGTTACCGACGACCCGAGCTTGATTCACGCCATGGCCAGCGCCGGCTGCACCGGCGTCTTCGTCGGGTTCGAATCGCTCACCGATGCCAACCTGACGGAGGCGCGGAAGAAGACTCCGAAGACCGCGGACTACGCCCGCCGCGTCCGCCTGCTGCACGATCATGGCATCCAGGTGAACAGCTCCTTCGTGCTGGGGTTCGACCATGATCGCAAGGACGTCTTCGCCCGCACCGCCGCATGGATCGAAGAGAATCGCCTGGAGTGTTCCACCTTTCATATCCTCACGCCCTATCCCGCCACCCCGCTGTTCCGGCAGATGGAGTTCGAAGGCCGGCTGTTGCATCGCGACTGGAGTCTTTACGACACGGCCCACGCCGTTTTCCGCCCGAAGCACATGACTCCCGAGGAGCTGGAGCAAGGCTACACGTGGATCTACCAGCGCCTGTTCTCGCACGCTTCCATCTGGCGCCGCCGGCCCGAAGATTGGCAGGCCGTTCTTCCGTACCTCGCCATGTCGTATTTATATAAGCGCTCGAACCGCTTCTGGCATCTACTGATCAAACATGACCTGGTGCACACGGTGTGGCGGCCGCTGGTCGAATTGACGCGCCTGCGCCATCTCCGATATCGTCGGCACCTGGCGAATGGCGCTATACCAGCGTCCGGCGGTTCCAGCATCGTGGCCGCCGGCGTGTAGGTGGAGCAGCCTCGGCACCCCTTTGACTCCGGCCTGCGCGCACATATAGACTCTTATCCAGTCCTGTGAGGAGCACTCGATGACTATGAAACCGCTCGTATTTCTGCTCGCTCTACCGTTGATGGCGAGCACCGTCCGCATCATCCAGACCAACAGTGCCGGAGATGATGTCTCCATCATCGATCCATCGATCAATAAGGTGGTCGGAACGATCCACGGCATCGAGGTGAACCACGGTGCTGCTGCCGCGCCCGATGGCAGCAATTACTACATCAGCGATGAAGCCGCCCGCACGCTGGACGTCGTCGACCAGAAGACTTTGAAGGTCACGCGGCACATCAAGCTCAGCGGCCACCCGAATAATATCGCTATCAGCAAAGACGGCAAGCGGGTGTATGTCTCGATCGCGGTTGCCCCGGGCGCGATTGATGTGATCGACACCACGTCGATGGAAAAGGTGAAGAGCATTCCGGTGAAGGGCGCGGTACACAATACCTACGTCACGCCGGATGGCAAGTTCGTAGTGAGCGGCTCCATTCCGTCGCACGTCATCACCGTGATCGATCAAAAAACGGAAGAGCCGGTGTGGTCGCTCACCATGGACCTGGGAATTCGCCCCATGGCGTTCGCCACCAATCCAGATGGCTCGACCAAATGGATCTTCGCGCAGCTTTCCGCCTTCAACGGATTTGCGGTAATCGACTTCGCCAGCCGTAAGGAGATCCAAAGAATCAAGCTGCCGGCGCTTCCTCCGGGCAAGGAACCGTTTCCGGAAGGCGGAAACGAATCCCACGGAATGGCGGTGACCGCTGACGGGAAGACGCTGGTGGTCAATAGCCGCCTGAACAGCTCGATTTATACCTACTCGATTCCCGAGTTGAAGCTGCTGGGCAGCGTCGAAGTGGGCAAGTCGCCGGACTGGGTAACGCTGACGCCGGACGGCAAAACCGCGTATGTGGCCAACGCCGCGTCGAATTCCGTATCGGTGGTCGACATTGCGTCAATGAAAGAGATCACGCGGATACCCGTGGGCGAGGTTCCCAAGCGGAACATCACGGCTGTCGCACCGTAATCCTGAACCTCCGCTCCGTTGCGGTCGCGGCTCGTTATGTTTTGGCGGTCAATCTTGGCGCTATCGCTCGCTGTCGGAGCTGGCGCCGCCACCAGTCCCCGCATCTTTCTGGACACTTACTGCGTTACCTGTCACAACCAGAAACTGCACACGGCCGGCTTGGCGCTCGATGTGGCGGATGTCACCAAGCCCGAATCCAATCCGGAATTGTGGGAGCGCGTGATCGCGAAGCTTCGCGCCGGGTCGATGCCGCCTCCCGGGAAACCGCGCGCCGATGCCGCAACGTATCGGGAAATCGCTACTCTGCTGGAGAATCAAATCGACGAAGCGTGGATAGCCCATCCGAATCCGGGCCGGGTTCCCGCGGTCCATCGTCTCAATCGCGCGGAATACAACAATGCGATTCGCGATCTGCTGGCGATCGACCTCGATGTGAAGCCGCTGCTCCCTGGAGATGAGACGGCGGACGGCAGCTTCGACAACTTTGCGGATTCGCTCTCGATTTCGACGGCTCACTTGGAGCGGTATCTCTCGGTAGCGCGCGAGGTGACCCGCCTGGCGGTGGGGCTTCCGCCGGCACGCCCGAAAATGGAAACATTTCAAATCCCGCTGCACGTTCTGCAGGACGACCGGCAAAGCGAAGATCTGCCACTAGGTTCGCGCGGCGGCATGGCGATCCATTACGATTTTCCGGTCGACGGCGAATACATGGTTAAGATTCGCCTGCAGCGGCAGTATCAGGATTACCTCAAAGGGATGGGCTGGCCGCAGCTCGCCGACATCCGCATCGATGGCAAGCTGCTGAAGCGCTTGGTCGTGGGAGGAGCGGCGAAAGGCCGGCCGGCGGCGGCAAGTTATGCCGGCGATGGCGAACCGAATTTCGCGGGCGATCCGGAGTGGGAAACGTACATGCAACTCACCGGCGATGCGGGCCTGGAGGTTCGCGCCCCGGTGGAGGCCGGCCCGCACGTCGTGGGCGTATCGTTTGTTCGAGAGTTGTGGGAGCCGGAGGGCCTGCCGCAACCGCTGCAACGCGGCCGCGTCATCGCGGACGACAACGTGTACATGGGTTACGCCAACATCGGTGCGGTGCAAATCGGCGGTCCCTACCAAAGCGCCGGAACGGCCGCGGACACGCCCAGCCGCCGCGCGATTTTCACCTGCCGGCCGCGCGTAATTGCAGACGAGAAAGCATGCACCACGAAAATTCTGTCGCGAATGGCGCGCCTGGCTTATCGACGCCCCGTAACCCCATCCGATGTGCAACCGCTGCTGGCCTTCTTCGATAGCGGCCGGCACGACGGCGGCAGCTTCGAGAGCGGAATTCAGTTCGCCCTCGAGCGGCTGCTCACCGATCCGGAGTTTCTGCTGCGTGTTCATCGGCCCGGAAACAAGATTGGCGATTTGGAACTGGCGTCGCGCTTATCGTTTTTCCTGTGGAGCAGCATCCCCGACGAACCGCTGCTCTCCCTCGCCGAGCGCAACGAGCTCTCGAATCCCGCGATACTCCAGCAGCAGGTGCGGCGCATGTTGGCCGATCCACGCGCCACCGATGCGCTGGTCAACAATTTCGCTGCGCAGTGGCTGAACCTGCGCCGCGTGGAAGAGGTAGTGGTCGATCCGGATCGCTATCCCAATTACGACGAGAGCCTGTTGCAGGCGTTCCGGCAGGAGACGGAGCTGTTCGTCGCCCATTCCATTCGCGAGGACACCGGCGTCGCCGAGCTACTGGATGCGCATTACACGTTCGTCAACGAGCGCCTGGCACGCCACTACGGCCTTCCCGGAATTTACGGTACGCGCTTTCGCAAGGTCGAGCTCCCCAACCACGAGCAGCGCGGCGGACTCCTGGCGCAAGGCGCGCTGCTGGCCACGACGTCCTATCCCGATCGCACCTCGCCCGTCCTCCGCGGAAAATATCTGCTGAACAACATCTTCGATTTGCCCATTCCACCGCCGCCGCCCGGTGTCGATACCAACATCGACAACAAGCCTGGCGCAGCGCCGAAGACGATGCGCGAGCGCCTGGCGCAGCACCGGCAAAGTCCGGCATGCAACAGTTGCCACTCGGTGATCGATCCCCTGGGGTTCACGCTGGAGAATTTCGATGTCATCGGCGGATGGCGAACGGTGGACGAAGTCGGCAAACCGGTGGATGCGAGCGGCGCCACGGTGAGCGGCGCCCAGGTGGAAGGACTTTCCGGATTACGCGCCCTGCTGCTGGCGGAGCCGGAGCAGTTCCCGCGGACCGTTACCGAAAAACTGATGGCTTATGCGTTGGGCCGCCGTCTCGAATATTACGACCGGCCGGCTGTGCGCAACATCGTGCGCGACGCGGCGGCACACGACTACCGCTGGTCATCGATCATACTGGGGATTGTGCAGAGCCCCGGTTTTCTACACAGCCGCGACCAGGTGGGGCAGGCCTTTCGGCCTGCCGCCGGGCATTCGCCCGGCGCGCCGAGCGGAAGCTCGGCGGCGGCCCGGAAGGGCCGGCCCCCCGAGGCTTTCCACGGAGCGGAGATTCCAGGAGCCCAATGACCTTCCTCACCCGCAAATCCTTACCACGGCGCACCGTGCTCCGAGGCATCGGAACGACGCTCGCGCTGCCGCTACTGGAAGCTATGCTGCCGTCTTTCCGCGCGCGGGCCGCAGCCAAACCGGCGCATCGTTTCCAGGCGTTTTACGTTCCCAACGGCATGGCCATGGAATACTGGACACCCAAAGGCGAAGGCACAGCCTTTGAGTTGTCGCCCATTCTCGAGCCGCTGGCGCCGTTCCATAATCAGATGATCGCGCTGTCCGGCATCAAATCGAGCTGGAACTATATTCACGCTGGCGCTTCGGGTTCGTTCCTCACCGGCACCACGCGTGGCGGACGGAACGAAGTGGAAATCATCGCCGATGTTTCCATGGACCAACTATTGGCCAGGCACTTCGCGAACGAGACGCAGGTGGGTTCGCTCGAGCTATCGATGGACGTCCCGGCCAATGCCGGCGCGTGCACGGGCAACCTGAGCTGCGTCTACACGCACACCCTCTCCTGGCGCAGCCCGACCCAGCCACTGCCCACGGAATGGAATCCGCGTTCGGTCTTCGAAAAACTCTTCGGCGATAGCGGCAGCACCGACCGCGCCGCGCGCGATGCCCGATTGCGCCAGCACCAGAGCATCCTCGACTCGGTGACGGGCAAGCTTCAGAAGCTCAAGAACGAGCTTGGCCCGCAGGATCAGACCAAGGTGGACGAATATGCGGACGCCATTCGCGACGTGGAACGCCGCATCCAGAAAGCAGAAGAGCAGAGCGACGTCGCGCTGCCAACCATCGACGAGCCCCTCGGCGCCCCACCGGTCTTCGAAGATCACCTGGCGCTGATGCTCGATCTGCAGCTTCTCGCGTTCCAATCCGATCTTACGCGCGTAATCACGTTCATGCTGAGCAAGGAGCAGAGCGCCCGGCCGTACCCGCAAATCGGCGTCCCCGAAGCGCACCACCCCCTGTCGCACCACAACGATGTTCCCGAGCTCATCGCGAGGATGTCCAGGATCAACCGCTATCACGCGCAGTTGTTTGCGCAGTACCTGACGAAGCTGCGAGCCACGGCAGATGGCGATGGATCGCTGCTCGATCACATGACTATCCTGTACGGCGCGGGCATCTCCAACAGCAACCGCCATTCGGGCGAGAACCTGCCGCTGCTGCTCGTGGGCGGCGGCGCCGGCACGCTGAAGGGCGGCCGGCACATCACCTACGCCGACAAGCCATCGAACGCCAACCTGCTGGTCACGTTGATGGACAAAATGGGCGTGCCCGTCGAGCACCTGGGCGGCAGTACCGGCAAACTGCAGCTCGACACGCTTCCGGGAGTGTAGCGGAGTCATGCGGACCGCCGTATTCGGGCTCGCCATAGCGCTCATAGCCGCGTGCGCGGAACGGCCCGCGTTAGTCGATGCTGCTAAGAAAGGCGATCGCGCGGCGCTCCGCGACTTGCTGCAGAAAAAAGTAGACGTCAACGCCGCAGAAGCGGACGGTTCCACGGCGCTACTGTGGGCCAGCTACCGCGACGACCTGGAAAGCGCCGGTCTCTTGTTAGGCGCGGGCGCCAAGGTAAACGCGGCCAACGATCTGGGCGCCACGCCGCTTTGGGCAGCCTGTCAAAACGGCAGCGTGCCGATGGTCCGGCGAGTGCTCGAAGCCGGCGCGGACCCGAATGCGCCCCTGCTGGCCGGCGAAACTCCGCTGATGGTCGCAGCGCGCTCGGGTTATCCGGAGGTGGTTGAATTACTCCTAACCCATGGAGGCAACGCCAATGCCCACGGCCCGCGCGGCCAGACCGCGCTGATGTGGGCGGCGTCGCAAAAACATCCCGATGTGGTTCAGGTACTGCTGGCGCACGGCGCCGATCTGAAGGCGCGCTCGGACGTCTGGAGCGAAGTGGAGGCGGTCCCGCCACACGGCGAACTGCCCTACAACAAAGCCATCCCGCATGGCGGCGAGACAGCGTTGCTGTTTGCGGTGCGCGTGGGGGATGTGGAGTCGGCGAAGACATTGGTAGCCGCCGGCGCTGATGTGAACGACGCCGATGCCTGGGGCGTGAGCGCTACGGTGCTGGCCGCGCACTCCGATTTCCCTGAGCTGCTGGAGTTCCTGCTCGCCAAAGGCGCTGACCCGAACCGCGCGGCGGCCGGCTTTACGGCGGTCCATGCCGCCATCATGCACCGCGACGAGAAAATGGTGGCCGCTCTTCTGGACCACGGAGCCGACGCCAACGCTCCGCTTCGCACGTGGACACCCACGCGCCGGTCGTCGCACGACTTTAACTTTCCACCGTCGTTAGTCGGAGCCACGCCGTTCTGGCTCGCCGCACGGTTCACCGAGCCAGGCATCATGCGTTTGCTCGTGAAACACGGCGCCGATCCGCTCTTCGTGCTACGTTCCGATTACATTGCCGAAGCGCGCCTCCAACACCGGACCGAAACGACGACGGCACTGATGGCCGCGCTCGGCATGGGCGGCGGCGCGCCTTGGGTTGCCATTGCTCGCAATCAGAGAGAAGCCCGGGCCTTGGAAACGGTGAAGCTGGCCGCCGAAATGGGCGTGGACGTCAATGCCGCCAACACCGACGGCCGCACGGCATTGGACGCTGCCCGTACTTTGGGATACGCCAGCGTCGTCCAGTTTCTGGTCGAAAAAGGCGCGCGATCCGACCGGCCGGCTCAGCGGGCCCGGACCTCGGAAGAGCAGTGAGGCCGGGGCGCCAGCTACGGAAACGGGCGAAAGATACCCCAATTCGCCTCTGCAATGACTCGAATTGGCTAGTGCGTCCCTTCCTCCGGTTGATTTCCCACCGGTTTGTCAAATCGCCTGTAACCTGCTGCATCGAAACAGACGCCCTTTAAACAGCGCCATATTGTTCGCAAGCATGAAGTACGTCTATCTGCTCCTTGGGATTTTCGCATTCGTCTACCAGGCTTCGGCCCAGGCGCCTGCTCCGGCTGCCGGTGCTGCTAGAAGCCAGATAATCGGCCAGGTGACTTCGCTCGACGCCGCGGCTCATCGCCTTGTGATGCGGGATGACCAGGGCGGCACGGTCTCGGTCTCTGTGGCGGAAAACACTCCCGTGTTGCGTGTGCCTCCTGGAGAAACGGATCTCAAGAAAGCCACCAAAATCACTTTTGCGGATATCGGTGCGGGTGACCGCATCCTGGCCGTGGGCGCCAAATCCGAAGATGGAAAAGAACTGGCGGCGCGCACGCTGGTGATCATGAGCAAGGCCGATATCGCGCAACTCGAGCAGCGCGAGCAGCAGGATTGGCAGACGCGCGGCGTTGCCGGCATCGTCACCGCCACGGACGCGGAGCACAAAACGCTCAGCATCAAATCGGGCCAAAAGACACTCACCATTCAAGCCGCCGCACAAACCGATTACCGCCGGTATGCTCCCGACTCGGTTAAGTTCAGTGATTCGGTGCCGAGCTCGTACAGCGACATCAAACCCGGCGACCAGGTGCGCGTCTTGGGCAACAAGCAGCCGGACGGAGTGACGATTCAAGCGGAACGCATCGTGTCCGGGGCTTTCCGCCAAATCGCTGCCACCATCAACTCGATCCGGCCGGAGGCGGGCGAAATCCGGGTCACCGATCTGGCCAGCAAGAAACCCGTGACGATTGCGGTGAACTCGTCGTCCGTTTTAAAGAAACTTCCCACGTTCCTGGCGACGCGGCTGTCGCAGCGTTATCAGGGCGGCGCGCCGAATGCGGCTGCGCCTCCTGCGCCCGCGGGCCGCGGCGGCCGCGAAGACCTCGGACAGGTGCTGGACCGCCTTCCGGCATTCTCCCTGGCCGAGTTGAAGCCCGGCGATGCCATTATGGTCTCCGGCAGCGCGGGCGCAGACGCCAGCCGCCTCACGGCGATCACGCTATTGGCGGGCGTGGAACCGTTGTTGACGGCCTCCCCGAACGCTGCACGAGACATTATGGCGGGGTGGAACTTCGGCGGGGACAATGCCCCGGAGTAGCCCACCTCGCGCCCAAAGCGAATTGAAAACTCACTCATGATGATTGTTCCCCCCAAATTTTGTCGCGTCGCGGTAATGCTGGCCTCGATGGCCTTCCTGGCCGCCGCCCAGACCACCACCGGCGGTATCCGCGGCGTTCTGACGGACCCGTCGGGAGCCGTCGTCCCCGGTGCCAACGTTTCCATTTCGGGAAGTGGCGTGCAGCGAACGGTGGGTACCCAGGCGGATGGCAGTTACACTCTGAACGGCCTGCGCCCCGGGCAGTATACCGTGCATGTGGCTTTCACCGGCTTCGTCACCGTGGACCGTCAGGTTACGGTTAACGCGGGCAGCACTCTGGATGTTCGCATTCAATTGGTGGTGACCGGCGAAAAGCAGGAAGTGACGGTATCGAGCGAGGCGGGCCCAGCCGTCAGCGTCGCACCTGACGCCAATGTAGGCGCTCTCGTTTTAAAGGGGGAGGACTTGCAGGCTCTGCCCGACGATCCCGACGATCTCTCCGATGCCCTCCAGGCGCTGGCCGGACCGGGCGCGGGACCGAACGGCGGTTCCGTCTATATCGACGGTTTTACCGGCGGTCAGTTGCCTCCCAAAGAATCCATCCGCGAAATCCGCATCAACCAAAACCCGTTCTCGGCGGAGTACGACAAGCTGGGTTACGGCCGTATCGAGATCCTGACCAAGCCGGGCAGCGACAAGTTCCGGGGCCAGGTCTTCACCAATTACAGCAACGCCGAATTCAACTCGCGGAATCCATTCGCCAGCAACAAGCCGCCTTACCAAAACCGGCAGATCGGCGGGAACTTCGGCGGCCCGATTAACAGCCGGGCGTCGTTCTTCATTGACTTCAACCGCCGCGACATTCAGGACAATACCATCACCAACGCCGTCTACCTGAATCCCGCGAATTTCCTGGCTTCGCCGGTCACCACTTCGATCGTAACGCCCCTCAACAATACGACCATCGCGCCCCGCATCGACTACCAACTCTCGACGAACCATACGCTGACCGTGCGTTTCGAAGAGCGCTTCAACAACCGGGACAACAACGGACTCGGACGGTACAACCTGCCGCCTGGCTTTCCCGGGTCCGATCTGGTCCCCGGCTCCGATCTGGCGTTCGATACGATCAGCAACAACCAGAACGTGATGATCACCGAAACGGCCGTGCTCAATGCCCACACGATTAACGAGACGCGGTTTCAGTACTACCGGAACTGGACGCAGAATCTTGGTAATGAAATACCGCAGATCAACGTGGCCAACGAGTTTGTCACGGGCGGCAACGGACTGGGGAACGATACGGACCTCACCCATCATTTCGAGCTGCAGAACTATACTTCCTTCACGCTGGGCAGCCATACGGTCCGCTTCGGCGGACGCGTGCGCCGCGACAGTGATCTGAATAACAACCCGACCGATTTCAATGGCGTTTTCACCTTCACGGGCGGCGTGGAACCGGTGCTCGATGTCAACAACCAAATCGTGTACGCCAATGGGCAGCCGCAGACCGCTTTCATTTCGTCGCTCGCTCAGTATCAGCGCAATCTCGAATTGCAGACGGCGGGCTTCACGGCTGCACAGATCCAGTCGCTGGGCGGAGGACCCTCGCGATTTTCGATCCAGGCCGGCCTGCCGTACGTCAGCATGGTGCGCTACGATGCGGGCCCATTTATTCAGGATGACTGGCGGGTGCGGCCCAATATCACGCTGAGTCTGGGCCTGCGATATGAAATTCAGACGCTGTTCGCCGATCACCAGGACATCGCGCCGCGTGTCGGGGTTGCCTGGGCGCCCGGCGCCAAGGGCGGCCGGCAGAAGACCGTAATCCGCGCCGGCTTTGGAATCTTCTACGACCGCATCAATTTTGCGCCGTTTGAAAATGCATTCCTGAACAACGGCGTGAACCAGTTGCAGTATAACGTGGATAATCCCACGTTCAATTATCCGAACATCCCGCCGCTGTACACCCTGAACCCCGGCCAAAACAGCATCCAGTTAGTGGATTCTCACCTGCGCGCCGATTCGAACTTGCAGGGCGCCGTGGGCGTAGAGCGGCAATTGCCGCGGAACACAACCATCGCCTTGAATTACACGTTTGATCGGACGAACCATCTGCCGCAGACCGTCCCGATCAACGCTCCACTTCCGGGCACCTACGATCCTCTGTTGCCGCCGGGACCCACCAATGGCGTGTTTCCCTACGGCTATGCCGCAGGGAATCTTTTCGATTACGAAACCGGCGGCATTCTGAAGCAGAACATGATCCGGGTCAACTTCAACACCCAATTCAGCCGCCGGATCTCCCTGTTTGGGAACTATTCGTTGAACTACGCCAACGATCTGCCCACGACTCCATCGGATCCTTACAATTTCCTTTCTGACTGGGGCCGCTCGACGCTCGACGTGCGCCACAACTTGTTTTTCGCGGGATCCATCCGCGGGCCGGCCCGCCTGCAGTTTTCTCCATTCGTGAACATTCGCTCCGGATCCCCCTACAGCATTCTGCTCGGCGACGATCTGTACGGAGACACGTATTTCAACGCGCGCCCCGCCTACGCTCCGTTGGGTGCCTGCCCGGCCGGCTTCCTGGGAGCCATGGGGGATATCTATTGCACACCGCTAGGCGGTTTCAATACCGCTTTGGTACCGGGCCAGACGGCCAACCTGGTGCCGCGAAATTCCTTGACCATGGCGGGCGTGGTGTCCATCAACATGCGCGTCAACCGGACCTTCGGGTTCGGCCCGGTGCGCGGGGGCAACCAAGCTAACAACGGCGGGCAATTCAACAACAATGGCTTTGGCGGCGGGCGCGGTGGTGGGCGTGGTGGATTCGGTGGCGGTGGATTCGGTGGTGGTGGTGGACGCGGCGGCGGCGGTCGTGGCGGCTTCTTCAACGGCGGCGGCGACACGACCGAGCATCGCTACAACTTGACGGTAGGCGTCGGCGTGACCAACATCTTGAACCACTTCAATCCCGGCGGCTACCAGGGCGTCCTCAGTTCCACGCAGTTCGGCCAGCCCACCACCGTGAATACCGGCTTCGGCGGCGGCGGTTTCAATGGCGGCAATGCCGCGGGCTCGGCCGCGAATAATCGCCGCATCGAACTGCAAGCGCGATTCTCGTTTTAGTCGGCTTTCTTGGTCGCCCGGCCGTAAGGGAGTGTCCTATGGCCCTGCGGGCCACCAAAAGGAATGAAGACGAGACGGAGGGCTGGTGTCAACCTCACGCCGGGTCATGAGCTGTGTCGCGGCTCGGTAACAACAACCAATCGCGTCTTACTGAGGTTCCCGGTACGTCTTCAAGAGAGTTGCTGCTTGGCTCTAGACCTTGATGATCACTTCCCGCAAGCTCTCGCGTGTGAGGAAGAATTTTACCGACTCGAAATTGCCAAACAACTTTTCCAGGCTGCGGTTGTTGAACAACTGAGCCGGGTGCCGCGAGCCTTGCTGCGCCACCTGCAGCAGGTTTACTTCCTGAATGCGGAACGTATAAAACGGGACGGCTTGCAGCTTATTGTCCGAGTGGAAGAAGGACAGCATGTAGCTCTTCGGCCGAACGATTTTGTGCAGCCGCTCGACCACCGCCGCCAGCAGAGCCGGCGCCAGGTACTCCAGGACGTCCCAAATCAGCACTCCATCAAAATGCCCTTCCGGATATTCGAGTGCCTGTCGCAGAAAATACTCGATGCGTCCCGGATTGGACTGATCGACCGCGCCGTCCGCGCCGAAAGTCTCATGCAGAATCTGGAGGAAATCTTCGGAGTACAAGCGGTGGCCCAGGTTGGTAATGAAGCTGACGTTCTGCTGAGTCGCACCGCCCAGATCGAGAATCGTGAGGCCCGACTGTCCGCGGATGTAGTTGAAGAACTCCTCGAGGCCCCGGCTTTGCCGCGTTCTGGTTTCCACACCTCCGGCGTGGCGCCCGGAGAAGAAGGAACGCTGAGTATCGGCCGGCTTCGTCGCGGCGTCCGATAACCCTCCGTCGCGCGGGCCGCGCAACATGCTTTTCAGCCGGTCCGTGAGCAACTTCTGCTCCCCCTGGGGCTAGCGCTTCACCTCTGCCGCGGCCGCAGGCGTTTGGTTCGCCGGCACCGCTACCGGTGGGGCCGGAGCAGGCTGCGGTTTCGGAGCCGCCGCGGTCTTGGCCGGTTCAGGTTTTACAATATCGATGCTGCCCTTGAAATAGGCTCCGTCTTCGATAATGATGCGGGCCGTTTTGATGTCACCGACCAACTTGGCATCCTTGCGGATTTCGATCTTATCGGCGGCTTCCACGTTGCCCTGCACGGACCCCTGTGCCACCACCTCGCGCGCTTTCACACTGGCGTGCACCGTGCCGTTCGGCCCGATGGTCAACTTATGCTCGAGCGCTTCTACCGTCCCTTCCAAGTCGCCGTCAACAAAAAGGTCTTCTTTGCTGTAGATCTGGCCGACAATCTTAACGGCCTTTCCGATTGTGGCCGAGCCGCCACGCGACGACTCCGGCTCGATTCTCCCCATGGGGGTACTGGACACGGGTATAGCCTCCTTTTTTACTTCCACGGGATTCGGCGTCACGGAAGCCGGGGCGCCCCCCGGAGTGGGTGGGCTGTACGGTTTTGGAGTTTCATCTTCCCGGCGCTTATTCCACATACTGCCGCCCTCCTGGGCTGGGTCTAAACAAGTTCATGATGCTGTTCCTCTAGTCTATAGGGGAGCACCCGGAAAGGCAAACGGTTCTCGCGGGATATTGCCCTTTCGGAGTCGCCGCCAAGAATCAGAAAATACGGCGTAAATAAGGTATGTCCAAGGGAAACGGCGCCATGATGACGGTGACGGCAAACCACATCGTCGCCAGCCAAAGAGCCGCCAGGGTAGCCTTGTTTTTGCCGAAAAGCAGCCGCGACACCAGCGCCGCGAGAAACGGAAGGATGGCCACGGCGACGCGCACATGCGGCCGAAGCTCTCCGAAGAATTCGAAGGGCATACCGATTGTGTGGGTCTTTGGGTAACACCGATCAAGCTACCATCGGTTATCCCCGTGCTACTGGCGGACGACAGCGTCGGCGTTCGTGTTGCGGGATAATAGCCGGAAAGACATGGATTTTCGCGACCAGTTGAAGGCCGCCGCGGATATCGTCAGCGTCGTGGGCGATTACGTACGGCTGCGGAAGTCCGGTCGCGACCGCTATACCGGTCTTTGCCCGTTTCACTCGGAAAAAACCCCTTCGTTCTCGGTCCACGCTTCCAAGCAGTTCTACCATTGCTTCGGCTGCCATGCCCATGGCGATGTTTTGCAGTTCGTCATGGAGATCGAAGGTGTCAGCTTCTACGAAGCCTTGAAAAGCCTGGCGGAGCGCTACGGGCTTCCCATGCCCAAGCGCTCGCAGTACGCCGATGAGGATTCCCGCAAACGAGCCGCCCTCCTGCAGATGCACGAGCTGGCGCAGGAGAATTTCCGGGCGAACCTTCACAGCTCGATGGGCGAAGCCGCACGCGCCTACCTGGCCCGCCGGGGCGTGGCGGCGGAAACCATCGATCGATTCGGGCTGGGATACGCCGAGCGATCCGGCCGCTCGCTGGTACGACTTTTCGAGCAGCGCGGCATGCCGCCGGAACTCATCGAGGCATCGGGGCTCGTGGGTAAGCGGCAGGATGGAAGCTCCTACGACCGCTTCCGCAACCGCCTGATGTTTCCCATTCAAAACGAACGGGGCGGCATCATCGGCTATGGGGGACGCGCCTTGGCGGACGACGATGAACCCAAGTATTTGAATTCCCCCGAAACGCTTATTTATAAAAAAAGCCATGTGCTGTATAACCTGCATCGCGCCAAGGACGCCATTCGGAAAGAGGAACGCGTCATTCTCGTGGAAGGATACATGGATGCCATCGGCGTCACCGCCGCCGGTTTTGGTCCGGTAGTCGCCAGTTGCGGAACGGCGCTGACCTCGCAGCAAGTGCAGATCGTCAGGCGCCACTCTCAGCGCATCTCTGTGAATTTTGATCCCGATGCACCGGGCGCAGCCGCGGCCGAACGCTCCATTCGCATCCTCTTGGATGAGGGCATGATCGTCAACATCGTGGAGCTCGATGGCGATCTG
>Ga0335078_10006929_pt1 | contig 16776 bp, 9 predicted proteins | sample Lox_Sample_32_FD_206711 | JGI IMG/M metagenome (GOLD analysis project Ga0335078, IMG submission 206711) | Soil microbial communities from Loxahatchee National Wildlife Refuge, Florida, United States - Lox_Sample_3.2 | ecosystem: Environmental > Terrestrial > Soil > Wetlands | place: USA: Florida... | reverse complement strand
GAACACCTGAAGCTGAGCCAGCACACCATCAAGAATTACTTGTTTCGGGTGTTCGACAAACTTGGTGTCTCCAGCCGGGTTGAACTGCTGTTCATGACTTTGAACCAGAACCACCACTCAAGATCCTTGTTTCAGCATTTCCTCGCAAGTCTCGCCGGACCCAAGTTCCAGGACGAGGCAACCTTCTCTGAGTGTCAGAAAGCAGCCGAGCAGGGAGCGCCGATCGCCCAGCTGGCATTGGCTCAAATGCACGGGACTCGCCGCGCCAACTCCAGGGACTTGATGCAGGCCTACATGTGGTACTTGATCGCCAGCGAAAAAATATCGGAGGCGGGCAAGAATGTGAGTGCATCGCTGACTACCGAGGAACTGCTCCAAGCGGAACTGATGGCTGCAGACTGGTTGGCCAAGACCAAAGAGGCCCTGCCCCCACGTATGAAAAGTGCACCCAGCCGCCCGCCCCGCACCGACGCCAGCGCGTCTTCCGCATAACGGAACGGCAGGAACACATTCCACCCTGTTCTAATGATTGATTGCCTGCATTTCATGGTTCGCCGGATCACGTAGCAATCATTGAGAACTGGACGAACCCCGTCGCCCTGCATGAAGGTGGGCAAATCAGGTAAAGGATGTGCGCCCAATTCGTTGTATCCATGGGAGGAGAGGCGTACCATTTGCAACCTGGAAGCAAATCGAAAACTCTGGCTAAAATATAGCGGATGACGCAGGTTTGCCCGGAACGACGTACCGCCGCTATGCACCCAACGCGGAACCGGTCAGATTTTCGGAGGTCGGGGTAACGATGCTGGATAAGGCAACGATTGCAGATTTCAGAGCTAGCTTGCACGGAGGGCTGATCGAGCAAGGCGATCCGAGTTACGACACGGCTCGTAAGGTGTACAACGCGATGATCGACCGGCACCCACGACTGATTGCGCGCTGCGCCGACGTGGCCGACGTCATGGCAGCGGTGAAGTTCGGCCGCGAGCAGAAACTTCTGGTGGCCATTCGCGGCGGCGGCCATAACGCATGCGGGTTGGGGGTGTGCGATGACGGATTGGTGATCGATCTTTCGCCGATGAACTATGTTGGCGTGGACCCGAAGAAGAAGACCGTGCTGGCCGGCGGGGGCGCGCTCTGGCGCGACGTTGACCATGCCACGCACGCCTTCGGTCTCGCCGTTCCTGCGGGCATCATTTCGACTACCGGCGTGGCCGGATTGACCTTGGGCGGTGGGATCGGTTACTTGACGCGGCGGTACGGCCTGACGATCGACAATCTGCTGGCCGTCGAAATGGTGTTGGCCGACGGGCGGTTCGTGACGGCCAGCGCCAGAGAGAATCCCGATCTGTTCTGGGCCGTACGCGGTGGGGGAGGCAATTTCGGAGTCGTGACATCGTTTCTGTTCAAAGCGCAACCCGTACACACCGACTACGCCGGCCCAATGCTGTGGCCGATGGAAGACGCAGCGGAGATCATGCGCTGGTACCGCAGCTTCATCGCGAAGGCGCCGGATGATGTCTACGGGTTCTTTGCTTTCCTCACCGTGCCGCCGGGGCCTCCCTTCCCCGAGCATCTGCACAACCAGAAGATGTGTGGCATCGTATGGTGCCACACCGGACCGATCAAGAAGGCGGAGAAGGTGTTCAAGCTGATCCGGAAATTCAAGGCTCCGACGTTCGACATAGTCGGCCCGATTCCGCACCCAGCACTCCAAAGCATGCACGATGGTATCTATCCGCCGGGCCTGCAATGGTACTGGAAGGCTGATTTCGTGCGCACGCTCTCGGACGAAGCTATCGCGCTCCATGTGAAATACGGGGAGACCTTGCCCTCGATGCACTCAACCATGCATCTGTACCCGATCAACGGCGCAGCGGGCCGGGTCAAGAAAGGCGCGACGCCGTGGTGTTACCGCGACGCGACGTGGGCCTCGGTAATGGTCGGGGTCGATCCGGACGCCGCCAACAAGGAAAGAGTCTCCGCTTGGGCGAAGGAGTATTGGAACGCGGTTCATCCCTACTCCGCCGGCGGCGCGTACATCAACTTCATGATGGAAGAGGGTGAAGATCGTGTCCGGGCGACGTACGGCAAGAATTATGACCGTCTATCGAAGATCAAGAAGCGTTACGATCCGGGGAACTTGTTTCGCGTAAATCAGAACATCAAGCCGAAATGAAAGAGGGACTCGCGATCGAAGGCACCGACCCGACGTACAGGCAAGCGGTTCTTGAGATGATGTCCCGGAATTATTGAGGGCCGCTTGGACCGTCTCTACTGCTTCCATCTGTTCTCAATCCGCGGTGGATGCTGCAACGTTTGCATCACCACGCAATATTGTTCCGTTTTGGCCCGCAACGCGCTTAACTGCTCCGCGGTTGCATCCGGTGCGCGAACGTCGAAAATGACTCTGATGTTCTGAAATCCGACGGGTGCCTCCTTCGATATTCCGAGAGTTCCTTGCAGATCCAGATCACCCTCGACTCTGACATCGATGCCCTCGGTTGGGATTCCCATGGCAGCAGCTACCATTTGGCAAGTGATCTGTGCACAGGCGGCTAACGCGCCTAACAGCAGATCTCCGGAGCAGGCTCCGGTGCCGGCGCCACCGACTCCTTTGTGCGCTTGTGCCTTGTATATCTCCCGCCCCAAGTCCACAGAACAAGCGATCGGCGCGTCAGCCTGAACGCCGTGTGCTGTCAGCGTGATCTGAGAACTGGCCGGGGTTTGCCGGTACAGATCTTTCAACGGCCGCTGCAACGATCGAATATCCATAAAATCCCCTCCGAAATCTGGGATATTATAAGCGCAGGAGTGCCGCCTTGGGGTCTGTCGCGGCAGCGACTTGAAATCTCGGCTGTAATCGTGCGCAGCAGGCAACCGTCCGCTTCGCATGCCGGGAACATCGCCGACTAGATCCATGAATCCACTTCCCACGTCAGGTTCGTCGCAATCCACACCGTCGCCAGGTACGCGCTTTGGCAGTTACGAGATTCTCCAGCGACTGGGAGCGGGCGGCATGGGTGAGGTCTATCGCGCGAAGGACACCCGCCTCGACCGTGAGGTCGCCATCAAGACCCTTTCGCCGGACCTGTGTGCGCAATCGGATGCCTTATCGCGTTTCGAGCAGGAGGCCCGTTCTGCCAGCGCTCTGAATCACCCGAACATCGTGACGATTTATGAACTCGGGCAGGAGAACGGCACGCGCTACATCGCGATGGAACTGGTGGAAGGAGAAACAGTGCGGACGTTGCTCGCCTCTGGCCCTATTCCCTTTCACAAGTTGGTCACGATTGCGACCCAGATTGCCGACGGTCTGGCCAAAGCGCATGAGACCGGCCTGATTCATCGCGATCTGAAGCCGGAGAACCTGATGGTTTCTCGTGACGGTGCGGCCAAGGTGCTGGATTTCGGTCTGGCGAAACTTCTTAAGATCGGCCGCGGCAGTTCGGATTCGCGCACCACCATCACCGAGCATGGAACGCTGGTGGGCACTATCGGCTACATGTCGCCGGAGCAAGCGACCGGCGAGGAGCTAGATTTTCGCTCTGACCAGTTTTCGTTCGGGTCGGTGCTCTACGAAATGGCCACGGGATCTCCCGCGTTCAAGAAAAAGACCCATGCAGAAACGATGGCCGCAATCCTTCGCGATGAGCCCTTGCACCTGGTTTCCAGAATGGTTCAGGCGCCCGCTCCTTTCATTTGGATCGTGGAGAGATGTCTCGCCAAGGATCCGAAACAGCGTTACTCCTCCACTCGGGATTTGGCTCGCGACCTCGCAGCGGTACGCGACCGTCTTGCCGATGCGGCGGCGCGGGAATCCGAACCTCGCCCAAGCAACCTGCCGGTGCAACGCACCGCATTCATTGGACGGGAACGCGAAGAGGCTGATCTCCGCCAGCTGTTGAGCCGCGCTGACGTACACCTGGTGACCCTTACCGGTCCCGGTGGCATCGGAAAGACGCGGCTGGCCATACAGGTGGCAAGCAAAATCTCCGACCAGCTGCCAGGCGGTGTTTGCTTTGTCGCTCTGTCAGCGATCGGCGAACATGGCTTGCTGGCTTCCGCGATCGCGCAAGCTATGGGGGTGCGCGAGAGCGGAACTAGGTCGCCGCAGGAAAGCTTAATAGAGTACATGGCCGCCCTAAGCCAGCCGACGCTTCTCATGCTCGACAACTTCGAGCACCTCCTCTCCGCCGCACCGATCGTGGCGCAAATGCTCAGTGCCGGCCCCAAACTAAAAGTGGTTGTGACGAGCCAGGCGCCGCTGCATATCTACGGCGAACATGAATTTCCGGTGCCACCGCTCTCGTTGCCCGACCCGAAGTCGATCCCGCCTCTTGAAGAGCTTTCCCGTCTTCCAGCGATCGCGCTCTTCGTGGCACGCGCGCAGGCTGTGAAGCACCAATTCGGGCTGACGAAGGAAAATGCACCCGCGGTGGCGGCCATCTGCTGTCGGCTTGACGGCTTGCCTTTCGCCATCGAACTTGCTGCGGCGCGCATCAAGCTGCTTTCTCCGTCTGCCATGCTGACACGGCTTGAAAATCGGCTGAACCTGTTGACTGGCGGCGCCCGCGATTTGCCGACTCGGCAACAAACGCTTCGCAACACCGTGGACTGGAGCTACGGCCTCCTCAACAGCGCTGAACAAACTCTGTTTCGGAGGCTCTCCGTGTTCAGCGGCGGCTGCACGCTGGAAGGCGTCGAAGCTGTGTGCGATACCAAGGGCAATCTGGGCCTGGACGTGCTCGATGGCATGGCATCGCTGGTGGACAAGAGCCTGGCGCAGCAGGTGGAGCAGGTTGATAAAGAAACGCGCTTTATTATGCTCTCCACCATCCGGGAATACGGCCTCGAACGCCTCGCGGAGAGCAACGATGAATCTGCAACTCGCCGGGCCCACGCTGCTTATTACCTCGTGCTTGCTGAAGAAGGTGCTGAGGATGTGGCCGCCCAACCCGAATGGCTCGACCGTTTTGAGGTCGAGCACGACAACATCCGCCTAGCGATTGATTATCTGGTCAAGACTGGGGACGCCGAATGGGGCCTCCGGATGGGCGCCGCCATGTTCCGCTTCTGGGAAACACGGGAGCATCTTAGGGAGGGCCGGGATGCCATCGCCAGGCTCCTGGCATTAGAAGGATCGGCGTCGCGTCCGAAGCTTCGCGCGCGCCTGCTATTTGCGGGCGCAGTGTTGGCGGCAGCGCAGGGCGATTACGGTGGCGCGCGGCCACTATTCGAAGAAAGCCTCGATACCTGCGCCAAGTTAAACGATGACCGCGGTGTTGCCGTCGCATTGAACGCGATGGCCGTTAACGCTCGCGATCGTGGCGAACTTGTCGCCGCATCCTTGCTCTTTGAGCGATGTGTCGCAATATGGAAGGACCTCAGCGATCCCGCGAACATCGCCCGAACCCTTAGCAATCTTGCCAGCGTGATGAAGTTGCAGGGCGAATATGAACGCGCATCTTCCCTTTACGATGAGTGTCTGACAATGTTCCGTCAGATTGGAGATGGCGCCGGTGTTGCCTGGACGTTGAATTACCTGGGCGACGTCGCGCGGGAAAAAGCGGACTTCGCTGCCGCGTTTTCATTTTGTGAACAGAGCCTGTGGGAGTTTCGCCAGCAGCGTGATGGCTGGGGCATTGCGAGCGCCCTCTCGGATTTGGGAAGTCTAAGCTGCGATCAGGGTAACAACGCCGAGGCTCGTCGTCTGTACGGCGAAAGTATCAAGTTGTTCAAAGAATTGGGTCACAAACGGGGCATCGCAAGGGCGCTCGAATGTCTCGCCGTAAATGCCGCGGCGCAGTCGCGCCCCGAGCAATCGCTACATTTGGCGGGAGCCGCCGCCGCGCTGCGCCAGCGATTGGGCGCTCCGCTCACGCCTGCCGAACGACCCAGACTTGAGAGCGCCCTGGAATTTGCACGCCGAACGCTCGGCAATGCTGCAGGTCTGGCCTGGATGGAGGGGTGGGCAATGCCGGTTGAGCTAGCGATCCATGAGGCGCTGAACCGCGATAAGGAATCAGGGATTCGGACTTGAACCTAGGTCAATTTGCGGTGTCGGGATCGATGAGGCGACGAACGGCTGAGATGCGATTCGCCGGAAAACCTCCGCGCCGTGCGTGTTCGCGAATTGTTTCCTCGTCTGGTGCTAGGTACACGCAATATACCTTATCGCCGGTGACATAGGAGTGGAGCCACTTGATTTCCGGGCCCATATCCTTCAGCACGCCGACAGACTTTCTGGCGACTGCCTGCAGCTCCGCATCCGATAATCTTCCCGCGCCCGGGATTTCCCGTTCAATCACGTATTGGGGCATGACTACCTCAACCGAAAGATCATCGTAGCAGATTCTATGCCTGAAAGTGCATCCCTCCGCGTTACTATTCTTTTTCCAAAGACAACTTCGCGGTCTTCGGCAAGCCACGCAGCGTACCGAGGCGCTTGGAGAACATCTTCGCGCTCTAGATACGGGTAGTCAGCGAGGATCTCGTCGATGGTATGACCGGCTCCTATTTGGCCGACAATTCATGCCGACCGTCACCCGCATGCGCCGAATGCATGCTTTCCGCCCATCACGCCCGCATCTTGGGTGATGCGATCAAGCTGTATCATGCTGTCTCCTCTCAAGTCTGCCATCGACCCGAGAATACCACGGGACTACTCTTGTTTGCTTCGCATTCGCCTGATGGAGGAATCGGCCGACGAAGGTGGATAAGCTGCGCTGGCCGGTGGCGGCGAGTGCAGATTCAAAATTGACCTGCGGAGCTGTTGGAGCCGTTTGGTCACAAGCAGCAGCGCCTCCTATGCCCGGATCATGCATCTTTGCCCCTGGCCTTCTGCTTGGCAACCAGGCCCTGTTTTTTGTCCCGATGGACCTAGTGGACGACCAAGTGGAAGCAGAGGATCACTTGCGACAGAAGTACGCCGATCATGAATGCAGACCACCACTTTCCAGCCAAGTTTCGCAGGGGCCCGGCAAGCAATGACTAGCGTTCTTGGTCTGCGAAGGTGATCATTCCGATAAATACTTGCACCCAAACCGACTCGGTAGTAGGCTTTTCACCTCACTGTAGGTGTTCCAATGAACGGCGAAAAGAAGCAACGCTGGATGGAACTCCACGAACAAGCTTCGAAAGAGCGAGATTCCAAGAAGTTGCTCGCGCTCATTCAGCACTTGAGACTTCAGATCTGCTACGCATTGTTCCTTCTGAGAATCCACAGCCCCGACTGTGAGCACTGTATGGCTCGCCGAACCTGCGGGGATGAATTGCGAAAACGGCTGGAAGAGTTGAACGGGCGGAAGCAGCCGTCTTCGCACGAGAATGGGGACCATCGAGAACTCCGGCGAGCCGGGTAACCGCAATTTCTTCCACCTTGCCATGCGGCGAGGGCGGAAGATCGCCAAGGTAGCCATGGCCAGGAAGCTGGCGGTGCATCTGTATGGATGTGGCGCCAGGGCTGCGATTACGGTCAGTCGCATCAGTTCGGTTCGCACGCGGGAAAGCCCGGAAATCGCGATGGTGTGCAATAAATCACCGATGTAATGATTGGGCATCCCGCTCCCCAAAACCGGGGAGTTCGAACAAGTAATCATGATCGCAGTCGGTGATCGAAGAGATGGTTGGGTCGGACCGAGTTCCTGACCCGCACGATTAGCAGCGAGCCCAGGTTGGAATGCGCAAACCTTCAACGAGAGCGAAATGGCGCTCTTCTCCGAGCCCACGCCGTCGTGTGCTCCGAAGGAGCTTGACAACCGCCGACATTGTTAGAGAGGCGAATTTTTCACCAACAATCCTTTGCGGACACCGCCACCTCCACGGCTTTCATTGACTTGCCGCAGCCAGGCTCCTAATATGTTCGCGTCCAGCGCGAGCTTCGTCTTTTGATCGGCCAAACCATCTCGCACTATCGCATCGTCGAGAAACTCGGCGGCGGTGGTATGGGTGTGGTCTATAAGGCTGAGGATGTGAAGCTCGACCGCTTTGTTGCCCTCAAGTTTCTGCCCGACGACGTAGCGAAAGACCCGCAGGCACTCAGCCGCTTCCAGCGTGAAGCCAAGGCCTCATCCGCACTGAATCATCCCAACATCTGCACCATCTACGAAATTGACGACCAGCATGGACAAACCTTTATTGCGATGGAGTTTCTCGATGGGCTGACGCTGAAGCACCGCATCGCGGGCCGACCGATAGAGACCGAGTTGATTCTGTCGCTGGCCATCGAGATTGCCGACGCACTTGACGCCGCTCACGCTGCCGGCATCGTCCACCGCGACATCAAACCGGCAAATATCTTCGTAACCAAGCGCGGACACGCCAAGGTTCTTGACTTCGGGCTGGCTAAAGTGACGCCCGCAGCCAGTGCTTCGAACCGGGTCCCGTCAGCAAATACGGTGACCGGCACCATCGACGACCAGCACCTCACCAGTCCCGGCTCGGCGCTGGGGACTGTCGCCTACATGTCGCCCGAGCAGGCCCGGGCGAAAGAACTGGATGCGCGCAGCGATTTGTTTTCCTTCGGCACGGTGCTGTACGAGATGGCAACCGGCGCATTGCCCTTCCGTGGCGAGAGTTCTGCAGTCATCTTCAACGCGATTCTCGAGCGCGACCCCGTTCCCGCCGTGCGGCTGAATCCCGATTTGCCGCCCAAGCTCGAAGAGATCATCAACAAGGCGCTGGAGAAAGATCGCGACTTGCGCTACCAGGTTGCGGCGGACATGCGAGCCGACCTAAAGCGGCTGAAACGGGACACGGAATCACGGCATGGCGTACCAGCCAGTTCAGGGACGATGGCGGTTGTGCAAGATACGCCTGCTCCACCTTCGCCCCCTGCGGTGCCGTCCTCGGGGAGCGTTGCTGCGGTCCATCCTGCTTCGTCTTCTGCGGCAGTTGCGCCGACTGCGGCGCCTCCCACTACACGCTGGAAGATCCTGCTCCGCGTCGGCGTCGTAACGCTCGCCGTCCTCGTGGCCGCTGGCCTCTACTGGCGATCGCGTTCAACGAAGCCCGCGGCCACCGCGACGCCACTCACCGAGAAAGACACGGTAGTTCTCACCGACTTCACCAACTCCACTGGCGATCCGGTCTTCGACGGCACCCTCAAACAGGCCTTGGCCGTCGATCTCGAACAGTCTCCCTTTCTCAACATACTTTCCGACCGCAAAATCGGTGCGACGTTGAAGCTGATGGGCCGCGCGCCCACCGAGCACGTCACCGCCGACCTGGCCAAGGAACTCTGCCTACGCACCGGAAGCAAAGCCATTTTGACCGGTTCGGTTTCCAGCCTTGGCACTCAATATGTGCTCGGTCTGGAAGCGGTCGCTTGCACCACCGGGGACACGCTGGCCAAGGAGCAAGCGGAGGCGTCCAGCAAGGAGGGCGTGCTCAAGGCGTTGAGCACGGCGGCAACCAGCCTGCGTGGCAAGTTGGGAGAGTCGCTGGCTTCCGTGCAGAAGTTCGATGTGCCGGTGGAGGCTACTACGCCATCGCTTGAGGCCCTGAAGGCTTACAGCATGGGCATCACCACCGGACGCACCAAGAGTGACGCTGAAGCCATTCCGTTTATGAAGCGGGCCCTTGAACTCGACCCCAATTTCGCCATGGCCGATGCCGGTCTGGCTGTCGAGTACGGGAATCTTGGCCAGGCGAGTCTCGCCGCGGGTTATGCTAAGAAGGCCTACGACTTGCGCGACCGCGTGAGTGAACGCGAGAGATACCGCATCTCCGCCTTGTACTTTCAGAACGTCACCAGTGAACTGGAAAAGGCCACGGAAGCCTACGAACTCTGGGCGAAGAGCTATCCCCGGGACTCCGTGCCACACACGAATCTGGGTGTTCTCTATTCCGAACTGGGCCAGTACGACAAAGCCATCGCGGAGACTGAGGCGGCCCATCAGCTGCAACCCACGAGAGCTAACTATGGGAACCTGGCAAACGCCTACGTCAACGTCAATCGGCTCAAGGATGCCCGCCAGACACTCCAGGAAGCACAGCAGAAAAACTTCGATGACTTGGTCATTCGGGCCGACCTGTATTCTTTGGCTTTCCTTTCCGGGGATACGGTGGAAATGGAGCGCGACGTGGCATGGGCGGCGGGCCGCCCCGGCGAAGAAGACCAGATGCTCAACATCCACGCCGACACACAGGCCTACTACGGGCACCTCGGAAAAGCACGCGACCTCGCCCGGCGTGCCGCGGACTCCGCCGTGCGGTCAGATGCGAAAGAAACCGGCGCCCAGTGGCTCGCCTTTCAGGCGCTCCGCGAGGCTGAGGTGGGCAACGTGGCTGCTGCCCGGCAAGGCGTCGCCCGCGCGTTGGCGCTTGCTCCCGGGCGTGATGTCAAAGTCCTCTCGGCTTTGGTGCTGGCACGTAGCGGCGAAACTGCTCAATCCAGAACCATCCTCGAAGCACTCGAAAGGTCCGAACCCACCAACACCATTCTCAAGGTGTACTGGTTTCCGGTGATCGAGGCGTCGATTGCGATGGTGCAGCAGGCGCCCGACCGAGCAATTGTCGCGCTCGAACCTGCCCTGCCCTACGATCTGGGGAGCCCGCCTCCCGGAGGCACAATGTATCCCCCGTATGTTCGCGGCCTGGCTTACCTCGCCCAGAAGAACGGTCCGGCTGCAGCCGCCGAATTCCAGAAGTTTCTCGATCATCCCGGAATCGTGCCGAACTTCCTGCTCGGCTCCCTTGCCCGTCTCCAACTCGCCCGCGCGTATGCCGTCTCTGGCGACACCGCCAAGTCGAAGGCGACCTATCAGGATTTCCTGACGCTCTGGAAAGACGCCGATCCCGACGTTCCAATTCTGAAAGAAGCCAAAGCCGAGTACGCGAAGCTGCAATAGTCAACTGACGCTATCAGATGGGATGAGAAGGCCGGTCTCCGACGGGATGCTGTACGCTCCCAGGTTATCGACGCGCTTTGAAGCGCAAGAGATAAAGGAGACCGGCAATGAAGAAGGTTAGCACTGCGGCGACAAAACAGATCAGGAATTTTTCTCAAACGAAGCTGGCGATCGGTTTTGCCGACAATCCACCCGCGACGCGCAGTGACGTGTCCATTTATTCCCCGCAGAATCGGGTTCCGCCTGGGGCCTAGAGCCGAAAGGCGTGAGCTGTGCCTGCATTGGCTTACCAGATGCGGACGCGGTCAGCGGGGGCGAGGTAGAGCTTGTCTCCGGGCTTCACGTCGAAAGCCGCGTACCAGGCGTCGAGGTTGCGCACTGTGGCCGACCGGAACTGGTCGGGGGAATGGACGTCGGTCATCATTAGCTTCCGGAGAGAAGCCTCAGTCGACTTTGATGCCCAGAACTGTGCGAAGCCGAGGAAGAACTGCTGGTCGCCGGAGAGACCGTTCTGGAAGGGAGCGGCCTTGCCCGCGAGAAAGGCGCGGTACGCATCGTAGGCAGCGGAAATGCCGCCGAGGTCGGCGATGTTCTCATCCAGCGTCTGCTTACCATTCACGGCAAGATCGGGAAAGGGTTTGTAGGTGTCGTACTGCGCGGCGAGTCTGGCGCCGCCCGCGTTGAAATGCGCCAAGTCGGCGGGTTTCCACCAGCTGCGCATACGCCCTGTGGGATCGAACGCGCTGCCTTCGGTGTCAAAGGTATGGCTGATTTCGTGCCCGATGACTGTGCCAATGGCGCCGTAGTTTACCGCCGCGGGAGCCTGCGGGTCGAAGTTTGGCGGTTCGAGATATGCGGCGGAAAAGGTGAGCGCGTTTTGCAGGGGCAATTCGTCGGCATCGACGGTCTGCGGCTCCTCGCTCCATTCTCTACGATCCACGGGATGGCCGAGACGGGCGACTAGGCGGTGGTAATCAAACAGGCCGCCGCGCCAGAGGTTGCCGAAGATGTCGTCGGCCTTGACTTCGTAGGCGGAATAGTCGAGCCAAGTCTCCGGGTAGCCCACTCCTACATAGAGAGTATCCAGTTTGGCTTGGGCTTCAGCCTTGGTGGCAGAATCCATCCATGGGAGGGCATCAATGCGCCGCCGAAAGGCGGCGATGATGTTCGCAACTATGGCTTCAATCTGGGCCTTGGTTTCGGGTGAGAAGTAGCGGTGCGCGTAGATCTGTCCGACAGCGTCTCCGAGCACGCCCCGGCCTGCAAGCGTATTGGCTCCGCCTCTGTCCGGGTCGCTGACCAGTGCGACGCCGCGCTGCAGGCGCGGAGGCTGTTCCGTTGTGCCGGAGAGCGCCCTGCCGAAGAAGGCGAAGCGCTCATCGGCGAGCGCTTTGGGCAATACGTCGGCGTAGTCGTCAATCAAGTGGAAGGCCAGCCAGTCTTTCCATGTGTCCAGCGCGACAGAGGCAACGAGAGCGGACTCTCCGGCAAAGGCTGTGGGCTCCCAGACGATGAAGCTGGGTTGACCGCTGAGACCAGCGCCGCGAAAGTACTCCGCCCAGTCGAGGCCGGGGGCGTTGGCGGCGAAGTCGGCCTGATTCCAGGTGTTGTTCGCCTTATAGATGTCGTGCTGATCCGCCAAGGGAATATGTTTTTCGGCGATGGCGTGCTCCAGTTCGATGATGTACTGGGCGCGGAGAGCCGTGTTGTTGAAGCCGACAAGCTTGAGCATGTCTGAAACGTGTGTCTGATATTTGGCGCGGATGTCGCGCATGCTGTCACTGTCGGAAAGGTAGTATTCGCGGTCGGGCATTTCGAGGCCACCTTGCAGCAGGTAGGCGGTATAGTGCACGGGGTCGTTAAAGGCCGGTGCGACCCACAGTCCGAAAAGGTTCGGGGTATGAAAGCAGCCGCAGTTCAAAGGATCGACATCCGCCCGGAGGCCCTCGCCCAAAGCCCGCGCCAGTTCGTGCTTGTCGCGGATGGCCGCAATGGCGTCGAGCTGTGGGCGGAGCGGAGCCAGGCCTTTGGCTTCGATAGCGGCCTCGTCCATGTAGGAATGGTAGAGGTCGGCAATTTTGCGGGTATTGGAACCAGCAGGCGCGTTGGCTTTGGCTGCTTCCTCGATGAGCCCAGCGATACGCTTTTGGCTCACATCGATTAGGGAGTGGAAGCCTCCTACGTCGCTACGGTCGGGGGGGATTTCGGTGCGCTTGATCCAGTCGCCGTTCGCGTAGCGGTAGAAGTCGTCACCGGGTTTGACCGATCTGTCCATGTTGGCGACGACAATGCCGTGGGTCTCTGGCGCGGGCGCGTTCTGCGAATAGGCAGCAAGCGGGGCGAGGGCTAAGAGGGCGGATGCAGCGGCCTTCCGAGGCGAGAATCTAAGTGTGAATCCCATGGGTAACGCTCCTAAAGGAGCTGCTGCGGATTGGGAGCCTCGCCAACTGGGATTAAACAGCAGCCAGCCAAGAAAGTAGCATGGCCGCCCGATTGGTTGGTGGGATTCAGGCAGCGTTCGCACTCGCCGCCGATTGCGGACGAGTGACGGGCTAACCGGAAGTCAACGTCAACTGACGCTAACAGGCGTTTACACGTTTTGAGAACTGTCCGGCTCGGCCAGGGTCAATGAGTGCTATGGCGATTTGTCAACAACTGACCTCTTGAGCTGGCTACCAACTCCACGGCTTTCATTGACTTGCCCCGTTTCGCACACGTAAGATTCGCCAGTGATCGGCCAGACCATCTCGCATTACCGCATTGTCGAAAGGCTCGGCAGCGGCGGGATGGGTGTGGTGTACAAAGCTGAGGATACCCGGCTTCATCGTCTCGTTGCCCTCAAGTTCCTCCCAGACGATGTCGCGGGTGATCCACAGGCACTCGCCCGGTTCCAGCGGGAAGCCGAGGCAGCTTCTGCGCTCAACCACCCGAATATCTGCACCATTTACGACATCGGTGAGCAGGACGGGCGTGCCTTCATTGCCATGGAGTACCTAGATGGGCTGACGCTGAAGCACAAGATTGCTGGACGCCCGATGGACACGGAGATTATTCTTTCTGTTGCCATTGAGATTGCCGACGCCCTCGATGCGGCCCATTCCAAGGGCATCGTGCATCGCGACATCAAGCCCGCAAACATCTTCGTCACCGAACGCGGTCACGCCAAGGTCCTCGATTTCGGCCTCGCCAAGATCGATCTCAACCGCCGGCGCATCGAATCGGGTTGCGGCTCCGATGAGCCTACGCTCGAAGACAAGGAACTCACCACCGGCGGCAGCACCATGGGCACCGTCACCTATATGTCGCCCGAACAAGTCGCCGGCAAGCCGATCGATGCCCGCGCCGACCTTTTCTCTTTCGGCGCCGTCCTCTACGAGATGGCCACCGGTCACTTGGCCTTCGAGCGCCCCACACTCGGGGCCACTTTCGGCGCAATCCTTCACGAAGAAGCCGTCCCTCCTGCGCAATGGAAGCCGGACCTGCTGCCTCCATTGGTCCAGATCATCCAGCGCGCTTTACAAAAGGATCGAGACCTGCGCTACCAGCATGCGTCCGAACTCCGCACCGATCTCCAACGCCTCGGGCGCGAAGCCGAAAGCGGCCGCATTTCCCACTCTTCTCCGCCAGCCCTCCCCCTGCGCCATCGTAAAACCGCCACTTATCTTTTGCTCTCCGCGCTCATCGCCGCAGCAGCAGCCGCGAGCCTTTACTATCTTTCTCATCGCCTTCAGCCCCTCACCGAAAAGGACACTGTCGTGCTCTCCGATTTTTCCAACAGTACCGGTGACGCCGTCTTTGATGACTCGCTCAAAACTGCTCTCGCTATCTCTCTCCGCCAATCCCCGTTTCTCAACGTGCTCTCCACCGGCGAAGTCCATAAGACTCTGCAACTCATGACCCTTCCCGCCGCCACCCGGCTCACGCCGGAAGTGGCCCGGGAACTTTGCTTGCGCGCTGGCAGCAAGGCCTTCATCACCGGCGCCATTGGTACGCTTGGCAACGAATATGTCGTGGGATTGAAAACCGTCAATTGTCAGACCGGCGATACCCTCGCGCAACAGCAGGCGACCGCGGCTTCCCGCGAGAAGGTTCTGAGCGTGCTCGGACAAGCCGCGTCCACACTCCGCGCCCAGCTCGGTGAATCGCTTGCCACTGTGCAGAAATTCGATGTCCCGCTCTTGCAGGCGACCACGTCATCGCTCGATGCCCTCAAGGCCTACAGCCTTGGCGAAAAAGCGTACTATCTCCAAGGCCCTATCACTGGCCTGCCTTACTTCCAGCACGCCATCGACCTCGATTCCAATTTCGCCATGGGTTATCGCGCCGTCGGTGACACCTATTTCAGCATCAATCAGCTCCAACGCGCCAGCCAGTATCTCACCAAAGCTTTTGCGTTGCGCGAGCGTGCGAGCGAGCGCGAAAAGCTCGCCATCGCGGCCGATTACTACCAGAACGTCACCGGAGAACTTGACAAAGCCACCCAGGCCTATCAGGACGCCATCGCCAGCTACACGCACGATTTCGGCACATACACCAACTTGGGTGTCGTCTACGCTCCACAGGGCCTCTACGAAAAGGCCGCCGAAGTCACACGCCGAGGCCTTCAGATCGAACCCAACGCCATCGAAACCTACGAAAACCTCTCGACCTATGCGCTCGCCATGCAGCGGCTCGATGACGCCCGCAACATCGTTCAGGAACTGCAGGCCAAGAAACTCGATGACGTCGTCATCCACTGCAACTCCTACGCGCTCGCGTTTCTCGCCAATGACGCTGCCACCCTCGCTGAGCAGGAGCGGCACCTGCTCTCCAAGCCCGAATCGGAAACTTTCGGCCTATCGCTCGCCTCAGATACCGAAGCCTACGCCGGCCATCTCGCCCGGTCGCGTGAATTGACCGGGCATGCAGTCGATTCCGCCATCAAAGCAGATAGCAAGGAGACTGGCGCCGTCTGGCTCGAAAATGCCGCTCTGCGCGAAGCTGCATTTGGCAATTCGTCCTCCGCTCGACAGTTTGCGGTCGAGGGCTTGAAACTGGCGCCCACCAGTCAGGGGGCTATCGTCGAAGCTACTCTCGCTTTTGCCATGGCCGCAGATTCGTCCCGCGCGACAGCCATGGCACAGGACTTAAACAGACGCTTTCCTCTCGATACTCAGATGCAGTCCATCTGGTTGCCTACCGTCAATGCACAGCTCGCGCTCAACCGGAAAGACTTTCGTGCGGCCCTGCAAGTTCCCGAGACCCCTTCGCCGCTCGAATTCGGCCAGATCGCATTTGTCGTCAACATTTCCCCCCTCTATAACGTCTACGTCCGCGGCCAGGCATATCTCGCCGCTGGAGAAGGCAAATCTGCTGCCGCCGAGTTCCAGAAAATTCTCGACCACAGCGGCATCGTCTGGAACAGTTGGACGGGAGCGCTGGCGCATCTGGGCGTGGCGCGTGCGAACGCGTTGCAAGCGAAAACCTCGCAGGGTGCGGATGCAGATGCAGCGCGAGTACGTGCATTGGCGGCTTACAAAGACTTCGTTACCGTCTGGAAAGACGCCGACCCCGACATTCCCATCCTGAGGCAAGCCAAAGCGGAGTACGCGAAGCTGCAATAGTCAATTGACACTATCAGGCGTTAGCACTCATTGAGAATGGGCCGACCGGTCAATGAGCGATTTAACGTCAATTGAGACGATTGCCTGCCAATCGGCGGCTCGGATAGCTTCCGGTTTCCCGACTATCCGCTAGACAGGGCTATTCACCACCAAGCTGGCCAAGAAACCCTGGAACGGAAGACTATTTTGTGAACTATCAGGGCTAAATTGATGCGAGTCGTACCGCTATGCCAATGAGGAGGATACCTCCTAGTGCGGCTGCCGAAACCCCAAATCCAGGCGAACGGCGATGAGCGTCCGGCAACAAGTCCCCGGTGGCC